>Ga0169931_10009401_pt1 | contig 14097 bp, 11 predicted proteins | sample Kivu_15m_20L_FD_129675 | JGI IMG/M metagenome (GOLD analysis project Ga0169931, IMG submission 129675) | Freshwater microbial communities from Lake Kivu, Western Province, Rwanda to study Microbial Dark Matter (Phase II) - Kivu_15m_20L... | ecosystem: Environmental > Aquatic > Freshwater > Lake...
CCTCGCCGTGAATCAGGACGTTGGCGTCGGACTCTGCCACCTGGTCGATTCGCTCCAAGACGAGCCGAATCGCCGGGTGTTCACCGACCAGAGATGCGCCGTGCGTGGGCTGCCGGCCGAGCGCGCGCCGGCCGGTTTCGAGATAGCGACGAACCGCGTTCTCGACGGAGCCCGGATGAAAGGGCTTGGAGACAAAGTCGTTTGCGCCCGCGCGCAGGGCCTCAACGGCGTCGCGCACGGTACCCTGTCCGGTAATCACGATGACGGCCACAGGTGGGCTGTTCTTGCGCGCCGCCTCGAGCACCGCGAAGCCGTCATTGCCCGGCATGATGAGGTCCGTGATGCACAGATCGAAGATCTCTGACTTCAGACGGGCGATCGCCTCGTTGCCGTCGTTGGCGCAAACGGTCTCGTAGCCCAGGCCATCGAGCTGGCGTTTGAGCGCCTGCCTGATGGTGGCTTCGTCGTCGACGACCAGTATCCGTTTGCCCATTCGCTTACGTTTTTTATCGGTGGTTGTTCGCAGGGACTGTAGGCGCGATGCGTCCTACGCCTCGTTGGTGGAGGTGCTCCAGGGGCCCTTGAAACCAGCACGGGTGAGGAGCGCGCCGATCTCTTTTTTCTGCGGAGACTTGGCGTAGGCCTCGGCGGGCTCGACGGTGCCCTTCATCACGTGGTTCATGATGGAGTCGCTCAGCGTCTGCATCCCGAGCCCACGGCCGGTCTGCATGATCGACGGAATCTGGTAGGTCTTGCCTTCGCGAATGAGGTTCGCGATGGCCGGCGTGATGAGCAAGATCTCAAGTGCCGCGACACGGCCGCCACCCTTTTGCTTGAGCAGCGTCTGCGCAACGACGCCGCGCAGAGACTCGGACAGCATCAACCGAATCTGCGGTTGCCGGTCCGAGGGGAACTGGTCAATCAGGCGATCCACGGTGGAGGGCGCCGTGTTGGTGTGCAGGGTACCGAACACAAGGTGGCCGGTCTCTGCCGTCTCGATGGCGATGGCCACCGTCTCGAGATCGCGCATTTCGCCGACCAGAACGATATCCGGATCTTCGCGCAGCGCCGCACGCAGCGCGCTCTTGAAGCCCTTGGTGTGCACGCCAACCTCACGTTGATTGACGAGACACTTTGGGTCCTTGTGAACGAACTCGACTGGGTCTTCGATCGTGATGATGTGATCGTTTCGGTTCTTGTTGATCCAGTCGATCATGCCGGCGAGGGTGGTCGACTTGCCGCTGCCCGTCGGACCCGTGACGACCACAAGGCCTTTCGAATGGCCACACATGTCGATGACCGCCTGGGGCAGGCCAAGCTCGTCGGAGGTGAGGATTTTCGTGGGAATTTGCCGGAAAACAGCGCCAATTCCGGCGAGATCGCGGAATACGTTGCAGCGCATACGAGCGCGCGTGCCGAGCTCGTAGGCAAAGTCCGTGTCGTTGGTCTCGGCGAACTCAAGTCGGTTGCGCTCGGGCATGATCGACTCGAGTATCGGTGTGAGCTCGGCCGAGGACATCGCCTTTCGGCCCTGCAAATAGGCCATCCCGCCGTCGATGCGAATCATCGGCTGGGTGTTGGACTTGAGATGCCAGTCGGATGCGCGGGCATCGAGCATGGCGTTGAACAGGGCGTCCATGGCTGCTGTGTTACGATTGCTGCCCGCCTGGACCTTGGCGGCTGGTTTCGGCGCGGCGAGCGGCTCGGGCGGTTCCCCGAATCCCTCGTCGTCGGCCGGGCCAAAGTTCGGAATCTCGAGCGGCAGCTCCGCCGTCGCCATTTGCAGCGCGGGGGCAGGGGCGCGACGCGGTGGCGGCGCCTGGACGACGGGGGCCGGTGTCACCGGTTCGGGCAGCTGGCCGAAGTTCGTCGGGGTCAGATCGACCGGCTTTGGCGCTGGCGGGCTCGCCCGTCCTGCCTCGATCTTCACCTCAAGGCCCGTGCGTTCGTCGACGGTGATGATCACCGGCCCGATCGGAGACTCGTAGGGAAAGGTCCGAGAGCCGCTCAGCCCCGGGACGTAGGAGGCGCCGAGCACTTCGCCGAGCAGCGACTGAAGCTGCCTTTCGGCCACACCCTGGCTTGAGACCGGGCGTTCCGTCCCGCCCAGCACCATGACGACGGGGTTGTCTGCACGAAGAATCAACGCCGTGGCGTTGTGCTTCTTCATTGCCTCCAGGTAGCGATCGAGATTTGCCATGGGGAAGGGGTCGATACTCCTCCTCCCTGTTTTCGACGCAGTGACTCAATAACTTGAGCCATCTCCCTGCGGGCTGCGGTCGCCTTCAAACCAGCGTGAGCAGCGTGATCTCAGCCTGCGTTCCGATGCGAAGTGGCGGGCCCCAGTAACCGGTGCCGTGGCTGGTATAGATCTGTGTGTTGCCTTTGCGGCCGAGTCCGGCGACGAAGGGCTGCACCATGCGGACCACAAGGTGAAAGGGCCAGATCTGACCGCCGTGGGTGTGCCCGGAGATCTGGAGGTCCACGCCGAGTTTTTCGGCCTCGTGGACGTGCCGCGGCTGATGGGCGAGCAGGACAACCGCAAGCTCCTCGGGCCGTCCTTGCAACGCGCGTGGCATGTCGGAGCCGTGGCCCTCGCCGTGCGCCATGTAGTCGTCGACGCCGGCGAGGACGAATCCCTCGGCCGCATCGCCGATGATGACGTGCTCGTTTCGTAGCACGCGAACGCCAAGCCGTTGCAGTTCGGCGATCCATGGATCGACGCCGGAGTAATATTCGTGGTTCCCGGTCACAAAATAGACCCCGTGGCGCGCCTTGAGCGTTCCGAGCGGGGCGGCCGCGTCGCGCAGATCGTCGACAGAGCCGTCCACCAGATCGCCCGTGATGGCGATGACGTCGGGGTTCCGTGCGTTGATCCGGTCGACCACTTCCTGACAGTAGGCGCGACCAATGGTCGGGCCAAGGTGCAGGTCCGTGATCTGGGCGATCGTCGTGCCGCGCCGGGCGGCGGGCAAACGGTCAAGCTTCACCTGCACCTCGCGCACATGCAGCGAGGAGAGGGCCTCGTGGACCGCGTACGAGCCGAGTCCACCCGCGAGGGCACCGGCGCTGCCGCCGAGCAGGCGCGCGAAGAACTCGCGTCTGTCGTGGTGCAAGGAACCACCTCCAAACAACCGTCCCCAGCTCCACAGCGGTATCTTCAAGAACTCGGCAATCAACAGCAACACGAACAGGATGAACATGACGCCCATCCAGACGAAGACCGGCCACGCGACGGTGGCGCGCAGGTTCTGGGGTAGGACGTGACTCAGGATCATGCCGAGTGGCAGCGACGCGCCGAGGCCAACAAGGAGCGCCGTGGTCAAGGTCCGGTAGGGCGCCGGCATATTCGTATCACGAACGATGCGGGTCCAGAAGAAGTAGTGGATCGCCGCGACGATCGAAACAGCGACCGAGATGAATATCGCAAAACGCATCGGCCGGAGTATAGCCGAAGGTCAGGACTAGCGTATCTTGCGGGTCGCCTTGCCGCGTCCCGTGCCCGGCCTGACCCGTGCGGCGTTTCGAAGCGGCTTGGCGCTGCCCTCAAGCGCAATCCGAAGGCGATCGGTCAGCGCGGCGGGTTGGTTATAACCCTTGCTGCGCAGTCGCACGATCGCGTTCGACAGCACCTCGCGCACCCACGGTTCGCGCGCATTGGTGCAGACCTCATGCATCCAGGTCTCGGCCTGTGATCCGCCAAGGTGTGCAAGGCTCGCCGCGAGCGTGAGCGGCAGGGTGTCTTGAAACCGGCGAAACTCCTCGTTTCGATAGGCCGAGCGGGGCGCCAGTTCGATCACCTCCAGGGCTCTATCAAAGAGCGACAACAGTGCTGCCTTGTCCTTGACGAGCGGCAGGATGCGGGTTTGCCCCAGAACGGCGAGGCCAAGCGTCGCCGCACCAAGGCCAATCACCTCCTCGGCTTCACGTTGTCGCCGGGCGAGCGCGATGTCTGGATCCAGCCCGATCCATTCCGTAGCACGGCGAACCAGCTCATCTGCACCGCCCGGGTGCAGCGCCAGCGCTTGCAGGGTCTCCTGCGCGCCCAGCCGTGCCGGTGGGCGATCATCGGCGGCGAGACGGGCGAGGCCCAGCCAGCAGGCCTCGGTCTCCGCGGGCAGGTTGACGCGGGCGCCATAACCATAGGACGCGGCGGTGAGCAGGAACGCGCGCGACTCGTTGCTCTCGGCATCGCAGAGCGCCAGCCGATCGAGCAGCTTCAGCGCTCCCTTGGTTGCATTGGCGATCTCCGCGCCGAAGGCGACACCCAGCTTCAGGTTGGGATTTGGGCTCGGCAGGCCGCCATGACGCGCCAGCAGATCTTCCAGACGGGCATCCCGCCCACGCAGGGCTTCCTGGAGTGCCTCTCGCATCGCCTGCGATCGCAATCCTTCAATCTCTGCTGCGCGTCCTCTTTCCACGGCGGCAGTGTGACGTCAAAGCCAGTGTTCGGCCAGCCAATTTAGTGATACCGGCGCCGTCCGGAGCTGGGCGTCGAGGGTCGCGATTGCAGCATCGATATCGTCATTGGGTGTGCCATACGCCCGAACGTGCAGGAGCCAGTTCGAAAGCTGGTAGTGGTGCAGCAGGCATCCGAAGCGATGTTGGGCGAGGCTCTCAAACACCGCCTGTGCGGCCTCGGGACTCGCGCACCCAAGGAGCTGCCGGGCGGCATCGAAGAGCAGCGCCCGCAGATCTTCGAAGGCCCGCTCGGGATCGGCGGCCACGGCCTCGATGAGGCTCGTGAACATGGTCTCGTCGGTGCCCGCGTCGGCGGCGGCCTCGGCCATGATGGGGATCTGGGACTCGACGAACTCTGCGTCGGGCACGTGGTTCACCATGCGGCCCACGAGGTACAGATCAAACGCGCTGGCGATGGCCTCTCCGAAGAGCATGGCCGAGGCGGTCGGCGCCGAGCCGGGGTGCAGATGCTGTGCCGCGAGGCCATGCCAGGCAATGTGGGCGATGACGTCTGCCGGGATGCGCGCCTCACACAGCACGTCGGTGGCATGGCCGACGTTCCAGTAGGTCAGGTTGAGAAACGTAGCACGGTCCCACGAGACCTCGGTGCCGGGCGCCGGGATGAGGAATTGCTGCTGCGACGTTTTCAAGAACGCCTTGAGTTCGGCGTACAGGCCAATATGCGAGAACGAACGCTCGTCGTCGATTCGGAGGGCGTCCAGCGTGACCCGTTGCAGCGGCATGGTGAGGCTATAGCGCAAAAGGCAATTGGTTCACGGCGCCGGAGCCTTCATCGCCTCAAGCTCAGCCCAGCGTGCGTAAAGCGCCGAGACCGCCTCTTCGGCCTTCGCGAGCGACATTTGCAGCTCGCAGAGTCGGACGCTGTTCGAGGCCACCTCGGGCTTGGCCAGCTCGGCCTCGATGTCGGCCTTCTGTGCTTCGCTTTCCAGGATGCGATCTTCCATGCCGTCGTACTCACGCTGATCTTTGAACGACAGCTTGCGTGGCTTGCCCGCCTCTTTCTTCGCGGCTGGCGAGTCCTTTCCCTGGGCCTTCGGTTTTCCGGCGACCTGGCCTCGGTGCCACTCTTGCCATTGCGCGATGCCCACAAAGGCGGTCGTCTGACCGAGCTCCTCGGGGTGGGTGTGAAAGGCGAGCAGTCCCGTGGTGACCTGATCGAGAAAGTATCGATCGTGCGATACCAATAGAACGGCGCCTTCGAATCCGACCAGCGCCTCCTCGAGCAGCTCGAGGGTCTGCATGTCGAGATCGTTGGTGGGCTCGTCGAGGACCAGCACCTGTGCGGGCTTGAGCATCAGACAGGCCATCACGAGGCGGCTTTGTTCGCCGCCGGAGAGCTTGCCCACCCGCACATCCATCTGTTCAGGACGGAAGAGGAAGCGCTCGAGATACCCGCGCCGGTGCATGCGGGCACCGCGGTAATCCACGAAGTCCCCGTCGGGACAGACCGTCTCCACCAGGGTCTTTTCGGGATCGAGAAAGTCGCGGTTCTGATCGAAGAAGGCCAGCTTCAGATTGTCGGCCTGCAGGACCTCGCCTCTGTCGGGCTTCAGCTCGCCACAGAGGATCTTGAGCAGCGTGGACTTGCCGCAGCCGTTCGGACCGAGCAAGCCGATGCGCGTGCCGGGGCCGATGAAGACATCCAGGTTTTGAAAGAGCACGCGCTCACCAAACGCCTTGCGAATGCCCTTGGCCTCGATGATTCGGCGCGGGCGACGTCCCTCGCTCTCAAAGCTGAGGGAGACGGTGCGCACCTCGTTGCGCGCCTTCAGCTCGTTCACGTCTTCCAGAAGCTCGCCCGCACGCTTGATGCGCGCCTCTTGTTTTGTGGTACGCGCTGCAGGTCCACGGCGCAGCCACTCGGTCTCACGTCGCAGCTTGTTGCGCAGGGTTTCCTCGCGCGCCTCCTGGCCCGCCATCGCATCGGCCTTGCGTGCGACGAATGTCGCGTAGTCACCCGCGATGTCCATCAATCCGCCCTCGTTGCGGCGATCGAGCTCAAGGATCCGGTTGGCGACCTTCTGCAAAAACGCCCGGTCGTGGGTGATGGTCAACGTTGCAAAGGGCGATTCCGAGAGCAGGCGCTCCAGAAACAAGATCCCCTCCACATCGAGGTGGTTCGTGGGCTCGTCGAGCAACAACACGTCGGGTTCTCCGACCAGCTCGCGGGCGAGGGCGACCCTTCGCTTGCCACCGCCGGACAGCGCGTCGATTCGGGTATCGGTGCCGATCGCCGGCCCGCTCAGCTGCAGGCGGCTGACCATCTCCTCGACCCTGGCAATGGCCTGCCAGTCGCCGCGATCGCGCTCGGGGATGCCCTCAAGAATCGTATCACTGACCGTGGCCCCCGGGCGAAACTCGGGCACCTGCGCGAGATAGCCGACCCGCAGGCCATTGCGCCGCGAGACCTGTCCCGAGTCCGGGGAAATTTGCCCGGCCAGAATGCGCAGGAGGGTCGACTTGCCGGCGCCGTTGGGACCAATCAGACCCACCCGGTCTCCTGCCGCGAGGGTAAAGCTCACGCCATCAAATAGGTTCCGGGCGCCAAAACCATGCCCGAGCTCCGTCGCGGTCAACAAGATCACGCGCCGGGTTTACCAGAAAGCCCGTCCCCCGGGGCTGTATCCGCCCGGCTCGGGTCGCCAGGGATACACTGTGGCGAATTCGACACAGATCACACTTTGGGGGACGCGTGCCAACCCCGCGATATTCCACGGAATGCGAATTCTCAACTCTGGCACGGGTGTTGCTCTAGTCACGGCCGCTGCCCGAGCAGCGCTTCCGCAACGCCCAAAGGAGTTCAACATGTCATTCGCAGTCGCCCCCGTACGAGCCGAGTTCCAGACTCAGTTTTCGCGCCAGCCGCAGCTGCCGAACAACGTGGCACCTGTGTTGACGGCGCTCCGCTGCTGCCGATTCTTCGCGAACTGGTCACAGGCTGCCCTGGCGCAGATTGCCCTCGCCTCCTCGTTGCGCTCCTTCCGCCCGGGACAGATGGTTATTGAAGAAGGCAAGCGCCTCGATCACGCGATCGTCATCGTTCGGGGTCGCCTCCGGGCCGTGCGCCGCGCCGACAAGGGGCGCGAGGTCACCCTCGAGGTTCACCGTGAAGGCAGCGTGGTCATCGAGGCGTTGCTCGATCCGACCGCCAGCATGAGCAATGACGTGGTCGCCTCGGAGACGACCCTCGTGATGTTCGTGCCCCGCGAGACCCTCCTCGGCCAGCTTCGTCAGAACCCGGAAGCCGCGATTGCGCTCGCCTGCGAGATGGAGCGTCGCCTCTCGAACGCCAAGTCGATGGCCGCGGGCCTCGCGTTGGCGGATGTCGAGGCACGTCTGCGCGATGTCCTGGTTCGCCTCGCGCAGGATGAGGGCGAATCGGTTCCGGGTGGCATCCTCATCCGCAAGAGCCCAACGCAGCAGGAGCTCGGCACGATGATCGGCGCCTGCCGTGAAACGGTTTCCCGCATCGTCGCGGACCTCGCCCGGAGGGGTCTGGTCCGGTTGCAGGGACGCAAGCTGACGCTGTCCGAGGCCTTTTCGGGTCTCGACACAGCCGAGGCCGTCGTCGGCTCGGCCTAATCCACATCCGTTCGTTTGACGCCCCCGTCCGGGGATGGAAGAATCGCAGCGCCTTGAAACTAACGCTCGCAGGCGCTTACGTTGGCGGTGAGCCGGGCGCCCTTGGCGCGTCGGGAGGCGGTCTCTTGTCCGGGCCCGTCTTCCGCGAGGCGGATCGCACGCGTAACCTCATTCGGCCAACGCGCGCCGAGATCGATCTCGCGGCGTTGCGCCACAACGCCCGGAGCATTCGCGCCGAGGTGGGGGACGCGGTCAAGATCTTCGGCGTCGTGAAGGCAGACGCCTATGGTCACGGTTCTGTGGACGTGGCCCGGGTGCTCGAGCCGCTTTGTGATGCGCTTGCCGTTTCCCTGGTCGAGGAAGGCCTGACGCTGCGAGAAGCAGGGATCAGCTGTCCCATCCTGGTGCTCACCGCGCCCTACGGCGGCAGCCATTCCGAGGTAATCGAGGCAGGGTTGACGCCGGTGGTATCCGATCGGGAGGACGCCGAGCGCTTTGCCCACGCGCCGCGACGACGGCACGGACGCGATCCCTATTCACCGGTTGATATTCACCTCAAGGTGGATACCGGCATGAGTCGACTCGGCATCCCGGTTGACGCCTTCGCCTCGGTGGTCGAACAGATAAGGCGTCTGCCTGGCGTCCGCATCTCCGGCATCTGTACGCACATCGCCTGCGCCGAGTCGGCGGATCCGGCGCCGACCCTGGAACAGCTCAGAAAGTTCGAGGGCGTGCTCGCGGTGGCCCGCGCGCTCGGGGTCGTGCCCGAGTTCGTCCACGCCGGCAACAGCGCGACCATGGTGCGTTTCCCGGCGTTGCGCTTTGGCGCCGTTCGCCCCGGACTTGCCCTCTACGGCGCATTGCCCGCGCCCACGGTCCAGCTCCCGGGCCTTGTGCCCGTCATGTCGTTGCGGACGCGCATCATGGCCATTCACGACATCGCGGTCGGAACGGGTGTCAGCTACGGCGCCACCTTTGTCGCGCAACGTCCCTCACGCATCGCCACCGTGCCCATCGGATATGCCGACGGCTATCCCCGGCATGTGAAGGGGGCGCAGGTCCTGATTCGTGGGCAGCGCTTTCCGATCGTGGGTGCGGTATGTATGGATCTGTTGATGGTCGATGTGACGGACGGACCGGGTGTTGCGCTGGGTGATGCCGTGACCCTGTTCGGTCGCGACGGCAAACAACAGATCACCGTGGATGAAATCGCAGGCTGGGCCAACACGCTCAACTACGAGATCTTGTGCGGCATCTCGGATCGCGTGCCGCGCGTCTACTTCGATGGCCCCGAGCCCGAGGCCACGCCTTGACCCCTGATACGCAGGTTTCGCCCGTCGCAGCGCCCTCGGGAATCGTACGATTCTTTGCGGGACTCGCGGCGCCGATCGTCGGTTTCATCACGGTGCTTGGTGAACACTTCGCCTTGCTGTTTCGGGCCTTCGTCTGGCTCTTTCGCCGGCCGTTCCGTCTGCGCCTGTTCATCGATCAGATGGACTATATCGGCGTTGGCTCGCTGCCCATCGTACTGCTCGTCGGTGCGTTTTCGGGCATGGTCTCTGCGCTGCAGGCGATCCTTGCCCTGCAACAGTTTGATCAAACGCGCTTTGTCGGCATGGCGGTTGGCCTGTCGCTCTCCGAGGAGATAGCGCCTGTATTTGCAGGCCTCATGATCGCCGCGCGCGCAGGTTCGGGCATGGCCACCGAGCTCGGCTCGATGCGTATCACGGAACAGGTGGACGCATTGACCACCTTTGCGGTCAATCCGATTCAATACCTGCTGACGCCGCGGATCGTCGCCGCCATCCTGATGTTGCCGGTGATGACGATGGCCTTTGACATCACTGGCCTTGCAGGCGCGTACCTTGTGTCCATCGTGGGCTACAACCTCGACGTCGGTCAGGTGCTCGGCCTGTTCTCATTCTGGGTTGATCCGCGCCACTTCTACAAGGGCTTCATCAAGGCTGCGGTGTTTGGTCTCGTGCTCGCACTGTGCGCCTGTTACCAGGGGTTCAACGTGCGCGGTGGTGCCAAGGAGGTGGGTCTCGCCACCACCCGCGCCGTCGTGACGGGCTCGGTCGGCATCCTGATCGTGGACTACTTCCTCATCGACCTGCTGGCGGTCCTCATGCCATCGCTCGACTGACCCATGGGCAATGCGATGAAAGCGTCAACGCCCGAAACCGCCTCCGCCCGGGACGAGAAGTGGCAGATCAAGATCCGCGGCCTCCACAAGAGCTTCGGCCCGCAGCACGTCCTGCGTGGCGTGGACCTCGACATCGAGCGCGGTCACACCAACATCATCATCGGTGGGTCGGGTCAGGGCAAGTCGGTCCTGATGAAGCATCTGATGGGCCTGCTCAAACCCGATTCCGGACACATCTACGTGGACGGCGAGGACATTGTGCCGCTTGGTGAGGTACAAATGGGGCGAGTCCAGCGCAAGTTCGGTATGGTGTTCCAGTACGCGGCCCTGTTTGACTCGATGACCGTGATGGAAAACATAGCCTTCCCACTCGTGGAGCGGTACCGCCTGCCAGAGGCGGAGATCGAGTCGCGCGTCTGGGAGCTGTTGCGCAAGCTCGATCTCGGGCATATCCCCGGCGTCGACAAGAAGTTCCCGTCCCAGATGTCGGGCGGTCAACGCAAGCGCATTGGCCTTGCGCGGGCGCTCATCGATCGACCGGAGATCTTGCTCTACGACGAGCCCACCACCGGCCTCGATCCGATTTCGACCAAGAACGTCGACGACATGATCCGACAGACGGCGGATGAGTTTGGTGTGACCTCGGTGGTCATTTCGCATGACATGGCCTCCACGTTCCGCATTGGCGACCGTGTGTCCATGCTCTACGAAGGCGTCATCGCCGCCAGTGGTACCCCGGACGAGGTCAGGACGAACCGCCATCCGGTGTTGCGCGAGTTTCTCGAAACCTCTGGCGTGGTACGTCCGGGAGAGGGGATGACCCCGTGAAATCCAAGGCAGCCTTTGGCGTCGGACTTCTTGTGCTACTGATGGGTGGCACCGGTTTCGCGTTGCTCCAGTACGTCAAGGAAGGCGTCGACGAAGAGGCGGGCTACAAGGTACACGCCCGTTTCACCGATGCGCAGGGTCTGTTCGCCAAGTCGCGTGTTCAAACTGCAGGCATCGAGATCGGCAAGATCTTCAGCAAGGCGCTGTCTCCTCGGCAAAAGGGAGACCTCGTCCCCAAGGCGGATGTCGTGGTCGTCATCGACAAGAACATCGTGCTCTACGAGAACGCGACCATCGCCAAGCGCGCGGCGTCCTTGCTCGGCGAGTACTACCTCGAGATCGATCCGGGCACGCCGGTGGGAGCGGATGGCAAGACCTTCCGTACGCTCAAGGACGGCGACGAGATCCTGCGCGTCGAGGAGGGGATGAAGACGTCTGATATCGTGGACGACGTGGGGCAAACGATCCCCATCTTGCGCGAGATCTTGAGCGACGTGCGCGTCCTGACCTCGGGCCCGATCAAGGAGATGGCCAACTCCCTCAACGCGAGCATCGCCAAGAATTCGGAGGTGCTCGAACGCCTGCTGATGCGTGCGGACAACATCGCGGCCGACATCGAGGGGATCACGCGCTCGGAATCCGACGACATCAAGATAGCGCTCTCCAACGTGCGTGAGATTACCGAGAGCATCAAGAACCTCGTTGGTACGAGCGAAGGTCAGGTCAAGGGAACGGGCGACAAGCTCCAGTCCACCATCGACAAGCTGCAGAACACGGTCTCAAAGCTCGAGCGGACCATGGGCAATGTCGAGAAGGTGACCGACAAGATCGCGGACGGCGAGGGCACGCTCGGCAAGCTCGCGATGGATGACGAGATCGCCAACAACCTCGGCGAGGTCTCCTCGGATGTCGGAACCTTCGTCAAGGGAATCACAGACCTGCAAACCATCGTGGGTCTGCGTACCGAGTACAACTACCTGGCGTCGACCTTCAAGAACTACCTGTCGATTCGTCTGCAGCCACGTCCTGACAAGTATTACCTCGTCGAGCTCGTCGACGATCCACGTGGCTTCCGAACCGAAACCCTCGAAAACGAGACGCGTTCGGATACGGGCTTCGTGTCCGCCAAGCGGGTCTCAATCTCCGAGCAACTGCGCTTTACCTTCATGTTCGCCAAGCGCATCGGCCCGGTGACCGGCCGCTTCGGTATCCTCGAGTCGACCGGTGGCGGCAGCCTCGACGTTCACCTCGTCAACGACCTGCTGACCCTCACCGTCGACGTCTTCGACACCCGCACCAACGTGTACCCCCGCGTCCGCACCCGCGCCGCGTTCTCGGTCTACAAGAAGCTTTTCTGGCTCGTGGCCGGCGCCGACGACGTGCTCAACCAGGAACGCGCCCTGGGCGGCGGCGGGGCCTTCATCGACGCCTTCTTCGGCGCCCAGCTCGTCTTCAACGACGAGGATCTGCGCACGCTCCTGCTCTTTGGTGGCTCGAGCGTCGGGTCGGCGGCCGGCAGTCGCAAGTAGCGGTGCCTCCACAACGGGGTGCGTCAGGATGCTTCCAGACTCCAAATCCCCCTGCGCGCTGCGGCATTCGCTTGACGGGCAACCCGCCGCCCATATAGTTACGGCCCCGCGGCGCCGACCCGTGTGGATGACGCCCCGGGCGTTGTTCACGCAGGTGGGTTCTGCACGGTTCGGCAAATGCGTTACGACATCAAGGATATTGGCGAGGACGGAATCGACCTCGACATCGCGCTCGGCGCGAAGTGGCTGCGTGAGCAATGCCCCGATCTTGATCTGCTCAACGATACCGATTCATTGCGACTTGCCGGACGTCTTGAACCGGTCGGCGCGGATTTCCTTTTGCGCGGACGGCTTGATGGCGAGCTCACCGTTTCGTGTGTGCGTTGCCTCGAACCACTCAAGCTTGAGGTCGATGTCGATCTCGCCGTGTCCTACATCGAACGCAAGGCCGATGCGGCGGGCGATGAGGAAGTGGGCGTTGAAGACGGTGACTTCGCCTTGTTCTCGAATGGCAAGATTGATCTCGCGCCGCAGCTGCGCGAAGAGCTCTTGCTCACGCTTCCGATGCACCCCAGCCACGAGCCCGCGTGCCTCGGCATTTGTGCCATCTGTGGCGTCAATCGCGATCGCACACCCTGCAATTGCGAACGCAAGGCTCGCGAGGCCGCGTCACCTTTCGCTGCGCTTGGCAGCCTGAAACACTGAAAAACTTTGAAGAAACCAACGTCCGTCTAGCAAGGAAAAGCAAATGGCAGTCCAGAAACGTAGACAGTCCAAGTCCCGCTCGGCCATCCGTCGCGCTCAGGTTATGAAGCGCACGGCTCCTGCCGGCATCCCCTGTCCGAACTGTGGCGAGATGAAGTTGCCTCACCGCGCATGTTCCGCATGTGGCTTCTATCGTGATCGCCAGGTCATCGAAGGGAAGCAGCAAGAGGAAGCGTCGTAGGCATGCTTCGCATCGCGGTCGACGCGATGGGAACAGACAATGCGCCGGCTGTCGAGGTGGCCGGAGTGCTCGGCGCCCTCAAAAGGAGCGATCTTTCGATCATCCTGGTCGGCGACGAGGAAATTCTTCGAGGCCATCTTGCTGCCTGCGAACCCGCCATGCGGGAGCGGGTACAGATCCGTCATGCGCCCGAAGTGATACGCATGGATGACCACCCGTCCATCGCGGTCAAACAAAAGAAGCAGTCCTCGATGAGGATGTGCTTTGACATGGTGAAGTCCGGTGAGGCCGATGCGGTCGTATCCGCTGGAAACTCCGGCGCGGCGATGGCCTGCGGTCTGTTCGTGCTCGGGCGCCTCGAGGGCGTTGACCGGCCGGCCATCGTGACGACCTTCCCAACGATGCGTGGCCCCTGCGCGTTGCTGGACATGGGCGCGAACGTGGATACCAAGGCAATTGTGCTCGCACAGTTTGCAACGATGGGGGCGGTTTACTCGCGCCTGCAGCACAAGGCTGCCCGTCCGCGGGTTGGGCTGCTGTCCAACGGCTCCGAGGAGCACAAGGGCACCAATTTGACGCGTGAG
>Ga0169931_10009402_pt1 | contig 14096 bp, 5 predicted proteins | sample Kivu_15m_20L_FD_129675 | JGI IMG/M metagenome (GOLD analysis project Ga0169931, IMG submission 129675) | Freshwater microbial communities from Lake Kivu, Western Province, Rwanda to study Microbial Dark Matter (Phase II) - Kivu_15m_20L... | ecosystem: Environmental > Aquatic > Freshwater > Lake ...
CCCAACCCCAACCCCAACCCCAACCCCAACCCCAACCCCCTTCATTATTTATCAAATATTGCAAAATTTATGACTGATATTGTATTGTATCTATTATTGCACTTTAATCACTGATTTTAAGGGATCTTGAAAATCGTATTCATCCAAATTTTGATTCTTTTTTCACCCTACCCTAGCTCCAAAATCTTCTATCTCTTGCCTGTTTCTTTAAAAAGTCCTTCAGCCTGCGGATCTAATACTATCGAGCCCATAAGTTCATCATTTACCATATCTTTGTCCTTAACTATGAGTTCTACTGTAGCTGGTATAGATTCCAAAGTGAAAGGAAGAACCTCATTCCACTCATAGACCTTCCCTTATGTTCTCTTGTGCACCACAGTATGCGATGATACGTTTCCAACTTTACACTCGATATAAAGCTATCTTTCCATACCTTCTTTTTTCTCTTTTATTTACAGCCTCTAGATGCATATATCAAGACTAGCCACTTTATTCTCTTAATAAACTACAGAGAGCTTCATCTTACCAAAAATATCAGGTTTTACCGTACCTTAAGCAGGATCTCTAGTGACACAATTGACTGTAATAAGATGTCTTTTTCTGGGAAACTCATATAATTTCTTCATAGGCAGCTCAAAATACCCATTTTGTTCATTATCTCCTAAAATCTACAGATAAACCTTGTCAGCAATCGGCAACAAAATGTCCTATTCGTAAGGTTATTTAACTGTAACTATAGTCTAGTCTGCTTTTATTCTTATTGTTGTTAGTTTTCCCTTCATTTTTTAGCTTTAGAGCTCGTGGATGCGAAGGACGAGGTAACCTTTCTTGGACATGTTTGGATATGATTTTATTATAACTTATGCCAAGCTAGATTTTAAAATAATTTTTTGATTGAAATAATGATAAGACAATAACTATCAATGTTCAGCTCAAGTTGCCTCGTTTTATAAAATAAGCATTGTAGGTCACATTTAATTTCTTCACTTCCACTTTCTAGCTTGCGTATATGTTATTTTCACTATAAGGTTTTTTTTACAACTGATCAAGTAGTTTCTTTGTCTATTATGAAATATGAATTTCGTTAATTTTTCCTTTTTCTTCAAACTTATTCGCCACAACGACATCAGATCCATATATATCATACCTAACAATCTACGTTCCAACTATTCCACCTATGATCGTACCAGTATGTATACCTATCCTCATATTCAGACAAGACAAAGAAGGTCTTTCTTTCTTGACTTTCTATATAGTCTTCAACATCTCGAATGCAAAACTTACCACGTTACCAGCTTAGCGAACCGGATTGCGTTAGTAGCAGTTAGTAAAGCCTAAAACTACGTAACAATCACCGATAGTGTATACTTTGTATACGTTCAGATCAGTGCAAAGTGCATCAAATTCTTAGAAAAATAATCGTAACATACGGACAACGTTCTAAGGTTATTTGCGGTTCTAAGGTCGATCTGAAAATTATGTAAAGCCTTTGATATCTGCAAAAAGTATCGTACATTGTTAGAAAAGATCAGTCAGTTAAAGCCTATTTTAAAAATTTTGAGTCTTAAGCTTCTAATAAGCATGTTTAGGTAGCAACTACGAAACAATTTTCGACAGCTAATTACTCAATTGAACAGTTTTTTTACCCTGTCTAAAATTAATAATCGATTATTTTTGAAACTAGTATTTTCTGATAGAAACCAACAAGACATAAAACCATTAATAAAATTTAGTCATGCCAAAATGAGCACTAACAGCAGCTGTTAGAATACTCATGACTATTATGATGATACCCATGATGACTATTTGCAAGAATTTGACTCCACTGATTCCTGAGAAAATAGTGAATACCATAACAGTGTAGAAGAAAGTGAATGAAGGGTTAGTCGGCTCAGAATCAGTTATTTCGTCTATTCTTTATATGATGATCAGGTAGATGAATATGCCCAGTACAATCCAGTTTATAGCAGGTGAGCTATGGAAATGTTTTATCAACCAAAATAAAACTAGAATTAGTAGTAAAGATATTGATCTAAGGACTACTTAAGCTGATGTTGAATGGAAAATATGAAGATTTATATATAAGTATATGCCAGTGGTAGCGAGTAAACCTATTATGAAAATTTTGTTTCTACAAGCTCTGTTGCTTTATAAGTGCAAAGAATAAGCATCCTGAGTTTAAGTCTATTTTTCAACAAGCTGCTATATATCTTCAGCTGTTTTTGTAGGAAACGTGTATGTGAAGTGTTACCTAGCTAGTTCTTGATCGAACTATAAAAATTTAGAGTAACATTTGAGCTCATCTTGTCGATTCTTCATCTCTTATATTTTTGTAAAATTATTTTCAAGACCCCGACAAGTAGTTCTTCTCCTACCCTATCTAGAACGATTAGGAGCCTCTTATTATTATTTTTTATTGACAAAATTACCCATAAGCTACTCATCGTCAGAGCTGTCATTAGTGATTCTGTTTGTTCTTATGATCTTCATCACTAGCTCTTTGAATTTAATTTTTAAAGCAGATGCTTTATTAGTCCTCCTTGCAGCTTCTTCTATTTTCAACTGGTAGACTGGAATGGTGTCGTCTTAGGTCTCACATAGTCCTTTCATCCATACCTATCGTCTTATGAATGCTTAGTCTGGCACGTTATGTAGCTCAGCCCTCGCCTATCGACTCATTGTTATCGTGTTATTTGAACCAGTTGACCCATGTCTTGAAGTTGTGTTTACATTTGTGCCGATAAGAGAAAATTGTTTTTTGTGTTTGCCTATCACCCCCACAACAACCTATCCTACATGAATTCCTATTTTTATCTACAAATCTTTATTTTTCTTTAGCCCCCATTTGAAAAGCTTGACTTTCTCTAGCATTTGCTGAGCCATCCCCATCAATCTTTCCACTTTATTCTTTCTAACCATCTAATTCTACATCTGATTCTAAATCTTTCGTATCCCTGAAGCAGCCATGTAAGTATACCCGACTGTTTCGATCTTCTGAACTGCAAAACTAGAGCACAATCTATCGAACTATCTATACAAATCATCAAGCATTCTTACAACATTTCGACCCTATTACTCTAAAATAGAGTCAAATTGGCACACATAACAAAATAAGATAGCCACACTGTTTTATTTATACTGGCCGCCTTATTCACCATTCTATGAGAAAAAGTTACGCACGAATTATGGTACGAGAATAGTCCAGATATCGTTAGTTTGATTTGTTTGCATTTATATCTGTTAACGCAGGATGAAGTTTTTGCGAGATTCGAGAGTGGTTCCATAAAGAATAGCCACGTTGAAAGCAGCACAAAGACACATGAAAAGTACCTATAGAACGAGTAGACTTGTAGAATATTATTATTCAATACAAGCTACGGATATCCCTGTTATCAGGCAAGCTATCGACAAGAAAAGGACGGTTTGAAGTCTTATTCCTATAAGTTGAGTAAGGATTATAAACGAAAGGCAAGTCAGTTAGAACTCTTCTTTTTGACCGTTAATCACCATGTAGATGACTATCAGTATGAAAAATACTACCAAAACTATCTCAGAGACACTGTAGTATTTTCTACCTATATCTTCACCATAACGAATGAAATATATGAGTCCGATTACCAAGAAAAGAACGCTGAAGTCGAGAGGAATCAACTTGGCTGCAATTAGAGGAGTAGCTATGCCGTGAAGAACTATCTAAGATATCGCCCATAAGCAAATTACAATTAAAAGCAATCTGAACCGAGACACGTTTAAAGGTACGTTATTGAACTAGTTTTTGATCCTATGTTAGGTCTTTTTGATTTATAAAAATGGACTAATTTTCAACTAATTAGTATCGAACTCACTCCCCACCAGATCCTGAATAGACTCCTATATACTATCCTCATCTCTAAACAAATGTTTTATCAACTCCATCGCCTAAATATTCTTCTCTAAAAGTTGCCTTGATTTCGCCCCTGCTTTCTTCAGATTCAAGTAATACTCAGCTAGTATACCTATCATGCCTTTGCGTCTTATTTCTGCCAAAAACAAAGAACAAGCCAAACTGAAGACTATAACGTTGACTATCATGATAGCTGAATCGTAACTTTGCCAGATCATTATCATCTGGATGGCACAACGATAGAAATATGGGTCGAATACAGGTACTAACCATAAAAGACCAAGCATCAAAGGGAGTGTTATTAAAGCTAGAATCAAAGTTGCAGTTTTTGAACAGTTGCGGCTTATTGCATGTCTGAATACACTCACAGTCACAAGAAGGAAATAAATACTGAAATGGATGGCTTATACTGGAAATAATTTACCTCCCTAGAGTCTAGCATGAGGCAGGGTCAGCAAAACTACAATAGAAATAGTCACTCCATGAAGCAATGCTTCAACTATGTTGATGATAAACCGTATTCTAGCTTGCTAATCTGCTATTTTTTACTGTCTTTGTATCTTACTTTTCTTTTGCTCTATTTTGATAGTAAAAAGAGTCTCCAAGGCTCCATAGAAAACTATATAGAAAGCAGTGAGAACTCCATCTAGATTGTAAGAAGTTCTATGAGACGCAAAAACATAAGTTTAGATGACAAAAGCGATCACAAGTATATTTAACGATCTGTATACTGAAGTCTATATTATATTATTGTATGCAGATGTGACCCAAGAACCTAATTAGATAATATTTTTCAAAGAAGCTATAGTAGGAGCTCTGATGTCTGAAGGAATGTCAGAATGGATGCTTTAACCTTCACAAGAACTGATGATCAAAGATACATCTGAGTAGTTTTCGAATAGAAGATCGGAGTATGAGCTACCGATTGTAAGGATGGTTTGCTATTTGTTGAAACTTGTTTTTAGTTTTTTGGTAAACTCAGCTTTTACCTGAGAAGTCAACCCATAAGTGAGAATATTGAAAGAGTAATAGACTGCAAACAAAAAATGTTGCATCAAATTTTAATGAAGACTCAATAAATTCCAACATTTAGGACCTATTATCATCGAAAATACGTACTATTTCTCAGAATTAAGTTTACGAGTGATCGAATTCAAATTGTAAGTGATCTACTACATAGTGATGCCTTAAAACTAAACGTATTCTATCTTTTTATTCTTATCATTGTCAGCCAAAAGAGTCTTCAAGGATTGAATCTATGACATATTGTGAGCAAAAACACACATTTTTATGCCCTTTTCTATCAAGTATTCAGACATTTCTTTAGCTGCTTGACTTCGCTCTGAAGATAGCCCGATCATACATACAAACTCCAAATCTTTTTCGAAAATAGTTGAAAAATTATCAAGATCTTTATCAGTTACATTAGAACTCATTTTCAATTTAGTAAACTCAGCGTCGTACAACTCGTACTACGAACTCGACATAGTTCGCTTGCCATAAATCAAAATCTAAGCTTTTGAGTTTTTAAATTATGCCAGTTTGCTATCAATAATATTTTTTTTTATTTACTGATCTTTAAGTTTCTCAAGCATATCGGTCGGATTTCCTTTACAATAAAGTATTTTCTATTCCGATCTCTACTCCTTCACAACAACCGAAAAAACTTTTTTATCCTGCGAAAATGTATTCAGTCTTCTCGAATAAAACCACTACCTATCTTTGTCTTGTATTTTGATTCTCAACCCTATCTATTTTTTAGATCTAGGTTATATTTGCGAAGAAACATGAACTCCAATCCCATTAACAAGTTTCAAAAGAACTTACTAAGAATACACCCGACTGTTTGCTTAGAACTTGATGTCTTGAGAATCAACTGATTTGAGGATGGCTTGGTGACATATACTATAAGCTTTTATGAGTTAGATTGATTATTACTAGTCATTCATTATGTTTAATGCCAGTTTCTATCTGTTTATTATCAAGGGCTAGAGTTGGACTGGATATTTGGAAGTGTTAGCTACGGGTTGGCTTGATACGAACATTCTTCCATTCGTGTCCAGTCTAAAATCATCGTCGATGTGGTAAGGATCGTATTAATTATTTTTAGGTCTGTCTTAGTTGTTCAAAAGAGCAGGTGTATTAGGTGTGCTCAAACCACTGTTGTAGATACTTACGAAGAATTTGTTTCGACTATTTTTCATCTTGTATCCTGACTCAGGTTTTTATTTATCATTTATCGATGCCATACGACGACTACCCCGAACGTGAGCATATGTCAACTCTTATCTAAAATCATAAAAAGAAGATGCTGTAATGATTTAATCCGCGATCATTTTTCCAGAATTAAGTACCCCGTTATAAGCCATAACTGCATAATCTATCGATCCTAGACTAATAATACTCGAATAGTTAATAATCTAAGCCTCTAGACTGTTTTTGAAACTGAAATAAAGCAACAAAAGTCCATTACCTATATACAAAAAAATAGGCAATCCTACTGAAAAAAGTATAAAATGGTAAGCTACAGTCGATAGAGCATGGTAGTATTCACCAGCCAAAGCTAGTAAAGCATAGGGAAGTCCAAACATAACATTGATTATGATGCATGCTACGAAAATTCTATCTATGTTGTTTTCGAAAAATTTATGATTTCGATTTCTTTCACCTATGTGTCGCATTATCTTGCAATTCATGCCAGCGTTTATGACTAGACCATACACCCAACATGTCTTGATGATTGACTAACGAGATATGAAGTTTTCAAAAGTAATTAAGGAAGTTTTCGGGTCTTTTACTAATTTCAAATATCCTATAAAGTCTTACATGTTCGCATTTGGAAGCTAATACTTGAGTTTACCAGTCAAGTATTATTTTTTGTATTTGTCCCAAGTCCTCTTGACTGCACTGCGAGAAGTCACCTGCGTCAAGTAACACGCTTTCTTCCTTTAAACTGTGACTCGACCTGTGATACTTCTAGCATCGACATATACCACAGCCTATCTATCCTATATGTATTGAGTATCCAATATTAGCACATCAGCTGGAGCTTTCTCTCCTTTTTACAAATAAAGAATATCTCCTTAGCGGATCTAGCCCCAGCATACATCTTAGATCTCTTCACCATCTCTGTATATTTTCGAATCTTTCATTAGGAAACAACTTTGATTGACTTTATCGTCGGCTCGGCGTCTCATCAGATCAAAATACACCTCCTTGAATATGATAAGTATCAGTACTAATCCGAATTATGTCAAGTACATCCATCTAGGATACGCTGTGCTTTGTGGTAGCAAAAAAGCAGTAAGAATAGTCATCATTAATGAAAGTGGACACGGATTGAGCAACTTGAAAAGTAGTCTCAAGAACACACTATTCGATAGATAACTATTAGTAGATATTTCGTTATCGGATAAATCCATGAGGGAAGTGCTTTTGCCCATGGTCAGTTCGAGCGTGTTATAGTCCGAGGAGAGTTCTCTGCGGCCGTTAGCCGTTGAGCTTTATTCCATTTATTTAAACTTTTATACCCTTGCACAATTATCGTACCAATTAAATTTAAAACAAATTTAACATATATGTATATATCATAGTTTAATCAAAATATCATAGTCATAGCAAAAAAATATATTCAAATATAAAAAAATCGTATTCTAATCAAAAAATAATGGTCTAATCAAAAAATCAAAGTGTTGATCAAAATCTGATTGGACGATACTGATATATTTTATCGCTTTTATGATAAGTTTTAGTTAAGAATCTAAGCTTGTCGCATCCAATTTTATCTCTTTTTCTGATGCTATTGTTTTCTTTGATCGATGCTTCTTCGCATTTAGCCGTACTATCTTCGTAAACTTATCAAATCCTAGAGGATGTTAACTTGCTATACTTATTGTATTTTTGCATATGAATCGTAACTTGCATTTGTCAGTTGCTTTTATTTTTACCTTTCTGCTTCTATTTATTTCTATTTTTATGGCATAAACTTAGAGGCATTCGGCTTGGGAAGTTGTGGTCTTTAAGAGTGATAATGTGCAACAGAAACATTAGGATGAGAAGGTCCAACCCTAGATATTGATTCCTGTCTTGACATCGAATCGTTTCTTAATGAAAACGATAGAGAACTCTAGCTATGCTGATTCAATGAAGATCTGTTGGCTTTAAAATTATTATTCTATGGTCTATCTTGTTTAATTTAACTTTTTTTGTCAGAAAAGTTCAACTTATTGATTGAACTTCTTCCTGGTCTATCTAGTTTGAACTGCTAACTCAATCTAGCAAGCAAATTACCAATAATTTTATCGTTGACATATACTCCTCTATCCATAATATCGATATCTCTGCGCCTAGCCTCCTCACTTGCAAGCATACTACTCAAAGAGTTCCTCAAATACTGACCTAGCTCTACTACCTGATGAACTTCTTTAAGTTATTATGTCTTTTTTTAATAGAAAAGGATGCGTAATTGATTGGCCATTGTTATGAATTGATGTAACTAGTCTTATGATGGTGACATGAATAGATTGTAGTATATGGGGTTGAGTAAAAGTCTATTTAGAATTAATTTTTTCATTAGTTCAAGAGTATCTCCTTTTGAATATTGACCCAGCAAAGCCGAGTAAAAATATTTGAAAAGTCTATGTAAATGAGGATATTCGTTTGGAATGGTAAAATTTAAAAGCATTCCTATCTTTTGAATAAGCTGATGGTTACCAATAGCGTATAAATTATTAGTCTTATTGCTAATAATTTTAGAAAAAAGATTGAAAATCTAAAGCCATAAAGAACCTTCTCGTTGGATCAAGACTGAAACTAAGAGTTCAAAAGATCGATTAGATTACATTTTTTAAGTAAAAAGTTAATGTTTTCCATTTTTTTTGATAATATTATCGATTATTCCTTGGATCAATGAAAAACCGGCTTGATCGCATTTCTAAAATATTTTTCTGGAAGGGTTAAGTTAAAAATAATTTGCAGAAATAACCTCTGAAATCTCACTGATTTCTATCATATAGTTCGAGCTTATTTACTAAAGTAGACCATTTATGCCCTACTTTCCATTAAATATTTTTTACAAAGCCAGCCTGCCTTATTCTTCATTATAAATTCCACTTTACTTCACACCCTAAAGCAGCTATATTAGTCTTCTACGGTGTTTGCTAGAAATATTGTATTTGAGCATAAGGTAATCAATAGTTTAAAAAAGACCACGTAACTGACGATTTCTAGAAATAGCTAACGTAGTCGATTACTTTAAAAGACTAACGAAAAATGGCAAACTTAATATATCAGTTAGCCAACTCTTCAACGTACTTCTTACAGCATTACCCTTATTTTTAACAAACTCCTATTTTTACCTTCTATTTGAAAACTAAGGAACATCTTCCGTCGACTCCAACCCCTCATCATCATACCCAGCCGCCAGCTCCTAATTGAGCGCACATACATTAAACAAAAACACATTCAACCACTATATCATTTGCGGGCTGATTTAATCTTTTTTAAGATAGATCTGGATGGCCTGGGTGTGCTTGATGGGGTCTACTGGTGGTTTGAAGAGATGTTTGCGGCAGATGGCCTATGTGACTGTATAGGAGATGGTTTACTGGAGTGGTTGGGTTGTTGTTTGAGGAGGAGGTGGCTGTTAATTTGAAAAAGTTGTTAGAGATGCATTAGTTAAAATTATTATATAAATAGTATCAAAGTCTTTTAAAATCTAAAATATATGATGTTGCTTGCTAGTATATGAATTCTTATTTATTCTGATATCATAATTTAAAGATGATCTTTTTCATAATCAATATTTCGGAATATGATAGTCTTCCATCCTGCATCTAAGAGGGCATTTTGCTTCTGCTTTTTCATAAAGATGTTGCATAAATTAATGAATTTTCTGATGACAACTCACACAGTCTTCACTCGATTAATAGCCAACATATTTTTCTCTTTCTTTCTATAAATAATGATGTATGCCCATCTGAGCAACTTTCACCATACCCTTGGCAGTCATAAAAACAGTCTTGCCTCCATCAACAGTTCTTACTTCAAAAGCAAGCTCATCAAACAGTCCGCCAACTTCGACTAGTTGCCAATAGTGTTTTTCGTTAAGGTATTTTTCGGATAGGGGGCATTCTAGATTATCAAAAAACGATTTAGATTATTCCTAGATAGAATCCATGATTTGTCTGAATTGATCTAATTCGTAGACAGGGTCAACATGACCGCTATCTTCATTCTTAATTATGTGAGCAGATTGCCATTTATTGGTTGGCATCATCTTAGCTTCCACCTCAGTATATATAATAAGTATTTTAAAATATGATTTATGATTTGCACTTGTAAACAATTTATAAAAGAATTTAACAAGATTGTTTTATATCTAATCCTTTTATTTTTCAAAAAAATCATATCGATTTTCTATCCCTCAAAACTTTATAAATACATAAAATTCTTCTAATCACATTTCGATAAGGTTGATTATTTTACAGTATATATCAATACAATCAGTTTTTCTGAGGTTTCAATATTTTGATCGTCTGCAACATATGCGCAGCCATCACATTATCCTAAGTGAATATCTAAGCCTTGGTCGTAATCAAACTTTTTCCTTAACTTAACACAACTCCTCGACCCAAAATAAACTCTCCTTTTGCAGGTTTCATAAAATTTATTTTAAACTAAACTGTTGTAGCCGAATGGTTGGGATCTTGTAGAGTACTGATTGCTGCAAATCCGCCACTTATATCAGCTAGATACGATATGATTCCTCCATGGAAGTTGTTGTGATGTTGGTAGGCTAAAGGATGTTTTGGGAATTTGATTTAGACCAGTCCGTGCTATAATTTGGTTACAGATGCGCCCATGTGGCAGGCTAGAGCTTGCATGTCGAATATTTTCATGACTAGTTGTCTGCCGACTTCGCTTATTGCTTTACTCATCGATTTAATTTATAAAGTAAATTTATGATATTAGACCGAATATCTATAATTTTAGTAGAAAAGTAAATCATACATATATCATTAGCTTGTCTGATTTGATTTTTAGTTTTTTCTATAACTATTTCTTGAAATATGACTATACTTTATTTCTCCCTAATTAATGAATATCTTACATGCATATATAGTTTTGATTTTGGACCATCCAGCTAACACCAATATTCTCAGTTCTTTTTAAGTCAACTTATTATTGCCTTTTTTATTGAAATTTTACTCAAATCGATAGTATCTAGTTTTTTCCAGTTAGCCAGACACAGCCATATAAGACAGCTATTGCTTATTTTGTTACCATCTGTGTTGCATTTTAGTTACGCAAATACAGTTTCTATAGAGTGTTGTATTGGGCTTTACTGATGCTAATAACACCCGCAGAACCTATGTTGTTTGAGCCTTTTTGAATGCTAATTTACCAAAACCTATTTCTTATATCTTAGGTAAAGCGATTTTACTAAAAAAAAGACAGCCTTTATCGCCTATATTGTTATCTTTTTAGTATACTCATACTTGTAAATATGATAGTGCTTAGCTTTTGCCAATCCTTCCCGCACATATGCAAACACATCTGAGGAGTAAGACCATTCCAACCTTTTTTACTCACACTTTACCCAGTCTCAAAACCTCTATATGTGATACTGACTCCTAGACAAGAATTTTGATGCCTTCGTCTCCTATTGATTTATTTTCTCAATAGCAAAAGTGATTACATAAATCAACTCTGCTACTTTTACGACGTTAGTTAATGAGCTGCAATTTAGAGTTACTCATACAAATTAACTAAAATTAATTGTGTTTTTTTTGTTTTATAAAATTATAATCTTCATAATAAATCATGAACAACTACATGAAAACTATGATCGACTAACGTATTAAAAGTGGATAAGTCAGCTTCTGTAATTTTTAGCTTATAAAGCTAATGAGAACATAGGTGAAAAAGACGTAGAGTACTTGATGAAAGGAAAAACTTATAGCATCAAGACGTTGTGGCTGAGTAACAAAGGAAATATTAAGATTCGCATAATCTTAGTAAAAATTTAGGACTTTCTTTAGCAAAGCATAGTGGGATAGATTGCGATAAGTCTACTTTCAAGGTGATGTGTATGTAACAAAGAAAATCAATTAGGAGATAAAGGATGTAAATTTTTGAGCCAAACAACTCTTCCACAAATACAACTAGTCAGTCTGGGTAAACATCAAACAAAAAAGGATATAACAAAATCTCTTCTTGCGGAATGATGCACCTCAGCAAAACAAACTGGAAATCTCTTAAAGCACTATGGCTAGGTATAAGGTATTTGACAAAGATGAAAATAAAATGGAAAATAAGGCTGTTTTTTGGCTATCTAAAGCGAGCTGGAAACTGCTAGAACATTTGCTATTAAGTATTTTTCCAATAAAACAGGCAGCAAATCAGTATAAGAAATAAAATTGATTCTGTTGGCGAATTGGAATAAATTCAGAAAACTGTAAAGTAATTTTGTAGTTACCTAGATGATAAATAACTAAAAATGTATCAAAAAAACTTTATAAAAGCCAAAATGACAGAAAGATGGGGACAGATCACAGTTAGCTTATGAAAAATGATTTATAGCTGTAAAAACCATCAAAAATGTAGTTTTTCTTCGAAAATGATTTAAATCAATCAAATATTTTGCATTTATGATATAACTGTTACTATTTGAATTATAACAATACAAATATGGAGGTATAAACCTTACTCGATCGGCTTTCCTCAGCAATAAACGAGCTCGCATTACTCCTCGATCAAATATATAAACTTCCCCAATCGATGCGTGCTTCCTTACTAGATCGCATCACAACTCATAAAAACAAATTGCTGACTCTGAAGCATAATCTTAAGCCTCATAATGTGTAAAAAACGCATCAAGCATATAAACAAATATACCTGGAACTTAACTCACTGCGCTAAGAAATTAATAGACATTCTGAATTGCATGCCACTACTCACAATAATAAGGAAAATAGGGATTTTAGGATGAGCAATAAATCTTTTGCTTCTAGAAAGAATCATGATGAAGCTATGAAATTACTGGTCGAAAAAGATTAAAAAATAGAGTAACTCAAACGAGAAATATACGAGAAAGAGTAGCTGATCAAAATCAATTTTGAGGATATCAGATAGCTCAAGAAAAGATGCTAAAATTCTGAACACTAGAATAGACTGTTGACTTTTTCAATAGGAGGGCTATAGCATGAGTTGGCTAGTCAGAAAACACTAAGGATGCAAGTATAAGAGCACAGCCTTGATTTGAAGATAAAATAACAGTAAAGAGACTATGATCTGAGGAGCTTAGGCGAGTAAGTAGTATTCTTGAGAGAGGAGTTATCTTCAGCCAACGAAAAACTAATAAATTTTGAAAATCTAGCTGAAATCAGCATGGCGAAGGCCAGGTTAGTTTAATCAAACATCTAAAAAATATAAAAAGAAGCTCAAGAGTTAAGCTTGCAGTATAGAAACAAATAATAGGAAACTAGTCGAAAAAACAAATAAATAAACTAGCTCAAAAGTCTGTTAGCTTAAAGAGATTAAATGATAAACAAAAAATCAGAAGAACTCAACAGCGCGAGGCAATAAATTCAATAAATATAAAAATTGTTAAGCAACTGTCAGAGAAAAATATACGATCTTAAAAGATAAGCTTAGATGTAAAAAGAAGGATTTCTGTAAAACCTATAAGAAAATTAGATTATAAATACATAACTAAAACACAAAAACTAAGAAATTTCATTGAAAATGCAGTAACTAAAAGAATCTAATCTCAAACTTCAGAGATAGGTGGCTCATCTTCATTCAAGTAAAGCTTAATTACAAGAAGAACTTAAGTAAAAAACTGAAAAGAACGACAATCTATTGATGAAACATATCGAACTTTAAACTAATAATTAGGACAACAAAAAAGAGTTAAAACTGTTGCTCAGATAAAAATAGATTTTAAACTAAAGAATTGAAAAGGTATCTTCCATTAATAAAATGCTTGAGTAAGATATTGTAAAGTATAAATAACAAATGCAAAGAAGATAGTAGTAGCAAATCAGACTAACCAAATAACTGTAACTGTCTGAAAAACAACAAAGATAGATTGCAAAAAATAATAGAATTCTCGATCAAACTACAGATTTCATCAAAAAACAAAGTGTATAAAACAACTAAAAAATGATCAAACTATAATAGAAATGTATGGTCAAGGACAAAGAAATAC
>Ga0169931_10009403_pt1 | contig 14096 bp, 7 predicted proteins | sample Kivu_15m_20L_FD_129675 | JGI IMG/M metagenome (GOLD analysis project Ga0169931, IMG submission 129675) | Freshwater microbial communities from Lake Kivu, Western Province, Rwanda to study Microbial Dark Matter (Phase II) - Kivu_15m_20L... | ecosystem: Environmental > Aquatic > Freshwater > Lake ...
CTTCAGTACCAGTTACGCCATTGCTATCTAGACCTGAACCGTTAGCAATATCGTTATTGGGAATGGTGTTGTCTAAGTTTGTCCCAACTGGCGTACCTGCGGGCACAAAGACATCAAAGGAAACGTCGCAATTAGTAGGTGCTGCGAACGTTCCTGCCGCAATTGTGCCACCTGATAAGCTAACCGAACTACTACCTGCGGTTGCCGTAAGCGTTGGCGAACCACAGCCAACGAAAGTGGGGTTTGGTGGAGTAGCAACCACTAGTGGAGTGGGTAAGGTGTCAGTGTAGCCAACACCTGTTGCAGCTATAGGCGATCAGTTTTGGACTCTGATCCTTACTCTGGTAGTACTTCCAGGAGCAATCAAGTTAGGAGAATAAGTCTTGGTAACATTAAGTCCCGCAACAACAGTAAACCCATCGGTAGCGGGAGCAATTGGTTGACGACCTTGATCGTTACTAAAGTTGGAAGGGGTATTACTAATCGTATTAGTCTCTGCATTTGCTCCTCCAGGGTTAGGCAGGTTCCCAATTGCTCCAATCCTAGCGCGTACATCTACTTGAATCGTGCAAGTTCCTAGAGCATTAGAAACTGGGTTAGACGCAGGGACGATCACGGCTGCGCCCAAATTGGCACTATCGAGAGTAAAGGTAGTAGCACCAGGAGTGGGTTGAGTTGCCCAAGTTGTATTTGCACCACCCGCTATACAGGTAGTCCGAGCATTTGGGGTTGGTGCTATTTCGAGTAATGGGGGGAGAGGATCAGTGACAGACAAACCTGTGATCTGTGCGCCACCATTGGTAACTGTAATCGTAATTGTATTGACAGCCCCTTCAGGCATATTGCCTGGTAACCCTGCTTTCGCGATCGTAACTTCGGTTTGGACACTAAGGTCCGCACTCGGAATGTTGCTATTGCTGATCCGATTCTGTGTGTTTAGACTATTTGCAGGAATATTATTTGTGTAAGTTCCCCCAACAGCCGAGGTTACAGGGAAGGTAATCGTACAAGATCCATTAGCAGGAATTGTACCGCCCGTGAGCTGAATTGAAGTGTCGCCCAGTATGCTGCTAGCAGTCCCGCCCGCACAAGTAGTAGTTGGTGCTGGAGCGCCCCCGCGAGTATCAACAAACAGTTGCGAAGGCGTAGCTGGTAAGGCATCAACTAAAGTGGGTGGAGTTGTCGTGCCAGTAATTGCAAAGTTATTGGGGTTATTAATTGTGATTGTGACAAGAGAACGACCATCACCAGGGATCGTATTAGGAGTAAAGGATTTATTGATAGCTGCAGCAGCAAAAGTGCGAACCTGAAGAGTGGCACTAGTAGGATCGGGATTTGTGCCTACATTAGTGACTAAATCACCAGCATTAATCGTGTCGGTATGGTTACCAGAAACAAATCCACGCACAGGAAACTCGATAATACATTGTCCAGGCGCACCCGCAGGAATTGTAAATCCTGAGATACTGTAGGAACCTGAACTGCCACCACCACCACCAGAGTTAGGTTCCACCCCTGGGTTAAGAGTTGCAGTACCAGCACCTCCACAGGTATTTGTCGTAGGTGTAGGACTGGTTATGGTGATAGGACCAGGATCACTAACTAAAGTATGGTTCAGCGATGTGATTGTAATTTCTGCGCCCGTCGAGTTTCGCAAAGTCAAGCGATAAACGGAGTCAGTACCAGGAATAACATTGTTATTGGGAGTGAAACTATTGAGAATTGCAATCTGGGAAGAGGGTTGAGCAAGAGATGGTGGAGGTAGCAGCCACAGGTGCTGTGTGAGCACAAAGACAAAGCTCAGAAGAAATAGGCTAAGGTTTCGTAGAAGCCGATTGAAAGCGGGGATTGGGGTAAATGTTCTCCTCATGATCGATTAGTTTCCTTTTCCTTCGATTTGAATGTCATCCTGTTGATCTAGTAGCTGAATTTCCACCCCTTGCATATTTTGGAGGAAAAATTCTACCCGCCGATCGCGAGCGTAGTTAGTAATGTCATTTTGATTGGTCAGTCTCTGCCGCTCACCAGCCGAGCGAATGGTGATCCTTGAAGCTTCAATGCCTTGGCGGCGTAAGTAGTTACTGACAGAGCGACTACGTCTGAGTCCTAGCTCTAAGTTGTAGGCATCATTGGCTCTAGGGTCAGTATGTCCGACTAACTCAACGGTGATCGTAGGATATTGCTTGAGGGCTACCACAAATTTGTCAATGATCTTAGCGGAGGCAGGACTGATGACATCTTCATCAAGGGCAAAGTGCACTTGGCGAGGCAGTTGCAAAGCTGCGGGTGGCTCTGGTGGAGTCTCAACAACGACAGTTGGAGGAGTTGTACATTGTGGCTGAGAGCGCGTTTCAGGCAACGCAGTTGGAATTGCGGTATTGAGATCGCTAATACTTACAGGACGAGCAGGCTCTGATGTCCCAAACTCAGGATCGGTAGCGATCGCGCTAAGGGTATCCCCAGCTTTCAGGTTATCTAAGCTAGTGCTGAAGTTGCCTTTAGCGTCAGTTTTGAGAGTAGTCAGTAACTCATATAAACCACCGCCACGCAATCGATAGAGCTCAATTTCAGTGTTGGGGTCAGCAATACCATCAATCCCCACCTTGCCATCAATGCGATTAAAGCGATCGGCGCGAAATTCGGGAGCATCGATCGCTCCATTTGCCGTATCTACCCGCCGAAAATGGGAATCGCGTTTGGGGTTGCGTCCATCCCCTGTCCGAAAATCTCGCTCACCAACGTTACGGCGTGATAGTAAATCAATATCTAACCCTTCAATGAATTGAAATTGATTTTGACGAATCAAATTGCGATCGCTAGCAGGAAAAGCTGTCACGGTTACACCCGATCCCGCTTGGTTACTAATGCGGTTATTGCTAATAATGTGTCCGCGTCCCATTAAATAAATAGCTGAGCGGCGAAAGAAACGGGAGTTAAAACTCACAGTATTATCTTCTACCTTGATTGCCCCTTCAGGCTTAAATAAAAATACCGCCGATCCTGCATTGCCACAAATAATATTTGATCGCACCTGCATTCCGGCAATTCTTCCTTCAAGCCGAATTGCATCAGGCATTCCATCAAAACCATTGCCTTCGATCACATTCTCTTGAATGACAGAGTTTTGGGTGTCAACGGCTGTGATAATGCCGCTTCCTTCATGGTTGGCAATCCGATTTCGGCGAATATTCGCATCAACGCCATGAAATAGATATACCCCAAAAGCAGAAGGCTGAGATGGCATCGACCCATCGGGAGGAATTCCTAACCAGTTATTTTCGATTACCACACGAGCCGCAGGGCGATTGCTATCGTAAAAGGAAAAGTCCTTGGCAGGTTGTTGCTGCTGAGTAGTGTCGGGCGGTGGCAACTCATGGGAAATGAAGATATCGCCTAGAGGAGTTACAGCAGTATCAAAGTGTCGTGAGCTAAATCCATAGATACTCAGACCACGAATCAAGACATCATCACTGGTGATGGTCAAGCCCCGAAATATCTCAGTTCCAGCCGCAGGAGTAATTGTCACAACTGGGACTGGGATTGGCAGCTCTTGAGCAAAGCTTGTTTCTGGTTTATAAGCAGGATGGGTTGTCCCATCGATCACCATTGGCACAAGTAATGGAGGCAAAGCACTTGTTAACTGAATCTTGGGAATCTCCAGATTTTGAAATCGAATCAGATGGCGACCTTGGGTAGGGACGACCTGTGCAATTTCATCAGGAGTGAGTTGATCGGTGCGGATTGTACCATTGGCGATCAGAATTGCTTCACGCAGAGTCAATTCGCGATCGCGCAGATTATCATCACGATTGCTATTGACGCTGAGAGCAAAAAATGATGGTGGTAATGTTGCCGTTTTTTCTGGGGATGGTTGCGCTTGAGTGAGCAATTGCTCGCCTAGAAACAAAGACAGAAACTCGGTCATCACCAAAATAGCGAGGGTAAGTCTTTTTTTCATGGTTGTCCCTCTTTAAATAGTTCAGGTCGGATAATTTCACCACGTAGTTCAGGCGGGGACTCATTGAGCGATCGCAACAAAGCCGTCAGCACATCGCGATCGCGACTTAATAGGAAGTTTAAGGCTGACACAAATCGGCGAGTGCTCAAGTCAGGCTGAGAATCTTCTGCAATCAAGTCTGGCTGTCTATCTGCTGCACTAGGATCAACCCATAGGAGCGAAAGAATTTGAGTTGCAGGTACTGACGACCAACGCGGCGCATTTTCAGGTGATGGGAAGCCCGATAGGAAGGTCGAGAAGTTGGTTGATAACAGCGTTGGTTGAGCTTGTGGCTCTAAAAGCATGGTTAGCAATTGCGGGCTAGGCAATAGTCCCAAAATCTGACGACTATAGTTTTCAGGGTCAAGGAGTTGACCGAGTAAGGAGGATGGGGTTATTCCCAGATTGGGTAGATTTAGGTTTGGTAGATTGAGACTCAAACGATTATCGTTACCCTGTTGCGCGATCGGCTTCGTTGGCTGGGAATCAGGCAGTTGGGCGATTGGCAATCCTTCCAAGTTTGCGAGGGTAAGGGTAATGCTATTCGCAGTATCACGATTATCACTATTGGTAGGACTAATCACGATGCGATCGCTAGCTATACCCTTTTGTAGCAGATAGCTACGTAGTGACATCAAGCGATTTACCTCAATCTCAGAGCCATCAAGATTTCCCTGCAACTCGACTGCGATTTCTGGGCTACCAACAATTCGACTGATTAACAGATCCAGATTGGCATTGCTGGGATCGGTCATTTTGCCAATGGGAGCAAACTCAATCCGTTGTGAGATCGCTTGCACTTGGACAGGTGCAGACGCAACAGGTGAATTAGAAGATGCATTGGACAAGTCAATAGGTAAAACATTCGGAAGAATGCTACCGCCATTACCCTGTCTAATGCGATTCGATATTTGTGTAAAAGTTTCTCTTGTTCCACCAAGGGCAAGGAGAATTTGAGGCTTATCGTTGGTTTCTATAGAACCAAGCGATCGCATCGTAATCCGACTACCATCAACACCACGCTTGAGTAAATACGAGCGTACTTTACCAAGTCGTTGAGCGTCAGGGCTATTAGTAGTAACTTCCGTGAGTGATGCCAAACGCCCTTGGACATCAATATTAAGGGCAGGATATTCGCGGAGAACCGTAACTAAGTTATCCAAAACCACTTGATTTATGGGTGATAAATCAACTTGAGATTGAGGGAATTCTACGGGCTGAGCAAGCGAGACTCTCACCAACTCAGACATATTGCTAACTGCCGCCGTCGTCACGTCAGGTTTTTTCGCATTACTAGGTAACTCAATGGGAGTGCTAGGGTCGAGGGGTTCCTTTTGCTGCGGCGGCGCAATCTTCTGTAAACCAAATCCATCAAATAGCTCATTGAGTTTAATCGTAACAGCAGCGTAGAGTCCACCCGCCGAGCGCGAACCACTAAAGTCCCGATCATTGTTGACTGCTCCTGAGCTATAACCTACTGCTAAGCGCAAATTTGGGGTGGCATAGTAACCAAGCTCAGTCACAAAACCAAGCTCATTAAAGCCTGCCGTAGGCTGGTTAATCATTCTTCCCTCAGCCGTGAGATCGAAGTTATAGCCAAGGCGATAGGTAGCCCGCAACTGAGCCAGGTTAATTGCCGAGGTCCCAACTAAGTCCCTTGCCAAATAGGAGGTGTTATTGCGAAGGGCATACTTTCCATAAAATTCCCATTGCCAATTTGGTGAATAAATAGCTTCGAGAGCGAAAACATGCTCCTCAGTTCCTGAACCAATGCCACCAATAAAGCTCTCAGGAATAATGTTAGGGTTTTGAAGATACTCATAGCGCAGTAGAGCATTAAAAGAATCATTGGCAGGATCGCGATAGGCTAAACCCAGACGCAGGCTAGAAGTATCACCAAAGTTGTTGATGGTTTGATTGGCAATTCCCGATCTCTGATAACGAAATAGCCCTGTCAATGCTGGACTGAGCTTGCCGAGAGCAGATGCGTTAATGACGGAGTTTGTCCCCGCCGAAGAGGTGCGGTATTCATATCGTGCACTTGCTTTAAAATCAGGATTATCGGTATATTCAATGCCAACGCTATAGTTATCACCACTTTGGAGCGCGAGTGTAGAAGTATTAGAGCCAGTAGTCAGAGGCTGCAATACCTGTGTAACTCCTGCCGAATTTCTAACCTGATCATTCCCAAAAATGCGTTCATAACCAAAATCAACCCTCAGCCCTGGGGCAACTATCCAGCGTTGATTTAAGCCGATTGCACCTTGAGTGGTGGTAGTGTTCGATCCGCCCACCAATGTATAGCGTCCCGAAAGCGTAGTATCAGGGAAGGGCTTGTAGCTTCCGATTATTTCGCCTGTAGTAAAGGTACTACCTGCAAGTACACCGCTACTAAACCACTGCTGTCCTACGCGCAAACTAATGCCTTCAATTACCTGCCAATCTAAAACCAAGGCTGTGCGATCTGGCAGAACTGTGTCAGGGGAATTGGATAGACTAATCTCATTTTGGGCAATAAACTTCAAATTATCGATATAGGAAGGGTGAGACGCGATCGCAATTGGCTAGAAGTACCAGAAAATGTTGAATTTAGTTTGTCTTGGCGATCGCGCATCAAAAAGTCTAGTTCGGCAGTAGCTGCACCTAGTTTTTGTAAAAGCCCGACACTAAAGGTACTAAGTTGATTGTCAACGGGAGTACCAGGCAACTGGGGATTAAGATTGAGGAAATTATTCAGGGTAAATGGCTGTGGGGCGACTCCGCGATTTTCTTCGCGTTCATAGGAAGCCCTGAGTGTAGTTGCCTCGGATATTTTGGCATCCAAGTTAACGCCAAATCTTATTTGCCCAGGCACAAAGCTAATTGTGGCGTTATTTACAAACCCCGTATCGGCTTGACGATAGAAAGCCTTAGCAATAATTCCTTGCGCCAATTCGCTAACTGCTTCAAATCGAAACGCTGAACCAGAAACTGGTGAAGGTAAATCACTTGAATTATTTCGCGATCGGGCATATTCAGCTATCAGATAAGAGCTTTTGCTAAAGGAGACCAAAGCATTCGCTCCGTAAAGTTCAAAATCGCGTGCCCCTTGGTTTTCCTTAAAATAATTAGCGCCTACCCAACTCTCAACTCCAAGATCTCGACTGAAGTGATAGCGCAACTGACCTGCGTAGACACTATTATTGTTATTACTACCGTTGCTAATGCCACCTTCATTGTCATATTCATAGGACACAACTATGCGTCTAACGAGAGTTTCACCGCCAGAGCCAATATCAGTTCGGAGAATTGGCTGACGAAATTGCAGAGAACCGCGATCGTAATCAATCTCATAATCATTACTACGATCCAGCTTGACCCGACGCACAATATTCCCGGGACGAAGCAGTTCTTCTGATTCTACAAACACATTTTCGCTACCAGGAGTAACTAGTCTTCGAGAGAGAAAGAAGAAGCCACTTGTGCCATCGGGAGGAATAATATCACGCTGAAATCCGCGAGTATTGTTACTGTAAATGCCTGTAGCTTGCAAATCACAAAAATTGTAGTTAAATTTTAGTCCATTCAGTTGACGGGTAAAGGCTGTAAATTCTTGGGAGCGACTGGCAAATTCGTCAGTACGGAAATCTCCCCACATTAAGAAATCAGTTCCTGCTTTTGGGACAGGGGAAGTGCGCTCAGCCCGCAAAAAGATGCTCGTTAAGGAAGGAGTTTCTGTTGTAAAGGTGGAGCTATCACCATAGACTGGATAAACTTGGTTGCAAAACTGGATATCCCGAAATAGACGGCTTCTACCTTCGCAATCTTCGTTAAGCGTTCTACGGGTATTAAATGCTCCTGTAATTAGCCACTCACCAATTCGACCTGTTCCAAAAGCGGCTGAGTAGAAGTCAACATTGGTGGAATTATTGCCATCGGTGGGTAGAAAATCTCGAAAGCTCCGATAATAATCAGTTCCCCTTGCACCTATCCGCAAATCAATCACACCAGTGACAATTGAAGGACGAAGATTAGTCTCTAGCTGTATTTGCGTAAAAGCTTCAACTTCGATGTTGTTGATTACAGAACTAGCTCGAATACGCACATTCCCAGAGGTAAGTCCAGAGCGCAAAGTTGCAGTGAACTTACCTTCTCTGGCTTCCACCTGAAATCCTGGTTGATCGGGTTGAGCGTCATTGCCAATGAATTCACCCTCACTAGTACTGAGTGTGACAAAGGCGCTACGATTCGAGCGATCGCCTTTGTCGTCCAATAGCAAGCCCTGTACTGTAGCTGTAGTGCGTCCATCAGCAGGAATGCGCGACTCTAGGGTGCTTACTTGAATTTTGGTAGCAGTGCCTCGCAAGCTCACGACTACAGTTTGACTCGCTTCACTACCAACTAACTTTGCAGTGATTTTGTTCTCCCCTTCGTCTAGGGTCACACCATACCAAGTTTGGGTAACGACACCCGCATTAGTATCAACCTCAGAACGTCCAATGGAGTTAGGGTTAATTTTTCGGCCGTTTACGCTCAGTTCAACTTCAGCACCAACGGGAATGCGTAAGATCACTGTAGTTGCAGGCACATCAAGCAATGATGCGTTGGCAGGTGTAAGAATGTTCACCTGCGCAGAGGATGGCGCAGCGGATGGATTTTTATTCCCAGTATTCACTATCGGAGAAGCTGAAGGTTCCGAAGCATCATTTGTAGTTTGACTATTGGTTGGGGTATTAGTTTGAACAGCAATTTGCAACGCAGGCTGACTCGGAGGCTGCTGTGAATCTCCACTTAAAGATGGATGATTGACAGCTTGCAACGCAGGCTGATTTGGAGGCTGCTCTGAATCTCCGCTCAAAGATGACTGATCAACAGCAGGAGCAGATTCTTCTGACGAGCGGAGATCATGCATCGGGTCACTGGACGCGATCGCGCTTGAGGCATTTAACCCTAGCCATAGCCCCAGCAAACTAAGTAATTGCAAGCATAGTTGAGATTTCAACTTAACGTTAGATCTAGATTTCATTATTGTTGTCCTCCCACGCCCTTAAATGCTGGAGTAACTGCAAAATTAGCCTTGCCTAAGCTACCGGGAGACAAACGAACTAGTCGAGACTGACTATTTCGTTCAATAAAGTATAGATTAGGAGCTAGGGTATAACCTGGTAGAGAGCTGATATCTAAGGCTAAAGTACGTGCCCCTGGGATGACATTAGCCATGGAGTATAGTCCATTTGCATCTGTAACAATGCGATTGCCATCATCCATGAATACAACAGCATTTGGAACGCCTGGCTCCCCAGGTTGCTGCTCTCCATCAAAATTCTTATCCACAAATACCCTTCCTATTAAAGTGGCACAATCAGTAACAATGCCAGGTCGGATTCGCATTGTAAAAATTGCTGGGCCATCACGAACGGTGTAATTATTGTCAGCTCTAATTGCGGAAACTGAGGCTGAATTTCTGCCTGTTCCTCTTACGGCATCGGGAGTAACTGTCACCGCATAAGCAACTAAGGTATTGGTATTTCCGACGGGTATTTGCCCTTGGATCGCAAACGATAAGTTGCTGCCATTTTCTTGAACTACTACTGGAACTTGATTTCCATTTATTGCAGCTCTTGCAGAATTTGGGACGTACCGCAATCCGATAGGTAGCGAATCGGTAATTACAGGATTGTTTAATACTGAATTTGTGAGGTTTCTGACGGTCAACCGATATGTCGCAATATCACCAGGTTCGGCTGCCGCCCGATCGCCTGTTTTAATGATCTGGATCTCACGCCCCTCGCACACAGACAAAGCTGAATTAAGTTGCGATGCAATTAGCGATAAACCATTAAGTGCGCCGTTGTTGACGACCACATTCTCCGTAACCGAGAAAACTCCATCAACTCCGATGGGTCTACCATCTACTGCTGTCGCCGTATATGGCAATAGAAGACCATTCTGTGTACCAATGACGATCCTAATTCGTCTTTGTCCAAGCCCAAGACCAGGAGGGGGGGACACCAATAATATGTAGGTGCTGCCTGGGGCTCTCTGCGGCCCATTTAACAAAAAGTTATATATCCCTCGTCTTCCATTTACTGGCGTATTCGTAATTGAATATGGATTGACATTGAAAACGTTGGGAGCAAGCCCTTCTGGTTGAGCTCCGCCTGGAGGATTAGTTGGGGTTAGAGCAATGGGAGCTCCGATTTCGCCGCCAAGTCCAACAGCTTGATATATACCCACTGTAAAACCAGTGTAGTCAGGAAATTCCCTACCACCACAGTCAAGGATTTGACCTAAAGGATCGATGAGACGATCGCCATTAATAATATTTATGGGCGAAGAAGCTTGAACTGGAGCAGCTACCCCTGGTGTTCCATAACTACCGCTTGCACGATTTTGAATTCCAAAGGTTCGCACTTGGCTGAAAGCAGCACCATTTGCTAAGCAAAAGCATAACGCTAAACTTCCTAGCCATAACCAGAAAAAGAAAGCATATCGCTTGATTATTTTTTGTAGCGATCGCATATTCATTAAAGTTCTATCACTCTAGGTATTCAATCGGAATAAATTAGTTTTAATCATGGGTGGTGAGATACTATGCAAAACATGCTGAACCACTATCCCAACTACTTAACTCGAACCTGATAAGAGACCACCACCCTAGAATTTGCTGTCAAAGCTTCGCCAAAGTTCCAACGGACATGGGTGTAGGCATCGGCAGGTGCGGGACGCTCCTCAAGTTGACCGTTACGTCCCCGCACGCGAATAGTTGGATTAACACTAAAAGTTTTACTGCCATCAATACTAAATTCCAATCTAGATCCTGCGGTGTTTAAAGCAGTTGCTGATGGAATGATGTAAACCATGCCATTAGGGATTGGTTGAACCACCGTAAGGTTACGCATATTCCGACTAGTATTGTTTTTCGCAACCACTGTGTACCGCAGAATACTACCTGGAATTACTTGTGAATTAGAAGGGAGCGAATTCCAAGCAATCTTTTCTTTGCCTAATTCATCACGGATAATTTGACGTTTTTCGGCTGCTAGCAATAACTCTACAGGTTTCTGTTGCTGAGCTATCAGCACATCTGGGGCTGATTCTTTATTGGCACTATTGTTGCTGGCGATCGCTGTAGATAGCAGCAACATCGGTAATACCACCGCACCAATTGCTACATAAAGTGCTTTAATTTCAAATTTTTTCATGGTAAGTTTCCCAAATTTCGATAAAGTCTTATATCAATTACAAAAGTGTTGACACACTTCTGTGAATTAAAAACCAGACCCTATAAGGGTCTTGAAATCACAAAATGGCTAAGCCATTTTGTGATTTGGGATTATTGGAAATCTCAAGCAAGTCAGGAAGCATATTATTTCTGTCTTGCTTGAGATTTCAGTTGCTATTGCAACTGACGGTGGAAGCGTAATACGCCTTGGAAAATGGCTGGATTAGTTGCGGGTTGAATCGTGCCGACATTATTTACATAGGTCGTGATGGCAGTCCCCGTAGCTGGGTCTGGGATTGCAGCCCCGTCATAGGTCACAGTACCTTGGGTAGCAAAGGTGTTTTGAGGAAATCCACCAACTACTGCGGGATTGTTAAAGTGTAGAGATACACCTGCCCAGTTGTTTGGTGCGATCGCTCCATTTTCAGTGATCACCAAGTTAGCTGCATCTAAAGCGACGCTACCAGCACCAGCGAGTGGGGTAGAGAAGTTTACATACTCAACCACATAGCGAACAATATTGCCTGGTTCGGCAGTCTTTGGAGTTTCGCTAAGAGTGTCATTTGGAGCAGCAACAGGTCGTGGATTGGTGCCTTGCAATACTTGTGACTGCTTCCGTAACCTTACGTAACCTGTATAGCCACGATCAATTGTAATATTAAAGATGGGATCGGTTGCGGCAGCGAATGTTCCACTGTTGTCATTATCTACAAAAGAGACGATTGGCACGTTAAATCCTGCGCGATTGACTCCAGTTCCGGGCGTTGCTGTCTCTGCTGCCACGAACCGATCAGCAGATAAAAGTGTATTCTGAGGTCCTGATGGCAAATCAAGGGAAACGGTATAGTTATTCAATACCCCAGGCGCTAGACCACTAACCAACACACTGTTAGAACCTGGAGGCAAGCCAGAGCTTGCTCCCGGATCAAATACATAACCACCTGCTGCTGTATAGGTATAACTCGCAACCTGTGTGCCAAAAGTAATTGTTACTCTAGAGTTATCAGGAATATCTGCGTTTGGCTGTTGTGAAGCACCCGGTACAGATGGATTGCTTGGAGGCAGTGGCAACAAGCGAACTGTATCTAAGTTGGTTGTATTACTGGGTGGGTTTTGGAATGTATTATTAAAAATAATTGGTGGTGGATCAAAAGCAGTTGCCTGCCCTGGCACTGATTCGGGCGCTGTTAAACCAGTTGAGCGGTTAGTAAAGTCATCTTGGTTATTGGTACGTCCGGTCGCCCCTGGAACATTGGCGGGACCATTGAGAATGTTGCCAGGAGGGACAATGGGCAAGGAGTTAACCTCTCCACCAGGGCCTGTACCTGTATTGTTATTGTTATTGTCAGTATCTTGAACTGCTGGGTTAGGAACACCATTATCAGGATTTGCTCCACCAGGGGTAAATAGCGATCCTTCAGGTGCTGGAGGAGTTGTTCCTTCAAAGTTGTTGGGGTTTTGGTCGCCTGATTCGTCATAGATCACGCGATTGGTTGGATCGCCTACAGTTTCACCAAATACTTGAGTAATATTGTTAACTACACCACCTGCTGCAGGCAGGTTAGTTGTAATCACTCTAAACTGAAAAGCATTAGCAACTAACTCAGTGCTAAACCCTGGAGCCAATGTTCCTGTGAATATATAACCGACTCGAACTACAGTTGGTGCAGTTCCAGCAGTTGGGGCAGTAGTTGACCATGCTGCTGCTGGTAATGCGCCACCTACAGCGCTAACAATGGGAATAGTAGCTGCGGCAGTCGGCGGCGCATATTGATAGACTGCTTGCCAGTTCGCAGGCAAATTGGCAGCAGCGTTAAATGTTTCGTCAATTCTTGTTCCTACGGGAATCGCATCAGAAACTAAGATGCGAGTTTGATTTACTCCATCAACGTTAACCGTCGTTCCTTCAAGGGCGGTTGGCGTGAATTGAGCAGGATTAGGCGAGGTTGCGGCAACCCTTAAATTTAGACGATAGGTAACAAGATCATCTGTCACTGCGGTTGTCGGACCTGGACTGTAAGCGCTTCTTTGCTTTAAGACAGTAGCTAAAGCCACATTGCGAACAGCAGTAGCAACGGTAGTTGTTTGAATTGCGGCAGCTTCACGCTCACCATTAACTGGTGTTTCAGGTCCAAAGTTAACCGTACGAACTTCGTTGGGGTTAGTTCCATCGGCACCTACAGCTGGAGGCTCAGCGCCAGAGTCAGGTTGGTTTTGAGTGCCTGCTGAGTTGTCATTTGCGCCAGTGTTACCTAACTGAACACTAACAGGTGCACCTGCTGCGGCAGCATTTACAGTACCAACAACTCTGACTCGCACAGAGCTACCTGCAGGAATTGGTGTGGTGGTGGTAAATGCCCCAGTTTGCAAAGCTTCACCAGGATCTGCAAAATCGCCGTCATTGTTAAGGTCTAGTTGATACTGCAATGTTGCGGGATTTAAGCCTTGAGTAGTAATGTTTGCGACTCCAGGGAAAACGATATTGCTAGGAGCATTGCCCGTATTCGTAACTAAAAAGTCAAAGTTAAGTACATCACCTAAGGAAACGCTACCACCATTAACGTCAATAATCCCCGCAGGTACATTTGTTATACCTGCGACCTCGGCAACGGTAACAGTAACTGTGTTGGAAGTAGTATTGATCGGTGTACCAGGGTTGTTGGGGTCTACGTAAGTTCCTGATGCACGGTTTTCGATTGGGGTAGCGGCTGGCGTAACTTGGGCAATCACCAGATACGGCAGCAACAAAGATGAAACTCCACTCACTGTCAATGTCGCTGCTATCAACCGATAGAGTGAAGACTTTAATTTACCTTTAGGGCTATTGCTTAGCATATCGAACTCAATTTCTTCACGAAAAAGCAACAACGTGTTTCATCAAAGATAATGTTTAGC
>Ga0169931_10009405_pt1 | contig 14093 bp, 15 predicted proteins | sample Kivu_15m_20L_FD_129675 | JGI IMG/M metagenome (GOLD analysis project Ga0169931, IMG submission 129675) | Freshwater microbial communities from Lake Kivu, Western Province, Rwanda to study Microbial Dark Matter (Phase II) - Kivu_15m_20L... | ecosystem: Environmental > Aquatic > Freshwater > Lake...
AAGCCCGCCAACGACTATCGGTGGCACCTCCAGCAGGAGGTGGATGTGGTTGTCCATCAGGCAGTAGGCGGTGACCCGACAGCCCGAAAAGCGCTCGTAGACGCGCATCAAGGCACGGAATTTTTCCTTTTCGTCCGCACCGAGGACCATGCGCCGATCCACGATGCGGCTGATGCAGTGGTAGAAGACGGGCTTTTCCTGCGAATGCCGCCACTCCGCCAGCCATCGTGCGCGCCTCATGGCCCAACACTGGACCACCACCCGACCCAGCGCAAGCCTAAAATCGATAAAAGGACTGTCCCTTTATTATGAATGCCACGCCAATGTGGCTTGACATCAGAGAAGCCTGTTGATTGCCTGCGGCGTCCCCAGTCGGAACCTTCCGGCCTGCCCATTCCAGCCTCCTCGACCGCGCGGGTTCGCCCGTTCGGTCCGTGGAACCGCAGACCTCAGTGATTTTCCCGATTTCCATGGATTGGACCTCTCCCATCTGGTATGCTTCATACATACTCGTACTCATCGGGCTTGCCGGTTTCGGCTCTCATCGGCTGCTGATTCTCTTTTTGTATTTTAAACACGCCAGTCGTCGACCCCGCCCGGCCGCACGATTTGGCGAACCGCCATGGGTCACCGTTCAGCTGCCGGTGTTCAACGAAATGCACGTGGTTGACCGGCTTCTCGAGGCGGTGGCCGCACTTGATTACCCGCAGGACCGGCTGCAGATCCAGTTGCTGGACGACTCGACCGACGAAACGGTGGACATCTGCCGCGAAGGGATCGCACGCTTGAATCGTCGGGGATTTGACGCGGAACACATCCACCGCCGCGACCGGACCGGATTCAAGGCGGGGGCTTTGGAAAACGGTACCCGTACGGCCAAGGGTGAATACCTTTTGATCCTGGATGCTGATTTCGTGCCCCATCCCGACATGCTGCGGCGCACGATTGATTTTTTCACCGATCCGCAGATCGGACTGATTCAGACGCGCTGGGGGCATCTCAACCGGAGCTACAACGTGCTGACACGGCTGCAAGCGATGTTCCTCGACGGCCACCTCGAGCTCGAGCAAACGGCACGCAATCGCTCCGGTCGTTTCTTTACCTTCAATGGCACAGCGGGCATCTGGCGCAAGTCTTGCATCGCCGATGCCGGAGGCTGGGAACACGACACACTCACCGAGGACATGGACCTCAGTTATCGCGCCCAACTCAAGGGCTGGCGGTTCATCTTCCTCAACGATGTGGAAACCCCGGCTGAATTGCCGGTGGACATGGACGGCTTCAAAAGCCAGCAACACCGCTGGACCAAAGGCTCCATCCAGGTATGCAAGAAGGTGCTTCCGGCGATCTGGCGATCGAAAACACCGCTCTACATCAAGCTCGAGGCGACGACCCACCTCACTTCGAACTTCGCCTACCTCCTGCTCATCTGCCTGTGTTTCCTCATCTATCCAAACCAGCAGTGGCAGCCGGATTTCGGCCCGTTCACCTACTACATCATCAACATCCCGATCTTTTTCTTCTCCTCGATTTCGGTCGTCTTGTTTTATGTCGTCGCCCAAAAGGCTTTGCGCCCGGGATCATGGTGGCGCGAACTGCCCTACCTTCCGCTCCTGCTCGCCTTGGGCATCGGCATGTCGATCAACAACGCCAAAGCCGTGCTTGAGGCCCTCTTCAATCACCAATCGGCCTTCGTGCGCACCCCCAAATACGGCATCGCCCACGGCAGGCGCCACGACTGGCGCAAGAGCAGCTACCGCGCGATGAAAACCCTCACCCCGGCCATCGAGCTGCTCTTCGGTTTCTTCTTCCTCTTCATCGTCGTCGAAGCCGCAATGCGCGCCAACTGGACTTCCACCATCCTGTTGCTGCCTTTCCCGGTCGGATTCTTCTACACCTCGCTTTCTTCGATCGCACGCATGCTGATCCCGCAGGACGCTTCGCTGCGAAAGTCCCCAGTCCGCAATCGCACTCCTTGACTCCGCCATGCCCTCTTCCGCTTCCCGGACGATGACCACCGCACTTGTCGGCCTGTTGGCCTGCCTCCTGCTGTCGGCTTGTGGATCGCTGGGATCCCTCGGTCAGGATCGTCGCAACAAGATGATCGTCAGCGTGCGCGAGCAAAAGATGGTGCTCCTCACCGACGGCAAACCGGTCAAGTCCTACAAAATTTCCACTTCGAAATTCGGACTCGGCGACAAACCCGGCAGCTACCAAACACCCACGGGACACCTCCGCGTTGCAAAAAAAATCGGCTGTGACGCCCCCCAAGGTGCGGTCTTCAAATCCCGAAAGCGCACGGGCGAGGTCATCCGCCCCAACGCACCCGGACGCGACCCGATCGTCACCCGCATCCTCTGGCTCAAGGGAATCGAAGGCCAGAACCGCAATGCCTTCCGCCGCATGATCTACATCCACGGAACCCCCGAGGAACGCAACCTCGGGCGACCGGTCTCCTACGGCTGCATCCGCATGAGCAGCCGGGATGTGGTCGACCTCTACAATCGCATCGGCGCGGGGGCCGACCTGTTCGTCGTGCGCGGCCCGGTCCGCTCGCTCGAAACACGACGCACCCTTGCCGCCGCCTTCGGCAACGGCAAGCCTCGCAGCTGAATACACTTGTTCAGCGACCGTTTCGCTGATCGGCATTCCCTCTGGCTACCGACGTCATCTTTTTTGGGTCAACGACCTTCTTCAGCAGCTCCCGGCGAACGACCCCTCGTTGTCAAAATTTCCAACTCAACGGATTGGCCGAGCATGACCGCAGACCGGACTTGACAGGATCGGCCTGACCCCTAGTTTGCCTGTCCGCACACGGACCCAACGAGCCCATCCCCACCGACATGGCCAATCACAAATCCTCCCTCAAGCGCGCCCGCCAGACCGTCGTCCGCACCGAGCGCAACCGCGCGGTGAAGACGCGCATCAAGACCTTGCGCAAGAAAACGCTCGCTGCCGTCGCCGCAGGCGACAAAGCCGCCGCAGCTGAAAGCGCGTCCGAATTCGCATCGGCCGTTGACAAGGCAGCCAAGCGCAGCGTGATCCACGCGAACAAAGCGGCGAACCTCAAGAGCAAGACCGCCAAGGCACTTGCCGCGATCGCCTGATCGATCATCCCCGGGCCGACACAACTCCCCCAAGCGGCCCGGTTCCCCCGGTGCCGCTTTTTCATTTCATGGCAGACTCACCCGCAACCGACCGCGCCGCGGCCGCCGCCCGGATCCTCACCAACCCCGCCGCTTACAAGGTCTGCGAGGGCTGCGGATCGATCGTCGCATCGTCCGCAGATCTTTGTCCGAACTGCCACAGCTTCCGCTTCGAGGCGTCGGCTGAATCCGTGACAAGCCAAGCGCGACTCCTCGGCAGCCGCGAACAAACCTCCGTCACCGCAGAGGATCTCTGCTGACCGCTCGAACCGCACCCTGATGCCCGCCACTGTCGCCTTCAAGGAATGGCAGATCGTTTGCAACGCACTCGCCACGGGTAGGCAGTCGCTGATCCTGCGCAAAGGCGGCATCCACGAGGGTCGCGCGGGCTTTTCCTTCGCCCACGACTCCTTCTTCCTCTTCCCCACCCGCTTCCACGCCCAGGGAGCGCTGGTGCGCGAGGGTGATGTCACGCAACAAGGCGAATGGCAGCCCGGCGAAATCGTGCGGCTCACTCATCCCGCAACGGTGCTGCGCGCGATCACGCTCGACCGATGGGACACCGTTGTCTCGCTCGAACCCTTCCACATCCATGCGGAGTCGAATCTCCGCGAGCGATTCGACTGGCAGGGCAAGGGCATGCACTCGGGCAGTCTTCACGTCTCTCTGGTCGACGTGCGCGCCCTCACCCACCCTTGGGAGCTCCCGTACACCACCGCGTTCGGTGGCTGCCGCAGTTGGATCGATCTGCCTGATCCTCCACCCGGCTGCCTCGATGACGCACTGCCCGCCGCCGATCCCTCGGTGCTGAAGATGCTGATTGAGCATCCCGCGTTCGCCGATCCTGTAGCGAACGCCTGAGGCAAATCCAGAGCATCGGCACCCGGATCTCCCGGTTTGGCCATGTGGATCTACTCGCATGCCCCGGGCATCCGACCGGGGCACCAAGCCCCTCTGTGATCCCACTTTGGCGCATCGAGCCCGGATGGCGCGACAATCCGCAGGATCTTGCTCTCGATCGCATCCAGTGCACTTCGCTGAACACCCCACATGAACCTGTCCGTTTCCAGCGTAAATCCTTATTTACCACCATTTCCGGGAAAATCATCGATTTCCCCGGTGGGAGGGGGGGGGAGGGGGGGGATGGTACCCCACTTCCCGTGGCCCCGCACGCTGGGGGATTCCTTACTTCATTGTAGGGTAGAGGGGGATCGTTTCGGCGGGTGCCGGACACCCCCCCTCGTTCAACACACACCCATAAGAAACATGAATCCACACCTGACCGAAATCGCCTACATCCTCGACCGCTCCGGCTCCATGGGCTTGATGCAGCAAGCCGCCATCACCGGCTTCAACCAGTTCGTCAACTCACAGCTCGATGTTCCGGGCGAGGCCCGCCTCACCCTCGTCCAGTTCGACGACTGCTACGAGGTCCATGCCCAAGCCCTGCCCATCGAGCAGGTTTCCCAGCTCGACAATCTCAGCTACGTGCCGCGCGGCTCGACCGCCCTGCTCGACGCAATCGGCCGGACCATACTGGAAACCCACGCCCGCATCCAAACCCTGCCCGCAGACCAGCAACCGGCCAAGGTTGTCATCGCCGTCTTCACCGATGGTCAGGAAAACGCGTCGCGAACCCACAGCGCGTTGCAGATCAGTGAAATGATCCGCATTCACCGTGAACAGCACGGCTGGGAATTCCTTTTCCTTGCCGCCAATCAGGACGCCATTGCCGCCGCCGGGAAGCTGAATATCAACGTCGGCAACAGCGGCAACGTCCGGTTCAACGAACCGAGCATCCTGGCCTCGAGCATCGCCATGTCCCGCAAGATCCGCAGCATGCGCATGCGCTCATCAAACACGATGGACGAACGCTCGGTCGCCGATGAGAACAAGACGCTCGACCAAATGATCCGCGAAGAGGAGTCCCGCCTACCCAGCGAGGGGGCCGACGCCGAAACAGACGCCTGATCATCCAGACGCGCGCCGGATCGTCATCGCGCGGTCCGGCGCGCACAAGGCGTGAACAACGATGGTGCCCGGCTGGCACAACGACGGACGATCACCACCCGGCCATGATATCCGCAGACCAGCGGGCCTCGGTCCTGACTATTGATCTGTCCCTATGTGCTCAACGGTCTGGCAAATCCGCAAAATCGGGTGATTTCGGGGATGGGGCTTGCCTTGGGTGCCGGGTCGGGTATGGTGGAGAGCGGAGCAGGTGATTCCCACCTCCCTGAAGCCTTGGTCCGGTCGAAAGTCCGCAGATCCAGTTCGCGACCGCTCGCGTCGGGATTTCCCAGTCGGCACCAGGAACCCGGAACCACCTGCCTCACCAGCGGCGCGAGTCGGTCTGGGCATGGCATCTGGCTGAAGCGATCCGACCTCTGAACCGGCGGAGCTCCACCCCGGCACCCGAACGCCGGCGATGCGCGCCCGCACCGGCGGACACGGGGTCGCGACACACTCAATGAGAGCGGGAGCATGGAAGCCCGCCCGCACCCGATCGCCGCGCAACCCAGAACCAGAGACACACATGTCCAACACACCAACGAATACCCGTCAGTCGGGATCCAGCAGGCGCCGCAGCTCACGCGGCGGAAGAGGCCGTCAACGCGGTCAAGGCGGCGGCACCAGAACCACGGAACGCAACGAATCCGCCGGAGAATCCGGCCTGGCTTCCAGGCGTCAACGAACGAGGAAACCACAGCTCACCTGGTGGCAAAAGCTGCTCAAGGCGATCGGTTTGTACCGTGAGCCGAAGCAGGTGCGCAAACCGCGTGCCGAGGCGGTTGCGCCGATCAAATCCAACACCCGTGGCACGCGCACCAAGGAGGCCGCCTCCGGCACGAAGACAGGTGGCAAGGCGCCGCGAGGCGGTGATGCGGCCTCGGTGAAATCCGGACGTTTGTACGTGGGCAACTTGTCGTATGATGCGAGCGAGCACGACTTGCAGGAGTTGTTCAAAGGCATCGCAACGGTGCGCAGCGTCGAGATTGTCTACAACCGCAACACCCATCGATCGAAGGGCTACGGCTTCGTTGAGATGCTGAATCGAGAGGACGCGCTGCGTGCGGTGGAAGTGCTGCACGACCAACCGTTCATGGGCCGCAAGATGATCGTATCGGGTGCCGACTCGAAGGGACGCGATTCGCGTGAGGAGCGTGAGGATCGCAGTGGAACTTCGTCGGACGAGGGACGGCGCGCCGTGGTGGTCGCCCCGGTGCCTGCGGCGAAGGCATCCGCAACCGTGGTCACGGACGAGCAAACGGTGATTCCCACGGTGATTGAGACAGCCACCGAGACGGCTGCCATGGAAACCGCGGAGGACTGCCCTGCCCCGGTGCAGTTGGAGTTCGGTGCTGCCGAAGCTGCCGACGATCGCGAACGCACGGCGGCCTCCTGAAGTCGCGCCGGTTGCCAACCGCATCCGGATGTCCCGGAGCGACTCTTCACGGGTCGTTCCGGGATTTTTTTATGGGCGTGCGTCAATCCACGGCCGCGATGAGCTGCCTGCACAACTCGATGTATTGCTCGCGCATCGGATTGATTTCCTTCTGCAGCGCATATGGCATGCGGCGCTTGCTTTCCTCGAGACAATCGAGCGCCCGTCGTGCGAGGTCCGCCACCTCATCGGGCGGATCTGAGCCGGCACCCGATTGAGCGAGTTCCGTGAGGTATTCTCCCTTCAGATACAACGCTTTGTAGACGTTCTCGTGACCAGCTTGGATTTCGATGGCGGTGTCCATCAATCGGAGGGCCTCCGGCGTCCTACCCGCCCAACCGGCGATGGCGGCGAGTTGGAGCGCAAGCTGTGGATCACGGCCAACATCGACGGCAAGTCGTTTGAATGTGGGATAATATCCTGCTGCGACGTTCCGCCGGTATTCAAATGTCGCATAAGAGGGCAAATAGAAAAGAAACTCGGTGAGCATGGCACGCTGCAATCCGAGATACGGATTGGCATCAAGAACCGAGGCGAGGCGCAGGAAGCGTTGTTCTATACCGAGTTGGTCGACCGCGTAAAGCGGTCGCCACGCGTGAACAAGTGATCGACAGAGATGAATGCCGGTTGCGGCCGATGCCACGGCGAGCGCCGCCACTGCCGAGTTCCGGATGCGGGTGAGGAACGTGGCGTGACGATTCAACGCGGGCGTTGGAAACCAGTGCTGGAGCCCCTCGCTTTCGATCAAGACTATCGCCCTGGCGGCAATTTCGCGGATGATCGATGTCGTCTCCGCACGATCATCGCTATTGATCGCCAACGCCAGCCGGAATCCGGTTTGCCGGAGTCCGGGATCGTCGGAGATCTGGAGCGCATCCAGCAGGCGGTAGCGCGCATTGAAGTCTCCGGCGAGGTAGGCATGGGAGAAATTGACCACCGCACCCGGCCATGCCCGTGAGGGTGTCGGTTCCTTGAGTGCGGCCTCGCCTCGCCGGAGATAGGCGGGGATTCGCTTGCTTGAAAGCAACGACGGCAGCTCGGCCTGCTCCACGGGAAGGTCCTGCCAATCGCGCCGGGTGATCGCACCCAGCAGCAATCCGGCGACGAGCACGCAGGGGGCGGTGTGGAAGATGCAGTCGAAGTTCGATTGCACCAGCATGCCGAGCAATCCGACCGCAGCCCACACCTCCGGCCGCCATTCGGATGCCGTGATGTATTTCCACAACGTCTTGCCGAGGGGCACGAGTAGCAACACGAGCAGCGTGATCGCCGCAAGGTAGCCGTAATCCGCCACGACCTGGAGCAGTTCGTTGTGCGCCATGAACGGTTCGTCACCAAAGCGCAAGGACCCGGAGTCAACCATCCGGTAGACCCCGCTGGCAAAATTCCCGGCACCACCTCCCAGAATCGGATGCTCAAGACCGAGACGGAGGGCGGCGAGACTCATCGTGAGACGATAACCGTCGCCGAAAGCCTGCGCCAGGTTCGGATCATCGACGCTCCGTTGTCCGATGGTCCAATGCACGGCCATTTTCGCCATCAACCAGAACATCATCGCGCCAAAACCGAGGACCAGCCAGATCCATTCGGTGTTTCGCTCCCGGAATGCGCGCAACAAGACGAGGAGCAACACCGCGACAACACCGAAACACAATGTCACGAGACCGCTGCGCGAGTAGGAGAACGCCAACGCTAACGCCAATCCGCTGACCGCGGTGATCTGGAGAGCTTTCGCGGCCGGAGTCGCCTGCTGCAGCCGGTGAAGCAGCAGTCCCATGCTGCCGATCGCGAAAGCAGCCGCATGGTTGTAATGGGCAATGAGCCCAGTCGCCCATCCGCTGGTCCGGGCCGGATACACCGGGTTCCAATCGGGTTTCCACAGCTGAAAGACGAAGCATGCGGTATGCAGCAGGGCGGCGGCGGCCGTGCCAACGCCGAGCCATCGAAGTTCGCTCGGACCCGCAGAGCGTGCGATCAGGTATCCCGTCGCAGCGAACGCCGCCAAGGCGATGTCGGCCGCGGCAAGGGTCTGCCAGCCTGAAGAAGAGGCGCGGATGACCAAGAAAGCGAGTAGCATCAGGAATGCCGCTGTGTGACGATCAAACGCCCAGGCGTGGTTCCGACTGCTGCCGGACAATGTGGCAAGCAAAGCGATACCCGCTGCAAGGAATCCCGGCCCCCAATGAAGGAGGCTGGTGGAACCGCCCCAGAACAAGGTGACGGGCAACAGCAAGAGCAGCGGAATGGCTCTCACGTTCGCCCATCTGTCTGCATGGCCGCTTTCGGAAATGGCGGAGATGGAGGATTGCATGATCCTGATTTGCCCAAGTTGGGCAATGCCATCCGATAGCGAATGAATCCTCCCTTGAAAAGGAAAATGGATGGGGACGCCCGCCGCCGCGGAAGATTTGAGGGAGTCAAACTGAAATGCTGAAATACTGAAATGCGTCTCGCACGCGTGCCTTGAGAAACCGATCCCTTGCAGATCAGATGCGCTCGCGGCAGGAGGGCCTCACCACCGATGGTCCATGCGGATCAGAATCATCCCGGAGTTCGGGCATTCCTGCCTGTCTGCTACTTCATCGCGTCTCTTTTGCCCACCCTGCGGCACGCAGAGCGGAGTGGGCAAGGATGCCGACGCTCCCCGCTGTGCGACCCGCTTTTTCCGCGATTCAGTTCCTGCGGCGACGCAGAAGTGCCGCGGCAGAGAGGAGCCCCAACAAGGCAGCGGAAGGCTCGGGGACCTGCTCGATGCGGATGTTGTCGATGATCATGTAGTTGTCGTCCCAGGTGGTCCCGCCGTCGGCACTGATCCAGTCGATCGTGAAGTCGCCAAGGTTGTTGTCGTCCTCGTTTCCGGCATTCAGCGTCGAAGAAGCGAACAGAGTCAGTCCTTGGGCTGGCGTTTGTCCGACGTTGTAGATGTAGGCATAACCTACGTTGAGATTGAGGTCCGTCCAGATATCGAGAGTGTAAGCTGAGTTCACTTCGATGGTGATGCCCGACAGGATCGAGGAGCTGGTGTTGTTCTTGACAACGTTCACCTCACCTTCCTGATCTCCGGGAATGAAGGAATAGAAACTGTAGGCGTTGGGCTCTCCGGACTGGTCGTAAAATCCAAGCCGGAAGGAATCCACCAGATCGGTTCCGGTACCCGGCGAGAGGATGAAATCCATCCGGAAGCGGAATCCCGGAAGATCCCCGATGCCGGGTGTGTAGTGGGCCGCCGTCGGGCCGATCAAGTAGGACACGCCCGGGTCGGCCGGATCGACGGGATCAAAGCCGCCGGCAACAAGCACGCTACTGCCAAAGGTGCCGGAGGGAAGGGAGTAGACCGATGCGGAGTCGATGACAAAACTGTCGGTTTCAACCGGGTCCGTGAGCCAGTCGCCGTTGGTCTGAACCTCAAGACCGATCGGCGGGTCTTCCGCGGTGTAGGACTCGAAGTTCTCGCTCCAGATCGGGACAGAGACGAACGCATGGGCGGATGCCACAGCAAGCAGGAGACTTGCCAGAGTGGTGCGGACGGGGCTTGGTTTCATAGCAGGGATGGTTGGGAAGAGATGAGGTGGGAAGACAAACGAACGATCAGCGGCGGCGACGCGTGACGGTGGTGGTGGAGACGGTCACGACGGCCTGGGCTTGGGCGGCAGCGAGTTCGGCTTGACGTTTTGCGGCTTCCTCGGCGGCCTTGGCTTGAGCTGCGGCGGCAGCGGCAGCCTCGGCTTGTTGGCGCGCAAGTTCCGCAGCGGCTTTTTCCGCTTCAAGTTGCTCGCGAATCTGCTGGTTGAGTTGTTCTTGGGCTAGCAACGCCTCCTTCTGGGCGATTTCCTGCTGTTGGCGCAGGGCCTCGGCTTGTTGGCGCTCGATCTCCTGTTGCTGGGCAAGGATCGCAGCCTGCTTGGCAGCCGCTTCCTGTTGTTTCTGGAGAGCCGCCTGCTGTTGTTGGGTGATGTCGACTTGATTCTGGATTGCGCCCGCTTGGTTGATTTGTTGAAGCAGCTCGACGTTGACCTTGAAGTCGCCTGTCTGCTGAGCAGCGAGTTCCGCTTGGCGTTTCTGCTCGAATGCCGCTTGGTCGGCCACCGCCTGCTGCAGGGCGGCTTGACGCTTTGCCTCCTCGGCAGCCGCCGCCTGCTGCGCCGCGATGCGCTGTTGCTCGGCTTGTTGGCGCTGTTGATCCGCCTGTTGACGGGCGGCTTCGGCGGCTTGCTCAGCTTGCTTGGCAGCTTCCGCGGCCGCTTCGGCCTGCTGCTTCTGTTGCTCGAGCAGCTGCTTCAATTGCTCGAGCTGTTGCTTCTCCTGCTCCTTGAGTTCACGCTCGTCATCGTCGTCAGAATTCTCGATCTCCTGTTCCTTCTCCGCAAGCTCGCGGAGTTTCTCCTCGATTTCCTCCTGCCGTTGTGCGGCCTCTTGCTCTGCTTCGAGTTGCTTCTGCCTCTCCTGCTCGGCCTCCTGCTGTTTCTGCAGCGCCTCTTGTTGCTTGGCGAGCTCCTCTTGTTGCTTCTGCAAAGCTTCGTTGATCTTGCGTTGCGCTTCCTCCAGAGCCTCTTGCGCCTTGTCCTGCTCCTCCTTCAGTTTGTCGGAGATCTCTTTAAAGTCGATCCGCGTGATCTTGCCCGGACCGATCACGACGGGCGGGATGACCGGCGGACGGACGCGCTGGGCGTGTGCGGAAACCACCGAGAGTGCGGAGAGCACCACAAGCGACGCAATCGGACTTAAACGAAATTGTGGAGTTTTCATGAAGACGGGCGGGTGTGGCAGTGAACGCGCAATGACGAATTCAATGACTTTGGCTGGCTGGACCCTGAATCATTACTGAGCTCAACACACCCGAAATCCCGGGATGGGTCAAGCCGGATCGACCGAAATTTAGAAAATATTCGGCTTTCAACATCCCCCGGCCGGGAATGGCGGTCGCGCATGCCACTGAATGGATTCAAAAAGATAATGATTTTATGATGTTTCATGATCATTTATGATTTATTTTTCACTACCAATTGACCGCATGGGCTCCGGTCGACGGATTCGCGGATTTTCGAAGTCGCGCCTTGCATGAACGGGCAACGCATGCCATGGATCGTCTCGCAGCGGTCGATCATGGGGATTGGCCGCATCCATCCCAGCTTGCAGACCCATCGCCATGCCTACCAAGACCATTTCCTCCGAAGGGCTTGAGCCCGAATCGGGCTTCACCGCCGACTCCCCCACCCTGGCCCAAGCGGCGCAGGACCTGCGAACCGCCGCCGGCCACAAAGCACGCGAGTTGGTGCAGACGGCCGAGGTCAAGGCGTCGGCGTTCAAGGAACGCGCGGTCGAGTCCGCGCACCACCTGCGCGAGTCGGCGGCGGAAAAGGCGGAGCAATTCAAGCGCACTGCCACCGAGCAATGGCAGGACACGCGGATCAAGGCGAAGGAACTGCAAGTGACCGCCGAGGACTACATCCGCGAGAATCCGATCCAGTGTGTGCTGGGCGCCTTGGGTGCCGGGTTTCTCATCGGCTTGATCGTGCGCCGCTGATCTTCGGCATGGCGGGCCTGACCACCGATTCAGCGGACCCAAGCGGGGCATCTTCATGAATTTGTTTGTCCGCACACCGGCAGCAGAGGCCGATCCGCCGCAACCCGGTGCACACGCGCAGGGCTGGCTCGACCCGTGGCTGGAGTTGATCGCCAACCGCTGCGAGCTGATCGGGATTGAATCACGTGCCGCTGCGTGTGCGGTGGCACGGCGTCTCGTGCTCGCCGCGCTTGCCGCCGGGCTGTTCTTTTTCGGTTGGGCATTGGTGCTGGGCGGCACGATCGCGTTGATCTCGGCAGGCATCGGCCGACCATGGTACCATTGCGCGCTGGCAGTGGCACTGCTGCATCTCGTCGCCGCTTGGTTGTTGGTGGCGCGCCTCAGACGATCGCGCCGCAACAAGCCGATCTTCGCCCACACCCGCGCTGAATTCCGCAAAGACCGCGAATGGATCGAAACGCTGCAGAAGAAATCCGGATCCTGAACCTGGTTCAGGAAGCCGAGTCGGCCAGGACACGCATCGGCCGCGGCATCGGCGCGCTGCGCACGCGGCTCGACCCGGTCGCGCGCCTGCGCGGCTCGCTCACCCGCCACCCGTCGTCGTGGCTGTTCGGCTCGCTCGCCGTCGGCGTCGCCGCACGATTCTTGCTGCGACGTCCGCCGAAAGCAGCCGCGCGCATGGTGGGCGGCCCCCTCGGTGCGATACTCGGACTGGCGCTGACCGCCGCCCGCCCGATGTTGAAAGTCTGGCTCGCCAACCGCCTGCGCGAGTGGCTTGCTGCGCGGGCGCAACCGGGCCGCCGCGCCCCGGTACAAGACCCTCACACCCGCTGATTTCCCATGTCCGCCCATCAGGTCCTCGACCACGTCGACCAATACCTTCAGCTCGGACGCGAGTTCGCGTGTTCCGACGTGCATCTCGCCACCGCATATCCGCCGGCATGGCGGCGCTTCGGTCGGCTCGGGCCGATCTGGGAGGATCACGCGCCGCTGGCCCCGGCGGAAACCGAACGTCTCGCGAAGTCTTTCCTCGGCGAGTCCGAGTGGGAGCGCCTGCAGCAGCGCGGCGACATCGACTTCGCCTACGCCGCCAGCAACGGCCGCTACCGCGCTTCGGTGGTGAAACAACGGCTCGGCTACGACATGGCCTTCCGCGTCATCGACGACCGCATCCGCAGCATCGAGGAGATCGGACTGCCGCTCGACCACATCATTCCCCTCACCCGCTACCAGAACGGACTGGTGCTCGTCACTGGATCGGTCGGCTCGGGCAAGTCGACGACGCTCGCCGCGCTCGTCGACTTCATCAACCGCGACCGCGAGGACCACATCCTCACCCTCGAGGATCCGATCGAATACGTCTTCGAGTCGAAGGGCTGCCACGTCAACCAGCGTGAGGTGCACACCCACACCGAGTCGTTCGCCAAGGCGCTGCGTGGCGCGCTGCGCGAGGATCCGGATGTGATCATGGTCGGCGAAATGCGCGACCTCGAAACGATCCAGCTTGCGCTCACGGCCGCGGAAACCGGCCACCTTGTGCTTGGCACGCTGCACACCGGCAACGCGCCACGCACGCTCGACCGCGTGCTCGACGTGTTTCCCACCGACCAGCGCGACCAGATCCGCATCATGGTGTCCGAATCGCTGCGCGGCATCCTCTCGCAGCAGCTCGTGCCCAAGGCCGACGGCGACGGACGCGTGCTTGCGCTCGAACTGCTCGTCAACACACCGGCCGTCGCCAACTGCATCCGCGAGGGTAAGACCTTCATGCTTCCCGGCGTGATGCAGACCGGCAAGAACGTCGGCATGATCACGATGGACGAATCGCTGCGGCGCCTCTACATCGACCGTGTGATCACGCGCGACGAGGCGCTCTTCCGCGCCGAGGACAAGGCGCAGATGCGCGCGTTCATGCAATCGTGATCCGCCGACCGCCATCCGACACCCGCAGCATTCCACCAACGCACTCTCCATTTCC
>Ga0169931_10009406_pt1 | contig 14093 bp, 10 predicted proteins | sample Kivu_15m_20L_FD_129675 | JGI IMG/M metagenome (GOLD analysis project Ga0169931, IMG submission 129675) | Freshwater microbial communities from Lake Kivu, Western Province, Rwanda to study Microbial Dark Matter (Phase II) - Kivu_15m_20L... | ecosystem: Environmental > Aquatic > Freshwater > Lake...
ATGCCATACTTGAATTGAACGATGGAACTACTATTAATATTTCTGAAAATTCAATGATTCTTCTCGATCTTACCGAGAAGAGTATCAATATCAATTTTGCTTATGGTTCTATAGAGGCCGCTAGAGAGTCAGTTGGTAAACTTGATACAAAGTTGAATATCACATCTGGGGACAAAACAGTTGAAGTATCCAAAGGTGATATCAAACTTGATAAAAGCAAACAGGAGCTTAGTATCAAAGTCGGCGAGGGAGAGGCTAAGTTAATCGGGAATGGTATCAATGAGACAATTCAAAAAGATCAAATCGCCTCTTTAACTGAAAATCAATTCAAGGTATCTAAGCTCAAATTTATTCTCAACCTACCAGAATACAAAAAGAATTTTTATTCGGAAATGGGGCAAGAGTTAGTGACTTTCAGTATATCAGGCTTAGAAAAAGAAAGCATCAACGCCTCCTCACCAAGTATCGAGATCGCAAACTCGCCAGATTTCAGCCAAATAGTTTTGAGAGAAAAAATTCGAAACAATACTTTAAAAAAAAATTTGAATTCAGGTTCTTATTACTGGAGGATAAGATATACAGATCCAGAAAGCAGAAATACTGATTATACGAATGCATTCCGTTTCCGAATCATACAAGATCCACCATTAAGAGTTATCATCCCAAGAGAGTTTGAAAAATTCCATTACGTACAAGATTTGCCTTTGGTTAAGGTAGCCTGGAATGATTTGGACTTGTATTCTAATTTTAATGTTCAAATCGCTACAGATCCTAATTTTAATAGTATTATTAAATCAAGACAGACTCAAAATTTCGTACAGGCATTTGATGATTTGCAAGAGGGAGTTTACTTTCTGAGAGTGTTGGCAAAATCTTCGAATTCTGAAATCCCGGATAAATTATCCAATATCTCATCCTTTTCAGTAGTTAGAAAATTAAATTTGGAACCACCTGAATTGATTGATCCATTCAAAGATAAAATGATTACAAGGGACCAATGGAGAACAGGCATCAACTTTTCTTGGAGAGACAATAAGGATTATAGCCAATACCAATTAGAAGTATCTAAAGATATTTCTTTTTCAAATCCTATAATAAAAGAAAAATTAAAATCTAACTTTATAAAACTAAACGGTGATGGTTTAGAAGGCAAATACTATTGGAAAGTCAGAGGCATTACTGATGAAAAAGAAATTTCCTCTGCTATTTTTAGCTTCCAAGTGATAGCTAAAGAAGAGATTTTTTTATCCTCTCCCAGTAATAACTTAGAAATAGAATCAGAAGATGGAATTGCCGTTTTCTTGAAATGGAAAGGATTGTCTCAAAAGTCCGATTATCAGTTAGAAATTTATAAGGGAGAAAATATTGAGCCTTTTCAAAGTATAGATTTAAGTAATCTAGGATCCTATGAATTTAAGACAAATCAAACTGGCAAATTTTCTTGGAGAGTTATCGCTAGAAATTCTCTTGGAGAAAAATCAATTAGCGATAAGTGGGTATTTTTTATCCAAAGGTCTGTAGATTCACCCGAACTCCTTCTTCCGTCAAAAGCTGAAGTAATAGATCTGTCTAATCGTAATAGTATCATTTTTAATTGGAAATCAGTTGAAAATGCGATGGCTTATAGAATAAAAGTGATAGATATTACAACACTAAAAGAAAAAATTATTATCAATGAAAGAATAATTAAGAATAACTTTATATTCAATGATTTTAAAAACATAGGATTGGGTAAATACAGATGGGAAGTGGCAACGATTTACAATAAGGGTAACTCAGAAAAAGAAACCAAACCTAGATACTCTGATTTTTCTATAGTTCTACCTCAATTAAAAACCCCTGAGATCTTTACACCTGATAAAATATATGTGGAATAGTTTTTTTATTTTTTTTCTTATCATCAATGTTATTGGAGCTCAATCAATTGAAGATCCAATTCCAATGGACTTGAGATGGCAAGAGATCAATGGAGCTAGTGGTTATCAAATTGAAATTAGAGATTCCAACCAAAAGTACATTTTGAATGAAAAAATAAAAAAAAATTTTTTCAAGGTAACTGGACTTTCCAGCGGAAAGTATGAACATCGCATCGGCGTTATAAATAAATTAGAAAAAATAGAAGGATATACCGACTGAGCTCCGTTTGAAGTAATTGTTTCAAAAATACCAAATTTAAGTAGAGATAAAGTTTTTTCTGCATCTAAAAAGGATAGAAATAAAACAATTATTTTAGAAGGCAATGACTTTATCGAACCTTTGCAAGTATTTTTAAGACGAGATGAAGAAACGAATAGACCAAAATCAATCCAGCTTGAATCTAGCAATAGAGCAGTTGCAATGTTTGATTTCAATGATTCTCATACAACTGGAGTATATGACATCATAATAGAGAATCCTAGAAATAAGAGATTGACTTCAAAGCAAAGATTTGTTTTATCCGATACACCAGAAAAAGCCAGAAGATTTGCTGAACGACAAGAAAAAATTTTGAAAAAGGAAATTGATGAAGATTACTTTGAAACTCCCTATTGGTCTACCTTTTGGAGATCAGCACTATTGCCTGGTTGGGGACAAAAGTACATAGATGGCCAAAATTGGAAGTTTTGGATTTATCCCGTTTTGGCAGGAGGAGCAGGTGCGGCTTATTACTCATCCTACCAGCGCTTTAGAAAGGCTAGGTCGGACTATAATGAAGCTATACAATTTGGTTCGTTCCTTTCTGAAGATCCATCCCTGACATTATTTTGGTTTTTCAATCAAAATAATGCAAATGCTTCTTTTGTTTCTGCTCAGAGAGAAATGAACAATATCGAAGCTGGGATCGGATTCATAGGTGCTTTTGCTATTTTCAATATCATCGATTCCTATATGGCAGCTAGAAGAAATGTAGCTTTTCATTTGCATATTTTTGAAGAAAGGACTATTATCAAATGCAGTCCAAGAGTCCACTGGGACAGTGGTTTTGACTTTCAATTGGATCATAGGTTCTAAAATAGTTGAGACTAGAAGGGCTTTCTGAAAGTCTTCTTTCTATGGCAATACCCATTAAGGATTTTCGAGGAACCAAGGCTTTTTTGAATGATCCTATATTCTTTAGATCCAAAGAAGAGTTGGAAAAAGTAGAAACATCTGTTTTAGAAATTCTTCAATCTGTACAAGAGCAAGGCGATGAAGCTATCCTAAGCTTAACTAAAAAATTTGATGGAATTGAACTAAGAGAACTACAAATCAAACCCAGCCATTTTTCTACAGATATTGATAAAGCTACTCAAGATGCGTTTTTGGTAGCTAAAAAAAATATCGAGGAATTTCACAAGGCCCAAATTAGAAATGATTGGGAAATCGAAGTTTCTGGAAATCGATTAGGTGTTAAATATGTTCCTATGGATTCCGTCTGCGTGTATGCACCTGGTGGAACGGCACTCTATCCTTCTAGTATACTGATGGGAGTTATACCTGCCAAAATCGCAGGGGTAAAGCACATTCAAATTTGTACTCCCCCACAAAAAGAGGGAATACCACCTATTTTGATTTGGCTCGCACAAGTCTTGGAAGTAGATACATTGGTTACGGTGGGGGGAGCTCAAGGGATCGCCGGAGTTTCCTACGGTACTCAAACCATTAGAAAGTCTGATTTTGTGGTAGGTCCAGGAAACAAATACGTTGCCTCCGCAAAAGCCATTCTTGCGGGGCAGGGTATCATAGGCATTGAGAGTCCAGCTGGTCCAAGTGAAGTAGTTGTTATAGCAGACAAAAGTGCTAAGGCGAAGTGGATTGCTGCGGATTTATTATCGCAAGCTGAACATGGGAGAGATTCAAGGTCAATCCTGGCTACAGATAGTTCAGAATTGATCCAAGAGGTTCAAAAAGAGATACAAGCAGCACTGCAATTGCCTGGAAAAAGAAATGAGATGAAACAATTCGCTATTGATAATAACTCTTGTTTGTGTCTATTCCAAAACTTAGATGAAGCTATTGAATTTTCAAACTTTTTGGGTCCAGAACACTTAGAGATCCAAACAGAGAAGCCTGAATTGTTATTCGATAAAATTAGCAATGCAGGTTCAGTTTTTCTTGGTGAATTTTCTCCCGTAGCCATGGGGGATTACATAAGTGGAACCAATCATGTTCTACCTACTTCTGGATACAGTAGAATTTATTCAGGTTTGGGAGTAGATTCCTTCTATAGAAGAATCACCCACCAAACAATAACCAAGGAATCGCTTTCAAGTTACTACCCTTTAGTTAAGAAAATGGCTGAGATAGAGGGTTTGGATGAGGAACATGCTCGAAGTATAAAGGTTAGATTAGATTGAAAATCATAAGAACGATCGAAGAAATTCGGGATAGTACTACAAAATTCAAACTAAAAAAAGCTTCTATCGGTTTTGTCCCGACCATGGGTTTCTTGCATTCTGGTCACCTAGAATTGATAAGGCAAGCCAAGAACCTTTGTGATATCGTTGTGGTTTCTGTATTTGTAAATCCTACGCAATTCAATGATACTAGAGATTTTGATTTGTATCCTCAAGACGAAGAGGGAGACATTCAAAAATGTAGAAACGCGAAGGTAGATGTGTATTTCTCGCCAAAAACTACAGATGTTTTTCCAACTTCTGCTATAAAGATGCAATTTTTCCTGAATCCATTGGACCAGGAACTTTGTGGCAAATTTAGACCAGGCCATTTTTCAGGTGTGATGTGGGTTTTAGCTAAGCTATTCAATTGGATTAATCCAGACAAAGTATTTATGGGTAAAAAGGACTTTCAACAATTCAGGATAGTGCAGGAATTTTCAAATTCTTTGGCATTTCCTATTGAAGTCATCGGAGTTGAAACCATTCGAGAAGAGAATGGTGTTGCTCTCTCTTCTCGTAATGCAAGATTATCTGCAAAAGCATTCGAAGAAGTTCAGTTGATTCCAAGAATGTGGCAGTTAGCTAATAAAATTCTACAAGGCGGAGAAAAAAATAGAAATGCCTTTCTTTCTATTCTCAAAGATTTTCTTTTAACCTCTCCTTTGATTACTATAGAGTATCTAGAGGTCGTGGATACTAACACCTTACTCCCTAAAGAAATAACTGGTAAATTTTTAGTAGCTGTCGCTATTTTTTGTGATGGAATAAGGTTAATTGATAACAAAGAGTGGAATCTTTCTTAATGATTGGGGAAGCTTTAGAGAAAGCTAAAGAACTCATACAAAATAATAAATTACTGAACGAGGCATTTAAAAGAGGTCTTTGCTTTTCAGGAATTCCAGATTCAGGATGTGCTTTTGCCACAGCTAGTATTTTCTTAGCAACCGATTGGGACAATCAAATATTGGTTGTTCTTGCAAACAATAGTGATGCCGAACAATTTCATTTAGAATTACAATCTTTTCTCCCTGAGGAAAATCTAGTCCTTTTTACGGGACCAGAAAATATTCCTTATGAAAATACTCATTGGCAAGGAGATTGGAAAAGAGATCGAATCATTGCATTACACCGAATAACAGAAGGTAAAAAAATTTTAATCATATGTTCAGTTAGTGCTTTTCTCAAGAAAGTTCCAGAGAATTTACACAAAAGAACGATAAAATTATCCATAGGAGATGATATTCCTATGCAAAATTTACTAAAAGATTTGGTATCACTGGGATACGAAAGAACTGATTTGTGTGAGAAATATGGGGAATTTAGTTTAAAAGGAGGAATTTTAGATGTTTTTTCACCTGCTTCTCAAAATCCCTTCCGCATTGATTTTTTTGGAGATTCGATCGATGAAATTCGATTGTTTGATCCAGAATCTCAGAAAAGCGCGGAGACCACAGACAAAATAATACTATTTCCATCTGATGAATTCGTCTTATCCGCTGAAGAAGAAATTGAGTTTGTCTCAATGTCTGAAAAAGCACAAGTTTCGCCTATGATCGAGGAAGTATTTCCTCTTTTTCATCCTCACGTCGGCCTTCTAAAACTTTTTCCCAAGAAACCACTTGTCGTATTTCCGCGGCTTCGAGAAACCAAAGAAAGAGCTTTCGCTTTTCAAAGAGAATTGAATGTTCTGTTTCAAAAAAAAATTCAGGGTAGTATTTCATTACCACCTACGGAATTGTTCTCATTCCAAGAAGAATTCGAAAAACTTACTTTGGTCGATCTTACAGATTGTATTCAATTTCAATTGTTACCCGGAGGGGAAACTTTCCCTTTAAAAATTGAAGAAGTAACTGGATTTCGAGGGAAGATTAGGGAAGCTAAAGAAAAATTTCTCTCTTTAATAAATCAAAATCCTAATGTTAGTATTATACTTACAAGCAGTTTTAATGCCCAATTACAAAGATTAGCTGGACTATTTCCTGATAAAGAATTGCCAATTTGGAATAAAGAATCGGAGTATCCGAAACCCATAGTGGGGAATCGTATAGATGGAATTTCTTTTGCCATCTCAGAATTAAAATCTGGATTTCATCTACCTGATTTTGATTTTTTTATTTACACCGATCATGATTTGTTTGGCAGGCAATACAAAAAGAAAAATAGATACAAAAAACAAAGCTCTCAGTTGATTGAGTCATTTGTTGATCTCAAGGAGGGCGATCATGTCGTACATATACATCACGGTATAGGAAAATTTATAAAAATCCAAAGAACCAAGGCTCTTGGAAAAGAAAGGGATTTTTTACAGTTGGAATACTTTGGTGGTGATACGCTATTTGTGCCTTTGGATCAAATAAGTTTAGTACAAAAGTACATCGGAGGTACTGATACTCCGCGGTTGGATTCTATTGGAAAGAATTCTTGGAAAAAAGCCAAAGACAAGGCTATGGAGAGCATAGATCGATTGGCTGAAGAGTTGGTGGATATATATGCCGAAAGACAGAATCTAAAAGGATTTAGCTTTCCCGCAGATACCATTTGGCAACAAGAGTTTGAAGCTCAATTCGAATATGAAGAGACACCTGATCAAATATCAGCAATCGAATCCGTAAAACAAGATCTTGAATCGGACAAACCAATGGACAGATTGATTTGTGGAGACGTTGGTTATGGGAAGACTGAGGTTGCGATAAGAGCTGCCTTTAAGGTGATGATGGCAGGCAAGCAAGTACTACTCCTTAGTCCAACAACTATTTTGGCTCTACAGCATTTTGAAACATTTCAAAGTAGATTTAAAGATTTTCCATTGGTTTTATCTCTGGTAACCAGATTCCAATCTTCAAAAGAAACAAAAGATAATCTTTTGAAATTTGAAGCAGGCAAAATAGATATGTTAGTAGGAACTCATGCGATTTTAAGTAGTAAGGTAAAGCCTAAGAATTTAGGTCTTCTTGTCATTGATGAAGAGCAAAAATTTGGAGTAGCTCATAAAGAAGCGATCAAGAAGTACAAAAGCCTTGTAGATGTTCTCACTTTGTCTGCCACCCCAATTCCGAGAACTCTTCATATGGCACTTACGGGAATTCGAGAATTGTCATTGATTACAACTCCGCCTAAGAATAGACAAAGTATAGAAACCTATGTTTTAGAATTTAGTGAAGACTTAATTAAAGAAGCGATTCGAAAAGAAATCCTAAGAGGAGGACAGATTTTTTATCTTTATAATCGAGTGGAGTCAATAGAGGAAGAGGCTTCATTTCTTCGAAGTTTAATGCCAGAGGTAGCAGTCGGAATACTGCATGGACAGTTGACTGAAGACGAAATCGAAGAAACATTGATCGACTTTTACCAAAAAAAATATGATGTTTTGGTTACAACAACGATAATCGAATCCGGAATAGATATGCCCAATGTCAATACCTTGGTTGTCAAAGATGCCGATCGTTTTGGTCTATCCCAACTTTATCAAATTAGAGGAAGAGTGGGTAGATCAGAAAAGAAGGCATTTGCATACTTTTTTTATCCCGAAAGGAAGCTAATAACCGAACAAGCCGAAAAGCGATTGAATACGATTTTTGAATACCAGGAATTGGGATCTGGATTTAAAGTAGCCATGAGAGACTTAGAAATTCGAGGAGCTGGAAATTTACTTGGTAAAGAACAGTCAGGAGATATTGCTGAGATTGGATTTGATCTTTATCTCAAATTGCTAGAAGAGGCAATAGCCAGAAAAAAGGGAGAAGTTTCAAAAGTGGAAATTCGATCCACTATCAACCTCAATACGAATTTTTATCTTCCAGATGATTACATAAGCGACACAAAGCAAAAGATAGAATTTTACAAGAGGTTGGAAGGAGCTCAAAATCTTGAAGAAGTTGAGTTCATTGGTCTTGAGATGCAAGACCGGTTCGGAAATTTGCCTGTACTTGCAGAAACTTTTGTAGCTTTGGAAAGAATCCGGGCTATGGCGCAGACTTTAGGCTTTGAATCTATAACAGAAAAAAAGGGAGAAATTTATCTCAAATCCGGTAAGTATTTTTCTGGAGATACAGACCGTATCTTGGGGGCTATGGAAGTCTTTCCTGGACTCTCGATTTCACCTAAAGATAGCTCTGTCCTCCGTTATACGATTGGAGAAATCGAGGAACAAAAGAGAATCAAGGCCATTGACAAGCTCCTTCGTTACCTTTCAAAAAAAATGATAGACAATAGATTTTTCTAAACAAACCTAGCGTTTGCATGGCAAAATTCTTCTTTTCAATCCTCCTAGTCAGCTTCCTTTTCAGTTGCAAGGAGGAGTCTCAGGTCATAGAGACTTTGGATGGTCATAAGGTAACCGTGGAGGAATTCCGAACTGCTTACGACACCTATGTGGACTTCATTTCGCGCTCTCAGAACATAGAAAAGAAAACCTTGCTTGAGTTCATTGACAAGACAGAAGCAGAGATCCCCCAACAATTCCTGGATTTATATTTTTCCCTTCAAAAACGCAATTTTTACAACAATTACAGGCAAACTTTGATGACCAAGATTGTAGCCGACAAGAAAGGTTTTTCTTCCAGGCCCGAAGTACAGAGCCAAATGAAGTTCCAAGAAATGCAAATGGTAAGCCAGCTCTTTCTTCAGGAAGAGGTAGAGAAAAAGATCAAGATCACCCAAGAACAGGTAGAAGCGGAGTGCGAAAGGCTTCGCAAGTCAGAAAAGAACTTAGATAAGATAGACATCGAAAAGTGCTTGAACTTCGCGAGAGCCAATCTTCGGAGCCAAAAGACCAGGGAAGAAATCCCCCAGCTCATTGAGCGGATCAAAGAAGAAGTATCGATCCGAAGAAACGAAAATTTTGATCTAGATGCCTATCTCCTCCCAAAAAAGCCCAGTGGAGAGGGAGAGCCTAAGAATGAACCCACGGCTAAACCTGGACCCTAACCAATAGGTATTCCTTGGACAATTGGGCTAATGCAGCTGTTCGAGCTGTTCTCGAGGCTCTTACCGAGTTTCTTCCTGTCTCTTCCACGGGTCATTTGTTTTTGTTTTCCTTTTTCTTTCCTTTCCAACCAGTAGGAAGAGATCCATTAGGATTTGAAGATTTGTATGATATCTTTATCCAGACTGGAGCTATCGCTTCCGTGGTTTTTCTATACCGAAAGAAATTCCTCCAGGAGTTTCGTTCCGTTTTAGCAATGGCATTCTATGGTGCGAAGGAAACCCAAGGGAGAGATTTTTTTAGAAACATAGCCGTAGGGGTAGCTCCGATCCTTTTTTTTGGATTTGCATTTAAGTCACATTTGGATTCTATCAAAGCCAACCAATACCTATTGGGAATCCTCGGGACCACTTGGATAGTGGGTGGTTTGGTGATGATTCTCGTAGAAAATCTCACTCATTCCCCAAAACCACTCCATACCAAAATGGCAATTTGGATTGGTCTCATTCAGGTCTTGGCTTTGTTGCCAGGGGTATCTCGAAGTGCGGCAACAATCATAGCGGGTAGACTCCAAGGACTTTCCAAAACCGATGCAGCTGAGTTCTCTTTCTTTCTCGCTGTCCCAGTCCTCACCTTGGCTGGAATTTACAAGCTCTTCAAATACAAATCCCTATTGACGGGAGAGGCATTGCAGCTTCTTTTTTTGGGCTCCATCTTATCCTTTGTTTTGTGTATTTTTGTGATTCGTTTGTTTTTGGCCTTCCTGAAAAAGCAGAGTTTTGTAGCTTTCGGTATTTATCGGATTGTTATTGGAATAGCTGTTCTCCTGTATTTTTTCCTTTCCAAATGAAAACATTTCCTGTAGTGACTTTGCTACCTAGTCGAGAAAAGTCGATCTTGAGGAAGCATCCTTGGGTATTTTCTGGAGCAATTGATCGCAACGAGCAACCTGAAAGTGGAATTGTTTGTGTTAGATCCTCGCAAAATGAAGTTTTAGGATTCGGATTTTTTGAAAAAGGAGCATCCTTGGCTATCCGAATGTTCCAGTTTGGAGGGGAGTGGGAAGAGTTTTCAAATAAGGTAAATAGGGCGATTTCTAGGAGAGAGAGTCTCAGTCAACATTCGGATACCTATAGGTTGGTCAATGCTGAAGGCGATTTGGTGCCTGGGTTCGTAGCTGACCGTTACAACACAGCAGTGTGTTTCCAGGCTAGTTTACCAAGTTTGCAATCCTTAATACCAGAAATCACATCCTGTTTTGATTTTGCCGAAACAATAGTAGAAAAGAAAAAAGATGGAAGTCTTGTTTGGTGGAAAGGGAATGCAAAAGAAGCCATTGTCAACGAAAATGGAGTAAGATTTTTAGTATCTTGGGAAGGAGGACAAAAGACTGGTTTTTTTCTTGACCAAAGAGAGAATAGAAAGTTATTACGGCATGCATCTAGGGGTAAGGTAATTTGTAATTTATTTTGTTATACGGGAGGCTTCTCAATAAATGCCCTATATGGAGGTGCCAAAGAAGTATATTCGGTCGATGTTTCTAAAAGAGCCATCGAATACCTACAAATAAATCTTCAACTCAATGATTTGAAGCATAATACTTCTTTGGTGGAAGATGTTTTTGAATTTTGGAACAAAGATAGACCAAAATTTGATTTTATCATTTTAGATCCGCCTGCTTTTACGAAACACCAATCAAAAATAGAAGAAGCAAAAAAGGGATACGGGGAAATCAATCGCAAGGCATTAGCCAATCTAAGAGAAGGCGGGGAATTGTGGACTTTTTCCTGCTCCCAGTTGATTTCAAAAGAAATGTTTAAGATGATTTTAAATAAATCAGCTAAAGATTCACAAAAACTGGTTCAATTGATTGGCGAGTTCGGACAGAGCGAAGACCATCCTTTTTTGAACTCGCATCCCGAAGGAGAATACTTAAAAGGTATCCGATTGCGAGTTATTTCCTAGAATTCCGTTTGCGATGAAGCTCCTTCAATCCTGGAATTTGATAGAACTTTCGAAATGCTAAATATCCAAGGATAGCTAACAGAAAGAAAAAGGGGACTGATAGATTTCCAAAGAGTTCTTTGTATTGGTCGGGCATAAAAGTCAACATATGTGATAAAATTACATAAAACACAGAATAGGCGAACAAAGAAATCAAAAAATAAATCGAAGAAGTCTTGAGTATGTATAGGGTATCACCTAAGTCTGATTTGAATTGATTGAATTCCGAAATGATTTTTTTATAGTTTTTCTTTCTAGTTTGGAGGTAAGTTTCGTATGCCTCTTCCATATCTGGATCAGAAATCTTTCCATCTAGCATCACAAAATCAAAATCAAGGGATGCATCGTAGTCTCTTCTAGCATAGGGTGAGGAAAGCGTTCTATAGGCCCGAGTCAGTTCTAAGATTTTTTCGTAAGCAATATTACCCCCCACTGATTCCCAAGTTTGCACAAGATTCGAGTATTGCTTCTCTATGGCGCTTAGCTTGGCTCCCTTCTTTAGCTGCAAAATATCGTAATAATTTTCTCTGCGAACCTGAGTCACTGGATAAAAATAGACTAGCACTTCTTGCTTTACAAATCGTTTTTTTTTAAAATCCTGACGGAGTGGACAATTCTTTACCAACACTAGCGCCTTCTGGTTTGGGCAAAGTCTTCGTGGAGACCTATGGTTGTCAGATGAATGAATACGATTCTGGTATAGTAAGGGAGCTTTTCCAAAAAAGAGAATACTCGATTGCCGAATCGGTCGAAAAAGCCGACGTAATTTTACTCAATACTTGTGCTATTCGAGAAAATGCCCACTCCAAGATCTACTCTCGCTTGCAATCCTTAGGTTATCTCAAAAAAAGAAACAGAAACCTGGTCATAGGAATCCTAGGTTGCATGGCACAGAACTTAGGAGAAGATCTGGTCAACCAGGAGTTGCCAGTCGATTTGGTAGTTGGTCCAGACAATTACAGGCAATTGCCTGATCTGATCGAAGGAATTAGGGAGGGCACTAAGGATAGGCAACTCACTAGGCTTTCTAGAACTGAGACCTATGATGAATTGGAACCAAAAGTAATCCAAGGAATCCAGGCCTTTGTTACCATCATGCGAGGTTGTGATAATTTTTGTACTTTCTGTGTCGTACCCTACACGCGAGGTAGAGAGAGAAGTAGGGATCCTGAATCACTGAAGAGAGAAGTCCGAGGTTTGGTTCAGCAAGGTGTTCAACAAGTTACACTCCTAGGGCAAAATGTGAACAGCTACAACTACCAAAATTTTCGGTTTCACCAGCTTGTAGAATCCCTTCTAAAGAATACCGAAATCAAGAGAATCAGATTTACATCTCCTCATCCTAAAGATTTTCCTGATGAGCTTTTGCACCTGATGAAAACAGAGGAAAGGTTTTGTTCGCAGATTCATCTCCCATTGCAGGCTGGGAGTAGCAAGGTTCTTAGGGAAATGAATCGTAGTTATTCTAAAGAAGAATTTTTGGATCTAACTAAAAAAATACGAGATACCATACCGAACGTGGGACTTACAACGGACATAATTGTGGGGTTCCCCGATGAAACCAGAGCTGAATTTCATGAGACCTTAGAGGTGGTTAAAGAAGTTGGATTTGACATGGCATTTATGTTCAAATACTCCGAAAGGGAAGGAACCATAGCTCAAAAAAAGTTTTTAGATAATATCCCAGAAGAGGAAAAGCAAGATAGACTTCAGGAATTGGTTGAACTGCAAACCCAAATCTCATTGAAACGCAACCAATCCAAAATTGGTGAGACATTTGAAGTGATGGTTGAAGGTACATCAAAAAAAAGTAATAAGGATTTAGCTGGAAGAACTTCCTGTGGAAGAGTTGTTGTTTTTGGTATCCCTCAAGAAGAGACAGATTTTCTCGGAAAACTACTTAAAATCAAAATCATTGGAGCAACAAGTGCAACTCTCAAAGGACAAGTAGAGGGGATTGAGTAAGCAGAATAACACGAAATCAGTAGACTTAAGAACAGTTCGGCTAAATTCTACAAAGGATTTGCCTGAGAGTTTCCAAGTTCACACAGATAAAAGACCTAAGTATATTCCCTATAAATTTCCCATCCTGAGACTGTACATTTTTATTGAGATTTTAAGCCCATTTGTTGTTGCCTTATCGTTCTTCACAATGATTTACATGGCTGTCGCCCTACAAAAAATGATTGGTCTTTTTGTAGGCAAAGGAGTCGATTTTTTTCGACTCTTGGATTATATGGGTTATGTTTTTGGAAATACACTGCCTATGACAATACCAATGGCTTGTCTTATGTCGGGAATAATGGCAGCAGGAAGACTTTCGGGAGATAGTGAAATTACTGCTATGCGAGCTTCTGGTGTTAGTTTCCCTTATATTTATTCTAATTTTTTAATTTTTGGTTTTATCATGACACTAATTGTAGGATATTTGAATTTTTATCTTGGTCCAGAGAATACTCGAAAGATGAAAGAGTTTGACAATTGGATTGCTACTTATAACCCACTACTTGCAATTCAGCCTGGGCAGTTTTCAGGAGATAAAACCCAAGATCTTTTTAGTGAAAAAGGTAGGACAATGTATTCTGGAGGATTGAGTGAAGAAGGAATCCTCTCTAAAGTTCAAATTAGAGAATGGAAAATTTCTTCAGAGGGATCTGATTTTATAATGTTCAATTCTATGGCGATACCGATGGGAGGATCTCGAGTAACTCAGATAATTCATGCTAAAGAAGGATATGTAGTAGAAAAAAAGAATTCCAGCGGGGAGTATGAAAAAGCAATTCGTTTGAAGCAGGGATTTATAGTAG
>Ga0169931_10009407_pt1 | contig 14093 bp, 11 predicted proteins | sample Kivu_15m_20L_FD_129675 | JGI IMG/M metagenome (GOLD analysis project Ga0169931, IMG submission 129675) | Freshwater microbial communities from Lake Kivu, Western Province, Rwanda to study Microbial Dark Matter (Phase II) - Kivu_15m_20L... | ecosystem: Environmental > Aquatic > Freshwater > Lake...
TGACCGTGAACTTCTTGCCCTTTTCGTCGATCGAGATTTCACCCGCGCCGACGATACAGGGACGGCCCATGCCGCGCGCCACAACGGCCGCGTGCGAGCTCTTGCCACCGATCGCGGTGAGAATGCCTTTCGCCGCGTCCATGCCGGCGATGTCGTCCGGGGTGGTCTCTTTGCGGACGAGCAAGGACGGCGACGACTTCGCCATCTCGACGGCGTCTTCGGCGCTGAACGCCACACGGCCGACAGCGGCGCCGGGCGAAGCCGCGATGCCGGTGGTCAACAGTGTCAGCGATTTCAGCGAAGCCGCGTCGAACACCGGGTGCAGCAGTTGATCGAGCTGCGCCGGGGCAACACGCATCACCGCTTCCTTCTTGGTGATGAGCCCTTCTTCGCACATATCAACGGCGAGTTTCACGGCCGCGGGGCCGGTGCGCTTGCCGTTGCGCGTCTGGAGCATGTAGAGCGTGCCTTCTTCGACGGTGAATTCGAAGTCCTGCATGTCCTTGTAGTGCTTCTCAAGCATCTGCGTGGTGTCGAAGAGCTGCTTGAAAACATCGGGCATAATCTTCTGCAGGTCCATGATCGGCTCGGGCGTACGGATGCCGGCGACGACGTCCTCGCCCTGCGCGTTCACCAGGAACTCCCCGTAGAAAATCTTGTCGCCGTTGCCGGGGTCACGCGTGAAGCCGACGCCGGTGGCCGAGGTATTGCCCATGTTGCCGAAGACCATCGCCTGCACGTTGGCCGCGGTGCCGATCGAATCCGGAATCTTCTCCATCTTGCGGTAGTAGGCAGCTTTATCGTTCCACCACGAACGGAACACGGCGTTGCGCGCCTGCTTCAACTGCGAGAGCGCATCCTGCGGGAATGCCTTGCCGGTTTCCTTGACGTAGATTTTCTTGTACGCCTCGACGATGTCCTTCAGGTCCTGGGCGGTAAGGTCGGTGTCGAGCTTCGTCTTGCGCTTGGCTTTCTGCGCGTCGAAGACGTGATCGAACTTTTCCATATGGATGTCCATGGCGACTTCGCCGAACATCTGGAGGAAGCGGCGGTAGCAGTCGTAGGCGAACCACTCGTTGCCAGTCTTGGCGGCGAGGCCGGCGACGGTCTCGTCGTTCATGCCAAGGTTTAGAATCGTGTTCATCATGCCGGGCATGGAGAACCGGGCGCCCGAACGCACGCTGAGCAGCAGCGGATTCTTCGGATCGCCGAGCTTCTTGCCGAAGGTCTTTTCGAGCTTCGCCAGCGCTTTGTCGAACTGCTGTTCAATCTCTTCGGGAACGTGTTGATTGTTCTCGAAGTAGATGTTGCAGACTTCGGTGGACACGGTGAAACCGGGAGGCACGGGCACGCCCGCGGTGGTCATTTCCGCGAGGCCGGCGCCCTTGCCGCCGAGAATCTCTTTCATCTTTCCGTTTCCGTCGGCTTTTCCGCCGCCGAAGCTGTAGACGTATCTCTTCATCCAGATGCTCCTGTTTGGTTGGTGAAACTAGCTAGTGACGATCTCCGAAAAATCGGCGATCGAAGAAAATTTTGCAATCAGACTCTGCAAGAGCCGCAAGCGGTTCTCGCGAACTTGTGGGTTGGGGTCGTTGACCATCACGCCGTCGAAAAAGGCGTCGACGTGTGGACGGATCGTGGCCATCGTGGCCAGACGGTCTCCGTAGGACCCGGTGGCGGGCAACTGCTCGACGTGGTTCCAGAGCGCCCGTTCCACGTCGACAAGCATCGAAGTATCGACCGCGCCAGGCGCCACATCAGACGCTTTTTCGACGATGTTCTTCATGCGCTTAAACGCGGCAGCGAGCGGTTCGAAGTTTTCGGTCGGCCGCACCGCTTGCACCGCGGCCAGGCGCGCGCCAACGTCGCGGAAATCGCTGAAACCGGCGGCCAGCACGGCGTTCACTTCGTCGTACTTGAAGCCTTTCACTTCGCGGAAGTAGTATTCCACGCGCTCTTTGAAGAACGCGGTCAGCTTCTCGTCGTTGTTTGTTAACGCGTCGAGGGACGTGTCGAGCGAGCCCTCGGCCAAGATCTTCACAACACCCTGCGCGGCGCGGCGTAACGCAAACGGATCTTTCGAGCCGCTCGGAATCATGCCGACGCTGAAGCAAGACCGCAGCGTGTCGATTTTGTCGGCGACCGCCAGCGCCTGTCCTTCCCGTGTCGAAGGGATCGAGTCCTCCATCGACAACGGCTTGTAGTGTTCGTAAATCGCCTTCGCAACGGCCTCGGGCGCGCCTTGCGCCTTTGCATACAGCCCGCCAACGACGCCCTGCAGATCGGTGAATTCCTTCACCATCTCGGTTGTGAGATCGGCCTTGCATAGGTGAGCGGCCGCCGCGGCATCGTCGCCGCCAAGCTCACCAGCCAGTGCGGCGACCCGCGCGGTCTTTTCGAGGTAGTTGCCGACCTTCGCCTGGAATGTAACATGCGAAAGGTCCTGCTCGCGTTCGGCCAGCGTGCGTTTCTGATCGACGTCGTAGAAAAACCGCGCGTCGTTGAACCGCGCGCGCAGAACGCGCTCGTTGCCGTAGACCACGTGGCCGTCGGGATCGGCCGGAATGTTCATGATCGCGATAAAGTGCGGCGCGAGTTCGCCATCGGGCTCTTCGACCGAAAAATACTTCTGGTGATGCCGCATCACCGTGACGAGCACTTCCGAAGGTAGCGACAAATACGACGCATCGAACGAGCCGATGATCGCCGTCGGATACTCGGTGATGTAGGTCAGCACTTCCAGCAATTTCGCGTCGCCCTTGGCGTGCAGGCCTTTCGACGCCGCGACCGCCGCGACTTCGAGTTCGATCTTCGCGCGGCGTTTGGCGGCGCTAACGATTACGAAGTTGTCGGCTAGAACTTGCTCGTAGGAATCAACGGTGACGGTTAAAGGTCCGCGCGCACCCAATCGGCGGTGGCCGTAGGTCTCGTTCGACGACTTCACGTTGGCGCACTCGAACTCGACGACATCGTCACCGAGCAGCGCAACGATCCAGCGAATCGGCCGGATGAAACGCGGCCCGCCCGCGGACGGCCAGTACATCGTTTTCGGCCACGGAATCGACGTAATCAGCGCGGGCAGCGACTCGGCCAGAATCTCCTTCATCGCGCGGCCCGGCGTCTTCTTGACGAAGCTCCAATACTTGCCCTTGGCGGTTTCGACGACGCTGAGCGCATCGGGCGTGATGCCTTGCTTCGCGCAAAAACCTTCGAGCGGCTTGCCCTGTACGGTAGCGGGCGGGCCCGTGACGACTTCTTCTTTATCCGCCGTGCGTTCTTCGAGTGACGCACGCAACACCAGCCGCCGACCGGTGCCATCGACGGTAACATCGGAACCATCGAACTTCTCGCGCAGGAACTCGAGCGCCGATGGAATCATCCAATCGGGAATCTCTTCCGTGCCGATTTCGAGTAGGAAGGGCAACATGATTAGGCCACCTCCCGGAACTTCTCTTGATCGAGAAACGCCTGCGCCACGCCAACGGCCAGTTTGCGAACGCGGCCGATCACGCCGACGCGCTCGGTGACACTAATCGCGCCCCGCGCATCGAGCAGATTAAACAGATTCGAACACTTCAAAACGTTGTCGTAGGCGGCCAGCAACGGGAAGCGGCGCTTGTTCGCCGAGTCTTCCTCTTCGACGGCGCGATACCCGTCAATCAGCCCTTGCGCCTCGGCTTCGTACTCGCCAAGCAGCCGCCACAAGCGATCGACATTGGCGACTTCGAAGTTGTACACCGACTGCTGCAGCTCATCGAAATACCGCACGTCGCGATACTTCACGCCTTTCACCCATTCGATGTCGTAGACGCTTTCGACGCCTTGCAAGAACGATACGATGCGTTCCAGTCCGTAGGTGATTTCAGCGGGCACGTGATCGAGATCGACGCCGCCGCACTGCTGGAAGTACGTGAACTGCGTGATCTCCATGCCGTCGAGCATCACCTGCCAACCAATGCCCCACGCGCCGAGCGTCGGCGATTCCCAGTTATCTTCTTCGAGCTTGAGATCGTGCTTGGTCAGGTCGATGCCGATAGCCTCGAGCGAGCCCATGTACAAGTCCAAAACATCGGCCGGCGTCGGTTTCAGAATCACCTGCAACTGCTGGTGCTTGTAGAGCCGGTTCGGATTGTCGCCGTAGCGCCCATCGGCGGGACGGCGGCTCGGCTGCACATACGCGACGTTGTACTTCTTCGGGCCAAGCACACGGAGAAAAGTCTCCGGCGCCATCGTACCCGCGCCGACTTCGGTGTCGTAAGGCTCCTGAATAATACAACCGCGGTCGGCCCAGTATTTCTTCAGCTTAAAAATCGTCTCTTGAAACGTGTCCATACGATGGGCTAAAGCGTCTCCAATACGCGCGCCGTGATGAGCCGGCGTTCGATGTGATGTTCCACGGCGTCGATGAGAGCGCGCCGCAGGTCGGGTGCGGTGGCCTGCGTCCAGTCTCTCGGTTGTAGTTTGCCAATCGGCGTTATCAACATCTCTTTTGCGATTTCCCGGGATTCGTCACTGATGCGCAAGTCGTGCAGAAAACCCGACAGGCGGACTGCCCAAAGCGTGAAGTAAGTTACGCTCAACCACGGTCCGTGTGCGCGCTCGGCTTCGGTTGCGTTGCGAAGATGCTCCAGCACCGAGCCAAGTAAGCGGAAGAATTTTTCGTTGGGTTCATGAGGCGGCAGCAACTGCTCGCAAAGTTCGGCGAAGTAGTCGAGCGCCACTCCGGAAGGGTAGTCGCTAGCCAAGCTGAACTGGCTTTCGATGAGATCGCAACTGTTCAACTGGACCAGTTCCACGTTCTCTTTCTGGCGGTAGTGCATACGCACCATCGAGAGGCGTTCCAGACCGGATCCGAAGGAGTTCTTTAACCGCCTAGCGCCTCGCGCCACACCTCGCAGCCGGCCCTGATCGCGTGTATAGAAGCTGACAATGAGGTCGGCTTCCCGGAACGGGTAGCATCGGAGAGTAAACGCTTCGCTGACCTTGGACGGCAACGGACCTCAGCCCTGAAACGACGTAGAACTTCTAGGCTACCATAGCCATTTCGACTCTCTCATGCCGAAGATCTATGATTTGTTCCGCGAACGTGTCGCCGCCAAGGCCCCTCTTGGGCTCTACGACACGCTTGGATTCACGCTCGATCACTTTGAACCCGGCGCCGCACGCGTCTCGGTCGAAGTGCACCCGGGCCTCCACAATTTTCAAGGCACGTTGCACGGAGGCGTCTACTGCGACATCTCCGACATGGCCATGGGGATCGCCTTCTTTTGCTCGCTCGAAGACGGCGAAGCGATGACCACTCTGGAACTCAAGATCAACTACTTGCGTCCAGTGAGTGAAGGCCGCGTGACCGCCGAGGCAAAAGTTATTAACAAAGGCAGGACAACCGGGTTGATAGAGTGTGATGTTCGCGACGCGCAAGGCCGGCTGCTGGCGCGGAGCTCGTCGACTTGTTACATCTTTCGCGGCGAGAAGGCGGAAGCCGCGCACGCGAAGATGTCCGATTGGAAACGATAAATGCCCTTGTTTGCACTCACTATTTTCGTCTCGGCGTTCCTGCTGTTCCAGGTTCAGCCCGTTATTAGCAAAGCGATCCTTCCGTGGTTCGGCGGCGCCGCCGGTGTGTGGAACACCTGCATGCTGTTCTTTCAGGCGATGCTCCTCGGCGGCTACGCCTACGCGCACTGGCTTCAAGGCCAAACGGCCGCGGCGCAGCGCAAGATCCACATGACGCTGCTTGCGGCGAGCATCTTGCTATTGCCTATCCTGCCCTCGGCGGCGTGGAAGCCAGAGGGCGGCGAAGAACCGATTGGACGCATCCTCGGTCTTCTTGCGACAACGATCGGCCTGCCGTATTTCCTGCTTTCCACGACGAGTCCGTTGCTGCAAGCCTGGTACGTGCGCGCGACGAAGGAAGGCATTCCGTGGCGGTTGTTCGCTCTGTCGAACGCCGCGTCGCTGGCCGCGCTGTTGACCTACCCGGTGCTGGTGGAGCCGAGTCTCAGCGTTCAGCAGCAGGCCTGGGTCTGGTCCGGTGTGTTCGTAATCTTCGCCGCGCTCGGCATCGGCGTGACCTGGAAGTTCGCGGCCGATCCGTTGCCGAAGACGGAACAGGAAGAAGGCGCCGCGCCATCGATGGGCCTGCGCGTGTTGTGGATCGCGCTCGCCGCCTGCGCGTCGATCTTGCTGTTGGCGATCACCACACACATGACGCAAGACGTCGCCGCGATTCCGTTTCTTTGGGTGATCCCGCTGGCCGTTTACCTACTCACGTTCATCCTCTGCTTCGAAACACCGAAGGCCTATCAGCGCTGGATCTTTTTCCCCGCGCTGATTATTGTCCTCTACACGATGGGGACAATTTTGGACGACTCGCCCGACTGGCTGAACGTCGGCAACAACATCGGGTTCTGCTCGGCGCTGATTTTCGTTTGCTGCATGGTGTGTCACGGTGAACTCGCCTCGCTTCGCCCTGCTCCACGTTACCTGACGGGCTACTACGTTTCGCTCTCGCTGGGCGGCGCAATCGGCGGACTCTTCGTCGGACTCGCCGCACCGGTCCTTTTCAACGCCTACTATGAACTGCAGATCGGCTTATGGCTATGTGCCGCCCTCGCGACGATTGTCTTTGCGCGCACCTCCACGGCCACGAATCTGGGAAAGGCGGCGTTGATCGTTTTTCTGATCGGGCTCGGCTCCTACGGCGCGTGGCTTTTCAAGATCAAGAAATCCAATCTGGACGGAGTAGAAATAGCCGTTCGCAATTTCTATGGGCACCTCCATGTCAGCAACTCGGGCAAACCGGGCGAATATGCCGCGGCCAAGCAACTGGTGCATGGGAGAATCAACCACGGCCAGCAGTTGCTTGATCCCGCGCGCCGGATGCAACCAACCAGCTATTTCTGCAAGAACTCCGGCGCGGGGCGCGCACTGCTCACCCGCGAAGAAGGCAAGCCGCTCAAAGTCGGCGTACTCGGCCTGGGCTGTGGCGCTATGCTCGGCTACGCGCGGCCCGGCGACGAGTTTCGACTCTACGAAATTAACCCGCAGGTGTTCGAAATCGCCAGGGCCCGATTTACCTTCATGACCGAGACGCCGGCCCAAATCAGCGAGGTGCTCGGCGATGGGCGTCTGTCGCTGGAACGCGATCCGCCCCAGAATTTCGACCGTCTGTTCATGGACGCGTTCTCGGGCGACTCCATTCCCGTGCACTTGGTCACGCACGAAGCCTTCGATCTGTACTTCCGCCATCTGAAGCCGGACGGCATCGTGATCGTGAATATCACCAACAGCTACCTCGACCTGCTGCCAGTTGTCGCCAAGGCCGCCGAGCGCTTCGGCAAAGTCGTCGTCGAGATCGAAGACAACCCGGACGAGGGCGACGAAGAGTGCTTCATCTCGCACTATGCGTTGGTCATGTCCCCCGAAAAGCTCGCCGCCAATCCGGCCTTTAAGGATCGCTCCCGCATCGCCAAAGCCGATCCCAACTTCCGCGAATGGACCGACGCCTTCTCGAACCTATTCGCCATCGTGCGAAGATAGCGAGATCGTCCGCATGGCCTGGTACGCCCTCACCATCTTCGTGTCTTCGTTTCTGCTGTTTCAGGTGCAGCCGGTAATCGCGAAGATCATTCTTCCCTGGTTCGGTGGCTCGGCGGCTGTCTGGAACACTTGCATGTTGTTCTTCCAAGCGGCGCTGCTGGGCGGCTACACCTACGCGCATGTCCTCTACGACAAAACCGCGGCAAAGATGCAGTTCCGCGTTCACGCGGGCTTGCTGGCGATCAGTCTCGCCGTATTGCCGATCATGCCCGGCGCGAGATGGAAGCCCAACGGCGACGAAGATCCAGCCCTTCTCATCCTCGGCTTGCTCGCCGTGACGATTGGCTTACCGTACTTTCTCCTGTCAACCACCGGGCCGCTCCTGCAGGCCTGGTATTCTCGTGCCAATAACGGCGCGGTGCCGTACCGCCTGTTCGCACTTTCTAACTTCGCCTCGCTGCTTGCGCTAATTAGTTATCCCCTCTACGTCGAACCTTCGCTCGATATCGACAAACAGGCGATTTATTGGTCGTGCGGCTACGCAGTATTCGTCGTCCTCTGCGGCATCGTGGCCTGGCGCGTTCGCAACGATGTGCGAGTAGAACCCGCGGTGGAGGAGGACGAATCGCCTATCGCGCCGCCGTCGTTCCAGCGCCGCATGCTGTGGATCGGCCTCGCCGCATGCCCTTCCGTGCTGCTGCTTTCGGTGACAACCCACCTGACGCAGGACGTCGCGGCGATTCCGTTTCTCTGGATCGTGCCGTTAATCCTCTACTTGCTGAGCTTCATCCTGACATTTGAAACCGATAAGATCTACTGGCGCTGGCTGTGGCTGCCGCTTTTGACCGTGGCGCTGGGCGGCATGCTGTGGTTGGATCTGGGGAGCGCCCCCGATCTGACGATGCGCTGGAAAATCGCCGGCTGCGCCGCTGCGATGTTCGTCTGCGCGATGGTCTGCCATGGCGAACTGGCGTCGTTGAAGCCGCACCCGCGTTACCTGACCAACTTCTATGTGGCGCTCAGCGTGGGAGGCGCACTGGGCGGACTCTTCGTCGGACTGCTCGCACCCATGGTTTTCAACGCCTATCACGAGTATCCATTCGGCTGGTGGCTGACGATGGCGCTGGTCATCGCCGCTCTTACCAGCCGCTACCCGGAAGCGTTCCAAAAAACGAAAGGCTTTGCCGCGCTCACGATTCTGCTCGTCGCGCTCGGCGTCTACGGGGGCGCGTGGACCAATGTGCAGAAGAAGTTTCTGAAGGGCTATCGCGTGACGGAACGAAACTTCTACGGCACGCTGCGCATTGAAGACGAGGGCGATCTACACGACAAAACGCTGGTGCGCCAACTGCTCCACGGAACGATCAATCACGGCCAGCAGTATCTCCACCCTGAGCGCCGGCGCGAGGCGACTACATACTATTGCCGCGAAAGCGGCGTCGGCGCGGCCATCCTAAGCCGCAATGAAAACGTACAACAAAAGGTCGGAGTCGTCGGCCTCGGCACCGGCACTCTCGCCAGCTACGCGCGCATCGGCGACGATTACCACATCTTCGAAATCAACCCGCTCGTCCTGCAACTGGCGCGGCGAGAATTCAGCTTTTTGAACGAGTCGCGCGCTCCGATAAAGGTTCACATGGGCGATGCCCGATTGACACTCGAACGCATACAGCCGATGAACTTCGACGTGCTTGCAGTCGACGCATTCAGCGGAGACTCGGTGCCCGTGCATCTGCTCACGCGCGAAGCGATGCAGCTCTACGCCAAGCACATGAGCAAGGACGGCATTATCGCCGTGCACATCTCGAACCGGTACCTCGATCTGGAAGGGGTTGTACGATCCGGCGCCGACGCGATCGGCCAGGTGGCGCTCGAAGTTTCCGATGAGCGCGGCGAGTCCGACGAGGCCTGTTACGGCTCGACCTGGATCCTCGTCATGAGCGCGGAAACCAAGGCCGCGAAGGCATCGGCTTTTGCGGCGGGAACCGAGATCCCCGTGCCCGAAAAGTTCCGACCGTGGACCGACAGCTTCTCGAATCTGATCGGCGTTCTGCGCGCGAAGTAGCAGCAAACTGGGGGCGTATGCGGTCGACGATAACGGCGCGCTCCGGCCGATCTAGGACGAGCAAGCCTACGAGAAGTACTTAATCAAAGTGTTGGGCGGCCCAGAGGTTTACGAAGCTGCTGGTAAGTGACAGTGGCTCACGAAGGGGTTCGGCACTCGCGATCCAGCAGCGATCCAAACAGATTCAGCCCAAAGACACAGAGTTCTCAACGGCCCGATTGGCCGGTGACCTAAAGCTCGGCCATCCGGACGACCGGTGCATTTACGCCGGGACATCTCACGTCCGCTCGGGCACAGGTCGCATGCTTCGGTGTTGATCACGGATTGCGCGGCCCGGACACCAGCAAGCACTCTGACCCTCCCCTGGTTCTGCTATAGTAAGGGCATCCTCAAAAGGAACTGGCCGCGTCCCCAAAAACGCAGCCATTGAACTTAGGCTTCTCGGCTCCTCCGACTGAGCAGCTTAAGGGTGCCGCATCGGAAAAGGGTATAGGCAAGTTGATAAGGACCCCTTTTCCGATGCGGGTTGCCCCGAACGATAAATCGCTGGGGCGCACGGATCTGGCGCTGGCTCGCCGCCGGGTCGAGAGTGTCCGCTTGAACACTTCGAGCTACGCTCTGGACTGGGCCCGCGTCCATCATTCCCAGCCCAACGCGCCGGCAAACAACCGGTACCATTGGGATTCGATCCGCGGAGAGACTGTATGAGGTGTTGGAAAGATCGTGAATCTCGTCAACCGTGGGGCAACCTAAAAAAAGACCCTCTGAACCGACCAACCAACGAGTGGAAGGAGCGGTTCTAAACTTTTTACCGGCTCCCGCAAGCACGCTTGATTCAGCCCGCCCGCTTCGTTCGTTTGTCAGGTCAATCCAGAGGGTTGGTTACAAGATTGACTTCATCAATTCACGTCAGTACCCAGCATGTGGGTAGCCAACAGATCTATTGCAGCAAACTGTTGAAAATAAATCAAGTGGGTACCCCGCGAAAACTTTCGGCCGCCCGTGCCCGCCTCGAAGGTGTGTCATTGTGACACAATCGAAAACGTGAACCCCTTGTCGCGCCGCGCGGCGCTAGGCGCGATAGCCGCTGCTTCAATCCCCGCGCAAAACCTGGCCGAAGAAGACTTCCAGCCCTACGGCGACCACCCACGCCTTTTCCTGAACGCGCGCCGCCTCCGCCTCCTCAAACGCGAACGCGAGCGCACGTCGGTCCGCTGGAATCAGTTCGAAACCCTCGTCGCCGGCAAGGCACAGATGCCTGAAACCGGCTTCGCGCACGCGCTCTATTACGCCGTCGGCGGCAACGCCGAGTTCGGCAAATCCGCGATTCAATTCGCTCTCAAGTCCAACGACATCCGTCAAGCCGCCATCGTTTTCGACTGGTGCCAACCCATCCTTGGCGACAATGCCGCCAAGCCGCTCGCCGACAAACTACGCAAGTATCTATCGACGCCGCCATCCAAGCAGGACATCCCTACGATGCGCGACCGTGCCCTCGCCGCCGTCGCCCTCGCCGGGCATGATCCCGATCCGTCGAAAGCGGTGCTCGAACAACTCGTCAAATCCTGGTGGCGCAAAGACGTCGCGCCGAATCTGAAAATCGGCCAGTACTTTTACGAGCGCAAGGACAGCTACGCACTTTTTGAAATGTTGCACGCCGTCCGCGACGCGCTGCAGATCGACCTCCGTGAAGACGCCCCGCGCTACTTCAAGGAACTGCCGGCGTATCACATTCTGAGCTACTACCCCGCGACATTCCCCGCCGCCGAGAACGAATACCGCGTTCCCTTCTATGACGGCGACGGCGATCCCGATCTCCTCACCGCGGCGCTTTCCAGGGCCGCCGATTTGTCGATGGTCGCATTCGACACCAACGCGCAGGAGACCCAATTCGTCCAAGGCTGGCTCATTCATGATCGCTTCCTGATGCGCGGGACGTTCGGCATTCCCTACGAGTTCCTCTGGGCCAATCCTTATCAGCCGGGCTTGAGCTACTATCACCTGCCGCTTTCGATGCACCATGCCGACAGCGGCCGCCTCGCGCTGCGTTCGAGCTGGGAGGACGACGCGACGTGGTTTCACTACTCACAAGGCAAGGTGCAGTTTTTCGAGGAAGGCCGCCGCAAGGAACGCGCGATGACCTCGCCTGCGCCCATCGAAATCGGCGGCACGGTTGTCCACTTCGGCCGCGATGAGATGAAGTTCCAGCCGCTCAACGCCGAGCCGCAACGGACATATGTGATCGGCCTCGCACCGCGCTCGCGCTACGATCTTGAAATCGACGATGAAGAGATCGTCGAACGCACGACCGATGGCGGCGGCATCATTGAGTTTGACTTTCCGCCGATGCAGGATCGGGTGGTGCGGTTGAAGAGGGTGAAGGGGTAAGGTTCCGTAAGGCCATCGCCGCCATGCCCAAGCAGACAACCAATCCGAATACTCCGATAGGCCCGTGATTCGGCACGATGAACAACCAGCCCAAAAGCATCATCGCAAAAAACGCCAGTACGGGTACCCTCAAGACGGGACGAATGCCCCGGTAGAGTTCGCTGCTCGCCGGCCAGCGTCCGGCGGCCAACGCGCGTAGCAGGAACCAATAGAGCCAAATCACGGTTGCACGAATCGGAACCCTATACTCTTCAGGACCTATCAAGCTGACGCCCATTCCGGCGAATACGGCAGGCGCGGAAAGCATCAGCGCCTCCAATAGGTACAGCGGCCCGGAACAAACGGGATCGAAACAGAAACCTCCCCCCGCGCAATTCGCTGCTTCGGATTCAGCGAAGAGATTGAATTCCCTCCCCGCCCACACCGCGAGGCCCGCCAGCAAAGCGTCTGCTAACGCTCCAAAGAAAAACGACCGCCAGCCGCGTTGGAGCACACCCAATTCAACGAGCGCCATCCCTATCAGCAGAACGGGCATTACAAATCCGCGGTCGTATTCGTTGCGCCCTCCCATCCGCCGCGGATCCCTATGAACACGGGAAAGCATGTCCCGGGGTCGACAATCCCGACAACTGGCCAGAGAATCCAGCGTGCCGGCGTTGGTGCTGAAAAGCCATTCCGCAAACACTCCCACCAAGCACCGATCAACCACCACACACCGAATACCGAGAGCGCTGCAGCGGCAAACCTAAGCCACGATAGCGACCGCTCCCCAGAAATCGACCCGGGTAACAACTGTGCAATGGCCACCGGAAAGCGCGCGATCCCGTGTAACGAAAGACCTTGGTGAACCTCATGCGGAAGATAGACAGGGTATGCGAAGCAGATCTCGGCATCTTCCGCGTTGCACGGCACCCATCGCCGCCGCCGAGGTTCCCTGCCGTGCAAAATATCCACAATTTGAGCCATGTCCACGACATCGTGAATGCACCGTTTAGCGCGAACAATCATTCCACCCTCCACAACACCCACACTCGCCAAAACAATATAAGATAACCCCACAGGTCATCCCGCATGAAAACCCTCCTCGCAATGAGCCTCGCCATCGCCACGCTCGCAGCTCAAGACCGCGGCACCATCCGCGGCTCGGTAACCGATCAAACCGGCGCCGCCATCCCCGCCGCCAGCGTCACCGCCCACAACATCGACAACGGTCTGAAGCAATCGACAGTCTCCGGCGCCGACGGCACTTTCAACATCCCCTACCTCCCAGCCGGAAACTAAAGTGGTCCTGGTTGTCAAGACCAATTCTCGTGGTCAATAAGGTTATCGAGAATCGGCGTGTCGTTTTGTTGTGGGGCGGTTGTGACCGCCCCGGCCATTCCGGCCCTTGAGTCGGCGCTCGGGTCGCACCTCTGCGTTGCCCTATCCTCCGCTCAAGTGCATTCATTGTACGCCAGTCATTCCGGCCCGAAAGCGTTAAACCTCGGGGGTTTGGGGGCTGGCCCCCAATTCAAGATTAGTCTCCTTCCTTGTCGCCGCTGTGTTGGTCACGGCAGGTAGATTCCCGCCGGCGTTCGATAGTCCAGGCTCTGGTGCGGCCGTTGATGGTTGTAGAACTGAAACCACTTGCCGATGCCGTCGCGCGCCGTCGGCACTCGTTCGTATTCGTTCAAATAGATTTCCTCGTATTTGAGCGAGCGCCACAGCCGTTCGATGAAAATGTTGTCGAAGCATCGTCCGCGCCCATCCATGCTGATGGCTACGCCGCGGTCTTTCAACACGCCGGTAAACCGATCGCTGGTGAACTGCGATCCCTGGTCGCTGTTGAAGATTTCCGGCCTCCCCCGGCGCAGCGCGCTCCGCAACGCCGCGACGCAGAAATCCATTTCCATCGTTGTCGACAATTCCCAACTCAGCACATACCGGCTATACCAGTCCATGACCGCCACCAGGTACACAAACCCCGCCGCCATGCGGATGTAAGTGATATCGGTGCTCCGTGTCCTTTCGGCAAGCCTGCGTGACGAAGAAGGGGCGCAATAGCTAGGTTCAAAGAGTCGCTGGGAGGCGACTGGAGATGAACCGAAAAGAGAGGAAA
>Ga0169931_10009408_pt1 | contig 14091 bp, 16 predicted proteins | sample Kivu_15m_20L_FD_129675 | JGI IMG/M metagenome (GOLD analysis project Ga0169931, IMG submission 129675) | Freshwater microbial communities from Lake Kivu, Western Province, Rwanda to study Microbial Dark Matter (Phase II) - Kivu_15m_20L... | ecosystem: Environmental > Aquatic > Freshwater > Lake...
CGAATGGGATAGTGGCCATTAGTTGTAGAATAAAGGTATTAACAATTTCCACCATGTTGTAAAATGGCCATGAAAAGGGATGTCTGTTAAAAATGTAATGTAAGCTACAGTATGTAGGAGTGATAGAATAGAAAGGGTTTCCTAGTCGTGCCCAGATTTGTAGATACAGCTCCCGGTACGTAGGCTCGGATGGACGAACGGGGGCGTACGGTGTATGGTAGGTCCTACTGTGTACTAATGTAGCGATGATAATCCGAGAACCTGCAACAACACCCTTCATTCAGGAGGACATAGGATAAATACATTCAATACCTCGATTCCGCCATTTATTCCCATACATCATTCAAAACGTTCATCCTTCGATCACGCAACACTGATTAATCTCTCACCCTGACGAGTTACTCTAGTTCTTTCAAAAGAAGAAAAATGTCGGCCAATCTCTTTCTCCAACCATTAAAACAGATTCCTCTACCTATTTTTGGAACAGCAGCAACAGCTACAGTCTTATCTCAGAGGTATGCAGCTAGTATTGTTCGTCTTTCGAAAATGGCCATACCTCTTGGTGCTGGTGCCTTATGGTTTATATGGCCAGCAATTGATGATAATTGGAAACAATCTATAGGCTTGGGACCTTCGAAAGTTCAATCATCCCCAGCAGCAGCCCCTGCAAAAGTTGAATTAAGTAAAGAAGCCTTGAAAAAGATAGAAACTGCGTATATTACACAAGGTGATGAAGAATTGAGTGAGGAGGAACAAGCTACTTTAGCTGCGATTTCCAAGGGAGATTTCTCTAGTCTTGAACAGGATTGGGATAAGTTTATTGTTAAGGTCATGGTCCCTGGAGATGGTGATGATGAAGAGGACGAAGAAGAGGAAGAGGATGAATCGGAAGAAGAAGTTGAAGAATCAGAAGAAGATGCAGACGAGGAATCAGAAGATGAGGAATGAATAGTTTCTTTATCGTCAATTCAATAAAAATTGTCAAAAAATACCTAAAACAGAATAGTCTATAGCGTAGTGATAATGATAATTTGAAATACGTTTGTAGCCTCATTTTAAATTCAACCCATGGAGTCGGAATTCCATCAGACAATAAAATAATGTTATTGCATATCGGTATTAAGAAAAATATTACCCGTTTAATTGATTATTTTCATTAACATTTTAAGGTCAAGGTAAATTCCGTCAAGAGATATATCGGCAGAAGTATCAACTCATTCGATTTGCGCCGTCTTATGGGAAGAAGTATGTCTTCAGTATCTCTGACTAGAAATTTGGTGCACAGTGCAGTCTGACACAGATCCTATCTTTCTAAACTCTTGCTTACTTGATGTTGAACCAGTTTAGATCCCGTTGCAATTGAGCAGCTATGCATCTGACTGCTGTCAAAAACGCCATGACACGCCAGCTTTATCTCAGCAGATCTAAAGCACATATATTCCCATACGCAGATGCAACTACCCAAGCTAAAACATATACAAAGACCCCAAAAGCGTCTTCCATGAATATGACATTACATGGATCTATTGATCTTGAACGAGCAACGACCTCGATTCGACTTTCATCCTATTTTCCTTCTCCTCACGATTCATCACCATGGCTGTGATTGATTGATCGATGATTTGTCAGATTAATTTAAATCATGGAAAACGATGACTTTGTACGATACAGTATGTAATAGGTTTTTTAAGGTGGAATGGTGCTCGGCTGTTCGTTCCTGGCCTGCTGCTGTGGTTAGTCGTTCAAGTCTCATAAATTTATGTACACTGAAAAAAGATCAAGGGCGCGCGGACGCACCGGGCGGCGGATAAAGGATCACGGTTGGTGCGACACACGACACAGCAGCGCAAACTGCTGACTACACTCTAAACCCGTGCATTGACGTCAGTGATGACGTCATCATTAGTGAACCTTGACATCATCACATGCTGTACACCCAAAAATCTAGACGATGCATTTTCCATGTATTATTATTGTAGACTAATAGGGCGCGATAAGATTTCTCTCGTTCTTTTCTTCTCTTAAAACCTTGACTTTCAATAGAAAAATTATGAATATGTCTCTCTTCTTCTTCATATGCATAGCGCCACATACTCGAAGCCTCATTGTGCCAAGAGATATAGTGTATACACATTACAAACAACCGTTCGTCAGGAACCGGAAAATTCGAGCATCCCAAACAACTTCTCTTGCGTTGAAATCTCCTGAATTTACCAAGACTTCCGCTTCTATGATAGAAGATCAAACCTATCCGAATAGTGGGATATCGGAGGTATGGATTGATTTATGAAAGATTAATTATAATACATTAAACACGGTCTCCAACAGATATATAAATGTTCCCTTGTTAACACAGAAAGCTTTGAGAAGCTTGATAGAGCGGCAGCGTAAAGAACTACAAGAAAGTGAGCAATTATTACAGGAACTGGAACAAAACCAAACGACAACAGACAGATGTACATCATCCGTCTCTGAATCCATATTTTCCGGTTTTGATTATGGTTACATAGCTCGGAGCGCGGGTTGTAAATTTGATTTGAGGGGTGGTTTTACGGAGACTTCGTCTCCAATCAGGTACGGTAATTGTTATACAAACGATGCTTTTCCACGATATCTGTTCTCAATGTTCCTTAATTAATCATTCATGCTTGGTCATGATTTAAGAATGGAATCGTCTCCTCAGCAACAGTATGGACCACCAGCCAATATATTCTCACTAGGAATACAGCAATTTAACAGAAATCTCAACGCCATGAGAGGAGAATACTTAGATGAAAAAGATTCTTGTAAGTAGGATTCACAAAGTATGCTTAAGTTCGACTCGTTCAATCAATGCCCAAAACGCTCATTATCGTTTCAGCCCTCACACGGTCACAGATATCACTTCAAGATAAAATGAAAAAATTGACTCTTAACTCTACTGCCATTTGGGAGCGAGAAGAAGCCAGAGGACCTCTTAACGCTCCTTTTATCATCAAAATACCGTACTTAATCCTGTGTTATTTTTTGGATACGATATTTGAAGGCAAATATGTCCCAGCTCGATTCTTCTATCTTGAAACCGTCGCGCGCATGCCCTATTTCTCATACATCACCATGTTACACTTGTACGAAACACTAGGCTTCTGGAGAAGATCTGCTGATGTCAAGCGAATTCATTTCAGTCAAGAATGGAACGAGTTCAACCATTTATTGATCATGGAATCGTTGGGAGGTGATCAGTCCTGGTGGGTCCGGTTCTTAGCTCAACATTCAGCTATCGCGTACTTTCTTGTTTTGACAGCGTTGTGGGCACTATCTCCTTCTTTATCGTATAAGTTTTCTGAGCTGCTTGAATCACATGCAGTAGATACGTACGGGCAGTTTCTGGATGAGAACGAAGCCTTGTTAAAGGAATTACCACCATCTCAGGCTGCAATCGACTACTATGCCTTGGGAGTCGTAGACCCCTTGTTTGGAGAGTATCAAACAACTATAAATATTGAAAATGGTAGTCAGCTTAGAAAACCGGGAATCAATATGCGTTCATTGTATGATGTATTTGTCGCTATACGAGCCGATGAAGGTGATCATGTAACCACCATGAAGTCATGCTTAGACCCAACGGTTGCAGTTCTTTCGCCCAGCCTAGAGAAGAAGGTTCTTCTGGCGGCAGCCTTCGCAGCCACTGCAGGATATGTTCTTGGAACTGGGCTGAATAGTATTGAGGACATTTCCAATATCGCGGCAGTTGATGATGTAGAACTCGCTGATGCGGCGCTTTTTGATGGTGCACTAGGAGGCTTAGCTGCATTTTTCAATGGTCTTCGTGGTTTAGATGGGGAGGGTGAAGGTCGAATGCTACTTGACAACAGGTTATCGGAGGCGAGGAAGACACTTGAACCAATAATTGAGTATGTGCTTAATTTCATCGTGAAAATTCTTTAAGCTAAGAATTTTAGATATGTAGTGTAATAAGTATAAGTATTATGGTTAAACCAATAAATCATCTAGGTGTCGTTTCAAGACGATTGTTGACGACTATGTATCGATACACTTGAATTCCAAGAAAGTGGTATATATATGTAAAGAGCAACATTGTCGCCGCTGACAACAGTGTTATTTAAAATCCTTTTTTGTTCCTACCGTTTTGAGGAATCACCACATGCAGACAATAGAAAAAAAGCCGATCAAGGGGATCACGTAACCACCATGAAGCCATGGTTAGACCAAAACGTTGCAGATTTTTCGCCCAGCCTATTAGAGGAGACGGTTCACTGGCGGCTGACTTTGCTGCAACAGCACAATATGATGTTCTTGGAACTGTACTTGATAAATTTACCAACATAGCATAACAATTTTTTAGATAGGTGAAATGGCAGTAATTTATATAGTCTTTGGTTCTTCGCCGCTCTTTGTAACGGCTTGAGAGAAACAAATGGGAATGAGGGAATTGATTAGATTTCTAAGTCATACATCTTTCCCTGTAATACGGTGATTGGAAAGGATAATACAAAGACAATATTTCTTATTTTATTATAGCAGCGCCTAGGTGCAGGTTTCTAACGTGTAATAATTAGGACGCGATTCAACAATTCTTTATATTTTAATAAATGATTGTACCTACGCTGGGTCTTGAAAATGAAATGTCTTTGCGATGATGAAAGCGTAAAAATAGAAAAGGCTGGCGATGGTACCTTTAGCGAGAATTTCCGTCATCAACATTCTTAGAATTTACTAATCAATTTTGCCATAAATCTGGATCCAGCTAAATGATAGAAACATGAGCATCCTTGAAACACCACCGATATCCTATTCGACGTCGAGGCGATCGCAGCGTATGTCTCCAGTGTCTGAGAAATTTGAAGATGAGAGTGGAAATGACTCTCCGCCCAGAGCTTTATTTTATCAAGAGGAAAGCCGAGTGCATATTTTTGACAAATCACCAACGAACACTGCTTACGAAACCACCATTCTTTACTCACTCATAAAATCTAAAAAGTGGGAAAGTGTAATTGAGCGCTGCCGTGGATCCGACAAGAAGGAGGCTGGATTTTGGGTGTTACAAAATGATGGAAACTTTGAATGGAAGTCGCTCCCGATACATTTGGTAAGTACAGAGGATTTTTGCGACTGTTATGTAGAGTCATCAATGATTTCAATCTTTATCTTTTATTCCCTACAATAATTGAAGGCGTGTGAGCTTCAGGCACCTCTCACTGTAGTGAAAGCGCTGTTGGGTGCATTTGAGTCTGGAATAGAGATGGGCGATTCTCTGTCTCGTCTTCCATTACATATAGCTTGTCTATCTCGCGCTTCATATGATGTAATCACTGCACTCTCGGAGACGTATCCTGATGCCACGAAAATTGATGATGACGCAGGCTGCATACCTTTGCACTATGCCTGTCGCAAGGGAGCTAATCAAAAGGTGATTGAATGCCTACTAATGTCTAATCATCGAGGAGCATTTTCCGTCGATTATTACAAATTGCTGCCCATTCATTATGCATGCAAACATAACGCGCCTGCTGGGGTAATTGAAAGTTTACTCCGTGCTCATCCCTACTCAATCGAAGCAACTGATCAATACGGACGTACTCCCATGGATATTACGAAAGCATCATACATCGGACCAGAGAAGGCTCATGTCATTGAAGCATTAGAAAGAAATCCATCCTTTTGGACCACGACCCTACTAAATCAAGTAGAAAGGTTGAAGAGCGAGGTCGCAGAATTGGAAGCTGTAGTTACCAATATGTCACAAACAAGAAGCGAAGAGATCGATCGTCTACAAAGACTTTTAAGCCAACTTACGGATGCTAGTAATGATGCCTCCAAGAAATTCAAGTATATCAAAGCTGAGCTGGAGTATGAAAATAGTACATTGAAAAGCCAAATAAAGAAGATGTCTCAAGACAAAGTTGAAGCTGATGATCATATTGATAAGCTACAACAGGAAAACGAATCTCTTAAGAAAGAAATGACGCTGGTGCATGATTCACTCAAGTTTGAGAATGCATCCATGAAGGTCGAAATCAAGAAGATGAAAACGGAAAATACAGATTTCAAGCAACAAAACATGGAACTCTTTGATGATAATGTTCGTCTAACCATTGAAGTAAATCGTCTTTCCGATCAATTAGAACATGCGTTGAGTAAACTTGATATCCTGGAGGGCCATGTGTCTATGATGAAAGATCTAACCGAAAAGATGACCATTCTAGGTTCTGTCGGTAGAAAGTAGAATTTTTTCTTAGTCAAAGCATATGATACAATGATGAATGATTATGATCGATGTAAGTTATGATATTATGATTCTTGCATCTGCTTTGATCTTACCATTTTAGTGATGATCCTATAGCATCTCCTTGATGGATCTTACTGTACATCTTGCCATTTACATAGTCGAACGCAGCCGTACATACATAACCTGACGTACAATACTTACTGCATGCTGTTAACTTTACATACTCTGAGTACAGTAACACTAAATTAGACTTCCTGATCGTAAAAAAAGCATTTCTGCGATGTCGATTTCCTTGTTTCAGCGTTGAGGAAATAACACGTTTGGTCTACCTCCTCTTCACCGACCACGTCTCTGACACACACCATTGTAAGCTGAATGTAACCCGCTTCCATGATATAATCATACACGAAACGAAGAAAATGGCATCTGAAATCACTGTCAAAAATAATGCCAAAAATAAGGAATCGTTACAAAATCTAGCATTACATACTGAAGTCCCGGAAAGTAGATCAGATATCAATCTAGTCAAACAGATTGAAGGGAAACGTGATACTAATCAAGACCAAGATGCACTTACAACGTTATACTCATTAGTGAAAGCGAAAAACTGGGACCTTGTCCTGAGACGATGCAGCGGACCAGACCGTAAGGAAGCAGGTTTTTGGGTCGTCCAGAAAGATGGCGACTTTGAATGGAAGTCTTTACCTATTCATTTGGTAAGCTAAGTCAATCAAGAATCTTCAAAATTAATTACTGATATCCTCGTGGTCTCTTTTGAATTTAACAAATTTAATTGTCCTACTTTACTAAGGCATGTGAGCTTCAAGCCCCATTTGCTGTAATTAAGGCGTTACTGGAATCTTTTGAACCAGCTGTGAGAATGAGAGATTATCTTTGCCGTCTTCCACTTCATATTGCTTGTCTTTGTCGAGCTTCCTCAGATGTTATTGGATTACTCTTAGATGCATACCCCGATGCAACTAGAATCTCCGATGATGCCGGATGCATCCCACTTCATTATGCCTGTCGAAAGGGGATACATGAAAAGATTATTCAACGACTTCTAACGTTGAATCATCGTGGTGCGTATTCCACTGACTCATTTAGTTTACTACCTATACATTGGGCCTGTAAATATAGTGCCCCCTTGGCTATGGTAGAGTGTTTACTTCGTGCGCATCCTCATTCTGTGGATTGCCTAGATCAATATGGACGTTGTCCAATGGATGTAGTCAAACAGACTCCCAATTATGTCGATAAGACCGCTGTTCTAGAGGCTCTTGGACGAAATGCTGCTTACTGGACTATGAGCTTAGTCAATGAAGTTGACTTGTTGAAGAAAGAGTTAGTGCAAGTAGGAAACGCCATGAAAACATCGGCTGCATGTCGGGATGATGAAATTAATCGACTTCAAAAGCTATTAGGTCAAATCACAGAAGCGTCTGCAGAGGCAACCAAGAACTTTAAGCATACAAAATCAGAACTCGAATATGAAAATGCAAGTTTAAAGAATCAAGTAAAAAAGTTGACTCAAGAAAGTTTGATGTACGAGGAACGTATTGAGGTAGTGACAAAAGAAAACAATATATTAACCAAGGATATGGACATGTTGCAAGAGACTTTAAAAACTGAAAATACTACATTAAAACAAGATGTGAAGAAACTGAGAGATGATGCTTTCAACTATAAAAAACAAATGATAGAGTTGTTTGATGATAATGTTCGCTTGACACATGAAGTCAACCGTCTCACGGAACGATTGGATCTTATCACTCATCAATTGAAAAGTGATGGCCTTGATCGCACAGGCAACACCAATATCGGTGATATTTTCCATTGTGCATGAAAATGGTGAGTATTATAGAGTAAGGATTGGCTTAGGAATTATGGAAAGATGTAATAAAGAAATAGAATCAATCATGTTTGCTTGTAAATATATGCATAGATAATCGTCCAAGTACAATAGCTTATATCTGCCGCCTACACATGTGTACATAAGATACGGTTGATTCATTGAGTCTTTCTTTCGTCTATAAATCCATGATAAGTTGTAAATGGTTTGATTTTCGCTCTTTTTACAACGATGATGTTTTGGTTCACAGAGTAATTCATTTCCTATAGCGCACTGATACTTGATTCAATCCTCTTGCAAATGTGTAAGAAGCCACGAAACATCACTTCCCATCCTAATGCTATTTGTGTTATAGATCAATTAGGATACCCACATAAATATTCAACTTGACTTGATTTGACGTCCGAAAAAAAAAAGAAAAAGGACCACACCGAGCAAACGAGGAATTCAAATAAGAAAGAACCAATTATTGATTTCGCACGACTATATACACTCTTCTTCTCGGAGTTGTGACGAACTTCATCTGTATTGATGTCAAAATGGATTCTGATATATCTCTAAAGAAAAGTCGAGGCATTCGATGAACCCTTCACATACACTGGGTTTTATCTATCTCTATTTCTCTTTTCTATTATATCTTTTTCCTAAAACTGATATTTTTTTATCTCCCTCACTCGTACACATATTAATATTAAAATGGAAGAAGAAACGATTACTTCGAAACATCATACATGTCGTCCACCAAAAGGAATGACTTATCTCACGATAGGTCAAGACTTTATGTCGATTTACAATTATATACTTGCTCAATACAATGCAACTCTGCATTCCATGTCTTCTCTTTTATCATCATCGATATCGGCAATACCTATTCTTGCAGATTTTTACCCCGCTGCTGTAATGGTCTATACAGACTTGGAATCTCTTCAAGGATTAAATCAACCTATTGATTATGGTTCAGGGGTAGGTTGTCTGTTTCGTGTTTTATATACATATTTTGTTTATTTGGTTGATTTCTTTTCATTCATTCTTCTCTTGTTTTGCTCTCCTATTTGTTTTCGATGATACAGATTCAATATGCAGATGGTCTATTACATTCTTTAATACCTCCTCCTCCTGCGAAATCAGCTGCTTTGTCTTCTTCTTTACCGTCCATGGGATTACAAATTGGATTATGGCTCAATGGGACATTTGGATGTGATCAAATTATTCAAGGTCAAATGGAAACACAAATTGAACAATTAGCGCATTACATTTATACCAGTGTGGCTTCGAAAATATTCTTACGTATTGGTTATGAATTTGACAATCCCTATTTTGGTTATTCCTTGCAACCCCAAACGTTTATTTTAGCCTATCAACATGTCGTTCGTGGTATACTAACACATTTAGCACAATACAATACCAAACAACATACGCATAACAACAATACTGTACATGGTATGAATAAAGTACAATTTGTTTGGCATTCTTGGGCTGCACCTACTTCAATCTTGGAGAATCAGGATCATGTTCTTCTATCTTCTGATCAAGACTTTCAACTATTTTATCCTGGTGATGAATATGTAGATTGGATTGGTGTTTCTATCTTTCAACAAGTTTATTCTTGGTTGAATCCAGTTAATGAAGAAGGTATAATAGACACAGAGTCCACAGACACCAATCATTATTCATACGCTGGATCTTTACAAAATGTTGAAAATGTTTTAAAATTTGCACAAGTACACAAGAAACCTACTATGATTGCTGAGTCAACACCCTTTGGTGGGATACAACTCCAAAAATCATCTACTAAAAACATTCCATCATCAAACTTATTTATAGAGGATCCTTGGGATCGATGGTATCGTCCAGTTCTTTCTTTAATTGAACAATATGATATCGGTATGTGGTCATATATCGATTGTGATTGGAATTCATTACCCATGTGGAAGGATGTTGGATTTGGTGATTCACGTATTGCCTCAGATCCACTCATCATGAAACATTGGCAAGATGTTATTTTTCAAGAGGGGAGTATGGGAAGACAGTTCATGCAAATGAATACAATGGATTTATGCATTCATGATCATGAGGAGACGGAAGAGGATGAAAAAGACATAATTCATGGAGGAGAAGTGATACCTCTTAATAACAATCAGGATGGATATCAAACCGATAGTAAGATTTCCATGAAACCGGTGAATTCTATCCAAGACTCCTACGCTTTGGATTCAATACTGATGATAATCATCACAACTCTACTCGTCTTATTATTTTGGTTCCGATGTCGTAGATTATTGGAGATAGAAAAGGGAAATAGAGATGAAACTATACCCATTATTCCACACGAAAGAAAATAAGGATATAAATCATAAATAGCAAATAAAATTTGTTTGTTCTAGAATGATTACTATATATGCATCTAACTATCGTTCATTTCAATTTTTGTAATAAAAAAGACCAACCATTTATAAACGGTTTGAATATCCTGATTCCAATTTCATTTTGCATCATGATGGTTTGCAGGATTTTAATGACTCGATAAGCTTTTCTTTGAAAATGGAGGCATCTCCATGGTAGGCACTACCAGGGAGCCTCATCGTTTTAGATTTCGTACGAGCTACTGGAGGAGACGTTGAGTCAACACACTCATCCCCGTTGAATTCAATAACCAGTTCAAACTCTGTTAATGTACAAAATGAGAGGACTATATTCGCATCAGTGAAATTAAACTTTGATTTTGCAAATAAAGAACTCACTTTTTCCATAAGGATCCGGCTGTGGATACAAATCATCTGATTTTAAGTCCTCGACGATTGGGAGATAGGCGAAGCCTGTAAAGAATTCGATCAAGCGAGAGGGGAAGCCTTCATCATCTTTCGAGCACTCGTCAATGACATAAGCAATCTGATCGAATAAAGCTTTTTGGTAGTATACAAGTTCTTCAGGGACCTTTACTTGCTCTTTTTTATTGAATGTCCAGAATCGTACCCTCAAAATGCTCGTTATATCATCAGCAGTAATGGATCCTTTGGCGAAAATGGCATTGTCTAGAATATCCAAATCAAGACTCTTGAAGTAAGAGATTATGATGTCATTTACAGAGGAGGCACTTGAGGAATTCTTGGACGAGGCCTTGGAGGTAAACTGTTTTAGCAATTGGCCTAGTTGCTTCGACGTAAATACAAAGCTTTGTCGCATACACATAGGAATTTCCTTTACCAGCAACCCTGCCCTATCAAAGGAACCTCCAATTGAAATTCCCTCCCTCAAGGCATCAATAAAGCACTGTCGACCATAGATAAACTTTTCCGGAATCAATTGAGTAAAAATTTTCTCTGCGGAATATTTTTGGTCTATCCAGGAATCAATGACGCTTCCAAGTTCAACATCTCGTAGATCATCCACAACTTCTGCCCATGGATAGATATTATTATCCTCTGGGCTGCATGTGCGGAAGATAAGATTGCGATAAAAACGAGGTAGTATATACGATGGAATGAGATGCCGCTTATGAAAAGTTGGCTCGTTTACTCCAACGAGCGAATGGATCATGATTCTACCAATGGCACGATACCAAGCTTTCGCCTGTTCAAGTACAGAAAGATACAAAGTGTTCGCGTCGATAAAATTGTTTATGGCTTTGTTAACCACTTCCTTGAATTGGTCTTCAGTCGTCATCATTAAACCTCCCTTAGTAGGCTCAAAAAGTTTGACAAAACATCCGCTCTTCACCTCTACCACAAGGTTACCCATTTGCATCCATATATTGGAAAGAAAATATGTCAATGATTCACCTAATTCTTCGGCTTTTGTGTTCAACTTACAAAATTTTTTGCGTGTAGCGGATTTGCTTCGTATCGCCCCCTCCAAGTCCGACGATTCGACATCAATCTCAACCTTCCACTCTTGGAGGAATTCAATAAGTTGATCGGATGTCTCAATAGGTCGAAAGAGGTTCAACACATCTTGTTCTGGATTCTTATACCAATAATCGAAGAGTTGCTGTAAATCAAACTGTAGCGGTATCGTGACTTTAAGCTTATGCTTCATACAATACTTTGCTCTGAGACAATGGGCTATATAATCTATTTCCTTCCTAGCCACTTCATAGTCATTCGGATTTCGAACCTTCTTGGATGCCAATTCAAGATTCATGGCATGTAAATTCTTACTACGATCTTGAATGTCATCAAATTTGTCCTTGTTGAGTACCTGCAATCCCACCTCCTCCAATTCCTGTTCCAGTGCTCGTCGAGCACGTTCCGTTTCAAGTCTTTTCTTCTCTTCGATGTATAATCGATCTTGTAATTGTTTTTTCATGCGTTCCATGGTTCTACTTTCGTAGGCCTCTACTTGACGATAATTCACATCTCCTTTATGATATAGAGCCTTGTGTCCATAACCTCCATTGTATTCCTTATACAACTCTTTCATATAAAAATATAGACCTCGATGGAGTAGACCATTGACATTTTCCAGCTTGGCTACAGTTTCCATATGGAACATGAGAGCGATATGTTCGAATGCACGATCACTGCAGTAATCCGTACGAGATTCCTTATATCCAATGACCGGCTGTAAATGAAATTGAGCCTGCCATGATAACATCTTATTTCCACAGGGACAGAAACACATTTTTTCAACTTCGGTACATATTCCCAAGGGATGAAATCCTAGTAATAATTTTTTGAATCAATAAAGAAAATCAAAGCAGAAATGAATGGAAGAGGAGAAAAAAAGTAAAATCATTTCCTCATCCTTACCTGTATCAAATACAATATTATGTGGTAAATTTAGAAAGAAACTCGTGATATTATCAGAGTCCATGGTATATTCACGTTCGTTTTCAACAAAACGGAGAGTTCTACACATGGCATCAAATTTGAACTCCATCCATTTTTCATTCATGTCTAATACTCCTCGTGGAATGATTTCATGTAATTTACGTTCCATGCTGTGTAAGGAAAGTGCTACCGAGGATAAGACAATATCATCATCTTCATTAAAATGATGATCCTCGGATGACGGTGAAGAAATATCACTTTCAAGTATAAACTCATCACGATTGAACTCAGGAAAGGGTAATTGTGAAATCAGTTTATGTGTCCATTTATGTTGAGTCCAAGTTTCTGCACATATACTTTGAAAATGTTGATTCACTAGATTTTTCACCATCATGAGCAGTTTATTCGATTCATCTATTTTTTTTATACCAATTGACTTTGATTCGGCAAGTTTAGGAGGAGGATGATAGATAAATTTCTTCTTCTTCTTTTCTTCGCCCTTGGAGTTGTTAGGTGTAAGTAGTGCAGATGGTTCTTCTTTTACATGTTTATAATATCCTTTGTTGTCTCTCTTGTTGTTGCTAATGTGACGATTGCTGTAGCTGCCCTTGCTATTATTGTACTGGGATCGATGGTGATCATGTGATGAATCTCTGTACCTTTCAAAGGACGTTGACGAGGCGTGCGATGGTACATGAGAGGAGGAGGAGGCATGTGATGACGAATGGTAATAAGAATGTTCTTGTTTGTGACCTCCATTTTGGTTGTGACTACCACCGTACGAACCTTGGGTATGGCGATGATTGCTGTAGCCTGTGTCCTGGCTATTATGGTAACGAGAATTAGTATTATGGCTAGAATAGTAATGAGAGCCCGATCCACTACCACCACCACCGTTGTAACCTTGGTTCCATGAACCGCTGTAGCTCGAACCACTGTTTCTGTAAGAGCGCGAATCCATCTTTGCAATACGGATACAAAAGAATATAAAAATGAGACATGAGACAGCAAAAGTAAGCAAGCACACAACACACAACACACAACACACAAGATGTTTCTACAGTTGGGGCAGTACAGAAGTAGAACGTGTACGCGTGATCATCAGTACAGTATACAGTACCTCAAAAATCAAAAACAAAAACTCAAAAACCCTTCATGGAAGACTATCGTTTTCAAGAAAGGTCACAACTCAACAACGAAATACAATTCCGAACTAGAAATAACCTATTAAAAGTTAATTA
>Ga0169931_10009409_pt1 | contig 14090 bp, 18 predicted proteins | sample Kivu_15m_20L_FD_129675 | JGI IMG/M metagenome (GOLD analysis project Ga0169931, IMG submission 129675) | Freshwater microbial communities from Lake Kivu, Western Province, Rwanda to study Microbial Dark Matter (Phase II) - Kivu_15m_20L... | ecosystem: Environmental > Aquatic > Freshwater > Lake...
CCCAATCCCCAATCCCCAATCCCCTAATTTATGATTGTGGGAGATAAAATTTTTTAAAATAGTTTAAACCAAATTAAATTAAAATTAACAAAAATAAATTAGATAGGATTTAAAGTATAGATGAATATGTATGTATATTTGATTTTACGCTTGATATTTAATTTTTTCTTTAATTTTAATACTTTCAAGTAAAAATTTAAGAAAAAAGTAACTAAAGACTTCTATATTTTATATTCTTATTTATAAAATTAAAATTAACAAATATAAATGAATTTTGCAAACAATCAAAATTATCAACAAAACATGAATGTTAACATAAACATGAACAACCAGAACATGCCTAATAATTTCAAAAATTTTATTGGTGGAAGAATAGGTAACAAAGAAATTGCGAGAGAAGATCTGAACACATTTATGTCATCAATAAAAGATTTCGAATGGACGGATAACAATTTCTATAAACAAGCCAAATCTGTTGAAATAAAACCTACATTTGTTGTAAATTCATCAGAATCTTCAAATCAATCTTTTCAAAGCAATTTGAGTAATATCAATCAATTGTTTCTTGAGGAAAATACTCACATTAGTGATTTTCAACAATATAAATCCGATTGCGACAATAGAAGAATCCAACTTCATGACAAAATTCTTTACAAGAAAAAAGACTTCGTAGACACTTTTTTCTCTTTAAACGATAAAATTTCTGAATCTTCAGATAAGAAAGAACTGATTGAAGCAATTAAATTAGACAAAATAAAAATAATTGAAAATTCCTTTTTAAAAGAAAAATTGGAAAAGTTTATAGGGTATATGAAGTCTCAAGAAAGCGCAGCAGTTAATTATCAATTCGATTTTAATTCCAAATTAAGATAAAGGGTCGAATGAGTATTATATAAGAAGGACCTCATTTTTATTTATTATGAATGAATATCCATTTGATAATTGACTAATAACTTTAAAAATTATAAAAAAATTTTAATATAAAAGTATCTGTATATGCAAGTGATTGATACTTTAATTAAAATTTATTTATTAATAAAATTAAATTTCAAATTTAGTTTTGTTAAATGGAATTAGCATCAGTTCCTGTAATTGCTGAATCTGTAAGAATTTTACTCCTTAATAAAAGAATTTAAAAGTTAGAAATGATTTAATATCCGATTCTAATGATTCAGAGAACATTCAAAAAGAAAATATTTCCATCATTCAATTATATTTTAGACATAGACATTCTTCCTTTAACAAAATTCTAAACGAAAAAGAAAGACTAAAAAGGTTTCTAGATAAATGGAATAATTGTCTAATTATGTTAAATGATTTAGGTACAATTACTTTTAACTATAAAGATAATAAAGAAAATTTTACAAATGACGTAAGAAAGATTTTTAATGATTATTTAATTTTTATATTCAGAAATGTTCAAAGAATAATTTATCTCGAAGATATACAGTGTCATACCCATCTGTGGGAGCAAAAGAAAAGCAGTCTAAAGCTCTTTTCGAAGAAAAACCTTTCAATAAGAAAGAGTTTATAACCTCTAAAGATAAAAGTGATAAGACAACAGATAAAAATATAGAAAATTTACAGAATGCTAACTGTGTTACTGTTAATCCAACCAAAGCTAAGGAAGAAAAAAAAACTTTTGATATTAAAACTTCTTCCATAAAAAAAACGGAAAATAATTATGATTCCTATAAAAATAACTCTTTAAATAGTAAGTAGAATATATTATACTCAGGAAATAAACCACCTTGTTTAGGATCAAAGATTTTTATATGCAGTCCTCTATATCCTGACATTAAGCAATCCTTGATCGACAGAGGATGGAAAGAAAACCCAGATCTTACAAGCCCTAATTATAACTTTATTTGGACCTTAAAAACTAATGAAATCCCCCATGTCTTAAATAAAAATCAAATAGCTAACCACTACCACAATAATATTGAAATCACAAAAAAATCTGGTCTATCAAAAAATATCAAAAATTTGATTTTCGAAAACATCGATATAGATAATTTCTATCCGAGATGCTACGAATTATCAGAAAGACATGAAATGGAGGATTTTTTGGAAGATTTTAAAACAACGAAAGCAATTTCAATCTTAACGAGGTTTTTAATAGAAAATTCTAAAATAAGTGAAAACAATATTTATAGTACAAATATTTCTAACGCAAATAATATCAAAAATCAAATTACCGAAGATAAACTTAAGACTGCTATCGAAATATGTGAAAGAAAATTAATGTTCTTCGAAGTCGAACCAACAACATCAAATCAGTATATTGAAAAACTCAATTTAGACTATCATATTAAATCCTTATTAAATCAGAATGGACTTAAATTAATTACAGATAGAGAATGGTCTATTATAAGCGAAGAAGAAAATAAAACCTACACAAAAGAAATGCAAAAATTAGAAAAAATGAATAAAATTGTTGTCAATCCAAAAAATTTTTTTAGATCAAAATCATTATTGACGAGGGTACCGACTAATTTTTCATCAAAAGAGGAAAAATTAACGACCAATAAAATTTCAAATCAGAAGGAAGATCTAACTGTGATATCTCTCGAAAAGTATTTACCAATAGTTAATTCTCTATTACAACGTTTAAGAAAAATATTTCCCCAAATTTCTATAAGTGGTGAAAAGAATATATGGATTTTAAAACCTTCCGGACTGTCTAGGGGTCGAGGAATTACATGTATAAACTCACTTAATGAAATATTGAAATTCATTAAAACAAACTCAAATCAATATATTATACAAAAATACATAGAGAATCCTTTGATTATTAAGGGAAGAAAATTTGACATTAGGCAGTGGGTTCTTGTTACAGATTTAGATCCCTTGACGATATGGCTATATGATACTCCTTATCTAAGATTCGGTGCTGAAGAATATAAGCCAGATGATTTCTCTAATCTTTATTCCCATTTAACTAACAATTCAGTAGTTAAGTATAGCAAAAATTTTGATAATAGCACAATAATTGGAAACATGTGGGAGATCGAAAATTTTGCAGAATATTTAATTCTTAAATATGGTCGTAATGTTTGGAAGGAACTCCAAGAAAAAATAATAAAAATAGTTATTTCTAGTATGGAATCTGTAAAAAAATTAATAAAAAACAGAAAAAACAGCTTTGAATTGTATGGCTACGATATTATGATCGATGAGCATTTAAATGCTTGGTTGATTGAAGTAAATTCTTCTCCCGCGATGGATTACTCAACAGTAAAAATAACTTAATTATTTTTAGCATATAACTGAAAAATTAGTGAAGCTTATGTCTGAGGATTTAATAAAAGTAGTATTGGATTATAATTTTGGAGAATCCTACGATAAAGAAAAAATTTCAACAGGAAGATTTATAAAAATCCATTCAGGTGAAAAAATACTTTCTCCTAATTTTTTGCCCAATAAAAATTTAGAATTTGAAATTTAATTACCCTTAGAACGTTAATTATATGGTTGAATTATTTATTTAAATTGATTATTTATTAATTTAATTTAAATCAAAAACATATTATTTAATAATTTTGTTTATGAATCTTATTTTAAATGAATATCAATAAATAAAAGTTTTTATAATAACAATGATCAGAAACAAAATATTTTAAATCGTAATTTTAGGTCATTTATATGTACTTGGTCTCTTTTCATTAACACTATCCAGCTGTTTGGCATTTTTATATCTTTCATAGGCTATTTATAGTAAAGATAAGTAATTTTTACCTGTTTTTAGTGCCTCGGGTCCTTGCATCAATATTCCTCTAGGGATCTTATTTCCAGGGCAAAATCCTTTTAATTTCATAATCAATTCATTTTCTTCTCTAAGTGTTTTGTACATTTTCATCATCAGAGTAATGAACTTAACCTTCATTTTCAAGGAGCTTGCTGTAATGATATTAAATTAAAATATAATGTTACTTATATTTTCATCAAGTGCACTTTCTTTCACATTATCTTCTAAATTTAGATCTTTTTCCTTTTTGATTATGTGTAATAACATTTCAGAAACTATATGATTTTAATTATTGTAGAATACTCTTTTCAGAAACGAATGGAATAGACCAATTAAAAATGTTCATGAAATTAGGTAGTATAAATGGATGTGGAGAATAATTGAATTGTTGGATGTTTACCATATTATTCTTAAATTTAATAACTGCTCCCTTGTTATTATAAACGTCACAATAATTTGGAGCTGAAAAAATTGTAATAACAGATGGAAAGTCTACGTTGTTATTCCATTTATACATTTTGAACCTGCATATTTATTTAAAAAAATTTTATATTAATAAAAAATTACCCTTCTAATTGGGCTTCATGAGCTCTGATAATTGACAAGAAATCGTTTTTATTCAAAAAAGGAGTAGCTGCCTTCGATCCAAATACAAATGAGCATCCTCTAGTTGAGTTGTCTGACCATTCAAGAGACACTGCCTCTTCTTCAACCTCACATGGATCGGCCCATAACAAATCACATACTGGACCTTCTTTAGGGGGTTCAACAAATCTATTTATCTTATTTATGTCGACAAACTAAAAAAAATTTATAAAATTATTTGTGTTTCTAACCTTATCAATTGAAGGCGATATTCCACCATGAACAGTCACAAATTTTTCATTAATAATACAAGCTAATGGTAAAGCATCAAAACTGTCCATAACTCTTTCGTAAATTTCCTGGTCATACTTAATATCACATTCCTGCTTAAAATTGAAAAACGAAGTTAACTGTCTGCACTCATGATTTCCTCTAAGCATATGAATAGTTTTTTTGTAATTAATCTAATTTTATTATTAGGAATTTACTTTCAAAGCGTAGAGTAGTATGACACATTCTATAGAAAAAGCTCCTCGATCTACATAATCACCTAGAAAGAGATATTGTGTTTCTTCTGGATTTCCTCCAACTTCAAGTAACTTGAGCAGATCATAATATTGACCATGAATGTCTCCTACGACTGTAACTGGATCTTGGATTTTAAGGATATTTGGCTCAGTCTTAACTATACTAATAAACATGTTAATTAATTCTAAAAGATCAGATTTCTCCAATTTTCCTTCTCTTGCCAAATGATCTCTCAATAACTTCCAGTCGGGAATACCATCTAATTCAGATTTATATTTTACTTTTGTTAGTGAATAATTTTGAACGTGGTAGAGGTTTCTGAGGAGGGGGTAAAACATCTTTCATCACTCTGTCTTCACAAGGATCTGGGAGAGTTTCCATTATCTTAATAATTCTTTGTATTTTAATTTATAATTAATATTAAATATTTTATATGTTATTATTGTAAGTTTATTTGAAAAATATTTTGTTGCAACATCAATCCGTAAAAGGAATATAATCTTAAAGTATAATTTTATTCTTCTTAAATTTTATAATTAAATTTATATAATTTTATAACGTTTTATACATTTTGAAAAATTATACTGTAAGAAGTAATTCTGAATTCGCCCATTTCTGAAAGCCTATGTAAATACAAATAGCATGTTCTTGATATAATTATTTCCCATGTTTAATAGCTAGGTTTATAGGTCCAATTAAAAATATATGTATAAATAAGAAAATTAATTAAAAAAATCAGTAATTCATTTTCTTTTATATAGGTTCTAAAAATAATCTCTTAATTCTTAATTGCTATTTCTTTATTGTAAAATGCACATTATCATGACACAAAAATTAAAGTGAATTAATTTTTTAATTTATAAATATTTTTTAACGAATATAAAATTTTTTCTTTATATTTCAATTGAATCAAATTATTAAATTTTTACAACTTATCCCAATCATAGATTGACGAATTTCTACCAAATAAGCAGCATATAAGAATTTATTTAACAAATCTATTTGTCAAATTAAATTTAAATTAAATATTTTTATTTAATAAATATATAGGTCATATTGAGCAATTACAAATATTGTTAAAAAATAAAAATTTTAAAAAGGTTTTTAAATATGATTTAATATTATTCTTAGCAAGCAGTATAAGTTCCTAGTTTGGTATTGCAAGATGTGCATTGATGAGTTGCGTCATAGCAATTGATGTCTTTTACGTTGCACATTTGACGAGCGAACCAGCATCCATTGCAGAAAACGCAGCAAAGTAAATTCACAATGTGAATGTTCTTTTCAGTTTTTGTAGCAACTCCCTTTCTGCAATTAGGGCAAAAAGTGAATACATCGAAGGATCTCAAGGTATTCTCTACAGCTTTTCCAGTTTCGTTCTTTGCGACGTTGTTTGAGCTCATTTATATAAATTAAATTAAAATGATATTTAATAAAAAAAATTTATTTAATTAATTAAAAAATCATTTATTAATTTCAAAAATTTTATTACAATTACAGTCATCAATTTTAATATAGAAAAGGTAAAATTACTTTTTGCTTAATTATAATTGATCTATATATTCCTATAAAAATTTTAGTAAGAAAAATAAAATTTATTTCCTTTATGAGCTTAATATCCCACTTAATCCTCTTATAATTTAAAATAATCTTTTTATGACAGTAGTAAAAATGAAACTAACCGAATATTTAATGATTCACTATCATTTCCAAAATTATTCTATTAATGTTTTTATTTACTTTTAATTTTTAAAATGAGAAGAAGAGAAAAAAAATCAAACACTTTTAAATATGAAAATCAACGGGGTGAATTAATTAAATCGATACTAAACAAAATAGACTTGAATTCTCTTGTTATAAATATTGCTGAAGACATAAATCATGGAATCAAAGACAATAATTTTAATGAAATTTCAGAACAATCAATATATGATTTGAGAATATTTTCTGAAGAATTGTATGTAAATTTAGATGAGGACGATGAAAGATATAATATTATTGATAGAGTTCCTGATAAAATTGACGTTTCGAATTTCTCGAGGCTTTCATAATTCTTATTAATATAGACATAGGATTTATAATTAGTTCATACATTTATATTAAAAGATTTTTGATATTTACAAATGTCCCTCTTCATCTTTCAACGTGGAGGCCGTTAATTTTTATCAGCTTGATTATTGCAAATAAAGTTCTTTATGATATTAATTACCAAAATGAGGATTTTGTGACTTTTTATCCTTTTTTTACAATTGAACAGGTTACCCGGATGGAGAAAAAATATTTTGAATTTATAGATTATAGATTGTTCATTTCTGAAAAGGATTACAAAATCACTATAGAATAAGGAGAATCCTGACATTCGTAATGAAAATAAAACTATCAAGAAATCAAAAAGTGCAGGTATTTTAAAGCATTTTAATTAAATTTTATATTTGTAAGGAAGGCGTGTTGAATATTTTTTAAATATGCAAAATTATTTCGTAATTTATGTTGATTTAAAATTGTTTTTTAATTAGAAACTTTTAATTGCATTATACATATATTTTTATAGTTTACTTAAGTTAATTTTATTTAATAATTTCCATTTAATTTATATACTCTTACTTTTAGATTTACATAATAAAATAATTAACGATATACTATATTAAAATGACATAACCTCCATACGAAAATTTTGAATTGATTAAAATTTGTTTACAATAGGCAAATGTTCTCGCCAAAAAGCATAACATTGTTGATGATGCCTATCAAAATCTTCTAAATGACTATCTCCAAAGCTCATGCAGTCCTTTATGTCAGCCATTTCTTCTAAACCTACAGTTGAATTAGTAGTATATTCAGACATATTGGGTTGGCTATTATTATTCATAGTTAAATGAAGAATTTCATTTCCTTTTTTCTTTTTCCTTTCTTGGGAGATTAAATTTTTGGTAGGATTTGTTTCAATAGTATTATACTCAAAAGAGTTTTCCTTCGCTATACGTTCTATAATTTCTCTCAAACATTCGATCTATAATTTATAAAATATAATCAAGGTAATCAATACTTTGATTAATTTTAATTTCTTAGAGTACTCTAATTTAAAAATAGTCTCTTCTAAATTTTCAATTTCTGATTGAATAATTTTTAAGGCTTCTGAATCTTTCATCCTATTAGCAATTGTGGGTAATGAAACCGAAAGATTCTTAATGCTTTCTTCTACATCTGAATAAGAATATGAACTACTTAAAATTTCGCTGCATGAATAGTGATTTATGTTAGGTCTATTAAAAACTTGGATTTCGTTATTATCTTCTGTCTTAATATTAAAATGGAACATCTCTGAATTACTCGACATTATTATTTCGAAAAAATTATTGGAAAATGAATTAATAAAGTTTTAATGTAATTAAAAATTACGAATTTAATGTTGAAAATCAAAAAAAGAATACAAATAAACAATTTTATAAACAATAATTATAATAGAATTTTGTATATAGTTTAACCATTTATCAGAATTTTATAAATTTCCATTAATAATATAAAAATTATTGAAAATTACACCCTTTATTGGTTTATTTCTTTATCTTCTTCATCTGAATCATCTTCATAATCTCCTTCTTCTGTAAAATCTTCTTTGTCATGATCCTTAAAGGTATTTATCTCTTCTTCATCTGGATTGTCCTTTTTATTTTTTATATTGTTTTCAACAATTTTCTGAATATTTAATCCTCCCTGCTCTTTACTTGATTTATCTTGACCATCTTTCCTAGAATCATCTTTTGCATCTGTTTCATCATTATAATTATCAACATTAAAATCTCCTCTAATTATTTTGATATCTACAACAACTTCACCTGTTTCATCGTTGATTATCCCTTTTTCATCATCAAAAATAATATCCTCTCCGTCTTGTATTTTTCGTTCCACAGTTCTTTTGTGTCTTTCCTTCAAATTTTTGAGGATTTCCTCTAATGGATCCTGTTGTTTAATTTTAGCGTATGGATCGTTTCTTCTGCAAGAAGGTCTTAATTTTAAATAAGAAAATATTTTACTTAGAATATTCATCAACAGGTGTACAACACTTCGTACAAACTTTGTGAGTTTCTCCACATTTATCACAGATTGTTCTATAAGCTTTGTAAATTGATTTTTCTTGGCATAAATTGCATTTCGCAGCATTGGATAATGGCTTATACTTTCTATAGTTAATTCTCCATTCTAATTTTTCTAGGCATCTCTTGCATAAATGATCTAATGGAGTTTCTCTTAGTTTTCTGGTCAAAAGCGAATTTTTGTTGTGCCTAAAAGCAAATGTATTTTGATGTTTTTGTCCTTTTTTAGTGTTATTTCCACTTCTTGTACTCATTAAAGAATAATGAATAAAATTAATTAAAGCTTTAATTTAAGAATGAAATAACATTCAGTTTAATTACTTTGATTGATTTGTAAATTATAATAAAATGTCAGAAAACTATGTAAAGTGCAAATGTCAAAATATTTTTAGCGATGATGAATTTACCAAACATTTTCAAAAATGTGAAGAATTCAAAAAGTATTTTAAAGATTTCGATACTAAATTTGGAGAGTTACTTAAACAAAATTCAGAGCCTAAAGAAAATTTGTTAATTATTAGAATCATGCTAAAACAGTATGTGTTAGTTCTGGATAAAAAAATTAGAGCAAGGTAAAATTACACTAATTTAATATTCATGATGAATTTCAGTTTCAACGGATTTAATTCTTATCCAGTAGATAGCAATCAGAGAGCATATCAATCTAACCCTTATAATAGTCCAATTAATTTTCAAATGCCCGGATTCAATGAACAAGACAGCCAAATTCAGAAACATAAACAGAATGCAGATTTAATAGATACTGAAAAAGTCATTCCTATGATAAATATCTCTGGAAAAAATAATAATTTTATTACAGACAATAATAATAGGATGTATAATCCTTTTATTCAAGATAATCAAAGGAATCAAATATCAGTGAATGATAAAATAAATGTAGAAGATGTGATAGAGGATAAAAAACAATCGATTTCTAACAAAATAATTTTTAACCCGTTCGATGTACAATTCGAAGAACCTGTCGTAAAATTATTCTAATTTTTCTATTTTAAAAATATTGGATTTTTAGTTAATAGAATGTTGCCAGATATGCAAAGACCCTAATTTTATATATCTTGAGTGCTTACATCAAATATGTTTAGCCTGCTTTAAGGATTATGCTAGAAAAGATTTACATAATATGAAATGTATTTCCTGTCAATCTCTCATTTCGAGAAATGATAAAATTCAGCTTCTTGGAAATGCCGAATACGAAAGACTTGATTTTGAAATAATGGAGGCATTGATCGGAGGTAGGATACATGAATGTCCAAATTGCAAGGAAAAAATTGTTTTTGAAAAAGGGGCAATTGACTACAACATAAAAAACGATAAAAATGAAAAATTATCAAAAGAAGCTGCTGAACATTATGCCGAAAATAGATGTAGATGCCCTAGATGTAAAATAGATTTCTGTACAGGATGCAAATTAGGTCCGTATCATATTGGCAAGACTTGTGAAGCAGCTAAACAATATGCTGTAGCAAAAAGATGTAAATACGATGACACTGTTATATCAAATAAAAATAAAGGACCAGCTGATGATGTATGTAACAATTTAGAATGTATAACGACTTACAAAACTGCATGTACTAAAGTCTTAAAGTGTGGCCATAAATGCTGGGGATGCAAAGGTGAAAAGACTTGCCCCCCATGTATTGAAAAAACTTGTGTTAATTACGTAAATAAATACGATCAAGATTCAGGTTCTTATTGCAATATATGCTTTACTGAAGGTTTAGGTAATTCTCCAGTTGTTTTGTTGTCTTGCAATCACTACGTACACTTCAAATGTATAGAAACGAGATTAAAAAAGAAATGGGTAGGTCCAAAAATTACTTTTAATCATTGCTTATGTCCTCAATGTAATTCATGGGTTGACTGTCCGTCAGTTCCTGAAATTCAAGATATAATTGTTGAAAATAAGAATTTATTTGATACTATTTGCAAAATGGCGCTAGATCGTTTGAAATTTGAGGGACTTGATAAAGATGCCAGGTTGACAAATCCAAACTCAAAATGGTATAAAAATAATCTACAATTTGCTTTGAATAGTATATCCTATTATATGTGTTATGAATGTAAAAAACCATATTTTGCTGGATTAAGGGAGTGCGGAGAAAACCCGATAGTCGACAATAACAATCCAAATAGAGAATATGATCCTAAAGATCTAATATGTGGTGCCCATGCTAATATTGCGGGAGTTGCTGGAATTAGTGAATGCAAGATACGTGGAAAAGATTTCATCGAGTATAAATGTAAATTCTGTTGTAATATTGCAAGTTGGTTCTGTTGGGGCTCTACTCATTTTTGTGAAGATTGTCATGCAAGGCAATGCAAAGGAGATTATGTAAGTAAGTATTCAAGAGATAAATTACCAAAATGTAACCCTGCAAAATGCCCAGTTAAAGTAAAACATCCTGATAATGGAGAAGAATTCGCTTTAGGATGTAGTGTTTGCAGAAATAATAATGAAAATGTGAAGAATTTTTAGAAAATTTTATTAAAATATTATATTTTAAATATTTCTCAATTATGATTTATTTCAATTAATGAATACATTTATATTCATTTTTTAATAGATATTATAGGGATTATTAGTATATATAAATTTAAATTATTTTTACTTTTTAACCGAATTTTTGTCCTTTATTCTTGAACCTGTTTTAAATTCAATACTAAATTGCTCTTATTAAATAATTATTTAATATTAAATTTTGATTTAAAAATTCATTAATTACATTAAGTTTTTACATATAATATATAAAATCATATTTAATAAATACTGCATATCTATTCCATTTAGCATTCTTTTTTTTAGAAATATTAAAAATCACCTTGATAAAATTTATTCACTTGAAAATGAATACTCATGTATGTTTAAATAATTTTAAGTTCGAAGATTTTCACTAAATTATCCAAACAAAGTTCCAACATTTCAGGATTAACAGTTTTATCAAAATTAATAAAGTCTTTTATATCAAAGGTAATATTTAAAATGTCTAAAGCATAGAAAAGGGCAGCCAAAGCAATATATCTAGGATGCCAAAATAGACATAAAGGTTTTCTATAGGAGTCGTTTATTAAATTGAAAACGAAATTTTTGAATTTTGAATCTTTTAAAAGTTCAGGTCGATGTCTTTCCAAATAATAATAAATGTATTTGTATGGTGTATCTATGTTAATTTCAAACCCCAAAAAGTCCATTATTTCGATTTCGAATTTGATTAGATCAGGAGGAGGAGTCTTTTTCTTCTTCAATGACTCATAGATCATCATTACATCTTCGAATTTTAAAAAATTAAAGTCTATTTTGCAGGAAAGGAATACACAGCTAACACTTATTTCTGATCTATCAAAATCTTTAAAGCTTTTTAAATATGTATAGTAGTAGAATAAAGTCATAGAAATTCCAAATATTTCCCTACTCATATTTTTTGAATTCGTTATATTCCAAATATTTCTGAATACTTCATCGAAAAATTCATTTAATCTTATAATTGGTATCCCTAGAGTAAAATAATTTTATTAAATAGCTTAAATTACCTTCTTTCGAATATGGAGGATTCTCCCACTCTTTTTTCGATAAAAACCTCATATATTTTTATAATAATAAAATTTAAATTAATTATTTTTAACAATTTAAATAATTTTCAAACATTTGATTTGAATTTTTTTAAATAATTCAAAATAATAAGAAATTCCGGATTTAAATACCTTTTTAATTATTTAATTGATTTAAAATTGATAGTCAATGGTCTAAGAGTTATTCTGAAACTACTTTAATCATATCTGAGCTACTCAATAAATTACTCAAGGAATTTTTATTTATTCTGTTATTTAACAAATACAATGTTTTCAAAGTTTTATTATTTTTAAAAAAATTTTGGATTTCATTTGTAGAATCAGAAGTGATTTCATTTTCGTTAAGTTCAAGTATTTTCAAGCATTTATTATTTTGCAAGCCTGTTAGAAGAACTGATAACCCATCATCATTAATTCCGCAATTATTCATTTGTAAAGTTAAAATATTCATCAATGAATAATTTTGGAAACATTTTACGCCCTCTTTTATTGGATTATTTGATACATCTAATCTCGTAAGGCATTTATTTGTTGAAACCGCCTCTATTAAAAATTCAAATGAATCGCCTGACAAATCAATTTTATTGAGTACAAGTTCTCTTATGCTATAATTTGAATACAGACCGTCTAAGAAAGAATGAATTTTATTATTGAAAAACACTAAGGAAATCTCTAAGTATATTAGATGATCAGTGTTATTTTTTAAAATATATCCTATGAATTCAGCGTCTTCTCCTTCCAATTCAATATTCACTAAAACTAAACGTTCAACATTATCACAATTCTGCATTATCTTGGCGATTGATTTTCCCTTTTTATTACCAAGATTCGAAAGTGAATGGAATTCTAAAATTTTTAAGTGTTTTTTGTTCATTAATATTTTAGCTAATTCAATAAGTTTGTCAAATTCATCATTAATTTCGACATCTCTAATTATGAGTCCTTGAAGTTTTTCGTTTTTTTCAAGTTTTTTGAGAAGATTCATAAAAACTTCTTGATCGATTGATAAATTTTTCCATTCTACAATATTCGAATTGATTGTCTTATCTTCAAAAGTTTTTAGAACTTTCAAATTTTTCTTTAAATTATCAGGATTGTTTGATATTGGATCCTCATTATTTTCTATGATTTTTGTACTTCCGCAACCCATATTTGAAAATGATAAAAAGATAAATATTTAATATAGTATATATATATTGTAATTTATTATTATTTATCCAAAAATTATGAATAATCAATTCTATTTTAATAATTATAGCTATGTATTACTCCCAAATATAACAATCAGATAATATAAAGGCCTACTATTTATAAAAATTTTATATGTAGTCTATATTTTTCCTTTATGTACTTAATTCTAATATAATAAAAATAATAAAAAATGAGATCAAAAATGTCAGAAAACTTTTCTCGAACATCATCTTCAACTTCTCCAGATTATGTTCGAATAGAAAACGAAATTGAAGCACTAAGTTCTATATACTTCGAAGACCTTAAAAAGATTTCTTTTAAATACCCTAACTATGAAACTAAGATTTTCCTCAAAC
>Ga0169931_10009410_pt1 | contig 14090 bp, 9 predicted proteins | sample Kivu_15m_20L_FD_129675 | JGI IMG/M metagenome (GOLD analysis project Ga0169931, IMG submission 129675) | Freshwater microbial communities from Lake Kivu, Western Province, Rwanda to study Microbial Dark Matter (Phase II) - Kivu_15m_20L... | ecosystem: Environmental > Aquatic > Freshwater > Lake ...
CACAGGTTTGCGACCAGTTTGATTAAGCATGATCACACCGACCATGTGTTCCCATGAATTAGAGATCTGTTGTTGCACCATTAAGTCATCACGCAAAGGTATAGGCATGCTACAAGTATAGCAAAAGAAAAAAGACTTTACAAGTCCTTTGGTATTATTTAATGAACTGTGTCAGTCCAGGCGGAGTCCAACCTTCAGGCTTTAAAACTTTTCCATCACTGCGCTTTCGTACTTTTCCAGTTGACGGGTCAATTTTAGCGAAATTGGTGCGCATGACTTCTTTCCATGCGCCCTCACCATCGGCACCCATGCTATGGATAGCACCTATGGTGACCACTAGAATATCAATAAGAGCATCGAGTTGTTCTACTCGATCTCCAGCAGATTTAGCCTGCATGAGTTCGGCGACTTCTTCTTTGATCAATCCATAGTACATTTCGTATTGGCTGATATTTTTTACTTCCACTGTTTGATCGCAGGCCTTCATGAATTTTTCTTGATCTTTGAAAAGATTAGTCATCATTCACCTATATAATGATCATTTGGTTCTTCTGCTGATGTCAACAGAATGCATTCAGGGTCTACCATTCTGATGGTGAATTTTTTATCATCCTCTTCAACTTCAACACCGCGGCTCCATCTACCGTGTTCGATATAAACCCATTCACCAATTTTAACATCAGTTTGTTCGGGCCCGACAGCCCAAACTCGAGCCCATCTAGGTCTAACTCCGTGTGATTTACCATCATCACTTCTAAGGATAATGCCTGAAGAAGTTTTCCTTTCTTCGAAACTCATATCGGTCACTAAAATATTTTTTCGAAGTGGTCTTAATTTTCCTTTGATAGCTTCCATTTAATCCTCTTTTGGTTCTGGTTTTCCTGTGTAATATTCGGCCATGATTTCTTCTCGTTTTCGAATGATCTTTCCTCCGGGTCCGATCTCATCTCCACGAGCATTGACTCTTGAGTTTCCTACGGCTAGTGTCATTTCGTTTTTTGTACGAAGTTTATCTAGATCGATTTCTTTGCCCTGCATAGTTTTGTAAACTTTAGCCGGTGCTGGTTTCATTGGCATAACTTTCTCCTTTTGATTATAACTATACTTATCTCAGAAATTCGCGCCAATCTAAATTATATTTGATGCTGTCAATTTTATGCACGCCTAGCAAAAATAAGGTATAACTAGCTACACTACTGCCTCGGCCTACTCCCCAAACTATGTTATTTTTCCTAAAAGTATCTACTAGATATTTTAAAACTTTTAGTAAGGGTAACATATCTCGATTACGGAATTCTTCTAGTTCTTCGATAAGTCTTTGATAATTTTCTTTGGGACATCTATATGCTAGAAATCCTTCTATGTCCATTTTTTTATATTCGTCTGGAATAAACCAATCTTGTTGGCAAGATTTATCAAATTCTGTTAAATCGATATCGTAAAAAAACTCTTCAATCTTTTTTAATTTAACATTGAAATTTTTTTCAAATAGAGATATTTCTTTTGAATCTTCAACTAAAATTTTATCTAGATAAATTTCTTTATTTTGATAGAATAATTCGATGATATCTCGATCTTGATAGATGGCATTGCCAAATTTGTCAAACTTCATCCTTAGATTTTAATTGACTTTTATGAGGCTGTCAAGGTCTTTGTCGCGTTTTTGGTAGAGTTGCTCCATGGCTTTCATCCTACGAGAGTTTAACTCTGTTTTGTAGATGTCGATAAAAATGGCTATCTGTTGTTTAACGTTGGGGTTTTGAGTTTGATAATATTTTTTGCTAAGATCTTGTAACCTATTTTCGATTTCGATATCTTTTAGTCGACTAAAATCTTCAGCCAATGGATGTATCATCATGCGTATTCACCAAGATATTTTATAAAAACATTATTTCCGCCATCTGCTGTCCAAGCTTCAACAAATCGAACTCTGCTGGTATCTGTAGGAACAGTAAACGGTGTCGGAAATATGCTGTCAGCTGTAGTTAGAGTAAGATTATCTTGGCTAGTAACTACTTGGCTAGAATGAATAGTTGTGAAAACAGTGGTGGGAACCATTGTTAATAGTCCGGCGGAAGTTGTAGTTGTAAGTGCCAACGGAGGCCCATTTAGAGTACCACTAAGACGTATACCAGTTGGATCAATTACTTTAATGATGTAGTAATCTACACCAGAAGTTAATCCACTACCCGCTAAACCTGTTCCAGTGAATTTAACCGGCATTCCTACATATAATGCAGTGCTGTCTGATACTGTGATTGTAACCCTATTAGAATTGGGGTCTAATTCCGAAAATGTAGCAGTGGCCGCTCCGGAAAATGGAGCTCCACTTAATCCGGTTAATGGATTTCCTGCAAGAGAATCAACGTAAGTAGCGGCTAGAGTAAAGTCGCCGGCATTGATATCAAACACAAAATAATCCACACCAGTAGAAATCCCGCTCATGAATCCCACATCCGATAATCTAACTTTTGTGCCGACAGTAAGACCTGAAGTAGAACCAGTGACAGTAACTACACCACTGAGATCGATATCGCTGTAGCCTATTGTTGTAGGCTGCGAAGTTGCAATAGCAGTTAATGTTACAGTCTTGATTCCGTTTGGACTATCGATAGTAACGCTTCCAGAGAGATTTGTTCCATAAAGAGAATCACCCTCTTCAAAAGTTCCACCTGTGATATTAGCTGTAGGAAAAGCAAATTTAGTAGAAGTGACTGTGCCTGTAGAAGGGTTTCTAGAAGCACCAGTTGCCTGTGCAAGAGCTTGTGTGATTTCTTTTCTAATCACGCCGCCACCTTCGGTAGCAAAAGTGATAGCATGGCTGCCGCCATCTCCTCGAAGCTGTAGGCGTACCTTAGCGTAAAGATTGTCTTCAGGCCAATCAGTGAATCTTAAGGTATGATTCCCTTCCATAGTAACTTCTTGATATTCACCATTGTTTAAACTGATGTTAGTTGTAGCTGTGCTGGTGTTTATGGGATAAACGGTACCATACAATCTATTGGTCTGTGCATTATCTATGACATTTCCATTGAAATCGTTGTCATCGTCTAACTTAGCAGCTGAATTTTGCAGCACAGTGATTTCGCTGCCTGCAGTAGCTAGTCCGTCTTTGATAATTTGGAAATTATCACGGAATCCTTGGCTGTCATTGTCCTGTCCTGCTACAGGAAAATCTGCGTCTATCGTTGCTGATACTATGGCACTGGTCATGTTATTGTAGTCCTATCATTTCTAAATATTAGATATTTATCTGCGTAATAGCCGTCTACAGAATCTATTATATATCTATCTATGGTGTAATCTAATAATTTAAAGTCAAATTGGCTGTTTTTAATATTTAAAAGTATTTCATCTGCGGTTCCAGGTTTACAGTAACATAACGGAACTGCTGCTACATAGTTGATTTCCTGCGTTTCTCCGGGCTGTATGCTGCGCATCCATAAGGGTAGATAATTGCGCTCGCTAGCAGTATCTGCCATGTTTTTGATCCTGTATCTCCATAGGCTTATGCTGCTGGGAAATCTCCACGTAGTATTAGAATCTCCGGCAAACACATCGTTACGGTCTAAAGTAACATTAAATGGTATAGGACGTTTCCAGTGAACACTGTTCAAACTTTGATTTCCGATATAAAAATCATTATTTTGATCCACAGTTATTTTTACATTTGTGGCTGAGTATTTGATAGTATTAGGAAGATAATCTTTTCCTTTTTCCAAAGGATCTTTCATTTCAAGATAAATTATCTCATAAACTACATTATTTGTGCCAGGAACTTTTGCCACTGCCTTTTTGATGTCACCAAAATTAAATCTTTTAGATTTATGATTTCTACCAATGGCACTGATATATTCTACTGCTGCCTTGGTTTCAATTCCGGCGTAGATTAAAATTTTTAGCTCATTCTGTATGCCAAAATACGGATCGCTCGGACGATAGATGTATCTGGGATCAAAGATATTTGAATCGTTAATAAAATCCTTAAATGAATTCCGTTGTGTTAGTTTTAGGAATGGTCTAGCAGAAATGTTGCTGTAAAATAAATTATCAGGTACGGTTATAGTAAGGGTAAATGTTTTTGTTATAGCGCTGTATTTCAGCTGATCTCTAGCCATGACTGTAAACGTATATTTTCTATCAAGAGTGGTATTAGATCCATCAAATGTGGTAGAACTAGTATCAAAAACAGTTAGAGATTTATCTGATTCTGGGAAATTATAAACATTCCATTTTGTAATATCAAAACTAAGACCACTGTTATGATCTACTTTGCATTTATAGAATGTTGGAGAATTGTAAGTTGTTCCTTCGGCTATCTTCATAGCGATTGATGTTCCCTTATTAGGATATGTAAAATAGTTCAACGGAGTGATCTGTGTCTGAGCAGAGTAGGTTCCAGGGCCAGTGCTGATGCTGATTAGACCTGTACCAAAAGTTCCAGGATTTGAATCGAAGTTTAATGTAATGCTGCTTACAGAACTAGAAGTAGCAAAAAATCTTCCATTGTAATTATTGTTACTGTTGCCATTTATTTTGTAATAAAATTCAAATCCATTTGATGTTTCAAAACTTAGATCGTTGATAACATCAACTCCTCCGAGATCGGATCCTGATAAGGTTATGATATCTCCGGGGAGATATCCCGTTCCCGGATCGATTAATGTAATAGCAGTTACACCTATATAGGTTGGAGTTCCACTTATACCATTGTTACCTTTTTCGACTCTAAATATGGCTCCGATACCTGCTCCTGATGTAGATTTTACTGTGATATTATTGTAAACTGCAGGAAATGTAGAAACAGCTACTCCTTTAATTTTACTAAACACCGGTGCTAAAGGAGCCACTTTTTGTGTTGGTATTAAAAAAGTTATTCTATAAGGACCGTTACCAATAATGGAAGAAAAAGATTCCAACTCAATCGGAGCAACGGTAACACTGATAGCTGAATAATAATTAAAATTTAGATCATTAGAAATAATTTCTACTAGGTCGTTTGTTTTAAAATCGTGATCGGCATTGGTCACAACATAGGCCGTGTTTCGACGACGTGTCACAGATTTAATTGGTCGAGTGTTGTTAATTTTTACTAGATCATCAACTTCATAATTTTCATTGTTTTTCCATAAGCTTCTGTATAAATTTTGTTCTCGAATTTGATTTACTTTACCTACTAATTCACCATCTAAACTAAGTGTTAATCCTGGAGGTAGTTTACCGTCTTCTAGAGTATATAAAACAGCAGAGGTTGCGATCGTGCTTTTAGCTAATACACTAAGTGTGCTAACATAACCGGCATCGATAGTTCCGAGATCGTCAGGGCTAATCCAATTCATAACACTGTCAACTTCACCGAGGATACTGACTGTAAATATCCTTCTGCTGACTGAAATTTCAGTGCCCTGACCAAACCTAATAGCTTTTATAGTAAACTTATAATTTTTTGTCACGGCCGGTTGATAAGGAACTACTCCAAATACTTCTGCATTTGTTGCATCAAATTGCATTCCCGGTGGTAGGATGCTGTCGTCTCCGATATAAATGGTTGTCCCGTTAGGGATATTCACTTCTAATGCAGGAGAAATAGTTAACCGATAAGAATCACCGCCTAATACATCGACATTTGTTATCGTATAAATTTCGCCGGTGGCGCCGGCGAATTCTCCATTTAAGGTAATTTTTTGCCCTTCTATGGGAGATCCTGAAGATCTCTCTATACGTATTTCTGACCCACCTAGACTATTATCTGTACCAACTTCTTTTTTGCAAATTCCATTTATGTCTGCGTTAACTTCGGGCAAAGAAAATATCACCGGGCCGAGGTCTGTAAATCCTTCATAGATGTCAATCTTGAATGTCTGATAATTATTTGCTCTACGTAATCCAAGATTTGATGGTGTAGTAAATATGGGAGCTCTTACATAAGTAGCATCTGCTGTGTAAGTACCTTGACCTGCCGATGTAATAATGTTATCGGCTCTAAAGAAATCGTCTCCTACTACGTATATTCGAAATTTGCGTTTCGTAACTGTGTCGCCATCAGTGACTGTGGCGATAAATTCATAATTACGATTCAGTTTTCTAGGTCTACCCGTAGGTACATAAAAATCAAAAATAGTAGAATCAAAAACGTAAGTGTCATATCCGTTGCCAGGTCGATAACCAAAATCATAGGCAACTCTGTCAAATAAATCCGAATCATATGATCCGTCGCCAGATTCTAAGGGAATGGCTAATAACGGTTGCACGAATCCGGTGATCCGTCCGTTAGGCAATAATATCAATCCCGGGGGTAGTTCTCCTTCGCCGCTAGCTATGAAAAAACTAACATCTTGACCGGCTGCTGTATCTGTGTCGGATATTTCTAACTGGAAATCTATGAAACTGCTGTCTAAAATATAGTAAGCATTATTTGATCCGACTGGTAACAATCCAGGAGGTGTGATCCATTGCGGTTCATCAGAACCTAGAATAGTTATGATGAATGTTCTATCAGAAAAATCATTCTGATTATTTTTCGCACGTATTACAAATTTGTATTCTGTGGTCCGCACAACTTCGAACGGAGTTCCTATGATTTTCGATCCCGAAATTCTAAGACCTTTCGGCAGAGATCCAGATATCAAGCTGAAAACGATATCAGTCGTATTACTAACTGGAAAATTGATGTTAACACTCTGACGTTCGTTGAGTGTACCTAGGCTAAATCCTGAAGATTGTGTCCATATAGATAATGGCATTTTTGCTCCGTTTTTTATATTTACCTAAATCTAGGATATTAAAAAACGGTCAGATACCCCACCTATAAATCTTGGGCCTAGGCCAAACCTGACCTGTGTCGGGCCGAAATCCGTTAGTATCTCGAGGTACGCTTAACCCAGATTCTGGACGATCTTTTCTATAGTATAAGAACAAGTTAGGAGCCCCTTGTATATCTCTTATATCAGCTGGACCTCCCGATGTAGCAATTAGCTGGTCGAGTTTGGCTATGCCTGTGATGTAAGCCTTGGCTTGATATTGATTCCAATGAGGGTTTTGTTCTAGAGCACAGGCTAATATGCCGCAGACCTGCGGACTAGCCATGCTAGTCCCACTCTTTTTAGACACATAATATGTAGTTCCACTACTTCGGCTATCGCTAACCCCTGATATATCTGAGCTTATGATAGATGTGCCCGGCGCCCAGATATCAACACCTGGCCCGCAGTCGCTATAAAAAGATTTTTGATCAGTGGTAGTCACGTCTATAGCACCCACGGAGATATTAGGTATTTCAAATGCGCCATCTGGGTGTGCAGTAGTGTCATTAGCTGTAGGACTTGATCCTCGCATATAATAGTAAGGATTCAGCACACTGTCGGGATATCTGTTAGCCATTTCAAAAGTGTTGTTCCAGTCCGCGCCGCCCGGAATATCATGTTTCCACAATCCGTTACCAGCCGCTCCTACGTAGATTATTCCGTCTGCTATAGCATCTTCTATGTCAGCGTCTAGGGCAGATACACGTTTTGGAATACGCTGACCTGCGATAAATCCCCAACTGTTTAATTGTTCTGTGGTGAATCCGCTGCCTGAGCTAGTTTTTCTGTTGTTTTGAGCTAGTTGTAGATCTATCCTAGTAGGAAATTCTTCATAAAATACATATTCGCAGAGCATGTTAGGTGAGCCTAGTGTTCCTGAAGTTGATGCGTTTCCTTCTATGCGTACTCTGTATGTTCGCGTACCTGCAACTACATTTATAGTTCCAGTCATTGAACTATGGAATTGACAAATATAGTAAAGTGTGGATGGAGCATCTTCTGGAACAGTAAATGTGATAGTCCCAGAAGCTATACCGTTATTAGTTACTCCGGTGTTATAAGCATCCCCTGTTCCAGTGACTTGAGCAGTTTTAATCCAAAAAGGATGCCCGCCGGCACTGACATCGAATGTATATGTTCCTCCTTTTTTCAGAGTTAAAGTCGGATTAGATGAAGAATTTATCGTGTAAGAACTTGCACCTGAATTAGTTACTGTATATGTTCCTGTGTCTGCACCTTCTACACCGTAGTAAATTCTCTGAACACTGTTGTCTGCACAACTCCACATGATCTTTGGAAGATTGGGATTAGATGCTCCCAAGCCGGAGTAACTTGTAGACCCTCCGCCGAATGTAACATAGTGGTTCGTTCCTACATAAATTGTACTATAACTTGTCCCCAAATATGTGATGTTAAATGGCAAATTTAGAGACCAAAATCCGTCGTCGTTACTTCCTGTTGTTGGAGCAGTCGACGCGGTCAAAGAAGCAGGTCCTAATAATGTGTTTGTTATTTCTGTCACCGACGCAGTAGCAGCAGTGGATTCTGTGATCACTGTTAAACTTAATATTCCTGCATATATAACGTTTTGTCCGTCGGTTGTGATAGCTGTGTTAAATGTCACTGTATAATTTTGATCTCCAGGCAATGCCACATTGGTTTCGTTGATAGTAGCATCTATAGATCCACCATTAGTAGTTGACGCTCCGTCGCTGTAAGTATGCACTATATTATCGCTTTGGTCTCGAATTATTATTTCTATGTCTAGTGTCATATTTCCGGCCACAGCATCCATAGCTATATCGTGTACTAAATTTAAATCTGCAGGTCCGTCGATGATAACTTCATAGGTATTATTTGGTTGAGACAATGTTGACAAATAAACCTGTTGTCCTTCTTGAGACCACGAAGGAGGAAATTCTACGATATTACCACCAGGTGGAGTATACGGGCCTGTAGTTGTAATCCTGTTTCCTATATTTTCCTGACCAACTAGGGTGGCTAATCTGGTATTTGATGTACAAACGCCGCTGTATCCAGTGTAGGTCACAGTTCCCCCTCCTGGGGGTGTATATCTCGTACCTCTGTAAGTGACTGCTGTGATATCGGAAAAACTCCACTCACTGGGAAATATGCTCATCCCCCAACTGTTATTAGTAATGGTCGGATTCTTCCTACCTGTGGCAGGATTGACAGATTTAGTTCTATGAAATTCACGAACATAGTCCATGACATAGGGAAAGTTAAAGTCAGCATTATCACCAGCAAGATAATATATATTATAGATATTGGCTTCTCTAGCCCAACCTTGTGTGCTACCTGCCACTGTTCCAGCCACGTGAGTAGAATGTGAAGCAGTTCCATAGGTGTATGTTCCGGCTGGAGTACCTTTAACTACAGGATCGTGCTGGAACCAATTATATTGAATAGCCCTAGTTCCGCCTGTACCGTCTGCATTAACGGCATATTCAGGATGATTCCATACTAGACCGTTGTCGTCGATAATGACTGCGTCTACGTGTTTTCCTGTGGATGTTAGTGTAACTGTGCCAGTTTGATTAGCATTTCCGCCTGTGCCCCAATTTGATCTATTTGTTTCTTCACTGCATCTCAGCAATGCAAAGTTTAACATATTACTGCTAGTTGAAGTGCTTTTATTCCAGTTGCTAGAAGTCTGTGTTTGTGTAGCAAAGGTTCCTGCCTTGACACCAAGATATCTAGGATGTAGTTCTACAGACTTAACTCTAGGGTCCTGTCGAAGTTCATCTGCTTCCCAGAACGTTAGTATGTAATGTGTGTTTCTACTACCAGGTCTAGAATCTACACATTCAACTGATCGTTCAGGAACATAAGTGCCAGGATTCCTGCCTAGCATCTGCATGTCGTCGTAGAATTCTTCGAGGTCGTTGAAATCCTGTAAAGTTACGATGTATTCTTTGCCTTCTACATATTTTTTCATTTCTGACATACTGAAGTCCTTTAGAATCTAAAGATTCTATGTCTTGGATATATCATTCCAGTTGAAGGTCTTATCTTGCAGTTTGTCTTAGGGTAAACGTTTCCTGTGCTGGCTCTTTCTTTGAAATAAAATGCTGTCCTGTTAGGACCGCCTTGCAGAGAAGTGTTATCAGTAAAACCACCTTCAGTGTCAAACATTTTGTCTGATTTTGCATAACCAATGACGTAATTTTTAACTGAAGATTGATTCATGTTAGGATACGTTTCCAAAGCTAAAGCCACTAATCCTGTGACCTGTGCAGTGGCCATGCTAGTTCCGTTGTATTTTTGATAGATGTAACCTGTATAGATCGTACCTGATACCGAGACCGGTCCCTCGTTGGTTTCTGTATTAGCATAGGTAAAGGTAGTAGCACCTGTAACGATGATAGAGGTCATGTATGTGTTGAAAGAATTGCCTAGGCCGAAATCTATGGTTACCAGCGTTCCTGTGATTAACCCATGCGCTGAGGTAGTGGTTATAGTCGCTGTGTTAGAAGATCTAACAGCAGTGGTAGCATTAGAATCAGTACTTATAGTAGTTGATCCATCGTTGACTATTCCATCTTGATTTCCTCCAGGATTACCTAGGCTGTTAAACACAGATGAAATAACATTTTTTCCGGGAGCATATAAATCTACTCCCGGACCAGTATTGCTTGGTGGAGTTCCTCCACCACCGAATATTTTAGGTTCGATGGAAATGCTGTCCATGCCCCCTACACAGATCATCGATGATGTGCTACTTCCGGGACTTGATCCTCTATGGTAAAATATTTGTTCGCCGTTGTCTAAGAAATAGTTGTTGTAGTCGACTCCAGCAGTGGTATCTATCTTATACCCTCCGTTGCCTGCAGATCCCACAAAGATTACTCCTGCATCTATGCAGTCTTGTATATCGGCATCTAGGCTAGCATCTCTGATAGGTGCTGCATAACCTTGATTAGCTAAAATTCCATAGGCTTCTAACTGCTCAAAGGTAAATTCTCCTCTGTAGCAAGAGTTATCACCGACGTGTAAATCTATGGTAGCATTGGTCACGCCGGATCCACTACCGGCTGATTCATAAAAGGTCATTTCCCATAGAAATGAAGGAGATCCTAAAACACCACCGTTGGCACCATCATGACCTTCCCATCTGATTCTATACGTTCTATTTGGAGCAACCCCAGAAGTTCCTGCCCACAGGCGCTGGCAGCTACGATCTCCGGCTGATATATGTATCTTTCTCGCAGCTGGGGCACCGGCTCCGACGAAGGTGGCTGTAAAACCTGCGTTGAATGTCACATAACTGTTAGATCCTACATAGATATTTCTTAATGCCGGATCTCCAGCTGAAGGTCCGTAGGTTCCGCCGCAGTAAAAAATATCAAATGGCAGAGTTAAAGACCAGTAAGCATCATCATAGATATCTACTCCGCCCGAATTAGATGATGTAGGTACGCCTTGATCTACTAGTCCCGTATCGCCTTGTAGATTTAAAACAATCGAACTACAACTACCTACAGTATTGCTAGATGTAGTAATCCTATTCCCACCGTCTTTTAAGTTTGATAAGGTAGCTAACCGAGTGTTGGCATTACAAACCCCACTGAATCCTGTATCAACTACTGTATTTCCGAGATCCTCGGCAGAAATTAAAAATCCTCTGTAAAATACTTTACTGATCTTAGAAATACCTACTTGGGGATTTATAGGATTCGGATCAGTAACTGAAAATGATAGTCCCCAACTGTTGTTAACTACTGTGGGATTTTTTCTACCTGTGGTCGGATTAACAGATTTATTTTCATGGAAATCTAAGATGTAGTCCATAATATAGCCTATAGGCATGACTTCTTCGTCATTGATTCCTAATTGATCGTGTCTTATATTATAAATGTTAGCATCTCTGGCCCAACCTTGTGTGCTGCCAGCCGCGATACCTGCTATGTGCGTAGCATGATTATTCTGTCCTGAATAAACGTTATAGGTATAATTTTCTGGTGCTTCGGGCCAAACTCCTGGGTGATTAGCATACCAATCATACTGCACTAGCCTACTGGAATATTCGCTGTGTTCTGGATATACGTTACCATCTACTATGACTATGTCTACGTGCTTGCCCGTAGAAGTAAGATCTATGGTAGCAGTTTGATTGCCGCCCGTGTCAGAACCCCATCCTGGAACATTATCAGATAGGGTAGTACGATATAACCCCCAATTTTTTTGACCGGCAGAAATGCTGTCTGTTCTGCTCCATGTTGCTGTTTGGCTAGCTAGATCTAGATCAGAATGATAGCTGATTTTTATTCCTGCATCTTTGTGATTCAGTGTCACAGCTAGCACACGAGGATCTTTACTAAGCTGTTCAGCTTCTTCTTTGGTCAGCAAATAATGGGTATTTCTGCTGTTTGGTCTGCGCCTTAGGCAGTCAACTTTTCGATCAGGAACATAGGAATTTGTTCCTGGATTTTCCATATCGAGATAAAACTGATCTAAGTCACTCTTATCTCTGATTGTGACGATATACTCTTTGATAAAATCTGGCATATCATGCTTCTAGTTGTAGTATAGTCAATGTTACTTCGACAGTTGAAGTGCTGCCACTCTTGTTAGTTACCCTCACTGGAATAGTAGTAGTCGTAGGCGACTCATCATTAAATCCTATGGTTCCTGGAGTGATAGCTATGGTCTGAGCACCTGTAGTGATCACTTCTGCTATGACACCCGAACCTGGAGTTGGATCTGTGCCTTCTGTCCTAGAAACATCTGCTGTCCTAGTTGCATCGCTGGTATAAATCCTTACCCAAGCAGCTCGGTCTACCTGTATTTTTAGAAGAGCATAAGATTTAAATCCGCCAGTGATGTTGATTGGGCCTACACCGTTATTAGCCAATGAACCTGATGTTCCAGCAGCAGTGGTCCTAGTGCCTAATCCTGCGCCACCACCACCATCACCGACTGTGATCCATTCTGTGTTATAGTTTGTGCCGTCAATCTTAGCCAGCACTTGTCCTGTAGTACCGCCTGTAGGTACACCCTGTCCAGCTGCACCTGCTGGTCCTGTGGCACCTGTTGCACCTGTGTCCCCCGCTGGTCCTGTGGCACCTGTTGCACCTGTGGCCCCTGTGTCCCCCGCTGGTCCTGTGGCACCTGTTGCACCTGTGGCTCCTGTGGCCCCTGCTGGTCCTGTGGCACCTGTTGCACCTGGATCTCCCTGTGGTCCTGGATCTCCCTGGATGCCTTGTGGTCCTATTAGTCCCTGTGGCCCTGTTAGTCCCTGAGGTCCTCTGATTTCTCCGCAGTCTACGAATCCTGCAACTACACCAGGACCTGGTGCAGCATTGGTATAGACCCAGAAATGTCCTAGATCTATGGTGATATAACCATCACCTATAGTTGGACCAACGATTCCTGACAGTGCTGTAGAGTCTGCCACTGAACCTAATATAGTAATACTGCCTACTGGAGCACCAGCTAGTGTTGATCCTACCGGTAAAGTTAATGCAGATCCTGATGACGTCAACTGAGCTGAACCTAGGTAAAGAGTTGTGCCTGAAAGATAGAGATCTCGCCATTTGAAGGTCGGGCTACCTAAATCATATCCTGTGCTACCGTCACTGTCTATGCTAGGAACGATATTTTGACCTACTGCGCTGAGGTCTAATGTGGCAGTATTTTCAATTTGAATTTCGTCGGCACTTATTCTAGTTACGCTTATACCTGTACCACCAGATAATAAAACATCATCGGTGCTGAGATCGCTGCCGGTCATGCGTAGGTTAGCACCCCCTGTAGCTGTAGTGGCTGTTATGGCATAGGTTGTGTCTGTATTAGTAGCAGAAATTTCTATAGTATTAGCATCGGTTCTTGTAATACCTGCCGCACCAACAGGAACTAATAGCACATCATCGGTACTGGCATCGCTGCCCGTTAGGCGCAAAGATACTCCGCTGACGCCAGTTTCTGCGCTGATAGCATAGGTAGTATTAAGTTCGGTCTGTGTATTGGTGATTGTGATAGTATCTTCATCAGTTCTAGTGATCTGTATGCCTGTACCTTCTGCTAGTTTTACGCTGTCAGCAACAGTGTCGCTGTCAGTTAGAGTTAAATTAGCACCACCTGTAGCTGTGGTAGCTGAAACAGTATAAGTTTTTCCTGAATCTGTACCGTTAACCCAATTACTTCCGTTATATTTTAAAACCTGACCGTTAGTTGGACTGGTCAGCACTACATCTGACAGATCGTTGAGTGCGATGTCGTTGGCTATATAGTCTAAGCTGTTCCATGCGGTAGTGCCGTCACCGA
>Ga0169931_10009412_pt1 | contig 14088 bp, 10 predicted proteins | sample Kivu_15m_20L_FD_129675 | JGI IMG/M metagenome (GOLD analysis project Ga0169931, IMG submission 129675) | Freshwater microbial communities from Lake Kivu, Western Province, Rwanda to study Microbial Dark Matter (Phase II) - Kivu_15m_20L... | ecosystem: Environmental > Aquatic > Freshwater > Lake...
CAGCACTCCACCGAATGCGCGTGGCCGAGCCGGTGCAGTTCGCAGTAGCTCGCAAAAATGGTTTCGTCGATCCAAGTCGATTCGCGGTCGGCGCAGCCGAGCATCACGTCGCGAAACGCGCTGTCGATGCGGATCTCGAAGGCCGGCTTGCGCAAGGATCGCCGCAGCCCGCGCGGGATGTGGAACCGATCATCAAGAGGGATGATCCCACGTTGTTCCGGCGAGAACCAGGAAATCCCGTCGGATTCTGCCATCGGGAAGACGCCCTGCCGATAGGCCTCCAGCAACAGTGCGGGCGGAATGATCGTCGGCATGGCGGCGCTGCCTCAGCCGTCGTTCGATCCGGACAGCACGGCGAAGGCGTTGTGGTCGTGAATGCTCTCGTGATTCACGGCGCGGACGGTGAACGACGCGATGCGCGCATCGGCGCGCAACAGCGCGGCGGCGTTGCGCACGACATCCTCGACGAACACCGGATGATCGTAGGCCTGCATCGTGACGTGGCGCTCATCGGTCCGCTTGAGCAGCGCGTACACCGGCGCGGATCCGGATTTCTCGGCGACCTCGATGAGTTCCTCGATCAGGATGAACTCGTGACCGCCGGGTTTCTTCCGCGGCCTCACCTCGATGGTGACGTAGCCGCGCTGGTTGTGCGCGCCGTATTCGCTGATCTCCCGGCTGCACGGGCAGAGGGTGGTCACCGGCACGGTGACGCTGAAGACGAGATCGTCCTCCTTGCCATTGGAGGTGCCGGAGAAGACGCAGTCGCAGCCGACTTTGGCTGGTGCGCCGCTGACCGGTGCGTGCTTGGTCACGAAATACGTGAAGGCCACTTCGATGTGGGCCTCGGCGGCATCGAGCCGGTGGCGCAGGTCGTGCAAAATCGCGGGCAGTGTGCGCGACGTCACCTCCTCCTCGTGTCGGCTCAGCACCTCGAGGAACCGGCTCATGTGCGTGCCCTTGAACTGGTGCGGCAGTCGCACCGACATCGAGATGCGCGCGACCGTCGGAAACGGTCGGCCCTCGCGATCGGTGACGCGGATCGGGTAGCGCAGGTCCGACACGCCGACTTGGTCGATGTCGATGCCGCGTGGATCGGGGGAGGACTGGATGTCGGGGAGTGCGGGGTTGTCTGGAGACATGGAATCAGAAATTCGGTTCGTACTCCGCCCAGGACGAGGTGGTTTCCCAGACGCGGACGCGAGTGAGTCGCACGCCGGGGTCGAGCGGATAGCGCGAGTCGCCGCGTGCGGCGTAGGCTTCGAGAGCGGATGCGGCATGATCAAACACGACACGGGCGATGCGCTCGGTCGTCGGGTCCTGGTTGTCGAACCCGATCACCTGCTCGCCGTAGCGCGCCTTGAAATCGGCGTAGGCGGGGTCGGCCGTGTTCATGCACATCGCGTGATCGAAGGTGTCGAGCCACGAGCCCACCGCCTCCTTGATCACCTTGAAGTCGCAGACCATGTCGTTGGCATCGAGTTCCGCGGCTTCGAGCACGAATTCGACCTTGCGCGTGTGGCCGTGGGGGAACCGGCACTTGTCGGGGTGCTTCGAAAGCATGTGACCGCTCTCGATTTCGATGGTCTTGCAGATCCGGTACATGGTTGGGGCGGGGGAGAGTGGCGGTTCGCGTTCACGGCTGCGGCCCCGGCAGTGGCGGGGTGGCGAGATAGTCGGTCGGGTCGGCGATGCCTGCCAACTGGAACGCCTCGCGGCGCTCGGTGCAAGTGCCGCACACGCCGCAATGCACGGCTCCGCCCTTGTAGCACGACCAGGTTTCGGAAAAATCCACGCCGAGTGCCGCGCCGCGGCTCGCGATCGCCGCCTTGTCCAGAGTGAGGAACGGCCGCAGCAGCCGGATGTTCGCGTAGGTGCCGGTGGTCATCGCCGCGCCCATGGCCTCCATGAATGGCTCGCGGCAGTCCGGGTAGATCGCGTGGTCGCCGGAATGGGCCGCGATCACGACGCCCTCCGCGCCGATGCTCTCGGCAAACCCGGTGGCCACCGCAAGCAGGATGCCGTTGCGGAACGGCACCACGGTGCGCTTCATCGATGCTTCGGCATAGTGCCCGTCGGGGATGGCGCCGCCGGACTGGAGCAGGTCGGATTGAAACAAGCGGTTGATGAACTCCAGCGAAACCACCTCGTGGCGGAGCGCATGACGCCGGGCGTGCAGTCGCGCGAACTCCAGCTCGCGCGCGTTATGTTTCGCGCCGTAATCGAACGACAAACAAGCGGCCACCTCGTGCGACATCCGCGCGTCGTAAAGCGCGGTCACCGAATCCATCCCGCCGCTCAACAGCACGCAGACCTTCATGGGGCGGACGGCCGTTCGGGATGGGTCGCCTCGGCGGTGAGCCGGATGCCGCCGCGCGGGGCGAACTCGCCGCGCACGATCATTTCCCGCGGCTGCAGCACGCGCACGAGATCGTCGAGGATGCGGTTGACGATTTCCTCGTTGAAGGCCGGCTGGTTGCGGTATGAGGCGAGGTAGAACTTGAGGCTCTTGGTTTCGACGCAGCTCTCGTCCGGAACGTAGCGGATCACGATGCGCGCGCTGTCGGGCTGACCGGTCACCGGGCACAGCGATGAAAATTCCGGGGCCTCGAGCGTGATCCAGTAATGGCGGCCGGGACGGTGGTTCGGGAACACCTCGAGTTTCGCCTCCTCGGGACTGGCGGGCAGGCGTGATCCGGCGTTTCCCAGCAGGGAAAGTTTGTTCAAATCCTCGCGCTCGGGCATGCCCGGATCGTTGGCAAATCCCGGCCGAGGTCGATCCGAATCTTCGCCAAGGCCCCGCTCCGGGTTCTTGCCGCCTGCCAGTCGGCGCAAACCCGGCTTGCCGCGCGCCGCCGCAACTGCTTCCCTGCGCGCCGCCATGAAGATCCTTGTCGCGTATTCCGGCGGACTCGATACGTCCGTGCTCCTCCTGTGGCTCAAGCAGAAGTACCAAGCCGAAATCATCGCCTACTGCGCCGATGTCGGCCAGGCCGAGGAACTCGACGGACTCGAGGACAAAGCGCTCACCACCGGCGCGTCGAAATGTTTCATCGGCGACCTGCGCGAGACCTTTGCCCGCGATTTCATCTTCCCGATGCTGCAGGCCAACGCGGTGTACGAGGGTCGCTACCTGTTGGGCACCTCCATCGCGCGGCCCTGCATCACCCAGGGGATGATCGAGGTCGCGCTGCGCGAAGAAGCCGACGCCATCGCGCACGGTGCGACCGGCAAGGGCAACGACCAAGTGCGTTTCGAGTTGTCCGCCGCAGCGCTCGCGCCGCGGATGAAGTGCATCGCTCCTTGGCGCGACGCGGAGTTCCGCCGCCAGTTTCCCGGCCGCTCGGAGATGATCGCCTACGCCGAAGACAACCGCATCCCGGTGAAGGCCTCGATGAAGAAGCCGTATTCGATGGACCGCAACCTGCTGCACATTTCCTTCGAGGCCGGCAGCATGGAGGATCCTTGGTACGACACGACCACCGGGGCCGATCGCGACATGTATGTGTTGTCGGTGTCGCCCGAAGAGGCGCCCGACCGCGCGGAGTACGTGAGCCTCCTGTTTGAGAAGGGCGATGCGGTGGGTCTGCGCCACGAGGCGCTCGACACGCTGCTCGCGGATCTCGGCGACGTCCGCCCGCACGGCGAAAAGGACGGCTATGCGCTGTTCACGCCCTACGGCATCATGCGCGTGCTCAACCTGCTGGGCGGACGCAACGGCATCGGCCGCGTCGACATCGTCGAGAACCGGTTTGTCGGCATGAAATCGCGCGGCGTTTACGAGACGCCCGGCGGAACGATCCTGCTCGCCGCACACCGCGACCTCGAGGCGCTGGTGATGGACCGCGAGGCGATGCACATCCGCGATTCGCTCATCCCCAAATACGCCCAACTGGTGTACAACGGGTTCTGGTTCGCACCGGAGCGCGAGGCCATCCAGGCCCTCGTCACCGAAACGCAGAAACGCGTGAGCGGCGAAGTGCGCGTCAAGCTCTACAAAGGCAACGTCATGGCCGCCGGACGCAGATCGCCCTACAGTCTCTACTCGGAAGCCGTCGCGACGATGGAAGGTGGTGCCGAGCAGGCCTACAATCAGGACGACGCCACCGGATTCATCGCGCTCAACGCGCTGAGGCTCAAGGTAAATGCTGAAAAGCTGAAACGCTGAAAAGCCGAAACGCTGAAAGTCGCGAGGAAGGGCCGGCGATGATGGGAATGTTGGATGATCAATAGGGCGATCTTCACTCGCCCAGCGTCACGTCATCGGCGGTGTGCGGTTCGCGATCCGGTCCGGCGGAGTGGATCTCCATGCGGTCGCCCACGAGCGCATGGAACCGGTAGGGGGTTCCCCAGCGGTCGAGCAGCCTGCCTTCGCCATCAAGACGCGCATGTTCGCTTCGCAGAAATACCAAGCCCTTCGGATTTCGACCCGTGAGGCTTGCGGTGATCTCCTCGTTTTCGCCGACCGGATTTTCCGTAAAGCAGCGCCGGTAGTCGCTGATCAGCAGATCGAGAATCGCCAGATCCTCATGCGTGCTCTCCGCGGGGTTGTACAAACCCGCGGCGGCTTCGGCGCTTGGCATCAGGGTGCGCGTGTCCGGGATGGACGTGCGCTCCGTGCTTGCGTGAACGGAAGATGAAGCGGTGGCCGGTGCGCTGGAGGTGGATGCCATCGGTCGTGCGACGGGATCCTCGCGCGGCGATCGCGCAAACCAAACGATCACGCCACCTGCGACGACGGCGGCGATGGCGAGCACGCGGCGTTTCATCCGATGAATCCGAGGTTGGCGGACGCGGATCCGAACGGATCGTCGAAACGCGGCAGGTTGGGGAAGATCGCCTGGATCTCACTCGATCCGGCACCCATCCATGACGTGAGCACCGCGGCGTATTGGTCGACGGAAACATCCGGGATCCAGCGGCCGCGGCTCGATCCGGCATCGATCGATCCGGAAGCCGATCCGGTCTTGAGCGACGGGAACTGCCCGTAGAAATTCCCGCCGTTCACGGGTCCGCCCATCACGATCGTATGGCCGCCCCACGCGTGATCGGAGCCGGCGCGTGCCGGGTCGGTGCTGTTCGGCGTAAACGTGCGGTTGAAATCCGAGGCGGTGAAGGTGACCACCTGCTCCCACATGCCGAGTGCCTGCAGCGCGTCGTGGAACGCGCTCAATCCGGTGGAGAGTTCGTCGATCAGGTTTGCGTGCGAGGTGAGCAGGGTCTGATGCGTGTCGTATCCGCCGACTTGGCAGAAGAAGATCTGACGGTTGTTGCCCAGAGCCGAGCGGCCCGCGATGAGCCTGGCGATCATCTTGAGCTGGTCGCCCAGCGAGTGGTTCGCATTGGCGAAGATCGCGTTGAGGTCGACTCCGCTGGTCGCTGCCGCGGTGATCGCCGCGCCGATGGTGGCCTCGGTGGCCCGAGCGCGCCGGACGATCCGGTTGTATTCCTCTTCGTGCAGGTTGGCATGCGTCAGCCGCATGATGTCCTCAAACGCCTTGAGCCGTTTGCCTTGGTCGCGGTCGAGCCGGTAGCCCGCGGCGTTCATCGCGCCGTCGTACGGATCGTTGTCCGTGTTGTCCGAAATCTGGCTGAAGCCGCTCAGCGGCACGGTGCCATTGGAGCGGACGACATACTGGACGACATCGCCGCCGGTGCCGACCTGGAACGAGTTGATGCCGGCGAGCGAGATCGACATCGAGACCTTTGATGCCGCGCTGTTGTTGTACGACGCGTGCAGCAGGTCGGCGGCGCGTCCGCCCCAACCCGAGGTGAACGGGCGGTCGGGGATCGACGACTGCCACTGCGTCTGCTGGTCGGAGTGCGAGAACAACTGGGGCGGCAGCGGCACGTTGCCCGACGAGTATTCCGCGCGCGAGGCGACCGGATACGCCAGCGTGCCGACGTTGCAGACGAACGCCGCCTTGCCCTGATTGTGCAGCGCGGCGAGGCCGGAGGCCGATGGATGCAGGCCCATCGGCGGCAGTGCCGACCCGTGGTGGCGTTGGAACGCGCGGCAGCTGTCGGGGACCACGAGCGGGATGGCCGTGCCGCGGTCGATGGCGAGCACGCCGCGGCCGCTCTGGTAGTCGGCGCGCAAGCCGTCGGAAGTGGGATCGCCGATCGGGATCAGCAGGTTGTTCGAGTCGTGCCCGCCGTTGAGAAACAAGCAGACCAGCGCCTTGTAGCCATGGGTTTCGCCTTGCGCCATTGCGGCGGTCATCAGGCGCATCTGGGCCAGCGCGTTGACGAGACTGGTGACGCCCAGCGAGGCGCAGGCCGACTGACGGAGGAAGTCGCGTCGGCTGCGCCGGTGCTCGCGGTCGCGGGATTGGGTTCACATGCGGTTATTTTTGGACCACGGCGTCCGGCGAGCTGGCGACGAGCCAGAGGATGTCCTCGATGCGGTCGCGCATGACGGATGCCTGTTGGGTGTTGGAGGTGTTGTTGGACGAGCGGATCGAGACGGCGGCGTCGAGAATGTTGCGTCGCGGTTTGCCCGGGGTCTCTGCGTAGCGGGCCTTGAGGGCTCCGGCGCAGAGCATCAGGTCGACGTGGTCGAGCACCGCCTCGCAGGCGGCGCGCAATGCGGCCTGCTGATTGAACGCGCCGACGTCGAGATTGTTGAACACGCCGTCGCGGTTGAGATCGACGACGCCGAGATACAGCGTCTCGAGCGGGGCGAAGTCGATGCGGATGTGGTCGCCGTTGCTGCCGTACAGCCAGAGTTCTTCGTTCTGGTTGGGCAGTGCGGTGGTGTTCGGGTTGCCTCCGCTCTCGTAGATGTCGCTGTAGACGAAATTGTTGGCGCGGATCACGCTGTTTTCGTTGGCGATCTGCAGTTCCGGCGAGGTGGTGCCGTTGGCGGCGAGCATGCCCGCGGGTTTGTGGTCGGGCACGAACCAGTTGAACACGCTGGGCGCGGACAAATGGGTCTGGCTGAGCTGGGTGTCGGTGCTTTGCATCCGGAAGCGGGTGGTGTTCTCCGGAAATTTCGCCAGCTCGTCGGCCGGGTAGCCGTAGACGGAGAGGTCGGCGAGCTTGAGCTTCGACGTGCCGTTGAACGCGCGTGCAAACGCGGTGTAGCGCAGCAGGGGCTCGCGCACCTTGCCGAAGCTCGCTACCGCGTCGGCGGATTCGAGCGACCTGGCCTCGGGGTCGAGCAGGATCGCCTTGATCGTCGCCGACATGCTGCCACCGGCGTCGCGGAACGCGTTCGAAACCCGGTGCAGGTAGCCGGCCGAGGGGTTGGCGGTGACGAAGCGCTGGATGAGCCTGCGGCAGATGAACGGCGCGGTGTTCGGATGGGTCGCGAGGTGGTCGACGATGGCGTCGAGTTCCTGCTCGCCGCTGCGGTTGGCGGGAAGTTGCAAGCCGAGCACTTGCTTCGCACCGGTGTCGTGCCATTCGGCGAAGTTGCGCATCGGTTGCATCCACCGGTCCTCGAACCGCTCGCTTCCGTTGTTGCGGCTGAACAGAGTGTTGGCCACCACGTTGGTGCTGGCGGACGGGTTGTTGTACACGCTGAACGACCAGCCGGTGAAGACACGCGAGAGCTCGGTGATGTCGGTCTGCGTGTAGGTGGGCAGCGGCAGTCCGTCGCTGCCGAGCTTGAGCGAACCGTCGTTGTGCAACTGGACGAGGCCGATCGAGAACAACTGCATGATCTCCCGCGCGAAGTTCTCATCGGGCGAAACCAAGAGGTTTCCCTGTGCATCGTAGGTGGCTTTGGCGTTTCGCAGATGCGAGAGGTACCAGCCCATCATCGGATGGGTGGCGACGTTGCGCAGCAGGTCGCGGAAGGTGCCGGTCGCGCCATTCCGCAGCATGTCGTGGTAATGCGCGCTGCCGTGCGCGCGACTCTCGATCAATGTGTCCTGGATCGAGATCACGAAGATCTCGGAAAACGCGAACGCGGCGCGCTGCTTGAGCTGGTCGGGCCCGTGGCGTGCGAGCAACCACCAACCGCGCCGGCGGTTGCCCTGGCCCGGATCGTGGTCCGGGTTGTAATAGCTCTTCGCCGGGTCGAGCCGGATCTCGATGTCCTGGCGGTTGGCCGCCATCGTGTAATCAAGCAGGTCGGGCGAGGGCGTGGCGAACTGCTCGTCGATCCATGCCGAGAACGCGGCGATGCGGTCGCCGCCCGCGGCGGCCACCCGGCTCCTCAGGTCGGCGAGATCCGCTGGTGTCGGACCGAAGGTCGCCTGCGTGAGAAAGCGCACGATCTCGCGGTCGAGCGCCGTGCCACTGAGCGAAGTGACGGCAGGAGGTTCGATGGGCTCCGGCATATCGACAAAGCCGACGGCGGGGCTGAACGCGCCGCTGAGTTCTCCCGCGACGTTGGCTTCGGTGAAGATGCTCAACTCGACGGATCCGTCGATCAACGCGTCGAGCACGGATTGATCCGTCGCGTAGGACTGGCTGGCGCGGATCCGCCAGAGTTGTCCGTTGTATGCGAACGGTGGCACCGATTGCAGGATCGCATCGTCGGTGGTCTGGACCTGGGTCGAATTGACCGCGGAATTCAGGTTGGAAAACGAAAGCGAGACGGTCGCGCTGTCATTGTCGCCCGCAAGCCGGATCGTCGCCAGTCCCGATCCCGCGGAGGAAACGCCGGCAGCCGGCAGCAGGTACGCGATGAACAGCCGCTGGTTGGCTTGCACCGGCGCGGCATCGCGCACACTCAAGGACAAGCGGGAGGCGGATCCGACAGCGACCATCTCGAGATGCTCGGGAACCTCCGCGTGCGCGTCGGCCACCGGATGCAAGAGCAGACTAGCGGACGACTCACCGGCCGGAATCACCAACGCATGCGTGACGACCGCGCCGGATGCGTCGCGCAGCTCGTATTCACCGCGACCGGGCGTCGCGCGTCGCGGGTCGGCGTCCGGCACCGCTTTGAAAAACAAGGTGAAGGGCGCACCGGTGTCGCCGCTTCTCGTCAAACGGATTTGGGCCGGAGATCCGTCCTTTTCGTAGGCTGCCGCCGTGACGATCTCGGCACTGATCGCGTTGTGGTTCCAAGCCTCGATCATCGCTGCCGCCACCGCCGCATCGCCACTCGCCTCAGGCAGGGCAAACGAATCCGCATTCAACGGATCAAACCCCGCAAGCTGCCGCTCGGCCCAGTCGCTCACGCCGTCACCATCGCTGTCGGCATCCGAAATCCGTACCCGGTAAAAGGCATGCGTCGCTAGAGTCGGAGCCACGATCTCAAGCAGTGCATCGGTCGCCGCGTGATCGGTGGATGAGGGGGTCCATGGACCTGCAGGCGATGCCGCGGATTCAGCTCGATACCGCTTGCCCGGCTGCGCGACGATCCGCAATCGCGCGTTCGCAGAGCCGGCGTCAATGACCGACACCAGCGGACGCGATGCGCCATCGAGCGGATCGGTCCCGGCGGCGGCTTCCTCGCGCTGACTGAACCCATCGCCGTCGGCATCGCTGTCGGGCGGCAATGCAAGCGCATGCCATCGCGCCTGCCAGACGTCACAAAGCCCGTCGCCATCCAGATCCATCGCGGAGACACCCAGAGGAGTCGCCGAGAGGAGGGTCAAAATCAGTTGCGGCACACGCATGGGTCAAATTCACCAGCTCTCCGATCCTCCCCGCGCCGACCCCGGAGTCAACCCACCAATCCAGCGAGGAGGGCGAACGCCTCATTATCTATGACGGCCCTTTTTTCGGGATTGACACCTCTCGCGGCTCTGCTAAGCCCCGCGCACACCGATCCGCGTTGTCGGCAATCCCGCGTCGCGGTTTCGCTATCCCCCATACCTACACCCCTCAGATGAATGCCGCATTGCCGTTGACCTCGTTGTCCCTTAGTTTGCTCTCACTGTCTTGTCTGCTCTCGCCGTTGACCGCCGCGCCGACTCCCTCCTTCGGCAAGCCGCAGCCGTGGGCCAAGCCGATCGAAGATTACATTGCGAAAGGCCGTGAAACCCACCCGCAGGGATTCAACCAAGGCATCAGCGCGTTGCAGGTGTTCGATGGACGCCTGTGGATCGGGTACGGCGACGCCAACTACAACCTCGGCACCAAGCAGCCGATCGAGTTCCGCTGCTTCGAGTCGCCCGACAAGCCGACGGCCGTCCCGGTGCGCGTGCTCGCGGAGGGCCAGGGTGCGCCGCAACGCTCGCCTTACGACACCGGCGAGGAGCAAATCGATTCGTATCGCATCTGCGATGGCGTGCTCTATGTCGCGGGGGTGGATTCCAATGATCCCGACGAGGCGTGGACCCAGGCCAAGCCCGCTCCCGCGAAACTCATCGAGGGCAATTTGTTCAAACTCGGCCATACTGCCGATGGCGCGCCGGTCTGGCACAAGTACCGCTCGGTGCCCGGCGCCGAGCACCTGCATGACGTCATGTCCTTCGGCGGCGCGCTTTATGCAGTCGGCTCGGGCTCGAAGGACCGCGTCGAATGGGAGTCCGGCGAAATTTTCCGCTTTCTCTGGAAAAGCACCGACAGCGGCAAATCGTTCTCGGTGGTCCACCGCGAGATGTTCCCCGACCGCGGCAAGGGCGATACCCGCTTCACCCGACTGCTTGCCACCGGCCCGGTGCTCCACGTCTTCGGCTACACCAACCCCGCAGGCAACGGCCAACCCGCCATGGGCACCCACTTGCGCATGCTCGCGGACGGCGCGCTCAAACCGGTCACCCACGCCGATGTCGGGCGCATCGCCAGCCTGCTGTTCATGAAAACCTGGCCGCTCTCCGGCAACCGCGGCATCGCCACGAGCACCGACACCTCACGCGGTGGATTGAACGAACTGTTTCTCGTCGATGAATCCGGCCTGCGTGACATCCGCGAACTCGGCGGACGCCAAGTGCTCGATCATCTCGAGGATCCCGCAGGCGACGCGTCGCTGCTGCTCGTCCGCGACGGCGTGATGCACTCGGTCGTGCGCGTCGCCCATGATCCCGCGGCCGAGCCGGTCACCGTGCTCGAACTCGGACGCCGACCCGCCTCGTGCTTCGCGCTGTGGCAGGGCGCGCTCTACGTCGGCCTGCGCGACGGCCAAGTGCTCGTCTGCCACGCCGCCGGATCTTGAGCCCCGCCGCATCCCGCAAACGCGAACGTGGGGAAAACGCACGCGGTTTCCCCGGATGGGGTTGACGCCGCACCCGCCGCGTGCATGATCCCGCGCCGCCGGACGGATGGTCCGCCCGCACACTGTATCGACCCACCATGACCAAGATCGCCATCAATGGATTCGGCCGCATCGGCCGCCTCGTCTTCCGCGCCCTCGTCGAACAAGGCCATCTCGGCAAGACCTTCCAGGTCGTCGCCGTCGGCGACATCGTGCCCGCCGACAACCTCGCCTATCTGCTCAAGTACGACTCCACCCAGGGACGCTTCCGCGGCGAGGTCTCGTCGAAGAAATCCTCGCCCGATCTCGAGGACGACGACGTCATCGTGGTCGACGGTCATGAGATCCGCGTCGTCAGCGCCCGCACGCCCGACGGCCTGCCGTGGAAGGAACTCGGCGTCGAGGTCGTCATCGAATCCACCGGCCTCTTCACCGACGCCGACAAGGCGCGCGGCCACCTCACCGCCGGCGCGAAGAAGGTGATCATCTCCGCTCCCGCGAAAGGCGAAGACGGCACCTTCGTCCAAGGCGTCAATGACGATCAGTACGATCCCGCGAAACACCACATCATCTCCAACGCCAGTTGCACCACCAACTGCCTCGCGCCGCTCGTGCACGTCCTGCTCAAGGAAGGCATCGGCATCGAGGAAGGCCTGATGACCACCGTCCATTCCTACACCGCGACGCAGAAGACCGTCGACGGTCCGTCGCGCAAGGATTGGAAGGGCGGACGCTCGGCCGCGATCAACATCATCCCGTCCACCACCGGTGCCGCCAAGGCCGTCGCGCTCGTCTGTCCGGAAGTGAAGGGCAAACTCACCGGTATGTCGTTCCGCGTGCCGACGCCCACCGTCTCCGTCGTCGATCTCACCGTGCGCACCTCGCGCGACACGTCGCTGGCGGAGATCAACGCGTTGATGAAAAAAGCGTCGGAAACGGATCTCAAGGGCATCCTCGCCTACACCGGCGACGAGGTGGTTTCCTCCGACTTCATCCACGATTCGCACTCGTCGATCTACGACGCCGAATCGTCGATCGAACTCAACTCGCGCTTCTTCAAGCTCGTCAGTTGGTACGACAACGAATGGGGCTACTCGAACCGCGTGGTCGAACTCCTCGACGACGTCGTCAAGAAAGGCCTCTGACGCGAGCGATCCGCGCGAAGCACAAAAGGGGGGCACGGGCGGCCGCCCGTGTTCTTCAATGCGATGAATCCGTGCGGAGCATCCCTTTCTGGAGTGGCGGCTTGAAGCCGCCATGGTCGGCAACGACGGCTTTCCGGCCGTCGTCGTGAGACTCGCCCACCTCTTGTCTCTTCCAAGGGGGGCATGGGTGGCCCGCCCGTTCTTTTCTTCAACGCGATCGATCCGTGCGGAGCCTCAAGGAGCGTGGGCGTCTCGCCCACCTCTTGTCTCTTCCAAGGGGGGCACGGGCGGCCCGCCCGTGTTCTTCACAGTGCTCTTCCCACGCGCCTTGAAAGAGTTTCGGCCGGTCGAAGCCGAGCAGTCCTACCAGTGGTTCACCACTCCGATCGCCCATTGACTTGCACTGCCGCGAAATCCTCCGATCCAGCAACCATCGGCGGTTGCTCGCCTCCCTCGAGCCAAAAAAGCACTCTTGTTTTACAAAGTAAACACATACAACGAACCGCTCGGTTGTCGGTTCATGCATCATTTGTAAAAAATTGAACAACAATGATTCACAACAAAAAACCGCAGTATCATCTGTGTAATTTTGAAAACGTAATGGTGACGATCAGCGATGTGACGACTGCAAAACCCTAGGTTTCTCCGGATTTCTGCGATGAAATTGTGTTGACGCCTGCAGACATTCCGGTGTATCTCTCTAAATGTCGCTTATGAAAACCCTGATCACGCAAGCCGCATCCCGTGACGATTCCGTCGCTCGTCCTTCTTTTTCACGTCTGCTCACAGCCGTTGCCTGCGCGCTGTGGTGCTTCTCCTCGATGGCGAATGCGCAGATCGCGGTGAGGGCTGTATCCACCGCCAACAAGTCCCAAGGCGCCACATCCACGATTGTGATCACCAAGCCGTCTGGCGTGGTTGAAGGCGACGTGATGCTTGCGTCCATTACAATCAATTCCCAAAACCTTGGAGACATCACTCCGCCCACGGGTTGGACGACTATCTCGGAGGAAAACCTCAACACGACGGCGACTAACAACAAAACCCGCGGCGGAGTTTTTTACAAAGTGGCGGGCGCGAGCGAGGGGGCCAGCTACACGTTCGCTCTGAGTGGAAACATCAACCAAAACAGCTCAAACGGTGCGTCAGGCGCGATCGTGGCATTCAGCGGTGTCGAGTCCAGTCCGATTGATGCCCAAGGTACGATCTTGGTCGGTGCCGCTGGCAGTCAATCAGTATCGGCCAATGCCATCACGACCAACAGCCCGAATGCTGCGGTGGTCATGTTCGGCATGGTCGGTGGGAACAACCAGACTTGGTCGAGCTGGAGCACGACCTCCCCGGGCTCGCTGACTGAAATCGCTGAGATCACCAGAGGCGGCACTTCCGTTGGCGTGGCATGGGCATCGAAATCGAGTGCAGGCAGCACAGGCAGTGGCTCTGTCACCAAGTCATTGACTGTACAGCAAGTGGGTGCGGTTCTCGTCTCGCTCAAGTCCAAGATCCCCTTCAGCGCCAGTCCGCTTGCCATCGATACCGGTGGCAGTTCGACGCTCACGTGGGACGCTACGGGAGCCAGCTCCGTGAGCATCGACAATGGCGTGGGCTCGGTGGCCGCCTCGGGTTCGACCACCGTTTCGCCAGCCACCACCACCACCTACACGCTCACGGCGGACTTCAGCGGCACGAATCGCACGAACTCGGTCACCATCAATGTGATGGAGCCCGGACCCTACCGCTACTACCGCTTCGTTCCGGTGACGCTGCGCGGCGGCCAGAACATGGTGCAGCTCGACGAGTTCCAGATGGTGCTCGACGGCGCGCGCGTTGCGGCGACCACGACGA
>Ga0169931_10009415_pt1 | contig 14086 bp, 12 predicted proteins | sample Kivu_15m_20L_FD_129675 | JGI IMG/M metagenome (GOLD analysis project Ga0169931, IMG submission 129675) | Freshwater microbial communities from Lake Kivu, Western Province, Rwanda to study Microbial Dark Matter (Phase II) - Kivu_15m_20L... | ecosystem: Environmental > Aquatic > Freshwater > Lake...
CGCAAGTCGCCCGCCAACCGCGGCTACTTTCGGACGGGGCGTTGCCCCTTCCGGACACGCGCAAGTCGCCCGCCAACCGCGGCTACTTTCGGGCGGGGCGTTGCCCCTTTCGGACACGCGCAAGTCGCCCGCCAACCGCGGCTACTTTCGGACGGGGCGTTGCCCCTTTCGGACGGTCGCGCGTCGGTGAGAGGATGCAGCGGCGCGGCGCATTGTGCGTCGCAAGATCCTCTCGAGCACGAACGGCGCAACGGAACGTGCCTGTGCGCTGCGTCGGCGCGACGCGTTGCTTCGACGCGTTGCTTCGACGCGTTGCTTCGACGCGTTGCGCGTCGCGGGGACTTCTGGAGCGCCAACGGCGCTTCCCATAGTAGCCTGGGGCAACGCCCCAGGTTTGTCGGACGACGGATGCAAGGGCTGAAGGCCCGCCCCATGTCCTGCACCCACAGGTGCGTCGGTCGGAGCAGCGTCAGACCTTGATGTTGCGGAAGGCCACCAGCTCGTCGCCGCGGGTGTAGGCGACACCGGTGTTGCCCTTGACGAGCAGGTCGTCCTGGATGCCGCGGGCCGGGTAGCGGAACTCGCCGCTGCCGCCGTCTTCGAGCTCGAGCTGGAAGAAGTAGTTCGTGCTGCCGCTCATCCAGCGCAGGTTGGTTTCGCTGCGGCGGTCGCTGACGAGGGCCGCGCGTTTGAGCAGCGGCAGGCGCAGCCGCGCTTGGCGCAGCGACAGGGCCGGCACGATCAGCCACAGGCCGAGGCCCACCAACACTAGCCCAAGCACCAGCCTCACCCAGCCGATGCCCGCTGCGAGGCCCCAAAGGCCCAGCAGTAGACCAAAGCCTGCCAGAAGGCCCCCGCGGCGCACACCGGTGGCGGCCCGTTCGAGGTCCGCCTCCACGGGCGGATTCCAGGCCATCGCGGCCTCCCAATCGGCGTGTTCGCGCATGCGCACCAGGCGGGCCTGGATGGCACTGGGCTTCTTGCCCTCCTTCTTCTCCACGAAGTCGAAGGGCATGGCGCAGTACAGGCAGTTGGACATGTCCTGCCGGTGGATCTTCTGCCCGCAGTTGGGGCAGTGGGTCCGGGTGGGGGGCGCCTGGGTGGTCGTGTCGGCCACGGTTGGGGGGGCTCGGGGGGCTCGGTGGGAGGGGGAATGGGCTGGGAGAGTGCCTTGAGTCTACCCCTTCGAGGGGGGCCGGGCTGTCGAAGCTCAGGTCAGGCGCCGGGCGAGCCAGGCCCGGGCCAGGGTCCAGTCGTTCGCGACCGTGCGCTCGGCGACGCCGAGGTGCGCGGCGATCTCCGCGGAATCCAGGCCCCCGAAGAAACGCAGCTCGACGACCTGGGCCTGGCGGGCGTTGAGCTCCGCCAGGCGCTCCAGGGCGTCGTGCAGGGCCAAGAGGTCGAGGGGTTCGCCCCGGGCCAGTTCCACGCAGTCGTTGAGGGTGATCCGCTCCATGTGCCCGCCCCGCTTTTGCGTGCTCTGGCGCCGGGCCAGGTCCACGAGCACGTGGCGGATGGTGGTGGAGGCGAGGGCCAAAAACGGCCCTTCGCCCAGGTCCTCGAAGCCCGCCAGGGCCTCGAGCCGCAGGTAGCTCTCGTGCACCAGGTCCGTGGCGTCGACGCCGCCGGAACGACCCCCGCTGCCGAGCAACCGCCGCGCCAGCTCGCGCACCCGGTCGTACGAGGCAGCGAGGCGCTGGGCCTGGGCCGAGTCGGAGCGGGCCGGGCCGCCGTTCGCAGCGTTCATCGACTCACCTCCGCAAGTGTCTCCGGGGCGCGGTGCGAGGTCTTGGCGCCGCGTTCGACGGCATCGAGGGACCGCGCCACGCGCATGCCCAAGCGCCGGCTGCGGGTGTTCTCCAACTCGTCGTTGCGCCGACCGCTGGCCGCGAAGGGCGGCGAGTGGTAGGCGCCCCGCACGGCCCGGTGCGGAAGCCTCTCTTCCGGCGGGGGAATGTCGGCGCCGTGCAGGCCGTCCCCTGGGCGCAGGTCGCCGGGGTGACGCTCGACGAGGTAGCGGTCGAGGCACCATTGGTTCAGGTTGCCGGCCATGTCGTAGAGCCCGAAGGGATTGGGGGCAAAGATGCCCGCGGGCGCGGTGTATCCCTTGCCGGGCCACTCGTGCGGAGCGCCGCCCACACGGCTGTAGGTGCGCCTGTGGCCCAGGGAGTTGAGGTGCTCCTTGCCGCGCAGCCCTTCGGGATCCGTGCCGGTCCAGAATTCAGTGACCGTGTTGCCGCGCAGGGCCACCTCGAACTGCGCATCCGTGGGCAGGGTCAGGTCCTGGGACACGGCGAAGTTCAGGGCTTCCTGCCAATCGATGGAATCCACGGGCTGCGTCTCGTCGGCGTTCCAACCGTCGCTTCCCCAGGTGGGCCAGTAGTAACTCGGCACACTGCCCTGCATGCGTTTCCACTGGCCGGCGGTCACGGGGTACTTGCCCACGAAGTAGGGATCGAGGTCGACGAAAACCGGGCGTTCGTGGTTTTGCGCATCGGGATCGTAGTGCGGGCCATTTGTGTCCTCCGCCTGACGCCCGACCATCTGCCGTCCGCCGGGAATGAGGACAAGCACAATGGCCGAAGATTCGCCGAACGCGAGCTCGCCGCTCGCGCTGTCGCGCCACGGGATCTCGCCACTCCCGCCCACGTGGGCGAACTCCCACAGCCCCGAGCGCGGGTCGGGGCCAAGGGGAACGAGGCCCAGTTGGGCCGGCATGCGCAGGCCGCCGTAGTGGGCCGATGTGGCGATCGCGGCGATGGCTTGGTTCCAGGCCGAGCGATGGTCCTCGATGGATCGTCGGTGCAGCTCGCCCGCGAGTTCGGACCGGCGTTCCAAATCGCGAAAGCCTCCCAATGCTCGGTTGGGATCGAAGAACTGGGCCGCAGCCAGGAGCCGCTCGCGCTCGATGCGTTCGTCGACCGGGGCATTCGGGTCGCCCTCGGAGTCGAGCCCGCGCAGACGCGGCTCGATGCGCGGCTGCAAGAGACGGGCCTGGGCCAGCCAGAACTCGATTTCTTCCTGCTTCTCGGGCACCGCGGGCAGCAGCTTCGGCAAGGTGCGCTCCAAGGCGCCCACCATCTCGAGGTCCGCCACGAGGCGCGTCGCGGCTTCGGCGGCGCGGGCCTTCTGCATGGCGACCAACGCGCCCGTGAAGCCCACCAAGAGCGCCAAGAGCACCATCGCGATGGCGCCGAAGAGTTTGGCGTTGCGGCGCACCAGCCGCGCCGCGAGGTACAGCGTGGAGGCCGGCCTCGCGGCGATGGGGCGGTGTTCCAAGAAGCGCAGCAGATCGTCGCGCAGGGCGCCGGCGTTCGCGTAGCGCCGACCGGGTTCCTTCGCGAGCGCCGTGTGCACGATGGTGCTGACGTCCGTCGCCAAACCGCGGGTCCGTGTGCGCATCGGACGCGGTTCCTCCTCGCGGATGCGGCGCAGCGCCTCGCCGACGCTGACGTCGCGCACCTCCACGGGCAGCGTGCCGGTGAGCCGCTCGTACAGCATCACGCCGATGGCGTAGACGTCCGCGCGCGCGTCCACGGCGGCGCGGCGCCCGAGCGTCTGTTCGGGCGCCATGCCGACCAGGGTGCCGAGCACCACACCCGTGCGTGTGCGCAGGGGATCGTCTTCCTGATCGCCGAGCAGCGCAGCGACGCCGAAGTCGAGCACCACGGGCCGCCCCTCCGGCGTCACCAACACATTGGCGCACTTCAGGTCCCGGTGCACGATGCCCGCCGCGTGCGCGGTCTGCACCGCGTCGGCCAGGTTCGCGAAGAGGCGCAGGATGCGCTCCAAACCCCAGCCCACCGTGGCCTGATCGAAGGGTTGGCCGTCCACGAACTGCAGGGCCATCCACGGCTGCGGGCCATACTCCGCGGGCTCCACGCCAAAATCGAGGAGGCGCGCGATGCCTGGATGGTCGAAGCGTGCCAAGACCTGTGCTTCGCGGCGCAGGCGCGCCAGTCCGTCGTCCGTCGCGCAGTCCGCGCGCAGTCGCTTGAGCGCGACCAGCCGCTTGGGTTCGCGCTGTTCGGCCAAATCGACGACGCCCATGCCGCCGGCGCCGAGCCGACGCAGGATGCGGAACTCGCCGAACTGACCGCCGCTCGCGATGGGGAGAGCGTCCGCACCGACCGACTCACCGGAGTGGCTCTCGAACAGCGCGGCGGCTCGTTCGTCTGCCTCGAGCAGCGCCACGAGCTCCGCCGCCAACGCGGGCGAAGTCGCGGCCAGCGCCGACAGTTCCGCCTGGCGCTCCACGTCCGCGAGCACACGCAGCCTGTGGAACCAGGTCCCGAGCAGCGCGTGTTCCTGGGCCGCCTCCGATTCCGGCACAGCGCCGCTCATCGGAGACTCCCGCTCGACTCCAACATCCCCCTTCCCCAATGCATGTGCGCAGCGACCATGGACACGAACAGGCGCGCGGCGACCCGATCGGATCGCCGCAACAGCGCTGGAGTCGTCGCCGTCGAGGGGGGAGAAGGCGGCGCGACTGTGCCTAGAGTATGCCCCAGGTGGGATTTCTGCGCGACCTCTGTCGGCGTTCCGCGGCAGGGCCAGCGCGTCGGCCCCGTTTCAGCCGCGGGGAGAGCGGGTCAGGATCGCCGAGTCCAGGGACGCGCGACCCGCGCCGAGAAAGAGCACCGCGGCGAAACCGGCCAGGTAGAGCAGGGGCAGTTCGCGTTCGGACCAGGGGTCGCTGCCGTGCTGGATGAACACAGCCACGGACATGGTGACGATCAGCGGCACGGCGGCCAGGCGTGTGAAGAATCCGAGAACCAAGAGGGCCGCGCAGAGCACCTCGGCAAAGACCACCAGGCCCAGGGACGCCGTGGAACCCACACCGAGGGGGTCGGGGAACGTCGCTTTCATCGTGCCGAAGGACTCGGCCTTCGACAGGCCGTGGAACAGCAACATCGAGCCGCCGAGGGCGACACGCAGGACCAAGAGGCCCAGGTTGGGACCAAAGCCCAGGGGCGACGGACCGAGGGGCGTTTCGAGCACGCGGAGCAGGGGTGCGATCATGGAAGCGGGGGATGGGTGGGCCGTGGGACCGGACCGCGGGGCAGACCGACCGGGTGGCTGGTCCTGTGTGCGCGGCCGTGGACCCGCCGCAGTATGGCCCACGGGCGGCGCGGCGAAGTTCCTTGCCTCCGAGGGGGCCGTGGCGGATCCTCCGGACGGGATCCCATGGAAGACGATCACTTCGAGCCCGTGCGCCCGGGCCTTCTGCGCGCGCCCTCCACCAAACTCGGGAAGTCCGAGTGGGCCGATATCGCCGCGGAGCTGGAACCCCGGCTGCTGCGGCTGCAGTTCGAACACCGGGAGAGCGATTTCCCCCTGATCGTGGTGCTTTCGGGCGAGGACCGGCCCGGTGCGGGTGAGTTGCTCGCGCGCCTCGGGAACTGGCTCGATCCGCGCCACATCGCCGTGCACGCCCTCGGCACCGCGACGGACGAGGAGCGGGAGCAGCCGCCACTCTGGCGCTTTTGGCGCACGTTGCCGGCGAAGGGCGAGTTCGCCGTATTCGTGGGCGCTTGGACCGCCCAAGCGATCGTTTCGTCGGCTCGCGGTGTCGAGCGGCCCGACTTCGAATCCCAGTTGGCCCAGATCGCGGCCACCGAGCGCGCCTGGGTCGAGAACGGCGCCCTGCTGCTCAAGTATTGGCTCGATCTGCCAGCCAAGAAACTGCGCCAGCGTCTCGACGAGGCGCACGAGCAGCAGTTTGCGCGCTTCGACGACATGGATTGGGGCCTCGCGACGGACTTCGAGCGCACCAACAAACTGGCCGCGTTGGCCTTGGAGCGCACCGGAACCGAGTGCGCCCCCTGGCGCGTGGTCGAGAGCCAAAACCGGCGCAACCGCGACGCGCTGATCCTGCGCTCGATCGCGGACGAACTGGAGCGCCGCTTGGCCCAGCGGCCCACGCGCCCCGTGCAGGTCGTTGCACCGCCCGTCGCCGACGCGCCGACGCGCCCCGATCCCGTGCCGAGCGGCGCGGTGGACGACAAGGAGTACAGCGAGGAACTGAGCGAACTGCAGTCCCAACTCGACGAATGCACACGCCGGGCGATGTTGCAGGGCCTCTCGGCGGTGGTGGTGTTCGAGGGTTGGGACGCGGCCGGCAAGGGCGGCGCGATCCGACGTGTGACCGCGGCGCTCGATCCACTCTGTTACAAGGTGACGCAGATCGGCGCGCCGAAGGAAGTGGAACTCGCGCACCACTATCTGTGGCGCTTTTGGACGCGGCTCGGGCGCCCCGGTCGGCTCTGCATCTTCGATCGCTCCTGGTACGGGCGTGTGCTGGTCGAGCGTGTCGAGGGATTCGCGCAGAAGGACGATTGGCAGCGCGCGTACGCGGAGTTGGTCGACTTCGAAGAGCAACTCGTCGAGACCGGCCACCTCGTGCACAAGTTCTGGCTGGAGATCGATCCAAAGACCCAGCTCGACCGCTTCCACGACCGCGAGAAGGACCCGCTCAAGCGCTACAAGATCACCGAGGACGACTACCGCAATCGTTCGAAGTGGCCGCTCTACGCCGAGGCCGCGGACGAGATGTTGCAGCGCACGCACCGGGCCCGGGCGCCGTGGCAGGTGGTGCCCGCCGTCTGCAAGGAATCCGCGCGCCTGACCGTGCTGCGGGCCCTGGTCGCGCGGTACGAGAAGGCGCTCGGTTAGGGCCCTTTCGGCTGCCGGTCGGCTGGCCGCGGCGCGCGCCGCGATCGGCCGGGCAACTGGGCGGGCGATCGGGCCGGTTCGACCGGAACCCCGAGAACGCCAGCGGCACCAACGGGTATGCTTGGCGCCCGTAATCCTGCGCTCCGCTCCCCAACCATGCCGCTGCTCGAGATCCGCGACCTCAAGAAGGCCTACCGCGCCCCGGACGGGACCGTGGAGCCCGTTTTGCACGTGCCCCACTTCGCCCTCGAGGCCGAGGAACAGGTGGCGTTGATCGGCCAGAGCGGCTCGGGCAAAACCACGCTTTTGCACGCGATCGCGGGCATCCTGCGGCCCGATTCGGGCGCGGTGCTCGTGGACGGATTGGATCTGGTGGGACTTTCCGAGGGCCGCCGCGATGCCCTCCGCGCGCGCCAGATCGGCTACGTGTTCCAGACGTTCAACCTGTTGCAGGGCTACACCGCCCTCGAGAACGTGGTGCTGGGCATGGTGTTCGGCGCCGGCGCCGATCGGCCCTACGCCGCGGACCTGTTGCAGCGTCTCGGCATGGGCGATCGGCTCGACTACCGGCCCTCGCAGCTCTCCGTGGGCCAACAACAGCGTGTGGCCCTCGCACGCGCCTTGGCGAACAAACCGCGCCTAGTTCTGGCGGACGAGCCGACCGGCAACCTGGATCCCCAGCGCGCGAGCGAAGCGATCGCGCTGCTCACATCCCTCTGCAAGGAGCGCGGCGCGGCCCTGTTGGTCGTGACCCACGAACGCAGCGTGTTGGATGCCTTCGAACGTGTGGTCGATCTGAAGGAGATCAACTTGGCGGCCCGCGGCGCGGCAACGGCGCGAGGAGTTCACCCGTGAAGGCGCTCGGCGGACTCCTTTTGATCGTGCGTCGCTCCCTGCGCCAGCACCTGTTGTCGACCAGCGTGACGGTGTTCTCGACCGCCATCGCCGTCGGCCTCGTGATGAGTGTGTTCCACCTGAACGCGCAGACGCGCCAGGCGTTTTTGCTCGACGGTTTTGGCGCCGATGCGGTGCTCGGCGCGCGGGGCAGCAAGCTGCAACTGGTGCTGAACAGCGTCTTCCACCTGGAGACTTCGCCGGGCAACATCCCGTGGGAGCTCTACGACGAGATGCGCCTCGATCCGAAGGTCGAGATGGCCGTGCCCTATGCTGTGGGCGACAACTACCGCGGCTTTCGCATCGTCGGCACCACGCTGGAACTGTTCGAGCGCCTAGAAGTGGCCCGCGGCAAGAAACTGGCCGTGCAACCGGGCGGCGTCGTGTTCGATCCGAACGTGCGCGAGGCCGTGATCGGCTCCGTGGTGGCGCAGAACAGCGATTTGCGCCTGGGCTCGCTCTTCCAGCCCCGCCACGGTGTTGTGTCCAGCGCGGGCAGCGAAGTGATCCACCCGGAGGAGTACCAGGTGGTCGGTGTGCTCGAGCCCACGGGCACTCCTATCGATCGGGTGGTGTTCATTCCGATCGAGGGCATCTTCCGCATGGAGGGCCACGAGCTGAAGGGCACCGGAGAGCGCTACACGCCCGAAGCGGGTGTCGTCATTCCCGACGAGCACAAGGAAGTCAGCGCGGTGCTGCTGAAGTTCCGCGGCGGACCCAGGACGGGGCTGCACTTCGACAGGCAGATCAACATGCAGGGCAAGGAGGCGACGTTGGCCTTCCCGCTCGCGCAGGTGCTGCTCGAGATCTTCCAGAAGCTCGGTTGGATGGTGCAGGTGCTCGGCACCGTGGCGATCCTGGTGGCGCTCGTGGCCGGCTCGTCGATCTTGGCCGCCCTCTACAACACGATGAACGAGCGCCGCCGCGAGTTCGCGATCCTGCGCGCGCTCGGCGCCAGGCGCCGCACCGTCTCGAGCGCCATCGTCCTCGAGTCGAGCGCCATCGCGCTGCTCGGGGCCCTCGGGGGATTGCTGGTCTACGGTGGGATCTTCGGCGCTGCGGCCTACGTTGTGCGCAAGGAAACCGGTGTAATGCTTGACCCCCTGGCCTACCACCCGTCCCTCGTTCTGGCGCCGCTCGGCATGGTCGCCCTCGGCGCCGTCGCCGGCATCCTCCCCGCTCTCAAGGCCTACTCCACGGACGTGGCCGCGAACCTCGTGCCCACCAGTTGAACGCCATGCGCACCCAATCCACCTCTGCCGTTGGAACCTGGCTCCTCGCGTTGACGCTGCCGTTCTTCTCGAGCTGCGGCCACGAGTCCCACACCCACACGGGGGGGCACAGCCATGCTGCGCCGCGCGGCGGTGTGATGCTCGAGCTGGGCGCGCACCAGGGGTACCTCGAGTTCCTCCTGGACCCAGCGTCGGGCAACCTCTCCCTGTGGTCCTACGACGCCCACGCCGAGAACCCCGTGCGCCTCACCGAGCCCGCCATCCTGGTCGACCTCCAGTCTGTCACCGTCGCGGGCGCGAAGCGGGACCTCGCCGAGTCGCTTTCCCTGGCCCCGGTGGCCAGCGCGTTGACGGGCGAAACCGCGGGCAACACCTCGGAGTTCGGCGGCCAGCACCCCGCCCTGGTCGGGGCCAGCGCCTTCGCCGCCCGCGTGCGGGCCGTGCACCACCGCGGCACGGACTACCTGGACCTGCCCCTCGACTACCAACACCCCGCGGGCCCCCAGTGAGCGCCAGCCAAGTGCCCTGGATCCTGGCCCTGGCTGCGGCCGCGGCGCTCTCTGCCTTTGCGTCGGATTGGCGCGAGGGCCGGGCCGAGTTCGCGCCGCCGCCGACCGCGCTCGTGCGTTTCGCCGCGCCGATCGACGGTTCGGCCGCCGCGGACCGCCCGGGTTTCGCCGGCGGGTCGGACCTGGCGGCGCTCGAGGCCAACGTGGACCACACGGGCCCCGCTGGCGCCGATTTTTGGTCCGCCCACGGGGTCACCGCGCCGTCGGACGAGGCGGCGGACCCCAACGAGCGCCTGACGCTGCGCTTCCGCGACCTGGTTCTCGCCGACTACGACCCGGAAATCCGCGGTCCCGACGGAAACCGTCCGCCCCGGGAGGCGATCTTTCCTCCCGCTGTGCTCGCCCTGGATGGCCGTTTGGTGGCCCTCGAGGGGTTTGTGCAGCCGATCGAGGCCCGCGGCCGCAAGATCGTGCTCTTTGCGATGCTGCCGTTCCCGCCCAGTTGCCTCTTCGGGGGCATGCTGCGGCCGGACCAGCAGATCGAAGCCTCCGCCGAAGCCCTGGGGGGTCTAGAACTCCACCCATACCTGCCGATCCGGGTCGAGGGGCGGCTCTCCGTCGGGGAGGAAATGGACTCCTTTGGTTTCGTACGGTCCCTCTTCCGCCTAGAAGTGACCAGCGCGACCCGCCTGTAGCCCGGGTTTCGGCTCCCCGTCCTAGGCCCGGCCGACTAGCCTGTTGGCAGCCCCCTCGGGGGCCCCCGGGAATCCGCATCCCCACGAGCACCATGAAACTGCCCCTTCTCCTGGCCGGCGCTGGCGCCGCTGTGGCTGCACTTTTGGCCCACAACAGCGGCGTGCTCGACAGTTCCCCCGAGGCCGCCCAGGTCCAACCCCTCGTGCGGGTGGCGGAGCGCATCGACGGTGTGGCCGTGCAGGCCCGCGCGCAGCCGACGGCCGCGATGGAAATGGCCGCCGAGAACAGCTTCGAAGCGAGTTATCCGATCCCGGAGGAAGCGGCGCCGGAGGACTCCGAGGAGGCGCAGCTCGCGGAGCGCGCGACGATCTACTTGGCCGTGCCCGATCCCTTCGACGGGGACGGTTTCGGTCCGGATCCGCTCGTCGGCACGTTCGACCCGGCGATGTTGACCGACGCCGGTCTCGGCGGACACATGGGCAAGGTTGCGCCCTCCGACGTGCCCCTGCCCGAGGGCACGGTGCTCTTGACGTGGGAGGACCTGGCGATGCCCGACTACGAGCCGCCCACTCCCTTCGCCGAGGACACCTACACGAAGGAAGAGATCTTCCCCAAGGAGATCCTGGCCCATGACGGTCAAGTGCGCGCCTTCGAGGGCTTCATGCAGCCCATCGCCTGGAAGGGCGACAAGGTGACCGAGTTCCTCCTTTCGCCGTACCCGCCCGGCTGCTGTTTCGGCGGTATGCCCGGATTCGACGAGTGGATCGACGTGGAGATTCAGGACCCCGAGGGTGTCGAGTACCACGGCATGCGCACGATCCGCGTCACCGGGGACTTCGCGGTGGGCGAGAACTACGACGACTACGGCTACGTCTACAGCATCTTCCGCGTGAAGGCGGACCAGGTGGAGCGGTTGTGGTGACTGTGCCTGCGGTGACGGCGCCTGTGGTCAAAGTCGCGCTGCTCACTTCGCTGCTGCTCGCGGCGTGGGTTCCGGCGCCCCTCGCTGCGCGCTCCGCGGTCGAGCGCGGCCCCGCGTTTGCGGCCGAAGAAATCATCGAAGTCGATCTCCACAAGCTCACGTCGTTGGCGTGGGAGCCGGGTGATCCGGTGCCGGACGAGATCAAACGGCTGCACGGCAAACGCGTCGTGCTGCGCGGTTTCATGCACGCGAGTGTGCAGGGGGACCAACGCAAGTTCCCGATGGTCACCGAGGCGTGCCAGTGCACTTCGACGCTCCTGCCGCACCACTTCGTCGAAGTCGACCTCGGACCGAACGCGCGCACCGGCCCCAAAACCGGCCAGTTCGAGGTCATCGGTCGCCTCGAGATCGGCGAAGTCGAAGAGGACGGCTACGTGACCAGCCTGTACCGCCTGAAGGGCCGCTTTTATTGATGGTGGGTGACCTGACGCGGCTCTTTCCGCTGCTGTTTGCACTGGTGCTGAACGCTGCGCCCGCCCTGGCGCAGGGCGGTGGTCGGGCCGCGACCACCGATCCGACCGAACTCTTCGAGCGCCATTTGCGCGCCGCGCGCGAGGGCCCCGTGCAGATCCGCTCCCAGGCTGCGGCACGGCTGGTTCCGCTGGGTGCGTTGGCGGCGGATCGGCTGGTCGAGCTCTTCGACGGAGACCTCGCGGCCCTCGCCCAACAGGGCCAGGAGACCGTCGAGGTGCTGGGCCGATTCGACGACGCGCGTTTGCGGGCCCTCGCATGGAGCGCCCTCGACGACGCGGACTTCCCGTGGCGGCCCGCTGCCCTGCGGGGCCTGGCCCACGCGCCCAAGTCGGAGGAGTTCCCCGCCTTCGCGGCCGCACTCGACGACACGTTGGCCGCCGTGCGCGCCGCCGCCGTGACCGCGGTGGCTAGTTTGGCGCTCCAGGCTTCCGCGGAACCGTCGCCTTTCCGCGAACGCAGCCTTCCGCTCCTGCGCGCGTTGCTCGGGGACGAGGACGATCGCGTGCGACGCAGCGCGGCCTTCGCGCTCGACAGTTTGGGCGAGGCCTACGCGCTCTACTGGCCCCTGGCCGACTTGCAGCGCGAGGACACCTGGTTCGAGTTCGAGAACGGCCGCGCGGCCCGCTACGACGCGGCGCGCCAGTTCGCGGCGCGCCTCGGCGACACGGGGGGGTACCGGCCGGAGCTCGCCCCCTCGGACCCGGCCAACGCCGCGGCGATCGCGGCGCTCGAACAACGTCTGCGCGAGCGCGCCGCCAAGTCCCTCGGTGTCGAGCCCGCCGAGTTCACTCCACCCGAGTTGCCTCCCCACGCGCAACCGTGGCAGACGAGTGTGCGGTCCCTCTCCGGCCTCGAAGTGCGTTCCTGCCGCCGCGGCGAACTCTTCCTGGCCGTCGGCGCGGACGACGTGCTGCGTGTGGGGCTCGGGAGGCCCCTCGAAGTGCCGCTCGCCAAGGGCCGCGCCGCCGAGCTGGCCGCACTCCTCGCCGTAGGCTACGAGTCCCTCGGTGAAACCCGCGACTTCGGCACGCCGGGTTGCGACCTGGAGGTCTACCGCCTGGTGCCCGACGCGAGCACCGCACCGAGTTACGTGCGACTCCTGAAGGGCCCCGAGCCCGTGCCCGGACTGCGCCCCGAGGCATTGCGGCCCTTCTTGGCGGCGCTCGTCCAGGATGCGGCGAGCGCGTCGGAAATGTCCGACCCACGGGCCACCGATCTCGTCCAGCGCATCGAACTCGCCCTCGAAGCCGTGGGCGGCCCTCTGTAAGGGCCGTTCGAGCCGCTTCCCGCCACATCCCGCCCCATCCCCGCGCGGACGGGGGGAAGGGTATGCTCGGCCCACGATGCAACAACGCCGGCGCCGGGATCGATCCGCACCCTTCCGTTGGACCCACCTGCTCGCCGTCCTGGCGGCGGCGCCGCTGTGGACCTCGACGTGCTCCGCAGCGTGGGCGCAGGCCCCGGCCGCGACCACGGAACCGGCCGTCGAGGGCCCCACCGACGGTCCCTCCGCCGCCGAGGTAGCGGCGCGCTCGGCCCTCGTGCGCAGCTTGCAAGCCCACGTGGCCGTGCTGACCAGTCCCTTCTTCGAGGGCCGCACACCGGGCACCGACGGTTCGCGGCGCGCCAAGGAGTACGCCGAGTTCTTCCTGCGCCAGTCGGGCTTGGAACCCGCCTTCTCGGGCAGCTTCCGCCAGGACTTCGACATCGCCGGACCGACACGTGTGGCGCGCCAGTCGCTGCGTGTCGGCGGTGTGGAACTGGTGGGTGCGCGGGAGTACACAGGCCTGGGCCTGGGTCGCTCCGGCGCGGTGAAGGGCGAGCTCGTGTTCGCCGGTTACGCGATCCAAGAGGGCCCCGACGAGTACCGCGGTTTCCCCGAGGAGGTCGACCTGACCGGCAAGGTCGCGATGGTGTTGCGCTTCGAGCCGCGCAACGCGCGCGGCATGAGCCGCTGGACCGAAAACGGCGAGTGGAGCCGACGCGCGGCGCTCCTCAGCAAAGTGCGCGCGTGTGTGCAACGCGGCGCTGCGGCCGTTCTGGTCGTCAACCCGCCCGGCGCCGCCGATGCCCGCGCCCGCCGTTTGATGGACCCGGGCGATGGGGGCCGCGGTGGGTCCCAGGTGCCGGTGCTCCACCTCACCGCCGACGCTGGCAAACGCCTCGTCGAGGGGCTGGGGCACGACTTCGTGGCCCTGGCCGCGCGCGCGGACGAAGCGGGTGTGGTCGAATCGCTCGGCGCCGTCGCGGAGTTGGATCTCGAGCTCGAACGCACACGGGTGCCCACCCAGAACCTCGGCGCGCTGTTGCCAGGGACCGGCGCACTCGCGGACCAGTTGGTGGTGCTCGGCGCGCACCTCGACCACGTGGGCAACGGGAGTTTTGGGTCGCCCGAGGATGGCGGCACCTTGCACCCGGGCGCCGACGACAACGCCAGTGGCAGCGCGAGCCTGCTCGCCCTCGTCGCTGAACTTTCCGCCCGCTCTGCGAACTTCGATCCGGAGATGCCGCGGCGTTCGATCCTGTTCCTCCTGTTCGACGCCGAGGAGTCGGGGCTGTTGGGTTCGAAACACTACGTGGGCGCGCCGGTCCGGCCCATCGAAACGCACAGCCTCATGATCAAC
>Ga0169931_10009416_pt1 | contig 14086 bp, 6 predicted proteins | sample Kivu_15m_20L_FD_129675 | JGI IMG/M metagenome (GOLD analysis project Ga0169931, IMG submission 129675) | Freshwater microbial communities from Lake Kivu, Western Province, Rwanda to study Microbial Dark Matter (Phase II) - Kivu_15m_20L... | ecosystem: Environmental > Aquatic > Freshwater > Lake ...
GGTGCTGAAGTGTCGATATCCAAACAAACAGAAAATGAATAAATACAAAAAGAAATCGTATATAAAGTATAAATATGATCTTTGGCGATTATTTGATTAAAAAATACAAAATTTATTATAAACTATATATTTAAGACTACTATTATTAATAAGTATCATTTAGATCATTCATTTAAAATACTTAACGAAAACTTAATTGCTATCTCGGATGTCACTTTTAACTGAATGCCTGAAAGTTTCATTTTTTTCTTGCTTCTTTGACTGTTTACAATTCCAAAATTAAATATATCTTCGTTTCAGCTGTTGCGTAAGAAGCATAGTCGGATGAGTTTTTACGCTTCTAATTTTGAAACATTTTAATGACAAATTTTTAGTCATTACAGCTTGCTTGAGTGGAGTACAGGGCATATTTATTTTTTATCTGAAAAAAATTTGCTATTTCTATCTCTAATAGTGCTGAGCTAGTTCTTTTATTTTTAAAGGATTAAACTATTTTTTAGCAAAAATGGGCTCATAGAAAGGCGTGACTGTTTTATTGAACAAACATTTATTCTAAGTTTTAGTCCTGCTTGTGATATTCTAGAGACTCATTTAGGTAAACGTGATTGCTTTCATACTTTAGTTTACACTTTTTTAAGTTAGCTAAACTTTTTTGCTACTGTTGTTTAAGCCGATTTAAGTAAAGTAAATTTATTTTTGAGTTTTTTCTTCTTCTTATTTTTGTGACATACTTCTTCTTTAGAATATAGAATATTTTGATGATTTAACATAATATAAAAAAGGATTGATTTTTAAAAATTGATCATTTAAAAAGTCTAAAATGTATGCTTTATGCTTGTATTTGATTAAAATTTCATAGAATTAATTTAGCTTTTTTCAATTAAAAATAAATGGGAAGCGATCACTCAAACTCCGAAACAAATTAACAACAAAATCTACAACTAATATCTTCGCTTAAAAATTCTCGAAAAGTTTAAAATATTCAAAATCATCAACGCTACGATGTAGTATCTTTTTATCTTGACCAAAAATAACTATCAAATGATCCGATAGATAAGCGGATAGCCAATAGATACAATATTCGTTCTAATTATTTGATTCCTATTGAAAAAGTTAACATAACTAAGGAGCCTTTTTATTGTGGGGAAAAGACCAAGTATGATGTAGTTTTCAAATAATGCGCACCATCTCTCAATCAAATAATCCAAGAAAAAATGCAAAATAAAGGAAATTTCACGCATGATGAAATTAAAAATATAGTCAAAGCTGTTGCTTTTGGTCTTAAAGATCTTCGTTAGATGAAATAAATTCATGGCAGAATCAATTTAGAAACAGTTTGTGTCATCTAAAATCAGATAAGACTAAAAGACCCTTTATCATTTCCTATAGATGATTATAAAAAGATTTCTTTTAAAGGATTTCCTTCTCCACAAAAACTTTTCATTCTTTTCGACAAGGGAGCCGCTTATGATGAGTATTTTTCTGACCTTTTTTCTCTAGGTATGATAGCAGTTAAAATGTATCATCTCGATAAAAATATCTAAGAACTTTATAAGCAAGAAAGCACTTATATGAGCTACAGCCTCGATGGTCAAAAATTAGATCAATATGCTAGAGAAATTACAGATAATTAGTTAAGAAAATGGGTACATATTTTGCTATCTGACAGTACTCAAAAAAGAAGCTAACTATATCAAGAAATTGATAATATGCAAAAGCGGTAGTCAGTTGGTCCGATCAATTTTGTTAAAGTTTCATAATAAATCAAAGTAAATCCATTAAATTTCAAAAACTAAAGTGTCTAATCTCGTGTTTGGCTTACTGCCTACCCTGTCTAAAAAAAATAATATTTAAGTTTTAATCGTCCAGATAGTTTTTCGTCCAATTTTGGTACTAATCCTTTAGTTTCTGCGAAACCTCTTGGAATTTCGATCATAAATGGTCTTAACTATACTGCTAATAAAAATTAAACCACTTCTTCTATCATTAACTTTCCCAAACTAAATCTTTCTCATACAATTTTTGCATACAATAATCCTTAATTAACAAAAGACCACAGATAACCAGCTTCTATTAAGATTCCTTAACCAAAAATATATTCTAATGAATTGATTTCAAAAAAACTAGATTTAAGTTCTCCTAATATTTGGCAACCATCTCAACTAAATAAAGAAACAAGTTTCAGAATAAGCTAACCTGTTAAAATTTTCGATTATGCTTATGCACCCAAAGTTCCTACCTTTTCGCCTTCTACAAGTTTTGAATCAAAAAGAACTCACAAAGTTTAATAAGCTCCTAAGATGAACTGGTAGAATTCCAAAGGAGCTGAGCTGATCAAAGCTGATTTGGATAAAGCTTCAAGAGAACTATAATAGTTAAAAAGATTCAATATGGATCTTAAAAAGTAAAATGCAGCTTTTCACAAAATAGCAGATGACTATCAATCATCAAATACAAAATATTTTACGCCAGGACAAATTCATTTTAATCTTAAGTAATAATTCAAGACACATACTAACAGAATTAGTTAAATCATTCCGAATCAAGATTCATCTTATTTTTCAAATAGCCTAGATTCAGCCACTAACAATATTTAGTTTCCAAGTCTGCCGCTTTCTCCGTTTTCTAGCAATTTTATAAAAGAAACACCTTTATACAGTAATCCACAAATATCTTCAATATCTAAAAAGGAACCTTAATTTGTTCAAAAATAGAAATCTCCTTAAAAAAATCAATAGATTGTCATCTCTTCAAAAGGTTCATCGATCATACAAGAGCTAATAAAAGTTACAGGGTCAAGTTCTGGTCCGCAAAATATGCTTAATTTAATGCCAGCTTGCAGCATATAAAATTAGCTTTAAAGCTTACGAGGTACACAAGATATCAGGCATAGTCAGAGATCATAAAATAAAAATTCAGGTTCAAAATAGAAACTAGCTCGATAAAATGAAATGATAGTTAAACATAGCAATAGTCTTTTTAGGTAAAGAACACAAGATATACCATAGCATTAGATCGTAAAAGCAAAATCGAAAAATATCTAGTAAATGTGTTTGAAAAAAGTTTAAAGTAAAGAAGCAAAAGTCATGCGTACATCTCCATCTCATTCCATGCCCAATTTTCAATCATCTTAAAATGCCAAATCAGATGATGACTAACTTGTATCCTACACTATCGATCGATAGCCTGTTCACACCCTTATTTAGCATAGCAGATCCCAAAAAAAATAACAATATTTAGAAAAAGATGACGAATAATAAGGTTAGCTGTAAAGATAACAAATTAAGAAAAAATAATGGGGTAGTTAGTAGGAATAAGAAAGTGACAGCTCCTTAGAGCAAGAAATCATCGAAATATAGACTTAATTAGCCAAAAATGGTACAATACACTAACAACCCTAAGAATATTAAAAAAGTTCTTCAGATTTCAATTCACCTGACGATAAAAAACTTGTAAGCTCATCCAAACTTTCTTCCCAGAATAATTAAAACATCAAGGTGTAAATAATAAATGTGGAGTCTAAGTAGTCTCCTTAGGAAAATTAAGATGAATAACAAATAAAAATTTCGGCTAAAAAGCACTAAATAAAGTCTATTTAGCTAAATAAAAGTAAAAGTAAAACAAGATCATAATAAAGAGATTTGATTGATGACCAGGTAGTCACCAGCAAAGATTATGAAGATGTTTTTATATAAAGAATTGAGATAAACTCGCCTATTCTTGTTCAAGATTTAAATATTCTTAAAAAATCGCTATAATAAGGCGGATCATAGCAAGAGTAAGAAAAGACATAAGAATGCCATGAGATTATTCGTGACAAAAATAAACAATAAATCGAATAGATTGCTTACAACTTAAATGCCGATTTCCGTCGTCAGGCTAGTGAAAAAGGCATGAATAGAGCATAAATTACTTTCAGTCTTGACGAAAATATCAAACCTTTTTTGAAACCTCCCCGAATCGAGTAAGTTACCAATATTGTCGAAAACTAACTTTTTGACTCTTAGTAAATTTATCCCAGTGAAATTGCTAATGACAGGTACGTGATCGAATAGAACTAATAAGGGGTTTATGAAGGATATAAGCTTCAAGGAATGCGCTCAGGAAACGGCACTATGAAGTTCTAGTCAGGCTATTATTATGTAGGATAATGGCTTAACGATAAAATTTCAGGACAAGGAAAAATGCTATACCCTGATGGTACTATAGCTTACTAAGGTCAATGGGCAGAAGGAACATTTAACGGAAAAGGAATCGCTTACAACAATTAACCTGCAGTTTTGAAATAACAGTTCGATTACAGAAATTTCAACCTGTTAGGCTAGGAGTGGGTCAGCTATGAAGGTCATTTCAAAAAAGATTCACTATAAGGATATGGAAAATATATTCTAAGTAATGATGAGACTTATGTTGGAGAATTTCATAACGGTTTACCTCATGGCAATGGCACTTTTTTGACTATTTTCGGACAAAAAATAGTAGGAAAATGGCACTAAGGCTATCTAGTTGAATTCTAAGATTTTTAATAAAATTCTTGAAAATGATTTGAATCTATTTGATTGTATTTGTAGATTATAAAACTTTATTAAAAAGAGGTCTATGATAGATAATTATCAATAAAATAAATAAAATTAAATTAAATCAATGACTTCATCACTAAAATCATTGAAAATACATGTAATCTTATTAGCTTTAATTTCCATGTTCAGTAAACATCATTAGATGGTCATTTTGCTTACAAATGCATGTTTTTGTTGCATTTTCACGACGAATTTTATTTCAATTTCCATAAAATTTATATCTCATTTAACTGTTGAACTTAATGAACGCCCAACATCACGATGTGTCTATTTAGTCCTTCAAAAGAATAAAAAACTACTCTTTCAACTACAAAGACTAGATAGGTCGCGGCAACTTTGCACGAGTATATCTCGGCATCAATACCCTCAACAGTACATTTGACTATATTTAGATCAACAAGTCGCAATCAAAGTTGTCTCGCTGGACTAACTCAAACGGGATAAGCTGTAGTCTCTTGTGTTTGAAGAAGTGGCAGTTTTACAACAAATGGATCACCCCAACATTCTCAAATTCTACGAAGCTCTATTCTCACAAAATTATTGCTATATCGTCACATAAGTATGCAGGGAAGGCAATTTATAAAAAAGAATCAAAAGCAGGATTCCTTTCTCTGCAGGCTAGCTCGAAAGAATAATCTTGGACATCTACGAAGGACTCAAATACCTTCGACACATGAAAGTCATTCATAGAGATCTCAAGCCTGCAAATATTTTCATGCATAATGGTAGAGCTAAGATTGCAGATTTTGGAATGGCTAAGTTTTACAAGTATTTTTTTTATTATACAGATCTAATTTCAAAGACTTAGGTATGGGGACAGATTCATATATCACTCCAGAATGTCTTTTTACGAGAACTTATGGAGAAAAAACTGATATTTGGGCCTTCGGGGTGCTAATCTATACTCTTTTGCACGGATAGACTCCTTTCGATCATTGTCGGAATTAAAAAGATATCCATTATTGGGTTATGCAGCCTTTGGCTGACAATAGATTCAGGCCTGATGTGCCTTCTGACCTTAAACATCTAATTAGAGCACTTCTTATACCTGATTAAGCCTCAAGACCTAATATTTATCAGCTAAGTTAGGAACCGTATTTGAAAAAACTTCTTCACAGAGAGCTGCCGGTTCAAATCGTTAACAAACCTAACTTTGCACCTGAGCTGAACTTGAACTTAAGTTTTAAAAAAATATAGTCATAAAACACAAAAGATCGTGCAAAGAAAGCAGACTCGCATTACACTACAACATATTCAGTGAGCACCTCATAATCTTTGAAATCCAATTCGATAAGTATGGCGAACCCTCAAGGCAAAGTAGCCTGGCTTACAGACCACAACATTACTATAAATATGCCTGAGCAGTCAAGGCAAAGGATTGAATCCGAATACGCAACGCATTCTATCAAACCAGCTAACAAGATTCGATTCGCTAAACATTTTCCATGATCGCCAGATAATAATTTTTTGCTAATTTATCATATAAAACTAAAAAGTATCAAAAAAATCGTTGTTTCGTTTTGCTTATTTTGTCAACACGCTGAACGTAAGCCCCGAGATCAAGTCTTTTGCTTGTGTTTAACTTTTAAATTCTGCCCATAAGTTATTTTTGTTTGCCCAAAAAACAAGTGGAATGAGTGTTTGATTTGCCAGCGGAAAGAGGTCTTAATAGCTTTTGACTTTGCTGATTTGAAGAATTTAGTTTCAATTGGCTTTAGCAATTCATATCCCTGGCTCTCATTTACACGATTTTGATTTTGTTTATCAGATCCATCTCAAGCTCACTTGATTTTTATATCTGAGTATGCTGTTAGTCTATGATCTGTCTTTGTCGGACAGCTAGTTCTTGGTTGGCTCTACGAATTTCTTCTTTTTCTTTGCTCAGCATAGCTCTGTTTAACTCTAGTTAATGCTTTTCTAAGGCCAAATTTTATTTTTGTTGGGCAATGCTGACCTCAATCTACCCTATTTCAGCTGCCATCCTTTGCTTTTACTAGCTGACTTCTCTTTTTCCTTACATAAGCTATCGCTTTAGTTTTGTCTATAGCTACATTAATCTTTTTCTTTAGGTTCTTAACTACTACTAAATTTTCCTTCTTTCGATATAAAATTGATTAATTTTTGAGTCTAGCTACAACTATCTATGACTCAAAGCTTGTTCCTTTTATATTATAGTATTTTCCCTTGTTTTGAGATGGAAATCTTCAAAAGTATTTTGAGTAGGAGTTTTAGATATCTTTTAAGATTGATTTTTATACTCTAAACTTCTTTTCAAACACTGAATTTAAGCTTGATAAGCCTACTGCATTCTCTGCCTCTACCACTATGATATCTACTTAACTCTTGATATCTCTTCCTGATGCATTTTGGTCATTCTAATATTTTGTTCTTCAAGTAGACGTTCAAGTTCGCCCATAATACTTGTTCTTTGCTATTTACATTATTTATTTAGCTTGTCTAAGCTCTACTGCAGAAAAACTATTTGTTTTTTGTAAGTCTATTTTACCACCTATATTTGCTTCTCGTATTATGCTATCGTTTATTTACAAATAGGCTTTTAAATTTTATTTTTAGAGTTGAAATCTGACTCATGTTTTGCAGAATTTTCTTATTTCACACGATCTAAACCTTTATTGTATGGTAACTACGATTTGTACATATTTTTAGCGATAGTATCTCCACCGATTCTATCATCGATCGAAGATCTACGACTTACTCTTGATCCTTTGTCGCTTTCATCATATTTGTTCGAAGAATTAGCAATCGTATTATCTTATTCAGGAATCACCTAACCAAAACGACTGTTATACGATTGATTTTTAGTATTCTATTTTTATCTAGCTCGAATAGGAGGCTTCATTTGTCGCATCGACACGAAAGAATCCTAAATTTTGCTAGGATTGCTTATAGTCTGTTGTGTACGTCCAAATTGAACGCTTACCTTATCATCATCGTCTTGTAGATTTCCAAACATACTTGTTCGGACAGCGGCACTACCTTGGACGCTTGTTTGTGGACTAATTTCTCGTGATCTTGTCATGTCCACATTGACATTAATGCTATCAAATTTTCTATTAGAAATGAAGGCTGAGCTTGGAGTGTTTTGTATGATATTACTTTTAGTTTATTTTTTGACAAAACTTTAAATCAAATCGTCAAATTTATTATTCTACATTTTACTCTTAGTATTCGATTCCTTAGGGCTAAGTTTTCTAAGTTAGAAAGATGTACTTCATACTAGCCGATCTACTTTGATTCAAAGAAGCAGACCCGAAGCCAAGATTACCTAGATAGATCTATGAGTACTATCAAGAATATCGAACATTAGTACTTTTAAATAATATTAGTCGAAAATAACGATGAGATATAATAGACAGTAGCACGTCGATGATATATTTTATTATGTTCCAAAGTTTGCTCTAAAAATTCAAGTAAAATCAACGTAAAATATTACTCACTATCTGTGGCACCCTAGCCATCACTGGAGTTGCCTTTCTTGCTTATAGAACGCTCAACAAAAACAAAAATCTTACGACGCCTTCGCAGACTTCGAGAGATAGTCACTTGCATCGTCAGACATAATAGCCGACTTAAGAGAAATCTTTGATCAAGGTGCTGAACTCTGTAAGGAAGGAAGTAGGACAACATTCTTTCATAAGTTTTTAAGCAGTTAAAGCTATATATCGAGGTCAGTTCGTGCTATCACAACCCAGCTACCAAAAGATTGTGCAGCGGAATAGATAGTAAAGACGAAAATGGATGATGGATGTTCCAAGATATATTCAATTGATCCACAGTCTCGAGAACTAACTTCAGGAACTGCACGACAAAAACCTCGATGCCATACTCGCGCATTTCAAGTTTACTAAGTTACAATGGAGATAGCTCGTACTGAGATTTTAGATGGAACAACCCGACGAATGGTTGCAGATGATTCTCGGAGCAGACATGGATCAGCAATCCTCACTAAGAAGCCCTACAGGTCCCGAGCTGGACTCAGCAAAAATACATTAGATATACGAATACAAGCTAAACATTTTAAGAGTCGTGATATTGACTGCTAGATAGTTCGTTAAAGAATCAGACGCAGTGATCATTTATCCCTTCCTTGAAAGGAGAATGAGCGATCTGGTATACCTTCAGTTTCATGTCTAAGACGAAGATATCTTTGTAAGCCTCAGCAAGTTGTCGCCAGATGAAGCTTAAAATATAAACAAACTAGAAGAAACGTTAAACTAAGTATTAAGACAAGAACTTGGTCTCGAGTGAATCAGGGATCAATAAAGTGATTAACTTCAATTATTAAAAAAGATATTTTTGATTAAAAAATTTTATAATATTTTGTATCATGAACTGTATTGGTATCATTATGTTTGCATTCATACTTATTGTTGCTCATTCTGATAAGCAATACTTACAATTTTCTGAATAAAGTGCAAAAATAAATGGAATAGCCGTACATACTATGGTCTTTTTCAGAAATAATTAGAAAGGATTTTTTACAAAATTTATCGACTATTATACTAAACTTTAGTGTGACATTTTGACTTAAATAAACGTAGTCTGGTATAGCTAAATATCGTTTTAATAACTAGATTTATCATCATAATAACTCTCTTGGAAAAGACCGATTCGATATATAAAAAATCCTAAAAAATCGGTCAATTATAGATTTTTGATACCATAATAAAGCGAATCAAAAGTATTTCTTTTTGTCGATTAAGATATTTTAATGCCTTGCTAGCTCATATCTAATGGATTTAAGAAATATGTCGATAACATGATCGAGTAAGTGGGTCCTATAGTCTCTTTTGCTCCATATACATATCACTATACAACGGATTAAGGCTTTTCTGTAATATCTCAGCCTTAATAAGGATCAAATTTTATGACAATAACTTCCATTCAGGCTGCAATCATAAGTAGACATTTATGTGAGCTTTACTATGTTGAAGAAAGTCATCTTAATGCCTTGAGAGATTTAGTTATAGATCAAAGAGGATGTGAAGATATTGGATTCAATTTCATGGTTGCTTACTATTATCCGTAGATACGTCCTTTGGTTATCATTTCTAGAAATTTATCAATATTTCTCAAATAGAGAGATATTTTCAATCAAAAAGGATTAAAATCTAACTGCATTACAGGTATTGCTAAAATATTTGGGTAAGTATCTTTAAGACTTAATTTAATTTCTCAAAACCATTCTAATCAAGTATCTATGCCACTTCAACGACTAACTTTGATGGCAAAATATTAATATTTTCAAAGAAAAATTGACAAATTTAAAAATTAAGAAAATGATTAATTTTTTCATTTGAGAACCCTTTTTGACAAAAAATAAATATTCATCCTATAAAGAAAAGATATGATAGTTTTCCTAAAATATTTAATTCTCGCTCTTTTTCTTATTCTTAACCTTGTTTGGTATAAGATATATGTGGTCGTAACTAAATCACATAAATAAAATAAAAAGATTAAAGATTTATAGTAAAATGTAAGACTTTCTTAGTCGTAGTGATTAGGTTCAAACATTTATCTATATAATACATTTTACTTGTATATACAAATAATAAAATAGTTTTCTATAAAATAGCTTAACAGAATGAGTTCTTCTAAGATAGGCGATCTGAAAAACTACAATTTCTTTCAAACGTACATCTTCCATCAGCAGAATCGACACCACTTACAAGAAAATAATCGATGCTGACCTCGATTTGATACAACTTAACAAGCGTATTGAAGATATAAAAAGAAACCTTATGAACCTTTAAGAAGATGAAAGAGATGAATGGTCATGTCTGATAATCAGAAAAATATAGCAACATATGAACAAATATTACAGTTCGAAAGAAGAATCCCTCGCATCTCGACAAAAGTCTTCAGTCGTTCTGAGGTAAACTTTAAGAACCTATGTGACACTTAGTCACAAAACTAATAGTATCAAGCTTCATATTTAGATAACTAAAATTCTAAAAAAATAGAGTAAATCATCAAAGAACTTTATTTAGATGTGTACGGCTCTAAAATAGAGGGTGCATTCACAAAAGTCAAATACAAAACTCAAGACCTTTAGATACTCTAATACTAATAGCCAGAAAGTTTAGTCAAAAAAGCTTTTAAATGCTGTTGCTTCCACTATTGAATCTATATTTTTTTATTCTTAAAATCTCAAAAATTGGACAGTTTTTTAATAATACTATCTATTAATCATTTGAACCATAGAACAACGTTGCATCGCTCTCCTTCAGTAAGTTCATTAGTCAAATGTGGAATTTTCCCAGAATGTATCAAAGCAAAATCTTCCAAAGGCTCGAGAATAAGCTGTCCATTGAAAACAACTTAGTTTCCTACCGCAGAAGTGCTTAGACACAAATTGACTGTATAGTTGCTATCATCTACATGAAAAGCCAGTCCTTTGTGTCCTTTGTCATACGTAATCGCAAACGAAGCGAAAAGCTATAGATGATCGTCGTTGTATTTGAGATGCTGTATGTACTTGCTGTAGTATTCATTAAGAGATTTTCCTACGATTTGGTTTATGTTGTAGATATCTTACTAGCTAATCGGATTAAGTGATGTGTATTTATGCAGGTTATTGACGCTGTTTGTCTTACTTTCCTATATTTTTGACAAATATTCTTGTTTTTTGCCAGTGTAGTTTTATATTAGCTTTTCGGAGGGGATCAGAAAGATGCCGTCTTTGATGAATCTACGCAAATGCTTTGGGACCAGACTGATAAATTGATTTAATGTAGAAGTATTGTTTTATTTCTAGTTTTTAGGCAGATTGTAATCGTTTAGTGATGACATTATATAAGATTTATAAATTATTCTTGTATAGTGAAATTTCACAAAGAGCTTACCGTTCATTTCTGATAGTCAATCTATTACTATCAAAATTTATCAAAATATTATCTAATTTTAGATATTGGTGTATCAAATGATTTCTTCAATCTAATTCGAACTTTGATTTATAGATCCCACTATTCCGATCTAAAACGTTCTATTCCAAGGATAATAAACAGAATCTATTTTGAACTTTAAATCCAACATCTTACACAAAGCTTCTCCTTTAGCCTTCATCGATTTGAAACTAAATCTTTCGTAAAATGGCAAATCGCTATCAAGCTTATAAACGTTGTCAGTCGGCACATCGACTATGTACGAAACAAGTTTCTGCCTGAGAATCGCTTGCCAATCTCTATCTTCAAGTATCCGAAGAAGGTTGAAATAAGAATTCGCACAAGTGTAGTCACCTGGATTGCAAGGGCTGCATTGAGGACATATAGGTGCTTTCACCATCACAGCATTTTGATTGATATTTCCATACTTTTGAACAAAATAAAGTATAACTGCATTAGAAATAGTAGTTCCCAAAGTGTTTCCATTCGTATTCCACCCTGCATAACTCCACTTAGATGTCCCTCTTTTGCATTCAATATTCTTCTGTAAAAGATACTAAACAAAAGCTATATCTGCGCCGTTTGAATATTTGTTGTCTACATATCCGACTATTTGCGAAGAATCGCATACAAATCTGTCAAAAATTGTGTAGTTGGTTGGTTGGTCGCCTGCTTGATTCGGTGCTTATTTTTGAGTAGGACCATCAAAATTATTTATAAGCAAAGTCACAGCTGGCGCAGGATATATTCTTCCACCCGCTGCGATGATCTGATTTCTCACCGTATCGATCAAAGGCTCACCTTCGTAATTGGGAATCAACGAAGAAGTCGACTGATTTCTATAAATCGTATTAATATTGATAATTTCGTTATAGTAATCTGATGTATATTTAGCCAACAGACTCAGATGAACTTAATCTGCTCCAGGATATATCAAAATTTATTAAGACAAAGATAGATTAGCTACAAGTGCTTTAAGTTATCGAGCCTATGCGATATTGAAACCATACTGAGCATTATCATCAAGTGTTATGTATAACTTTTCAAACAATTTTCTTCCTTTTTGCTTACTAGCTGCAAATCTATTCAATAAATATATCAAAACTTGATGATTTCTTGTTCTTCGAGTCGTAAAATCATTGAGAACATCTTCAGGTATCTGTTTTTTGTAGATTTGACTTTGCTAGTAATCTGATTGGTTTTTTGTTTGACTGTATTTATCTGTGTAAAAACTGTAGAAATATATAGATCTGCCGTATTGTTACCAATAGTTGGGTTATTCAACTGCCACGTTGAATTGAGGTATACGCATCACAACAGCAGATCCATATATTTTCAATGAAGGTTTTACTGATTTAACTGATTCTAATGCATCTATTCTTATTTTTACTTATGCTAGAGTATCATTTGAAGTTCTCGATGCTATCAATCCACCATAAAGCAACATTTAAAGTGATATGATAGCAACATCATTAGCTGGAGCTTGATTTGTAAACCATTGAGAAATCACTGCTGGTGATTTGTATAGTTTCAGTGAAGGCAAAAGGGATTCAGGCTGAGTGTTAATTACATATGGGGTAAGCAAAGCCAGATTGAGAAAGTTTATGCGGGTTGCAAATCGTTCGTCAAGAGGCATGTTGAGAATTCTGACCGTAAGGACGGTAGTCAAAAGAAGAAAGAGCGCAAAGAGTTTCATAGATATGTAAATAATATTATGATTGATATTAATTCGTACAAATATGATATGGATACAAATATACAGAAATACATAAATTGATCAAATTCTGAGATTCCAGAGCTAATCTGTAATAAATTATTTCTTATTTTTGTTTTCTTCGATCTATTCTTACATATTTTCTTGTAAAAATTTAATGTTAAATGAGTCATAATTTTATTTGCTAACAAGAAGTCCCTGATCTTTGAAAACTAAATTCGGCACATCTGCAGTAAGAATAACTAAGCTTTTATTCTATTTTTATAATTAAAAATACTCAAGTAGTGCAAGCAAATCTTTCTTGTCAACAAAAATCAAAAGTTTTTACATAATTTTTATTGTGCAACTGCTTAAACCTTTTATATAAGTTTATCTTGATTTTCTTTATTAAACTTAGTTTGGAACAGACATAGATATCAAATCGTCTTATAAAGAGTTTTAATCATTTGTGTTACCAAATTATTATTTATGATTTCTTTTTTTACATAAAATTCTATATAATTTTTAACATCTTGTTGTAAATGTAAATTTTTAACCATCATTCATAAGCTTAGCTCGAAAAAGAACATTTTATAAATTTTGTTCATATTGAGTAGCAAAGTTGACCTGAAGACGCGAACATTAAAAAAATATTTATACAATTTTGTCCTTTTGCCAGCTCATCTAAATTTTAACATTTTGTAAGTGTACTAGACGTTTTTATTTGAATTCGACATCTTAATTTTACATATGTATCACTTGCAAGGCAGTTTTTAGATTATCCCAAAGAATTAGCGGGTTTATGTCTGTGATGCAAAGAACGAGACTTATGTTTTGAAGAGGTTTTTCTTTTATTAAGGAGTTCAGGTAGTCCTCCACTAGCTAGTTTACAAAACAGTATTTCATTA
>Ga0169931_10009417_pt1 | contig 14085 bp, 13 predicted proteins | sample Kivu_15m_20L_FD_129675 | JGI IMG/M metagenome (GOLD analysis project Ga0169931, IMG submission 129675) | Freshwater microbial communities from Lake Kivu, Western Province, Rwanda to study Microbial Dark Matter (Phase II) - Kivu_15m_20L... | ecosystem: Environmental > Aquatic > Freshwater > Lake...
AGAGACACTACCGCCCCGGGCTACTCCTACTTCAATGACTGCCGTGGGTTTATAGTCAAAATAGAATTCTTGAATAACGATAATATCTTCAGGAAGTTTCACAATTGGTATGCCCATCCAATTCTTATTCGATACGTATCTAAAGTTCATCAATTCGACGAATAAATCCATGAATTTCATATACAAAGCCTCATCCTTCTCAAGTAGGCTTTGCAACTTTTCCCTCGTAGCTTCAAATTCTGATGCAGTTTCGATATCTTCTAGGTAGGACATAGTGGGATAGTACTTCCTCCTTAGTTAAAAATCTCTTTTTGCTAGCGTTAATATACTGATTTCTCAATAAGTCAATGAAGTGGTAGCCACACAAAGGCTAAATACTTCTGTCTGTTTCAAAGCAACCCTCTAACGAGGAGGCTCTGATTTACCACTTGCCAACCCTGAAATTTGCTATTTCTTCCAACATTAACTCTTGGGCATCTCGACCAGTTGCAAATTTAGAATACCATTCTGCAGTTTGTATTACTGCATCTGGTTGTGGTATCGATAGTTGCCATCCAAGAGTTGACTTTGCTAGTTTTGAATTCAATTCAAGTTGCTCACTTTCGGGAATAGATGACTTCAAATACTCATAATTGGCTTTCTTTTTGAACGCTCTCTCAAAAAGGCAAACAAGTTCTTTAACTTTTAATGAAGTACTTGGGCCAAAATTAATTGCCGTAGGAATACCTTCTTTTCCTTCTAAGTGTAATTGAGCCAAAAGTAAATAGCCATAGAGACAATCGAGTACGTGCTGCCAGGGGCGAGTAGCGTTTGGATTTCTGATTGAGATCAAGTCGTTTGAGAAGAGTGCTCTCACTAAATCTGGAACGAGACGATCTTCACCCCAATCGCCACCGCCAATTACATTACCTGCACGAACGGTAGTGATTCGTTTCTTTGTTGGGTTATTTGCAATGTTTATCGAGTTAACAATAATTTCAGACGCAGCTTTGGAAGCACTATAAGGATCTACGCCACCTAACTTATCTGACTCTTCAAATGGTCTATTTCTGCCAAGATTTTCATAGACTTTATCTGTTGTGGCAATTGTCATACCTATGACAGATTCGCATGCCAATGAAGAGAGAAGGACATTAGCGGTACCAGTAATGTTGGTGGTTATGCTTTCAATAGGGTTTCTTACAGATCTACGCACATATGCCTGCGCTGCTAAATGAAAAACATAATCTGGACGCAAGATTCGTATAGCGTTTGAAACCTGAAATTCATCTCTTACATCCTCAAAAAAATTGGCCGAAACTTGGTCACTAATGCTTGCATCAACAAAAAGAGATTGTGGGCTTTCTGGAGGCAATGAAAGGCCAACGACTTCAGCTCCCAGATCTTTAAGTAAGAGAGTAAGCCAAGAACCTTTGAACCCCGTGTGGCCGGTTACTAACACACGCTTTCCCCGCCACAAAGCCAAGTCTAAACCCAAGGAAGTACTCCCGTGGTGATGGCTTCCTCTAAGCGTTGTAGATCACGCAAGGTATCTACAGGTTGCCAAAATCCAAAATGTTTATATGCACCCAACTTTCCAGAACTCGCAATTTTCGGAAGTGTGTCAATTTCAAATGAAGAATTTTCACCTTCAATAAAGTTAAAGACTGCAGGATTCAGAACTAGAAATCCACCGTTTACCCAAGCACCATCACCGATTGGTTTCTCCTGAAAATTCTCTACTTGATTCCCTATTAAATTTAGAGCGCCAAATCTGGCTGGGGGTTGTACTGCTGTAAGAGTTGCTATGTTTCCTGATGCATAGTGAGAATCTATCAATTCTGGAATATTGACGTTGGCTACGCCATCTCCATAAGTTAAAAGAAAGTCGTTACTGAGTAAGTCACGCAGACGTCCGATTCGACCGCCCGTATTAGTTTCAACCCCCGTATCGATAACAGAAACCTTCCAAGGTAGACTTCGAATTTTATGGATTTCACGATCTGGAGTGGCTAGATTAAAAGTTATGTCAGATTGATGGAGCCAGTAGTTGGCGAAGTACTCACGAATTTGCTGTCCTTTGTATCCAGCTAAAACTATAAACTCAGTTATTCCGTACATCGCATAGTTCTGCATAATGTGCCAAATAAGGGGCTGCCCATAAGCTTCCACAAGTGGCTTTGGTTTAAAATTAGTTTCTTCCGCCATGCGAGTGCCTCGCCCGCCTGCTAATATGACCGCAATCATGGGTTAAAAGTAGCCTATTGTTAAGGAATTTCCGCGAAGAGCTGTTGCTATCGCAATCGTCCCGTCACATCGGAAGTCGTCTCGGCTTGAAACTCTCTAAGCGCCCCCAAGGTCAAGCCTCCTGGAATCTCTAAAGGTGTCAAAAAGTGATTTAGTCACATAACCCCTATTGTTGGATTAATAACGCGTGTTTGAAATAGAGCTTGATTGACAACTTCAGTGTTGGAATTATGAAGGAACTTCCAATACAGCTTATTTTTAAAGACTCTGACCCACTCTGCTGTACCGAGGTAACCAAGAGCTTTAAGAAAACCCCGAACAAATATTGTACTTATCGAGTACTGCACTGCAATAACTATCAATCTGGCTTTAGACACGTTAGAAGTTTGTGATCGACGTATTGATTTGACTCGATCGAACAGTGTGTTAAGAGCCCTAATTGTAGAGTTCTTAAACTTATATGACTGAGTGCCGAGATTCTTAAGGTCACTTTCAAAAGAATTCCACTCTTTTCGTGCAATATATTGAAAAAGTGTATTCTCGTTTTGGATAAAATTGCCAGCTAAAGATAATTCCTGCACCCAAAGTAAATCTCCCCCTGGAAAATTGCGGAATCCTGGAATTTTTTTTGCAAATTTGGCTCTGTACATGCCATAAATCGCTACAGCAGGAAAATTGTAAAGTGTCTCCTTATACCTTGCCTCCACTCGCGTTTTGTCACTAAATGAATTGAGATTGGAATAGAAAATTACTCGCTCCTTAGTTTCAAGACAGACAGCAACGCGAGTTTGGCAAAGTACTGCATTGGGGTTCGCAATCAAAGAACAAACACATTCCTTAATAAAATCTTTGGAATGTAAATCATCCGAAGAAGCCCACATGAAAAACTCCCCCGAGGACTCCTGAAGGACCTGATTAAAATTGTTCATTAATCCAAGGTTTTCATTGTTTTTGATTAACTTAACCCGAGAATCTTCAGATGCAAACATCGCGGCAATTTTTGCAGAATCGTCAGTCGATGCATTGTCAGAAACAATCAACTCAATATTCTTGTGGCTCTGCCTTAATAGCGAATTCACAGTCGACTCAAGATGCACAGCTCCGTTAAATACAGGAATGCCTATTGAAACAAGTGGCTCTTGTAAGTGATTCATAGCTTTCCTGATCAACGACTTTCCTCGTAAATCATTGGAGAAATGACTACACTACTCATGGGAGGAAGCCTAGTCATGGTTGAACAAAAAAAGATTGTATGGAGTGCGTCAAATGTTGCCTTTTTTTGGAGTTCGTATTTAAAGAACCCCAACAACCATGGGGGTTGGATGTCAGAAGGCTCCGGCAAGGCAATCATTCGAAGAATGAGGAAAATTTTGCCAAACGGCTTTCTATCAGCCCCAAAGATCATTTGCGATTGGGGTTGTGGAACAGGGAGCTTTGCAAAGGGCCTTGTAACTAAAGGTCACACCGTATTTGGGTTTGATCAAAAAGAAGTCGTGACACAAATACCCCAAAATTTGGATAATTTTATTCGTGTCTTCGACACAAACATCATAGATGATGAATCACTTGACCTTGTTTATGGTCTCGAAGTTATTGAACACATTATTGATTCTGAAGTTCAAAAAACCTTCACAGAGTGGAAACGTATTCTGAAAAGGACTGGCTATTTGTTGTTGACGACACCAAATGAAGAGAATCTGGAATCAAACAGCATCATTTGTCCTAATTGTGAGACGCAATTCCATGCTGTACAACATGTGCGTGCTTTCACAAAGGTATCTATCGCGAAAATGCTAGAAGAAAATGGTTTTAAGGTCGAAAAGGTTTGGTTGGGTGAGTTCTTTTTTGTCACTAAACGTGGATTTGTAGTAGACGTTTTGCGAAAAATTTGGTTCGTATTTCGAAAGATTCAAGAGAGTCGAAATGAGAATTTTAAAGATCCTCATATGATGGTACTTTGTAGGTTAAAGTAAAATTGGTTTTTTATCAGATTCCTGACAAAAGAAGTTGATTATCAAATCTTGGAATCTTCTTGCGAATTTGACTTAGATCGCCATCCCCAAGAACTAACCCATCTTCTAGATAAATGATGCGGGGAAATTTCCGAATAGAACTCAGACGATGGGCAATTGTAATTAAGGTTGTATTAAGACCCAAGTCCTCTAGGGCATTCATAATTTCAAATTCCGTCTCTGCATCAAGGGCGCTGGTGGCTTCATCCAGAATCAAGATTTTCGGTTCTGTATATAGCGCCCGAGCAAGACCCACCCGTTGTTTCTGACCTCCGCTCAATGTTGTTCCGCCTACTCCAAGGTTTGTCTCTACTCCTTTTGCCAACTGTTCAATTACTTCACTTAGTTGCGTCCTCCGCACAGCTCTGAAAAATGAATCCCAGTCGATTTCAGATCTTTCGATTCCGAGGCAAATGTTTTCAAGTAATGTCCCGTTAGTTAGTGTTACTTCTTGCGGAAGATATGAGACCTTTCCAGGATTTTCATTGACCCAGGTTGCGGCTGGCTGGTTTCCAATAACAGCTTTTCCGAGAGTGGGATTCAAGAGCCCTAAAAATATGTCACATAATGTTGATTTTCCAGCGCCAGACGGGCCCACTATCGCCACTCTCTCACCTGGTTGGATTTGGAAGGTCAGATCTTTCAAAACATCTGTATCAGAGTTAGGAAAGTGGAAAGAAACCTTTTCTAACTCGATCGAAGAAGTTTCGGGCAATCTCAACTTGGGTTGAGAAGGATCCGTTTCAATTGAGATAAATTTGTCGTTCCTACTAGAGCTCTGAGAATTAAAGTATGAGGAATCTCGTTCCACTGATGCAAGATCTGTAAGTAGATTATGCGCCATATTGGCATAGTGCTGACGGCTTTGTAGACTAAAGATAGCGCTCTGAACTCTTAGTAGTGACGGAAATAGTCGTCCCGCAGCGGTTAGATAAACCGCAAAGACCGAAATAAACTGCTCAGAATCAGTTAAGAGATTGCCCGCAACGAGTAAGCTCACAGCGCCAAAGAGCATCGCTACCTCCAACATATATTTTGGCACTTGCTGGATCCACATGTCATTGGCAAAACTTTGAGCGCGCTGTTCAGATAATCCTTCTAGCCTGTCTTCAAACCATCGAGTTCGTCGAAAAACTCGAATTTCACGAAACAGTTTAAGAATACTAAAAAGTGTTACTTGACTGCCTACCTGCATTTCTCCCAAATTGCGATTGAACCGAGAGACTTTCTTGCCAATAATTTGTCTTAATGTTAAAATAGTCACGGCGAGGTAAAGCACGGTAAAGATAGCCACAAGCGGATTGACGAGTGCTAGAATCGATAGGAAAAATACAATTAGCGCCAGTTCAGACAGTATCAGCATGAATTGCCCCATTGAATTTGTTACAGCAGCTGAAACTCCAAGAATAAGGGCAGTAGAGAGTTTATGCGGTTCTTGGTGACGCAACCAGATGTATTCCGAATTTATTACTTTTGAAACTAGCTGAGAAGTGATTCTACATTGTTGATGTGCCAAGAATCTAAAGCATCTACGTGAAAAATAGAGCGCGAGTAACGTTTTTGACACAAAAAAAAGCAAGATCACAATGGAGAGAATGATTATTTGATTTCCAACATTTTGATTGAGTAAGCCAAACAACGGGAGAATTTCATTAATCACAGGTGAGAGCGGGGCCCGAGTCAGGCTGGTCGAAGCCAAGATTCCAATCAGCCCTGCGAGAGCGATACCAAGAATGTCGAAAAAGCCTAGGGACATTTGGATGCCAACAGCAAGTAGGTATCTACGCTTACTGCGCGGATCAAGAAGGGCGTATGACCTCTTTTGAATTTCCCAAAGATTCACCTTACGATTCTATCCAGAGAAGACGCCTGGATTGTCAATGTCTCTTGATTTCTCTCGATTAGGACTTAAATTCTTTAGGGCGCCTTGTCCATAACCGTCAAGAACTTGGATACACTTATCTACTTGAACGAATGATTCCACAAACTAAATGACTTTTACTAGGAGTCAAGAGATTTAGATAAAATGAAAATGCGCAGTTGGATCCTTCTAAGTATTCTTTGGGGCATAAATTGAAACTTATCGTTCTTCAGTCTGCGTATACATATAACACGCTATGCGAGAGAAACTTGCTTCACTTCGCCACCTCGAAGGATTTAGACGGATTCTTCGACACAGTATATACAGTTCACGCGGCTGCGACGCTGGAATTCGAGATCAATTCAAGGGAACGGTACGGGAAAATAACAACATACTCGCATTCCCCAACCCACATCTTCATTGAAGCTAAGGTTGGTAGATACTGGCATTTGAGAAGTTATCCCTCCTTTAATTTTATAATTGCTCAAATTGGCTTGGTTTTACATCTAATCAAGTTGTCTTGGGGCGAGAGACACCTACTTATTCGCGCCGAAGATCCTCGATATAATGGTTTGCTTGGGTTCCTGTTAACACGAGTTAAGCGTCTTCCATTTATTGTAGGCTCTTGGGGAAACCCAGACACAATTAGAAAATATACAAGTTTGCCGCTTCAACCCAGAGTGTTTAGAAGCGTGAGATTGGAAGCGTCTTGTGAAAGATTTCTCATTAAGCGCGCGGATTGCATTCTTGTTCAGAATGAAGACAACTTTAATTACGCGGTCCTGTATGGCGCAAAGAAGGAGAATATAAAATACTTTCGTCTCGGGAATGCCCTCTACTCGGGACACTTCGAAGAACCAGAAAGGCGAACTCCCCCTCCGGAAAATCGAGTCAAAATTAAGCATGAGGATTTCAAAGTGTGTACCATCTCGAGGCTTGAAAAATTGAAAATGGTAGATCACGCCTTAGAGGCCTTTGCGTCCATGAGAAATTTGGAAAACTCACAACTATACATTTTTGGAGATGGCAGCGAGAGAAATTCCTTGATGAATCTGGGTAACAAGCTGGGAATAGGCGCCCGAATTCACTTTCTTGGCAACGTTGATCAAGACACTGTCGCAAGAACACTTCCCCAGATGGACTTAGTTCTCTCCCCTTCTATGGGACGAGCGCTAACAGAGGTGGCATTGGCCGGACTTCCAATTGTCGCCTACGACACTGATTGCCATCCAGAGATTGTGAAAACAAGTAAGACTGGCATCCTTGTGAGATACCTAGATATCCCAGCCATGGCTAAGGCTGGAGATTTCATGTTAGATCAACGGGGAGAAGCCAAACGAATGGGAAAGGCTGTTCGTAAATTTACAATGGATTTAATGAATCCTAAAAATTTAGTGAAGGAACAAAGATTGATATTTTCTGACTTGGTGAGAAGAAAGAATCAGGCAATTTTTCTGTATTTTCTTTTGTACTAAATTTTTATTCCGAAGCTCTTGTTCAACATGTCAAGCATATTTCAAGCTTTTTTGTTCAATCTAGATTCTTGTTTTGCTGGGGATTAGAAATTACTGAGGTGTCCACTGCGACTCAATTGATTTGATCTCTTCAAAATGGAATACGGCTCTACCAATGCCGTTTCAATAATTAAGGGGTACTCAGCTGATGAAATTTCCTGCAGTGAAACTGATTAAGACTCATAAATGATCTTGTATTCGCTTAGCATACGTTGGATAGAGTAGTTTCTAGCTGCATAGTAAGACTGGTATAAAATCAAGTCTTGGGTTTTCACAATATCCTTAGAAAGTTCCAAAATCTTTTCTGCCACATGCCTAGGCTCGATGCTTGACCAAATCCAATCAGATTCTCCCATTGAGTATTCCGGTAGGAGTTGAAGCGCTACAACCGGCAACCCCGCAAAGACTGCTTCTAATCCGGCGATACCAGTAATTCCTTCCACGTTCATGGAAACGTAAAAGTCTATTTGGCTGAAAAAATTATCAGAATTTTCGATGAGTCCTGCAAATGTCAGAGTGTCATTTAAGTTTAGTTCTTTGGCCAAATGTTCAAGTTTTTTTCGCTCCGTGCCGTCACCGCCAATAATGAATCTGTACTCGCCTTTCGAATCTAATTTTGAAATTTCTGAAAAGACCTCTAGGAATTGCCATGGACGGCGCTCCGCTTCTAATCTGCTGATTGTTCCGATTACTTTCGGTGATCCAACTCTTTGTCTTTTCAATGAGCTCGCTGACTTATTTGCCAAAATTCCATTAGCCACAACATCTATATTTGTGCGCTTGCATGACGTTATGAATTCTCGCCAACGACTGTCGAGTGCCATAAGAACGAACGAATCAAAAAAATGTGAGAAGGCTCTGTTAATCCATTCTATTTTTCCTCTTGCTCCGACCATGTGACAAGTTGCAATCAATTTTGGTTTCTTGGCTCCATGACTTTTTCTCCAAATCGATAACATCGATCCGAAGACTAAACCAAATGTAAGATGACAATGGATAACATCGAAACTTTGTAGAAACTTATGATTCTTACTAATCCAAAAAGGAAGTCTTATATATTTAAGTTGTGGAAGCAAATTATTGGATGCGATAAAGAACACTTTCACTTCCCTATCAAGAAGTTGTTGATTTAAACTGTAATCAACTGGATATGCCAGCAGGACAGTAATTTCGTCACCTGAGATATTTGAAGCATTTGCAAGCTCGACGACGATACGCTCTGCGCCACCTTTAGATAGGCTTGGTACTACATGAAGTATTCGCATAGTGTCGTAAGATTAGGTGAAGTTGATGGGATTTAAGTAATTCTTCCTTACAGGTTTCCTGATTTTTTGGCCTAGTTGCCCCACATTCCTGAAGACTTGGATCTTGGCGATTAAACTTGGCCAATTTAGGACTGATTTTTGAAAAGAATTCAATTAGATTCATAGGTCACTCTATCTGCTGAATCTACAAGGATTGGTTAGTGAGTTTGGTAGATTACAATTAATTTTGTTCGCGTTCAGTCATCCCTTCTTTATTATTTCAGTTGTTGCATCGGCATGGTGGAGGTGCTCCTTCAATACTGTTGGCTCCGCAGCGTGTCTATGGAGCGAGACTTGAGGCAGATTCAAGATTTAGACACGTTGATAGATAGAATTTCCTCATGGCATTTATTCATCCCACCTCAGATGTTGCGACCAGCGCGCAAATAGGAGAAGGTGTCGCAATCTGGGATTACGTAAAAATCGGTGAGGGTTGCGTACTCGGGAACAACGTCATCATTGGTCGTGGAGTTTATGTTGGAAATAGGATTCACATCGGCGACAATTCCAAGATTCAAAATCTCGCACTCTTATATGAACCCGCGATTCTCGAAGCTGGAGTATTCATTGGGCCTGGCGTTATCTTCACCAACGATCAATATCCTCGCGCGGTTAATCTGGATGACTCCCAAAAGAATTCTGACGATTGGCAAGCTGTTGGAGTGAAAGTGGGCAAGGGTGCGTCTATAGGTGCCGGAAGCATATGTGTTGCGCCAGTCGAGATCGGTGCATGGGCGCTTGTCGCCTCTGGATCAACTGTCACCAAGAATGTACCTGCATTTGCTCTTGTTGCTGGTACCCCCGCAAGGCGAATTAAATGGGTGGGAAAGGCGGGAGTACCTTTACTCATTGAAAAGGATGGCTACTATCTTTGTCCAAAAACCGGATCTCGCTACTTGGAATGTGATACCGACACATTGAAGGAAGTTGATTGATGAGCGTTTTTATTCCTGCTGCTAGGCCAATTATTGGCGAGGAGGAACGTGCTGCAGTAGATCGTGTTCTGCAATCGGGAATGATGGCACAAGGTCCTGAAGTTGCTGCCTTTGAAAATGAATTTTCATCGATAGTTGCTAATCGACCATGCATTGCAGTGAACTCTGGAACTTCAGGTTTACATATGGCTTTGATTGCAGCAGGCATAAAGCAGGGTGACGAAGTGATTGTTCCCTCCTTTACTTTTGCCGCAACAGCGAACACAGTAGCCTTGATTGGAGCGACCCCTGTATTTGTTGATATCGATCCTAAAACTTTCAATATTGATCCCTTAGCGATTGAAGCAGCTGTAACGCCCCGCACGCGTGCAATTCAACCTGTGCACTTATATGGCCAGCCTGCTGCAATGAATGAAATCATGGCAATTGCCGAACGGCACAATCTGCTCGTCCTAGAGGATGCCGCGCAAGCACATATGGCCTCGCTAAGTGGAATTCCTGTCGGATCCTTTGGAACAGCAGGCGTTTTCTCTTTCTATCCTACAAAAAATATGACTTCGGGTGAGGGAGGTATGATTTCAGCCGCCTCCGATGAAATTGCACGCCAGTGTCGCTTGTTGCGCAATCAAGGTATGGAAAAACGCTATGATAACGAAATTGTTGGGTTTAACACCCGAATGACTGATATCCATGCAGCAATCGGTCGAGTGCAACTCACTAAATTAGAATCTTGGACAAGGCAGCGACGTAGTAATGCCAAATTCCTTAACGAAAATCTTAGAGATGTAGTTATTCCTTATGTAGCACCAAATGCAATCCATGTTTACCATCAGTACACAATTCGAATTCTTGGACACTCACGTGACGCGTTTGCTGATGAGATGAATAAACGTGGCGTAGGAAGTGGTGTGTACTATCCAACTCCAGTCCATGAGTTAGACTCCTTTAGGATTAAATTGGACTTACGCGAAACGACTCGGGCAAGCAAAGAGGTGCTCTCAATTCCTGTACATCCCTCTCTTTCGCCAGGGGAACTTGAAACAATTGTTTCTGTCATTAATTCAATTGCTAGCGCGGGAGCCTAATGAGTAAGAATTTGCGTGCAGGGCTTATTGGCATCGGAGCGATGGGGCGTCATCACGCCAGGGTCCTTGCAACTCTCTCTGGCGTAGATTTTGTTGGAGTTTCTGACCCCGCAGGTGATGTTAATAATGTCGCACAGGGGCGACCTATCTTTAAATCTATTGAACAACTAATTGCGCTTGGTATCGATTACGCAGTAGTTGCAGTTCCAACTATTCACCATTTAGAGGTTGGTACAGAACTTGCTAATGCAGGCATTCATGCGCTCGTTGAGAAGCCAATTTCTCAAGACATGGTCACGTCGAGGGCTTTGGCAACCATTTTTTCTAAAGCCAGACTCGTAGGCGCAGTTGGTCACATCGAACGTTATAACCCAGCTTTGCAGGAAGCGCAGCGTCGGCTTGAACAACTTGGTTCGCTCTATCAAGTCGTGACCCGTCGGCAAGGGTCATATCCCTCTCGAATTTCTGACGTTGGAGTGATTCTTGATTTGGCAACACATGACATAGATCTTACCTCATGGCTAACAAGCCAACACTATGTTTCTGTAGTGGCCAGCACTGCGCTGCGTACAGGCAATGAACATGAAGATTTAGTAGCGATAATCGGAACTTTGAGAGATGGCACAATTACTAACCATCTTGTGAATTGGCTAAGTCCTTTAAAGGAGCGTGTCACGATTATCACTGGAGAAAATGGAGCATTTGTCGCTGATACTCTAACCGCTGATTTAACTTTCTATGCAAATGGAACCGTAACTTCAGAGTGGGAAGGGATTACACAATTTCGTGGAGTAAGCGAAGGTGCTGTTATCCGTTACGCCATACCTAAACTTGAACCACTCCGCTTGGAGCATGAGCATTTTCGTGATGCAGTGTTAGGTAAGTCGGCAGATATTGTCACAATGGAGCAAGGGCTTACAACCATCCTTGTTGCTGAAGCAGTAATTGAAAGTGCGAGGACGAATCAGAATATCAAGATACAACTTTGATTCGTTTAGGTGCTGTTAGAGCACCGATAGTACAAGCAAGTTAGTCTAAAGAGTTCGTTGCGCTGCAATGAAAGCAAGTGGTACATAATTAGACTTATTGACTCGAGACTTGCATCCCGGGCTCCTCGGTCAATTGCGCCCAAGTTGTTTGAAATTATGTCAGGGCGATTGTCAGAGTACTTTGATACCAAGCAACTTTGGCATGAAAATACTGACTCCGATCGCCAACTCTCAGGATCGGTTGCATCCTATAAATCCTATTCCACCTGTGACCGCCACCCTTTTCATAGTTGAATCCTAGTGGAGGAAGCAGAAAGAAATACAAACCTTTAATAATTTGGATTTTATATACTTAAGCATCATCCAATTTGAGAAATGCACCAAAAAGACAGAGCCAAGTTACCCCCGCGAGCAGAAGCATTGATGTGAAATTATGGCTTGAAGTTGCAAGGAGGGTTGCAAATCCAACAAATACTCCACATAGAGTCCACAAGAAAAGTGCAGCCTGTTTCTTACTTAATCCACTCCTAATCAATCTATGAGACAAATGGTCTCTTCCCCCTTGAAAGATCGAGACCCTCCTTCTGATTCTTGAAGTTACTGCCACTGACGTATCAAGGATCGGGACAGCAAGGAGTAGAACGGGAATCGATAGGGAAAGGGTTTGGCTCTTTACATCAGGGTCAAGTCTAATAGTTAAGACAGAAATTAATATTCCTAAGAATAGAGCTCCGGCATCTCCCATGTATATTTTGGCAGGACTCTTATTCCAAAGAAGAAAACCTAGCATTGATCCAAAGATTGTAACTGAAGTTGCAGCTATCAAGTATTGCCCAGTTTGGTGGGCAATCAAAAACAATCCTAGAGAAGTCGCTGCAACAGCTCCCGCGGCACCTCCGTCTAGATTGTCAAAGAAATTAATTGAATTAGTTATCCCTACAACCCAAAATACTGTTATTGCGGCATCAAGGATTGAATTGTTCGTTGGATTGCCAACACTGTCTGACAGAATCAGAAGCGCTGCCGAGTATACTCCCGCTAGAGTTTGGAAAGTAAAACGCGTGAGTGGCGTAAGTGAGGCATAATCATCAATCAGACCGATTAATCCAAGTACTAGGGCGGGAATTAGTAGCGATATTGCTAGCCCTATCTCGTTCCGGGTATGGAGCTGAGTAATAAGAGCGAGGAAGATTGTGATACAAACACCAAGAATTATCGCCACGCCACCTAGGTATGGAATTGGTTCATTATGGGTTTTGTGGAGGGGATTTGGTTTATCAAGAAAGTGAATTTTCAGAGCAATCTTGCGCATGATTGGCGTTAAAATTCCTACCAGAGAGAAAGAAGTTAAAGTAAGTATTATGAACTGAGCAGCAAGGTTCATGCTTACTCTTTGAGATTCAGTTTTGAAGTTACAAATACGTTTACGCAGATTGGCAAGACCTTCATATTGAACTATGCAGAACCAGATTTACGGCGGAACATCTTTGGTGCTCCTCCGCCGGCTTGATCGCCATGAATCTTGGAACTACCGGCGATATTGTTTTTTCGAATGCCGCCAGATTTCTTCTTTTTATCGAGGGCCTCGCGGAATTTCGCTTTTGGGTCTAACTCTCCGGAGTTGTCAGGTTCCTTGCTCTTGCTCATGCCTTTAACTCTCCACCAGCAGATGATTGCAGTAACGCATTTACTTCAGAAGCGCGATAGCGGCGATGGCCGCCAAGAGTTCTAATCGCTGTTAGCTTTCCAGCTTTTGCCCATCTTGTAACCGTCTTTGGATCTACTCTAAATAACTTGGCAACCTCTGCGGGGGTAAGAAGAACCTCTTGCTCTGCTGGACGATACATACTCATAGCGCTTCTTGTCCCTTTTCACCTGATATAAGGTTAAAAATAGCAGTTAATACTCATTCCTAAAAGCAGGCATCACATCGCCTGCTCAAAAGATGCCACTCTCCTCCATCTCTTAGTCAGTAATTCATACCCCTTTCCAGCCAATACTCCATCACCAAGATCTAGTCCTTGGAGGGAGAGAAGAAGATCTTCAATAGATGTATCAGCTTCAAGACCATCAAATCCTTGATCTTGTAGTGATTTCTCCATATACCCAGCAAGGCCGCCATAATCACATTCCAGAATTGACTCTGGATGAAAGACGCT
>Ga0169931_10009418_pt1 | contig 14084 bp, 16 predicted proteins | sample Kivu_15m_20L_FD_129675 | JGI IMG/M metagenome (GOLD analysis project Ga0169931, IMG submission 129675) | Freshwater microbial communities from Lake Kivu, Western Province, Rwanda to study Microbial Dark Matter (Phase II) - Kivu_15m_20L... | ecosystem: Environmental > Aquatic > Freshwater > Lake...
CCAGTTTAAGGTCATGGAAGTGGATGTTTCTTTTGGTCAGTTTCGACCGTACCGCGAAGCCATGCTGAATTTGACCACCCAGGATCTGCAGCAGTTTCAGTCATCCCAGACGATCATCGAGGGAAGTCCCATCCTGAGCGCAGCTATCAGAAAAGTTCCTGACATCAAACGTGGTGATGGGATCCGGTTACAAGTGAAGTCCGGTGAGATTTATTTTTCGCTGCCAGGCGTTGCCGCAGAAGATGGTCGTCTCGGAGATAAGCTTCGGGTGTATACCGAGAAATCCAGACGCGAATTGATTGGGAAATTGAGCTCCGCTGGCACCGTTGAGGTGAGTCTATGATGACTCCCAGTTTTCGTACAAAATCCTATTCTTCTTACCTGGTAATTGCTCTCACCCTATCGAGTTGCTCGAAATTTGGAGGAGGTCTTCGAAAGGACTTTATGACTGCAGACATGCAGCGGCCCACCTGGGGCGGTCGTTGGGCAGAACGAAGACAACTGTCTGAGGAGTTTGAAGAGGCCGAGGCCTATGGAGAGGATCCGGGGGCAGGCGGAATGTACGGCTCGCTTGCTCACCGTGATCGACGACCAGCCGGTATGCTTCAGACGCTGTCAGGGAAGAAAGACGAAGAAGAACGTATGCGAGCACGTGAGCTGGCGCGGCTCCGTCAGAAGTCTATATACGACGAAGGGGGAGCGGGAGGAGTACAAGGGCTTTCGAATGACGTTCCACAAGCCCCCGCACGTCCACGTCGTGTAAAAAAAGAGGATTTCCTCGATCGAAATAGCAACGAGGGGTCCCTTTGGGCGTCAGACGGGCAGACGAATTATTACTTCACTAAGAACAAAGTGAGGGGACTGGGTGACATCGTCAATATTGCGACGGAAGAGTCGCTGATTCAGGATATTGCACGTGAGGTTCTCAGGTCACTCTCAGATGATGAACTTAAGCAGGAGCTTCAACTGGCTCAAGAGCGCCTAGCGAAGGGTGGGGATACGAGTGCTGGCGTTGCTGCGAGCGAAGCTAATCGTCAGCCTGCAGCAACTCAACCTGCAGCAGCCGCTGTTGCGGCAACTGCAGCTGTTGCTCAGTCAGGCGAAGCCACCCCGGAAGAGAAAGAAGTTCGAGAGGCAACGTTCACAGATATTGATGTTCGAAAATCACTGGCTCTCGCTCCAGGTGAAGGCGTGATGGCTGAAATTGTAGAGCGCTACCCCAATGGGAATTACAAGGTCCGTGGCACAAAGCGGGTACCTTATCGAAATGGATACCGATTGGTAACACTGACTGCGATCGCTAAGGCGACCGACATCAGTGAAGATGATCAACTCACCTCAGGGAAACTTTATGAATATCGCGTCGACGTGGATTGATCGGTCATTCGTGCCGCAAGTTCTGACATTTTTCTTAATTGTGATCGGCCTGTGCTTGATATCAAAGCCTTCTGCTCAGGCAGCGCGATTGAAAGACATCGCAAGCGTCAAAGGGGTTCGTGAAAACATTCTCATCGGATACGGAATCGTAGTCGGACTGAAAGGGACGGGGGATTCGAGTGCTGATGTGACGGGTCAGTCCCTAGCTCGGTTATTTGGAAAACTGGGTCTAGATGTTCAGAACGCAACAGTAAAATCGAAAAACGCTGCTGCTGTGATCGTAACGGCAAAACTTCCTCCTTTCGCGCGGGTGGGAAATAAAATCGATGTCAGGGTGAGTTCGATCGGTGATGCCACGAGCTTGGAAGGCGGGGTCTTGCTGGTCACTCCACTCCGTGCGGGCGATCAAAACGTCTATGCCGTCTCGCAGGGTCCTGTCAGTATTGGCGCGGTAGCGGACGGTTCGACCAAGAATTTCCCAACAGTTGCCCGAGTAGTCGATGGCGCGACGATCGAAAAAGACGTGGATATTAACTTCGCCGGTAAGAAGAGTTTTAGACTGTCACTTCGGAACCCAGATTTTACGACCGCAGCGCGACTTGTGACGACTATCAATGGTGAGCTGGGCGGAAAGTTTGCAACTGCGGGAGACAGTGCGACAATCGATGTTGTTGTTCCTTATAATTACGAGGGAAACCCTGTCGAACTTTTGGCGCTACTCGAAAACATTCAGGTCGACGTGGATTCTCGGGCCAAAGTGGTCCTGAACGAGCGCACGGGAACCATAGTGATGGGAGAACGAATTGGAATCAGTCCTGTTGCCCTTGCCCATGGAGAGCTTTCCATCGAAGTGAAAGACTCTTCTGGAAAAGAAACAGGCAAGTCGGACCGAGTCATGGAGCTTAAAGCAACCGGCAATAGTGTCGCTGATCTCGTCAAAGCTTTGAACGCAATTGGCGTTGCCCCGAAGGATTTAACCGCAATTTTTCAATCCCTGAAAGAAGTAGGTGCATTACAGGGAGAATTGGAGATACTTTGATCTATTGGCAGGATTTTTTGATCGATTTTAATACAGGTCCGATCCTTTCAGCTGCCGAAAGGGAGATGAAAGGTGGACTGCGAGTCGCGAAAGCGACGCGCAACAACCCGACGGGTAAGCCGGAAATCAAGGAAGATAACTCGGTTTCACTTATCCAGGAAACGAGACAGGAAAAACGGCCTGCTAGGATGGTGGGTAGCTCCAGTCTTGATTTACAAAACAAACCGTGTGGCATGGATGCTGCCGGCGCCTGTCGGGTCACTTTTTTTCACAAACAGGAGCAGGGATGAGTCTATCACCATCCGTCTCGCACCTTCGCCCACAGGTCTATTCGGGTGAAGCTCGGAACGCGCCAACCACGCCTTCACAGCAGGTTCCTGTGATTGATCGCACAAAGGTCAACCCAGAAACAGTTGCTGCTGCTGAGGGTATGGAGGCCATGTTTCTGGACTATATGTTCAAAGTCATGAGGGAGAGTGTCCCCAAGAGCGAGATGAGTCTGGACTCTCCTGCGTCAGATATCTACCGCTCGATGCTAGACTCCGAAGTGGCTCAGAAAGCAGCAAGAGCTGGAGGTGTAGGCTTATCTGATCAGATTATTGCCTATCTTGAAACTCGTCGTTACAATCAATTTCAGGGGGTAAATCCCGCGCAGGCCTACGGCGGTGCTCAAGCAACCGGCCAAGCTGTGCAGATGAGCCCAGAGGAGTCTCCTAATTCAGGTCGTACAGGAGGTACGAAGCCATGAAAGTAAACTCAGCTAATGCGAGCGCAGTTCAAGGAACAGAGGTTTCCAAAAGCGGCCAAGCTTCAAAAGCCGCGAAAACGGAAAAGGCGAAAGCCTCTGATAGTTCTCGCCAAGTCAGCCAAGCTCCGTTGACTCCAGAGCAGTCGAATCGGGCTGAGATTTCTCCTCGTGCAAAGGAAATGGCTCAAGCCAAGTCGATCGCCCAAAGCACACCAGATGTGCGTGAAGATAAGATTGCTGCCCTCAAGAAAAAAATCGCTGAGGGAAGCTATAAAGTCGACGCAAACGCGGTGGCCGAAAAAATGGTCTCAGAGCACATGCAGACCGCTGCGGCCATGGCTTAATCACTCTCCCGGTGTGAGCGATTAAATGTCAATGCAAAGACCATCTCAGCAGGGATGGGAGGATGAGTTGTGGGCAGTATGGCTTTCAAAGACCAGCTTTTTTCCATCATTGATCAAATCTTACAGCAAGAAGAGTTGCTGATTCGATGTTTGGAAGCAGAGAAGAATGCACTGCTTTTGGCTGATATTCCTTTGATTCAAGAGTGCTCAGGGACAAAACAAGCGATCATCGATCGGCTCTCGGGTTTGGAGTCTCGCAGGCAGGCTCTGATCGGTCAGCTAAAGATGAGGGATTTAGTTGAGACGGACACAGGTCACCTCGATGGTGATGCGCGCGAGGAGTTGCGCGAGCGGTGGGAAAGTCTTCGCGGCCGTGTCGCACTGGCGGTCGAAAAAAATGAGGCGAATCAGAAGCTTCTCTCTTCGTCTATCAAGCACATTGAAAACATGAAGAAGAACGTTTTGGGAGAAACAGTACCCAAGTCAAATACGTACTCCGCGACAGGTGGTAAGGTGGCTGGATCAAATCAGAGCGGGGCTCGTAGGATTTCAAAAGAGGTATAGGTGGGCGTTAATAATGTGATGCAGACAGGTCGATCCGGACTCTTGGCCGCGAAGTCAGGGATCGCTACGTCTGGTCACAATATCGCAAACGCAAACACCGAGGGTTTTAATCGCCAACGCGTGCAAGTCAATGCGGAGGCCACCGAGTCGAAGAACGGTCCCAAAGCCATGATTGGCCGAGGGGTTCGGGATGTTCGTGTAAATCGCGTCAATGATGAGTACGTCGAAAAGCAGATCCGTGAGGGCAACAGGAATTTGGCCTTTACGGAAGAGCGAGATGTTTCGCTTCGTCAGGTCGAAGACATCTTTAATGAAATGAGCGGTGAAGGCCTGAACCGGGTGATGACTAAGTTTTTCAACGAGTTCAGAAAGTTGAGTAACGACCCCGATAACGAAGCAATTAGACAAAGTGTTCGGGAAGCATCGCAGGCGATGGTGACTGACTTTCATCGGATCCGAAAGGAGGTCGACGAGGTTCGAAAGCACATCGATAGCCGAATCACGGGCTACGTTCGCGAGATGAATGCTTTGGGTGAGGAACTCAAAGAGCTGAACTTGAAAATCAAAATCAGCTCGATCGGTGGAGCCTCTCCTAACGACCTTTTGGATAGACGCGACATTGTGATGAAGGAGCTCGCCAGCTTCGTTGACTTACAGGCGCACAAGGACAACGAGGGCTCCTACGTTGTAGAAATCAAAGGGGGTGGGCCCTTTGTGAGTGGGACCGTATCTTCAAAGCTTCACGCCGAGACCTCTCCTGCTGATGAATTTGGGAAAGTGGATGGTTCACTGGATATCCGCTCGGAGTCATCAAATAGTCCCACAGTTACGCAATCCATCTCGGGTGGTAAGTTGGGGGCCCTCATCGAGACTCGAGACAAAACTCTTTCGGCCATCTCCGGTCGGATGGATGAGATCGCCTTCAATCTTGCGCATGCAGTAAACGAGATTCACTCGCAGGGGTTTAATCGATACGGACAGCAAGGAGTCGCATATTTCAAAGCTCCTGAGCAAATCGATCGGGCGGCGGAAGTGCTGGAACTCTCAGATGCGGTGAGAGAGAATATTAACTTTATCGCCACTGCGGCTCAACCAGATGCACCCGGCGATAACCGCATTGCCTTGGCAATCACAGGGCTTCAGGGGTTGAAGTTGATGAACGATGGGAAGTCCACACTAGATGACTTCTATAACTCCATCGTGGCGGACGTGGGGGTTGCTACTGATCGCAATCGTTCCGCGATGAATCAGAATAAAGACATTGTGATGCAGTTGGGTAAGATGAGGGAGCAAATCAGCGGTGTCTCGATCGACGAGGAAACCACTAATCTGCTTCAGTTTCAGCACACGTTTGATGCTTCGGCGAAAGTGATTCAGATCGCCGATGAAATGCTTAAGACTATTCTGGATCTCAGGTGATCGGCATGATTAAGTGGGGCAAGGTACACAGATGAGAGTGACCGAACACACCAACTTCGATCTTGTGCGTGAGAACGTGCGTAAGAGCAAAGAGCGCATGGAAGGTTTGCAGAGGCAGAACGCGACGCTCAAAAAGCTCAACGCGCCCTCGGACGACCCCATTGGCGCAGCTAAGATTTTGGAGATTCGAACCGATCGAGTGAATAATGAGCAATTTCTCAATAACGCGAGACTTGCCGAGACGTTCCTTTCGAATACTGATCATGCTTTGTCAGAGCTGTCCGATCTGGTCGTCCGCGCCAAGGAGATTGCGATCGGACAATCCAGTGGTGCGAGTGCTAACGATGATACCCGCAAAGGGCTAGCCGAAGAAGTGAAGCAGCTCTTTCTGCAGGCCGTTTCAACCGGTAATCGTCGGATCGGCGAGAGGTACCTTTTTGGGGGTTATCGGGTTCATGAGCCTCCGATCGATCAAGATGGGGTCTTTCGGGGGGATGGCGGAAAGATGATGGTGGAGGTTTCCAACGGAGTCTACCTCCCTATGAACGTTACTGGCCCCGAAGTGTTAGGGGTCACGGTTCAGGAGCGGCCTCGAGAGGGGGACGAAAACTCTCAGGTGAATCGTACGCCTGCGGGACACACGGGCTCCGAAGAGAGCTCGGGGACCAATATCTTTGACGAGCTGCAGCGTTTACGGATCTCGCTCTTAACGGGCGATGTAGATTCGGTGCGGGGGACTCTCGAGGGATTGGATGAAGTGCATGGTAAGTTGATCGCAGCCCGGGCAATGGTGGGATCGCGCATCCAGGGGATTCAGACTGCCACCAACTCCTTGGAGCGGCAGAATCTCACTCAAGCCAATCTGAGTTCTAGTTTGGAGGATGCGGATATGGCCCAAGTCGTGGCGGACCTTGCAAAAGAGGAGACTGTCTTTAGGAGTTCGCTCGCGAGCTCACAGAAGTTAATTCAGCCGACTTTATTGGAATTTCTCAGGTGACTGAGAGTGTAGGCTTGCATTTTTTTTGGCCGTTAGACTAAGTAACGGCCGTTAATGGATGACGAGGGGCCGTGAGCGTGTTGGTTCGCACATTGGTTCACATCAAGAGACGGAGATCTTATGCTGGTTTTGACCCGCAAATTAGGTGAGAGTATTGCAATTGACGATCATATCAAGATCGTCGTCGTTCAGATCAAGGGTAAGCAGGTTCGGCTGGGAATTCAGGCTCCAAAAGAGACGAAAATTCATCGCGAAGAAGTTTACTCCGCGATTCAGGACCAAAACAAAGAGGCATTGAATACTCCTGCCGACATGTCGCAAGTTTCCAAAATCTTGAAAGGTTAATTAGACTTTCTGGCACTCGCCCCTTTTCCAGTTTAAAATTGTGGAGTACCGTCTAGGACGTAGTTCGGTACACCAACCTAGGGAAAGGAATGCGCGTGAAGATTCAAACAGGACGTTTTGGAGAGCTCACGGTCGGATTAGAAGACGAGATCGTTGTCCCGCAAGGACTGCTGGGATTTCCCGAGTGCAAGAGGTTTTGCTTGGTGGACCCAGCGGACGATACGTTGATCCTCTGGCTCCAAAGCTTGGATCACTCGGAAGTCGCCTTTCCTCTCCTTGAGCCAAAGATTTTCAAGCCTGACTACACCGCTCGCCTCTCTGCAGCTGAGTTGAGAGAGCTCAAGCTCGAGAATATCAACCAGTCAGCTGTTTTTAGTGTTCTCACTATTCCCGAGGATGCGCTCCAGATGAGTGCGAATTTGAAAGCGCCTCTGGTCATCAACCTCCGGGAGAGGATCGCTCGACAGGTCGTCCTACAAGAAAACGAGTACACCATTAAGCATCCAATGTTTAAGGAGCTTCGTGCTCATGTCCTGACCCTTCAGAGTCAGCGTCGGATCGCTGGTAGCGAAGGTCGAAGCGATGGCTTGGCTCCTGCGACTCCTGCGGCACCTGTTTCAATTAAGAACATCCCTCCATCCTTGACGGTTAAGACTCTGCAAGCATGAGCTTAAGAGGCCTTGCGGTAGTCCTGCTGGGTCTGGGCTTTATTGGCTCGGTACACGCGCAGAGTGATGCTGCATTCACGGATTACCGAACGTTGGTGGGGGTAGCGTTTCCCGCACGTGAAATGCTCGCTAGACATCGCGTTCCTGAAGCTGAGGTGAGCGCTCGTTTGGAGAGGATTCGCGAGCAGATCCTAGCTGATTGGTCTGCAATGGAGTTGATCTGGGGCGTTACCTTGGATCGCGTTCTTCAAGGACAGGGTTCTAGACTGCAGGCGCACCGGCCTCTCGCCTTGTTGTCCGGTGCGGGACGACGCGCGTGGGTCGCAATGAAAGAGTCGCCCATTTATATCTGTAATACCGCCTGTCGGTGCCCCAGTGCGTCTGGATACGCTTGTGCTCAAGGAAAACAATTGGGTGAGTCGGTAAGTACTGTGATCGTCGTTCCGAACTGTGTTCTCACTGGGGAAAAGTGTGAGTCCCGAACCACACCCTCTTCCAAAAGAGAGACGCCTCTAGCTCCTTCAGTGGACCAGCTACTTCGTCGAGCGATGCTTCAGGCAGGGGTAATGAGGACTTTAGGGCTTCTCACCCCGGGTGATCTCTCGAGAGTGACTGAGGCGCTCGAGGATGAGTTTTCTCGCCTGGCTTCGCCAGGGTCTCAGATGAGGAGAAGCTGTGCATCTGGCGTGCTCCCCCAATCCGCTCTCGACTCCCTTAAGGAGATGGGACAATGGAAGTCTTTAGATGGCACCTGGCGAGAGTGTGGGGTGTCTCTGCTTCGACCGTTGGTACGTAGCTCTGCTCAGATCCCGTCGGAGTGTCGACTCGTTCTGGATGCCAGTCGGTGGGCAGACCCGAAACGGATGGCAGCGTTTGAAAGGCCTCTAGAAGTGGGAAGATGCCAAGGTGAAACCTGTGTGGAGTGGACCTGTGGAGAAACTGCACGAGATGTTCCACGATTGGTGCAGTTTTCCGGCCGTCTGGTTCTGGAGTTACCTCAGGATGCCTGTCAGGGGAGGCAGCCGACTCGAGCAGGCCCATTCTTTGGGAAGTTGCTTCGCGATTACGTCAGGAAGCCCCTAATTGGAACGCCCTCGGGAGAGGTATTGATTCGAGGTTGCGTCCGGGCTTTCTCGACTTTGGCGGGTCAGGTCGAGCCAGCCGAAACAGCGCGTCCGCCATCGACTAGCCATACTTCGGGGTTTGAGGTCGAACTGATTCAGTAGTCCGACTCGCTTAGCTCGTGCTTCGGGGAGATGAGATGGCTCTTTGGGTTCGAGCCATCTCAAGGTAGGCTTTTGCCTCTCGATGCTCAGGAGAAATCTCCAAGATCGACTCCCACTCTAGCTCTGCATCGAGTGCGTTTCCTTGGCTGTAATGCAGCAGTCCGAGCTGGATTCGCGCGGGGATGAATCTTGGAAACTCGACTTTCAGTTGTTGAAGCTCCTGCATAGCCCGCGTCAGATAACCTTTTTTTGCATAGGCTTTTGCGCGACGAATCCGAATCTCGAGTGAGGTTGGATCCAGGAGAACTGCTTTGCTGTATTCTTCAATCGCCTCTGTGTAGCGACGATATCTGAAATAGAGATCAGCGATCTCCAAGTGTTTTACTGCAAACTTTCGATCGATACCTGCGTCCTCACCTGTGCGTTTGTGAACGACAGATTGGTTCGCTTGCTCAAAGATGTTCTTAGCTTCATCGTACTTGCCAATGTCGTTTAGCAGTACGGACAAACAGATGGCAGCATCCGTGTGATGGGGTTCGATGGTCAGGCACTTCTTTAGGTTTTCGACGGTTGGACCTAGCCTGCCCTGAAAATAGTGTGCGATCCCCGCAAAATAATACGCATCTGCTGAGGCGGGTTCGGTTCGAAGCTTCTGTTGAATGAGGCTCTCCGCCGAAGCGTAGTCCTTATGATTCAGAAAGTCCTGGACGCGGCTCTCAAAGCTCGCAGTGGGCGAAGAGTATTGAGTGGTCATGGTGAGTGACTCCTATTTGCTTCCCGATGGGACGTCCGTTTGAGTTGATGCCTCGTCGAGGGGAATAAAGTTTTGATTCTTTGAGGTGCGGTTAGAGAAGCTCGCAAGGCGGTTTTTCGCGTCGGTGGCCGCAGGAGTATTGGGATATGAACTGATGAGTTTTTTCAAGCGACGTGTTGCAGAGTCGAGGTATCCCCGTTTTTCGTAGAACTCCGCAATGTAGAACTCTTTGGCCGCGAGCTTGTTGAGGGTGTCAGTTCTGAGTTGGGTCACTTCCGTTAAGAACTCCCCTTGAGGGAAAATCGTAAGGTACTCTTCAGAGGCTGCAACGACCTTCTCTGCGAGGCTGAAATCCCGAGCGACGGTAGTCGGTAGGTCGCTAAAATAGGAGAGCGAGGTCCTGTAGAGAGCGTAGCCTGCTTTTTCGTGTTTAGGGTGTAGATCACGAAACGTCTCATAAGAGACGGCGGCCTCAGCAAAGGACTCTTGCATAAAATACACGTCCCCAATCCGTAGCTGGGCCTCGGCAGCTTGTTTGGAGTACGGAAAGCGGTTCTTGATGGCTCGAAGCTTATCGATGGCAAGCTGAAAGTGGTCGCTTTTGATCGTTGCTTCGACCTCTTCCATCAGCGAAGCCGGATCATTCGGGTCCACTGGCTTTCCTGCGCAACCCACCATCACGCTCAAACCAAATACCAGGGCCATCCAAGAGAAGTTAAAGAGTCGAGCGTCTTTTTGTTGTGAGTGCATCATAAAAGTATCTGTAGCTTAGTTTTTTTGGACGTCAAAGTTTCTGCCAGGAACGGTGGGGCCAATTTGCTCAAGAGGAACCCAGCCTTTCTTTCCCCGGTCATATTGTGCCTTCGCCCAAGCGCGTTGAGTTGAGTCTAAGCGTACTTCAGAAAGAATCACCCGGACCCCTCCGGGTGCTCGTCCAATCTCTTGAAAGTGCTCCCCGGGTCCGTTGCGGACAGCGGTATTTTGTAAAAGGATGCCGCGGTCTCGCGTAAGTGCCCAGTTCTGGAGTGCGGACAGCGATAACCCTGTAAGAATGCCAACGATGGAAAGTGCTCCCAGCCAGGCGCGGAAATAGGGTTTGAGAGGCCGGCCATTGGAGCTGAGTGAAAGTAGTCGATAAGTTAAATGAAAGGCGAATATCCCGGACAGGATGAGCCCTGGGTCGAATGGGACTTCCCTTAACAACAGAACCCAGTCGGCTTCAGCGGCAGAAATTCGAGACGCACCCGTCAGGGCCCCCATTTGAGACTTAATGCTCTCGTGTCGTTCTCGGATGAAGTCGAATTGAGGAGCAATTTGGAGAGCCCGCTCCATGGCGGCCCAGGCAAGAGGGAGATCCCCTGATTCCCGGGCTTGAGTTGCAATATTAACCAGACGAGTCAATTCAGCCTCACTCATAGATGTGAGCGTAGTGTTTTCTCTGTGAAGCTTGCAACCCAATTAAAGGATCGTTAATTTCCAGGTAGATTTGACCCATTATCGACAGCTCCGTCGTAGAAAGCGTTTAGGTTTAAAAATGTCCCAAATACCCTCCCATCAGACGCAGGCACAAAAACTCTATTCGAGTGATGGATATCGTGATGCTGAAGCTGCGCTCTTGCGCTTGTTGGTGCAGCAGTCCTCCGAGATTCAAGGCGTGAGGTCAGCGGTCCATCCACAGCTCGATGAGGCCAACCGCCAACGGATGCAGGAATTCATGAAACATCGGGGACGAGATCTCTACTACCCTTACCTTTCCTCTGGCATCGGGAATGGCCCCCTCATCGAGCTCAACGATGGGAGTGTGAAGTATGACATGATTACCGGGATTGGGATCAACTTCTTTGGACACTCTCATCCGGAGCTGATGAAGGAAGTCATTCGTGCCGCCCCGTCTGATGTCATGCAGGGCAATCTTCAGCCTGGGGTTGAGGCGACTGCTGTGCTTCAAGAGATTTTGAAGCGAGTCGGTCCCAAGTCACGATTGAAGCATGCGTGGTTGATGTGCAGCGGAACCATGGTTAATGAAGTCGCATTGAAGATTGTCCGCCAAAAGAAAAGCCCAGCGACCAAAATTCTTGCGTTTGAAGACTGTTTCGCAGGCCGATCAACTGCGATGCAGGAGATTACCGACAATCCGGGCTATCGCCAGGGGCAACCGGTGTATGGCGAAGTTCACTACTTGCCGTTCTACCAGCAGAAGTTAGGGCTGGAGCGAAGCATTCAAATTACGGTGGACCACTTGGATTGGATTGCTTCTCGTTATCCAGGAATGTTCGCTGCGATGATGATCGAACTCGTGCAAGGGGAGGGTGGGTTTCGATATGCTCCCCGCGAGTGGTATGTTGCTGTTTTCGATGCGGCAAAGCGCCATGGGATCGCCATTTGGATCGACGAAGTGCAGTCCTTTGGTCGTACGGGCGAGTTGTTTGCCTATCAAACCTTTGGGTTGGATGAGTATGTTGATGTGGTGACTGTGGGTAAGATGCTTCAGTCCTGCTTGGCTCTTTATACGGAGGAGTTTAACCCCAAGCCTGGACTCGTAGCGGGAACCTTTTCGGGAAGCTCTGCAACTTTGAGATCGGCAGCACGTGTTCTGCAGCTTTTGGATGAAGAGGGCCATTTGGGGCCCAATGGAAAAACCCAGCTATTATCCAAGCGATTTCAGGATCATCTCAAACACCTCCAAGAGTCATTAAAAGATCCTAACGGAAAATCGCTCATCGAAGAGATTCGAGCCGTGGGGGGAATGATCGCTTTTCAGCCCATGGATGGGTCGATGGATACGATCAAAAAAGTGCTCTTGAAGCTCTATGACCTGGGTGTAGTTGCATTCTACTGTGGACATGGACCCTACTTTATCCGGATGCTCCCTCCGCTGGGGGCAATGAGTGATGCTCATGTGGATGAGGTTTGCCAGCTGATTGGAAAGGCTCTTCGGAGCGTTAGTGAACAGGGAAGTCAGGCAGCAAACAAAGGGGGCGCTTCTGGATGAAGCTTTTTCTCGAGGAAGCCAAAAGAGTCATTAAGGCGAATTCAATCACTGCGAATGGAAACGAGGAGGTGGCAAACTACCTAGCCTCCCTGATGCAGGATCGGGGAATGAAGGTCACTCTGCAGCCAGTGACTCACTCCATCGAAGGTTACTCGAAGAGACAGTTTAACCTCATTGGGATCCTTGGAGATCCTTTGGTTGATCGAAAGACCCGGAAAGGTCTTTTGTTGTGCTCACATGTGGATACTTCTGATCCAGGACTGAATAAAAGCTGGGAAAAAACCGGAGGCAATCCCTTTCAACTCGTGCAGGAAGATCAACGCCTTTATGCATTAGGGGTTGCAAGCGGTAAGCTCGATATCTTGGCTCAGATTCATGCAGCTGAAAAATTTCGTGAGCGCAAGTTGAAGCAACCGATCTATGTAGTGGGCACCTGCGGTGGTGAGATGTCACTCTTTGGGGCTCGTTATCTCATAAAATCGCTCGCGCTCAATCCACGTCATGTGATGGTCTCTGAGCCAACCGACCTGAAGCTCATGGTTGAACACAAAAAGCAGTGGGTAAGCCGTGTGAGTTTGGGGTTCCAGATGGTTGAGCGGGATGCCCGAGGATTCAATCGCCGTATTCAGCTGAGGACGTTTGGACGAATCGCCCATGCAGGATTGCCCCACCGAGGTGACAACGCTGTTGTCAATGCGATCGAGTTCTTGTCGGGCGCAATCGCACATGGGTTTGACCTTCGCTTCACCGAAATCTCGGGCGGGAGTATGACCAACCTCGTCCCTGATCAGGCAAAGGTGGAGTTCTATCTCACGTCTCACCAGCTTGAGGATTTCAAGCGTTACTTTCGTGAGGTCGTGAGCTCTGAGTCGCGAGAAGAGTCCTTTCAAATTGAAGTTGGAGGAACGGAGGCGACTGGGATCAGATTTCTTCCAGATTCGATTTTTCAGGTCCTCGAAGACTCTGTCGCCTTTTTCAGGGGCCTCTCCGTGGGATCAGAGCTCGCCGCAGAAAGTCGTACGGTGAATCTCGGGGCATTGAAGCAAGGTCCCGGTAGTCTTGAAGTGATATTTGATCTCCGCTTGCCTCCATCTGACCAAGGGGAGCAACTCGAAAAGGTTATCCTTGAGGGGATTGGGATGATTGCTTCTCGGCACCCTCAGTTCAATATCAGATGTTCTCGAGAGCGATCCGCACAACCGTTTGAGTACTCCTCTATCCCTGGAAGTGGAGTTTTACTCAAGTATGCAGAAGAGGCACTTCAGTCCTCTGAGCTGCCGGTTGCGCATTACAAAACGATGACCGCGACCGAGGCATCTTTGTTTGCTCAGGCTGGTTACGAAACACTAGGAATCGGTGCTGGTCCAGCGTTAGGCTCTGTGCACGAGCCCAATGAATGGGCAATGATGGATCAGTTTCTTTCGCTCAGTCGGTTCTATGAGAAACTCATTGAGAAAATTTGCTTATGATTCTTCTTCGAGAGATTCGAGAAACAGATTTAGACGCCTTGATGAAGTTTGCCAACATCCCGGGCCTGTTCAATCTTCCAAATGATCGAGATATGCTTCTGGAAAAGGTTCTCAAATCCGTAGCGTCGTTTCGAGGGTCTCC
>Ga0169931_10009419_pt1 | contig 14083 bp, 11 predicted proteins | sample Kivu_15m_20L_FD_129675 | JGI IMG/M metagenome (GOLD analysis project Ga0169931, IMG submission 129675) | Freshwater microbial communities from Lake Kivu, Western Province, Rwanda to study Microbial Dark Matter (Phase II) - Kivu_15m_20L... | ecosystem: Environmental > Aquatic > Freshwater > Lake...
CGAGGCGGCGTGACATGCACAAGATCCTCCATGGGTTCGTGGAGGCTGAAATGTGCAGGAATGCTCGGTGACTGCGCCAATGACATGTCTGCAAGCGGGATGACAACTGGGGCCGCGAGGTGGGGACTAGAGTTTCGGTTCCTCACCAGGACATGGGGTCAGTTTGTGAAAACACTCCGGATTTTCGGATGGTGTCGGGATCAGCACTGATCAGGTTCAGATGCAGAACTCCCGTTGCTGAACGCCGACGGGAGGTATTGTGCGAGCGTGCCGAGTGGATTCCCGTCTGGACCGAAGAGTCCACCAAGAACCTGCGTTCCAGCTGAGATTCCCTGAATGATGGCCTGACCGTTGCTCGTGCTTGTCGCCCCGGCACAATTCGGATCGGAAACCTTGACGATCTTGGGATCGCTGCCGCCACCCTCGATCGTGTCACCGATGGACCATGCCCACGATTCCACCTGTTCGTAGTCCTCGAAGTCCCGACTGACGTCATCGCAACCAGCACTCTTGCCGGCCAAAGCCTCACAGCGATCAATGTCCCGCACGATGACCTTCAGAGGTTTCTGACCGCGACCCCGCACTGCTGGAATCCAGTCGATGCGAGACGACTCAAGCAGCGCCTTGTCGCTCTTCGCGCCCTCTGGCAAATCCTCGAATCGAATTCCGACCTGGCGTCGTGTCTTGCCGTCCTCTGGCGACGCGGAAAACGTCCACCCGACCCGGACGCCTTCGTTGCCGGCGAGGAACTTGTCGCCCATGGAACCAGTGGCCTTGATCGCAAAACGCACGTCGGTGCAGGCGTTGGGAGCGCAGGGGAATCCAGCGGTCGCATCTGCGCCAGGCGCTTTTGCGCCCTGGCTCGACACGGTTCGGCCGCAAGCTCCAAGAACTGCTGCGGCGGCGATGAGAGAACCAAGCATGGTTGCGTGACGTAGCGAAATCCAACCTTCGAAATGTTCGCGCTTCATCGGGGCCTCCGAAACGTCATCGCTGGATGACAGAATTCGATTCTTCGGAAAACTTATCGGTCTCCCGCGCCAGATCTTGAGCAATCACCGATTGATACGAAAATAGATAATATTTCTGATGAGTTACATCACAGCGGGCGGGTCAAAAAGAGGAACGATTTTCGACCCTTCCAATCCGCAAAATGCGGACGCGATGCTACGCCCAGCCTCAGATCTTGTGCGCGATCTCAGCACTCACGCCGATTTCCCCAAAGATGGCTTTGAATCCTTCAGGCAATGGTGCAGCGATCGCGACTGGTTTGCTCCCCGGCGCCGGCGAAAAAATGATTTTTCGTGCGTGCAGCATGTGTCGTGCACTTGCGGGTTCAGCAATTGATGACGGAAGTGAGGCGCGACCATTCTCGTAGCGCTTGTCACCGACAATGCAGTGCCCGAGCATGTCGAGATGAACGCGAATCTGGTGACTTCGGCCAGTCTCAGGTCTGCACTCAACAAGGCTCAACGATGGTGTTCCACCGGCAAAGAGCATGCGAAACTCCGTGATCGCAAGTTTGCCGCCACTTCGCACCGGCGAAACGATCCCCGTGCGCTTGTCGATCGCCGAGAGATAGCACTCCTGACGAAATGTCGGCACGCGCGGCACACCATGGATGATGGCGAGATACGTCTTCTCAACGTCGCGTCCGCGAAACTGATCCGTGAGCCACGTTGCGATCTTCGAACTTCGCGCAAAGAGCAACACGCCGGAAGTTTCCTTGTCGAGACGATGAACGAGAACGAGTCCAGTCGCGCTGCGTCCCTTTTCCTTGAGCCATCGAACGAGAAGCGGCTCGGCGTGGACGATGTCCTGATCGCGGGTGGCCTGCGATGGCAACCCCGCTGGTTTGTTGATCGCAATCACGTGCTCATCATCGAACAGAATGTCTTCGTCACGCAGGGCGAGATCTGCCGCGCGAGCTTTCAGCTTGCCGAGGTTTTCCGGATTGAACTCAACCTCGATCCTGTCACCGCTGGTGACGGCACGTGACGCGACCCGAACCCGTGCGCGATTGCGATAGACACCGCCAGCGTCGATCACTGCACGAATTTTACGTTTCGAGATGCCGAGCTCGCTCTCGGCGAGAAACTGATCGATACGCATCCCATCCTGAGTGGCTGCAACCTTGAGATTGAACTTTTTCAAGATCAGCTCACAAACGGCGGAAGTATGAGGGTTTGATCACGAGGCACCCATTCCTCGAGACGGGAGCGTAGATAATCGCGAACCTGCTGCATCGCCTTCGGCAGGTTATTGATGCGCGAAAGCATGGCCCACATCGCGATGGCAAGATGCGCCGGATTGTAGCCCGATGAAAGCTTGATCAACGCAGTGCCGCTGCAATTGTCCGAGCCGGGCTGTCCCGCAACAGCAGCACACTGAATCACCAACAGTCCGTCTGCGCCTTCCTTGACGAACGCCGCGTTGCCACTCGCCTCGACCAAATCGGAATCCAGTCGCCGCTGGCCGCCAACGAGCCGAGGCTCAGCAAGCCAAAGCTCACGCGCCGTGCGAATTGCCGGATCATCGCCGCTCGCAAATCGTTCCCACATGCCGAGAATCGCCTGAAGACTCATGGCAGCATTCGGCACGCCACAGCTGTCGGTCACCCAGGTCACTGGAGAGTTGGCGTCTCGACCGACCAAACCTTGAATGCGCTTTTGTAGCGGGTGATTCGAATCCCAGTAGTTGTCCCGCGGCAGACCAAGACGCTGACAGGCCTCGATCATCACCAGATGCTTTCCGGCACAGGGATGGTGGAGTCTGCGCTGTGGCTGTCCCGAAACACGAACACTTGCCGCCACACTTGAATCAAGCGGCATCGACCGCGGACAAATAAGATCGTTCTCGTCGGCTCCCGCAGCGTTCATCAACATTTCAAGAGCAGCCATTTGCTGTGGCTGCCCAGAGTGCGAAGCAAGTCCGATCGCCCACCATCCAGCGAGTTGTCGCGGGCCCGTCGCCGACCCATCGCCATGACCAGCTGGATTGCAGGCCACAAACTGCCATGGCTTCAGCAGCGATCGCGTCGGAAGGACTACCGAAGGATGCGCACACAGGACTTGAGAAGAGCCGGCGAACTTGAAGGCCGCAATTCCGTGAACCGCGACTTCAGTGATTCCTTGCCGCGCCAATGCAAAGAGAGGCGTCGTCGCATGGAGAGACTGTCTTCCTGAATTGGCTCCGGGATGACCCGTCATGAAACAAACTCAGGCATGACCTGCTCGGCGAACAATCGCATCTGTCGGCAGATCGCAGACGAATCGTTCTGATTGAACTCAAACCAGAGCATCAGACGATCATCGGCGTGGAATCCGTGCGCGGAGCCGGACGAAAGCTGCGCGCGAATCATCGCTGGATCACCGATCAAGGCACGCGCCATCAGCACGCCCTTGTCGGGGACCTGAGCCGTTCCGCGCATGGCTTCGATATAGGTATCAAAGCAGGCCGATGCCATCGCCTCAGCCTTTGCACGGTCCTGATCGATGAACACAAGAACAGTTCGCGGCAGTCGCGACCGGTGCCAACGTCGCCCCAGAGCCGCGTAGCGCGAAAACATGTCGGTGTGGATCTTTTCGATCTGCGCCGGCGGCGTGAATGACAAATTGAATATGTCGCAGTCGGCGTGCCGCAGCGCAGTTTCGCGCACAAACTCATCGGCAGATCCAAGAACGAAGCGCAGATTGCGACCAGGCTCGCCGGCATCGAGATCTGGAACAAGACGGAGGCGTTCAAAGTTCCATCGCGGTGGGTAGCGAAAGCCGGGCGTGAGCTCAGCAGGTGGCGGCACGACATCGGCTGAACCGAACGCTTCACCGTGACTCAGGCGCAGAAAAATCTGCACCGCTTCGGCAAGGATCAGGCGAGCACACTGGGGCCAATGCGCAGCTTCTTCTGGCGTCCGCGGGACGATGCCAAACGGCCGATTGATGTAGGGGAATCTTCCCGATGCGATACCAATCTCGAGGCGGCGAGGATTTGGGGACAAGTTGTTGAGAAAGGCCAACGAGCGAATGCGGTCGGCAGCTGCAATCGGACCGCCATTTCCGCCCACGACATTATAAATCGCCGTGCCGAACCCGATCTTCTTTGTCCTTGCAAACACCAGATGCGCGAGCTGCGGCGAGTCGGCGTTGAGCCCGACTTCGCCCATATAGTGCGGGATCACTGGATCTGGATTTTGCTTCTGCAGCTCACTGGAAAAATGCGACTCAGCAACCCAGATCGTGCCAAGGCCCAGCGCATCGGCCAGCTCCAGCTGTTCGAAGAATCCGGCGAAAACTCCGCGGTCCGTCGGGCGGGGCGCGAGTGAATCGATCCGACCAATTGAGTGAAAGAGATCAAATTGCATGGGCCGGTTCTACCGGCCCAGAGCAAACGCTGTCAATGTGGGCCAGCCGACGGCTGACCAAAATCAATTGGAGCCGCAGAGCCTTCTCAGTTGTGCCGGGAAACCATTCACAGCTGAGTCAACGACCCGCCCTTGGCGATCAAAAATCGCAAACGTCGGCGTCCTCGCAACTCGCATGCCGAGGAGCTGTTCTGCAGCAGCAAAGGTAGCGATTCCATAACTGTGCGTCGCTACGGTTCCTCCGACGGCTCGTACCCATGCGGGCAAGTTTGAACCCGGAATGAGCGTCACAGAACTGCACGCTTCGCCATCCAGCATCTTTTGTAGAGCCGGATCGCCGTTGATCGTTCGGGCCATGTCTTCGCAGGGTGGACACCCGGTTTGCGAAACATCCACGACGAGATATCGTCCCTTGAACAAGTCTGAGATTTTCTTCGACTGACCACCGGCCGACGTGAGGCTGATGTTCTGAGCTGCCGAAAGCTGTGGACCCGGCATCGGGGTCGGGTTCGGGTTCACTGAACCGCCGCCTGGATTTCCGCCCGGACCAACGCGCAGGCCGATGGCCTGACCGTCCGGCTGGAGCTGAACACGGACATCAAGCGACACGGTCGGTCTGCCTTCGATCTCAGTCTTGGCAACGGCGCGCGGCGTGTTCGACTTGAAGTAGGTTTCCTTCAGAGCAGTCGTTGATGTCGCATCGCGGGATCCCAGTGCAAGCGACAGCGTGTAATCGCAACCCTGACGCAGGCTGGCGTTCAGTGACGCCGTGGCCGAGTACTCCGAAATCTGATCCAGATTGGTTGCACCGGGACAGGCAGCGTCCACCGGCTTGATCACGAGGTGAAAGGCATTCATGCGCGTGTCAATGTCTGCGACCTGTGCCCGCATCGGTGTGCGATCCGGCAGTCCGACGGAAATGGCCGTAAGACCCGACGAGCCACCGGCATCCATACCACCGATTCCAGTCCCAACATTTTGCGGTGCGCAGGCCACGAGTGATGTCCAACTGGCGAAAAGGACCATCGCGGTGCGCGGAAGCGTCACTGCATTCGCAAGAGTTGGAGAGCGGAACGACATAACCCACCTGCTTTTGAAGAAAACATCCACGTCCATCATGACACGAACCAGAAAATACTGAGCAAGCTGCATGCCTCGGCTAAGGCCCTGATTACATTTCTGATCTCATCGCCAAAACTGTCGCCGGATTGCGCAGTGGACGAGTTGTGTCAAATCACTGTGCACCGCATGCGTTCCCGGCGAGTTCGGTCACGATTCGACCGAGCTGAACGATCCCACGGAAATCATTCCATTTTTTCCAAATCATCCATGAACAACGCACCTTGCAGCTCAAAGCCGCTGGCGGTAAAAGGAACCCATCATGACCTACGATATGATCAGCGTCAGTGGCCTGCATGTCGCGACAAACGCCGTATCGGCGGTCGCATACGCGATCGTGGCCATTGCCACCTGGTCACTGATGAGACGGTTTCCGCAGCTCGCAACACGACCTGTCGTTGCCCTCGCGATTCTGTTTTTCGTCGGCGCCACCCTGAGCCAGGTGCTTGACGCCCTGAAAGGGCTCATCGCCGGCATCGAAACCCTCTATGCGATCACGGAAGTCATCACGGCAATTCTCGCCATGTGCCTTGGCGCTGTGCTCATTCCAAGACTACATCAGATGATCGCCAGAAATGGCAGTCTGGCACTTGCAGCAACCAACCAGCGACTCCTTTCCGAGATCACAAATCGAAGCGCGATTGCACGTCAACTCGAATCCACTCGCGAAGATCTCGAGCGTCGAGTGCGGGAACGAACTGCGGAGATTGAAGCGACCAACGCGGCGCTCAAAGCTGAGATTCGCGAACGGGTTGGAACCGAAAAGGCCCTGAAGCTCGCCAAGGAACGAGCCGAGGGCGCGTCGCGTTCGAAAAGCGAGTTTCTGGCAAACATGAGTCACGAGATCCGAACGCCGATGACGGCGATCGTTGGATTCGCAGACATGCTCGCGGACAGTCAGTTGACGCGTGCTGAGCATATGGCGTGCGTCGATTCGATTCGGCGCAACGGCGATGCGCTGCTGAAGATTATCGATGACATTCTCGACCTTGCGCGCGTCGAGCTCGGCTCGGTTGAGCTCGAGAAGGAACGCTTCAAGCTCGGGCAAATCCTGCACGAAGTGCGCACGATTCTCGAGCCGCAGGCCAATGAACGCGGACTCGAGTTCGACATTATCACCGCGACGCCGGTTCCAGACGTGATCGAATCGGACCCGGTCCGCATCCGCCAGGTGCTGATCAATCTCATCGGCAACGCAATCAAGTTCACCAGACGAGGATTCGTACGCATCGAACTCGCCTTCGACTCACCAGCAGCCCCAGTTGGCGTCAGTGAAGCAAACGGCGACAGCGATCTGCCAGCGCAGAATCCGGATACTTCAGATGAGTCGCGGATCAAGGCTGGCGCGGCAGGCCCGATCCGACCGCGACTGGTCATTCGCGTCGTCGATTCCGGATGTGGGATCAGCGCCGAGCAGAAACCGCGCTTGTTCAGACCATTTGTTCAGGCCGACAGTTCGATTACCAGACGCTACGGCGGAACCGGCCTCGGGCTCGCACTTTCGCTGAAGCTCGCGCGCTCGCTCGGCGGAGATCTCAGTCTCACATGGAGCAAGCCAGGCCAAGGCAGCGTCTTCACTTTCGTTGTCGATCCAGGCGACGTTTCAGCCGCTGCGTTGGTAACCGATCTTGGCCTATCAGCAGGCGACTCGCGGTCCGTGCACAGCCGCGATGTCGAGTCGGATCGGGTCCGTCTCGATGGAATGCAAATCCTTGTCGTTGAGGACAGTCCCGATCTTGAGCTCTTTTTGGTTCACGTGCTCGAAAACCGCGGCGCCACCGTCACGGTCGCGCGCGATGGTCGCGAAGGCGTTGCAACTGCTTTGAGCGGAACTTTCGATCTGCTCCTGATGGACTGCCAGATGCCAATCCTCGACGGCAATTCCGCGACCCGTGAGTTGCGGAGTCGGGGGCTCGCAGTTCCGATCATCGCCCTGACCGCGCACGCGATGAAGGGTGACCGCGAACGTTGTCTCGAGGCCGGGGCCACCGACTATCTTTCCAAACCGGTCCGCAAGCACACGCTGCTCAAGCTCGTGCGCTCCTACGGTCGCGGCCTGCGCGCCGGGGCGACACTTGCAGATGGAAGTTTCCCCACTGATGGAGCGCCAAACCCTGCCTCCGGCGAGCACACCGAAGAAGCGCCACGACCAGCTCTGGTTCGCAGTTCGTTGCAGGATGATCCCGACATCGCGCCAATTGTTGAGCTCTTCGTGAACTCACTCCCGGCGCGAATGAGCGCGATCGAGCGAGCCATTGGTGTTGGCAATCGCGAGGAAGTCATGCGGCTTGCGCATCAGCTGAAGGGCTCAGCGGGCGCGTTTGGATTTGGCGATCTGACGGAGCCAGCAGCCGAACTGGAAACCCTTGCGCGCAACACTGGCGAACTCAGCGCCATTCGCGTTCAGGCCGATCGTCTTTCGCGACTCTCGTCGGCCATCACCGGGATTTTTCCGAACCCTTGACTTGATTTTGACCTCCGGCCGCCGAACAGGCATTGCCCGGCCAACACCTCGATCGCCCGATTTTTCTTGAAACCGGATTGGGCAGGCTGCTCAAAGAAGCCAACACTGCGACCGCCTGCTTTTTCAGCAGCCTGTCCGACCGAACCCAGCAATTGAAGTTGCCTTCAAACACACCACCAGATTAGGCTTGTCGCAGCATTACTGTAATCCTTGATTCCCATACTCACGCTGCGAGTTGCCGGTTGCCGTCGCCCCGTTTCACCACTGCCCACAACGAACGCCTGCTGGTCGTTGACGACGACCGCGAGATATTGGCGCTCTTGCGCGGACATTTTGAGAGGCAAGGGTTTCGGGTTGAGACGACTGACTCGCTGGCCGGGATGAAGAAGGCCTGCGCGCAGTATTCCTTCGATGCAGTCCTCCTCGACATGATGCTTGGAACCGAGGACGGCCTCGATGGGATGCCATGGATTCTGAAGGAATCGCCGTTCACCAAGGTGATCGTGCTGACCGCGAACACGACGGTTGAGCGGGCGGTTGAGGCGATGAAGCGCGGCGCGTCGGGATTTGTCCTGAAGAGCCGCGGCCCGGCCGGAATCACCGAAGAACTTGTGGCCGCTCTTGAACGGCGAGATCCAGCCGCCTCAAGCCACAGCCCCGTCACTGACTCCCGCTTTGGGATCATCGGCACCAGTCCACAGATCAAGCACCTCGTCGCGACGATCGAAAAGATTCGGGACATTGAGTCCACAGTCCTGATCAGCGGTGAATCGGGAACCGGCAAGGAGCTGGTGGCACGCGCGCTGCACTGCACATCAAAGCGCGGGGGGCATCGGTTTGAGGCGCTGAATTGCGCTGCGATCCCCGAGAATCTTCTCGAAGCCGAACTTTTCGGATACAAGCGCGGCGCATTCACCGATGCGAAGACCGATCGCCAGGGTCTGTTCGAGATTTGTCGCGACGGAACCCTGTTCCTCGATGAGATTGGCGAAATGCCCATGTCGCTGCAGGCGAAACTCCTGCGTGTGCTGCAGGAGCGCGAGGTTCGACCACTTGGCTCGGCGCACGCGGTGAAGTTCAACACGCGTTGTATCGTCGCCACGAATCGCGATCTGCAAACCGAAGTTCGGGAAAAACGCTTCAGGGATGACCTGTATTTCCGCCTTTCGGCGTTCCGCATCGAGATGCCACCGCTGCGCACGCACCGCGGCGATATTCCGCCGCTGGTCGAGCATTTCCTGCACCAGTGCAACACCCAGTACGGTCGCGAAGTGCGTCCACCAAATGCTGCCATTCTGGCTCGCCTCACGGCTCACGACTGGCCGGGCAACGTGCGCGAACTCCAGAACACCGTTGAACGCGGCGTCGTGCTCGCCCAGAGTGACGAACTCGACATCGCTGATCTTTTTCCGAGTTACACGCGATCGGACCGCACCGACGGTCCCGAGGTCGGGGGGCAAGTCAGCTCGGGGGCTCAAGGCGCGACGGTTGCGACGTCAGGATTCGCTGGATTCGATTTGCCGCTGGTTGAGGCCAAGGAGAGCTTTGAACGCGCCTATCTCGATCATCTGCTCCGGGAAACGGCTGGCAATATCACCGAGGCCGCTCGCCTCGCGGGACAATATCGGCCGAATCTCTACCGTCTGATTGCCAAGCACAACCTTGATACGAGCACCTACAAAGTGCGCCCTGGGCGCAACTCCAACGACTTGCACAAGCTGGCTCAACCGGAGCCCTCGCCCTGAGTTCCGTTGGCTGGACAGCCAAAATTGACCATGTTAGAACCGACGGGCAAGCAGCCAGATAGCTTTATGTTACCCTTTTGAGCAGTTCTCATTGCGGCAGGTGTTCGCGCGAGATTTCCGCGGCGACCGTCCGGCCCACAGCGAGGCCACAATGGTTTTCATGGAAGATTCCCTTCGTCCTTCTCATGCCGGAATCATGACCTCACGCGGTATCGACACCTCCCGCTTTACGCGCAAGGGCATTCTCGTCATCGACGACGATTCGACATTTGGCATGCTGATGAAGGCACTTGCAGAAGCGCGTGGCCTCAAGCTCGATTACTTCACATCGCTCTCCGAGCTTGGCAGCTTTGCCCGCATCGGCGAGTACGACGTGGCAGTGCTCGACTACTATCTCGACAAGCTCACGGGCGCTGAGATCGCCGAGTACTTCGATGCCTTCTTCACGGACACACCGGTCGTCATGGTCAGCGGCAATTCCGAAGTAAAGGATGAGTCGACCAAATGGCCGCGCTGCGTTCGGCAATTTGTACCGAAGAGCCGCGGTGCAAAGGAGATCCTCCAGGTGGCACTCGCCACGCTGGACGACTCGGAGGCGTGAAGAGCGTGAATTCGCCTGATCGAGCATCGATCAAAATCCGACCAGCCAGAATTGATGACGCTGAAGGTATCGGCAAAGTCCACGTTGACTCCTGGCGTTCGACTTATCGCGACATTGTGCCAGATGAAGTCCTGAATCGATTGTCCGTGGAAACGCGCGCTGCAAAGTGGCGAGAGATCATCGGAGCGGCAGGATCAAGCGATCACACATTTGTTGCGGTCGACTCAGATGAACGGATCATCGGTTTCGCAAACTCCGGCGCCAATCGCTCGAAGGAGTTTCCGTTCAAAGGCGAGTTGAATGCGATTTACCTGCATGAAGAATTCCAGGGACAGGGAATCGGCCGTCGACTCTTTGACGAGAGTATCGCTGCGCTGGGTGGGGACGGATTCGTGGACGCGCTGATTTGGGTGCTGGAGCAAAATCCAGCATGTCGATTCTATGAGCGCATGGGAGCCAAAGCCTGCGGCGAGAAAATGGAGACGATGGGCGGAAAACCGCTCAAGGAAGTCGCATACGGTTGGACAAAGAATTCAGGCAACGTCTCTACAGGCCAGACCCAACAGAGTTGACCCGCCCCCGCATCAAGAACACGCACGCCGAAGACAAGATCAGCCCGATATAGAGATCATCCACATCAGCCCAGATCCCACTTCGTGGCATCCATCGCCAGATCGTGATGCCGATCGCTGCGGTCACCGAAGCAATGATGAAAACGCGTGACGCCATACGCGAACCATCCTCGCCGGCCCGCTCGCGCATGAGTCCCGCAAGCACCGGGACGACAAGACATCCTGCCCAATAGGCACCGAACGTTTTCCAGACATCCTTGATTGAGCCGTCAAACGTGGTCGCTAGTCCCGCCGAGATCAAACCACAAATCGCCACTCCGAGTGCGTAACGCCATCGGTGAAAGACCGACTTCTGACCGATCAGATCGTAGTTCACAGTCGTGGCGGCAACGAAGTTGAAAGAATCGACGGTCGACATGATCGTGGCAAGAATTCCTGCAATCAAAAGCCCGCGCATCCCGTCCGGCAGAACCTGCAAACCGTAAACGAGAAAACTGTCGTTGCCCGAAACTCCGGGGGGAAGCGCGGCGCGAGCATACATGCCGCAGGCGGTCGTCATGATATCGAAGATGAACCAGAAGAACGTCGCGAGAAGAATTCCGCGTCGTGCCGTCGCCGGATCTTTCGCCGCAAAACAACGCTGATAGAACGTCGGATCGACAAGTGTCCCAAGCGCAATGAATCCCCAGAGCAGAGTCTGCGCAAGGCCGACAGTGCCGAGAGGATGAAAGTGCGTTTCTGGGAGATTGGCGCGCAACCAGTCGACACCACCAAACGTCGACACGGAGTAGACGACCAGCGCACCAACCGAGACGAACATCAGAATCGTCTGCAGGCCGTCGGTCCAAACATCTGACCGCATGCCACCAAACGCCGAATAGGCGATGACGATAATCGTGCCGAGAAAAATCGCCGGCACAAGTGCCATGCCGGTCAGAAACTGCACGAAAATCCCGAGACTCAGGGAGTAGGCCACGGGGAGCATGTTGAAGAATCCGAACACGGCCGACACGCGCCCTGCGGGACGACCGTACAACTGAGTGACAAGTTCAGGCAGCGTGATGGCCTTGAAACGAGCCACGCGATGCACGAGAACGAGGGCAAAAAAGATATAAGTCCCGTACCAGAACAGGCCCTGGGTCACGAAGTTGAAGACACCGCTGTCGAAGGCGATCGCCGTCACACCGAAGATGCCGCCATACCAGGTCGAGATCAGAGACATGGTGAACAACGGCAACGTGAGCCGCCGGCCCATCACGAGATAATCGGCAATCTCGGCCGTTGCACCGGCGCGCTTGAGGCCGGCGTACCAACCGATGGCGAGCGTGAGCGCGACGCTGGCGATGATGATCGAAATGTCGAGGGGAGACAGCAGGGTTGCGGGGTTCACCGACGCCGACAGCACGGGCGTGGCGACTCCCGCCGCAGTGGCGAGAGACGAGGACATGGACGGTGCTCCTTTCGGTCTCGCGATCAGGCGCCGAGATCGATATCTCAGCGCGTATCACCAGACCCAAGTTCAAAGGGTCGCCGTCAGGATGAACTCACACAGAGTTCGAATTTCGACAGCCTCTCATTCCTCGAAGTAATCCCGAGGACTCCCCTGCTGCACAGGCTGCTCAGAACGGGTCGCTCACGGCGTTGGCTTCGTCGCTCCGGTCCTCATTTACGTGAAGTAAACTACGGTCCTCGCTCCTCGTCGCCTTGCGATCAACCCCTTCTGAGCAGCCTGTAAAGACATCAATCTGCTCACACGAGGTCGCTCGCGGCGTTGGCTTCGTCGCCTTGCGATCAACCCCTTCTGAGCAGTCCGAAAAAAAATCAATGATGTCCGTGTCGGACAAAACTCTGGATCGCTTCTTCCGGCTTCACGCCGGCCTTGTCCACCGTCGGATGCTTTTCGTTTTCATCCTTCACGCTGGTGATGCCACCAGAGAGCTGCGGACGCAGCGTCAGATAGTCCTTCGTGTAAACCCACTTCTGACCGGTTAGACCGGCCATCGCATACTCTGGTCCAAGGCGAATCGCATCGACCGGACAGGCCTCTTCGCAATATCCGCAGAAGACGCAACGAAGAATGTCGATCTCAAACCGCACCGGGAACTTTTCGATCTCATTCTCCGGATGCTGACCTGCCTCGATATGGATGCATTCTGCGGGGCAGTTGGTTGCGCACAGAAAACACGCCGTGCAGCGCACTTCGCCGTCGTCGCGCAAGGTCAGGAAGTGCTTGCCCTTGAAACGCTCCCCGTAGGTCACCGGCGCCTCGGGCCACTCAAGCGTGTTGGTCTTCTCCGCCCCAACAAGCTGCTTCACGAAGATTTCGCCGGTTTTCACCATGCCCTTGATGATCTCGGAGAAATATCCCCACGCCGCAGCAAAGACGTTCGGATCTTCCGGTGGCCGCGAAACTTTGATCACTGCCATCATGATGCTCATCGAACCTTATCTCCCGTTCGCACATCGGCGAGTGCGGTCACAACTTCTGCAACGTCACGAGCGTCCGTCACCGGGCACGGGAACGGAGCGTCAAGACTTCCAGCCGTTCCAGCGTGGTTGATGAATGTACCGCGCTTTTCCGCGAACCCCTTCATCGGCAAGGCGTGCGTCAGCTTCTTGAGCCATGCAGCCTCCCCGTTGATCGTCCACAGCGAAACGAAGTCGAGTTCACTCAGTCGCTCCATTTGCCCCTTGAGACTCGGGAACGTCTGCGGAACTTCCGGAGCAAGCGCGATCACCACTCTGGGGCGCGCCGCGATCAACTTGTCGAACTCATTTGCCGGTCCAGACGCAGAAATGCCGTGCTTCTTCATCGCGTCGAGCAAACCGCGCGTGTTCGCGTTGCCGTCACCACGCTGGAGAATCCCGTCAAACGTGTCGATCTTTTCGGTCGGCTCACGCCACTGAAAGACCTTCTTGACGCCAAGCTTGCCAACGAAGTGTGCAAAGAACGCGTCGTACTCCTCAACTGTATACTGGGCCGAAACGAGCAGCGCGATGTCTCCTGCGGCAGTGCCGGCCAGCTTTGCCGCGAGTTCACGCAGGGCCTCATCAAAGCTCGCATCCTTCTGCGCGCCGCCCTTCACGAAGAATGCGCCGCGGAGTCTTCGATCCTGATTGAGGTGGCGATACATGTCGCGACCGCTGTCGCACATCCAGTGTCCGTTGACCGCTGATTCGCGCGGCTTCAGACGGAAATACGTCCGCGTGTCAGGCTTGCCG
>Ga0169931_10009420_pt1 | contig 14083 bp, 12 predicted proteins | sample Kivu_15m_20L_FD_129675 | JGI IMG/M metagenome (GOLD analysis project Ga0169931, IMG submission 129675) | Freshwater microbial communities from Lake Kivu, Western Province, Rwanda to study Microbial Dark Matter (Phase II) - Kivu_15m_20L... | ecosystem: Environmental > Aquatic > Freshwater > Lake...
ACCCGCATCACCGCGCGTGCCGGCCGGCGACATCGCCGCGCTCACGTTGCTCGAGAAGAACGCGAAGGTGACTGCAACTCAGGCGAAGACGCTGCTCGCCGAACTCGTCGCCAACGGCGGTGGTGACGTGCTCGCCATGGCGAAAGCGAAGGGTTTCGAAGCGATGGACACCGGTGCTCTCGAAGCACTCGTCGATGCAGCGATTGCCGCCGAACCAGATGCGTGGGAGAAGTTCAAGGCTGGCGAGCAAAAAGCCATCGGCGCGCTCGTGGGTGCGGTGATGAAGTCGTCGAAGGGCAAGGCCGACGGCAAGGCCGTCACCGCCCTGCTTCAGGCAAAAGCCAGCACCTGACCCGACACCACGAGGTGCACGCGGTCGCCGCTGCGCGGCAGGCGCGTGGCGTGCAAACGTGCCACCACGGTTTCGCCGCTGTCGAGGCGCACGTCGATCTCGCCGTCATGGCCGTAAAAACGCGTCGAGATCGTGGTGCCGGCATGCGGTGCGTTCGGTGATTCGTCGAGCTCGATCTGTTCGGGACGCACGATGACGGTGACGATGCCGCGCGGTGCCGTGCCGTTGAGCGGCAGTCGACCGAGTGCGCAGGTGACCGTGCCGTCGGCCTCGACGTTGCCGACGAGTTTCACCGCCTCGCCGACGAACTCGGCGACACGACGCGACACCGGGTGCGAGTACAACTGCGCCGGTTCGCTGCATTGGGTGATGGTGTTGTCGAGCATCACCGCGACGCGGTCGGCGGTGGAGAGCGCTTCCTGCTGGTCGTGGGTGACCCACAACGCCGATGCACCGGTGGCGCGCAACGCGGCGACGACCTGGTCCCGCACGCTCATCTTCAACGATGCATCGAGCGCACTGAACGGCTCGTCGAGCAAGACGATCGCCGGTGACGGCGCGAGAGCACGGGCGAGTGCGACGCGCTGCTGCATGCCGCCGGAGAGCTCTTCGGGGCGACGATCGGCAAAGCCGCCGAGACCGACGAGCTCGAGCAGTTCGTTGACGCGGGCACGCGCCTGAGCCGAGCGGCGCTTCGGCAAACCGAAGGCGACGTTCTCGCCGACGCTGAGGTGGGGGAACAACGCACCCTCCTGCGGCACGAGGGCGACACCGCGTTGCTCGGGTTCGACCAGCGAACGTCCGTCGCGTACGACGATGCGGCCACCGATTTCGATCGAACCACTTGCGGGAGTTTCGAAACCACTGATCACCCGCAGCAGCGTTGTCTTGCCGACACCCGACGGGCCGAGCACCGCGGTGATGTGACCGGTCGGCACCTGCAAGGAGACGTCGTTGAGTACGTCGATTGCACCGAAGGAGTGCGACAACCCGTCGAGGCGCAAGGCAAGCGACATCGGAGTGCCCGTGGACGGACTCACTGGCGCGCTGCCTTCATCACGCTGAACGTGCTGAGAACCGCCGTCGGTGCTGCCGCGAGCAACATCAGTGCCACAGCGTACGGACCGACGGCGCCGTAATCGGACACGACGCTGTACTTCCAGATGCTCGTCGACAAAGTCTCGAGACCGGTGGGACGCAACAGCAGCGTTGTCGGCAACTCCTTCACGGCACCGAGCAGTGCCAGTGCGCCGCCGGCGGCGATACCCGGCAGGGCGACCGGGATGGTGACACGGCGCAAGGTGGCCATGCGCGACGTGCCGAGCGAACGGGCGACATCCTCGAGCACCGGAGTGGATTGTTCGACGGCGTTGCGCACCGCACCGACGACGAGCGGCAAGAAGATGATCATCTGTCCGAAGACGAGCAACGGAACCTGCTGGTACAGCGGTCGCACGAGGCTGATGCCGAGGTACACCACCGACAACGCGACGACGATGCCCGGAAGTGAGTGCGTGACATACACGCTTGCCTCGGTGGCGCGGGTGAAGCGACCGGAAAATCGTGCGATGGCGATGCCGACGGGAAGTGCGAGCAACACGGTGGCCAGTGCAGTGGCGATGCCGATGCCGAACGAGTCACGAATGGTGAGCGCAACGTCTCCCCAGTCGGTGACGGCGGTACCGCGGCGCATCCATGACGTGACGCTGACGATGGGTACACCAACCGATACTCCGATGACGATGCCCGACCATGTCCATGCAGCGATGCGCAGTGAACGCGGTGACACCTGCACGCTGCGCCGGTTGAGGCCGCGCCCGAGCCGCGTGCGTGCAGTACGCCCGCGGACGCGACGCTCGAGAATGATGAGTACTGCAGCGATGGCGACGAGCACGAGGGCGAGAATTGCAGCGCGTGTCGGATTGAACCCGGCGCGGTACGCGCCGTAGATCACCCACGTGAAGGTTTCGTAGCGCATTGCCGCGACGGCACCGAAGTCGCTCACCACGTACAACGCAACGAGCAGGCCACCGCCGACAATCGCCGGCTGTACCTGGCGCAACGACACGCGCCACGCGGCAGCGAGAGGCGAAATGCCCAATGAACGAGCCACGTCTTCGAGCGCGATGTCGGTGGCTCGCAACGCAGCTGCGACGGGCAACATGACGTACGGGTACGACACGATTGTGAGCACGAGAGCCGCACCGAAGAAACCGGCGATTCCGGGCAGCCACGACACCCACGCGAAGGCGGCGAGATACGACGGAATCGCCAACGGAAGCGCAAACAACGTGAGCAGCGCGATCCGCCCGCGCAAAGAGGTGCGCACGACGATCCATGCGCAGGACGTGCCGATGACGACGCTGGCGAGAGTGACGACGAGTGTCAGCGTGAGACTGCGCACGACGAGCCACAGCGTGCGAGAGCGCATGATTTCATCGACGACTCCCTGAATCCCCCGCGAAAATCCGGCATCGAAGAGATAGATGAGCGGGGCGAGCCCGACGAACACGGCTGCCGCCGCGGGTACCGCAAGTACTGCCGGTATCCGCGACGGCCGGGCCATGACGTTGTTACTTCGTCAGCAATCCGACTCGCGCAAGCAACTCCTGCGTTGCTTCGAGGGTCTTCAAGTCGGCGAGATCGATTGCCGGTGCATTGAGTTCACCGAGAGGGGGCAGCTCGCTGAATGCAGCGATTCCGGTGACGAGCGGATACTCAAAGGTGCGGTCCGAGAAGTACCGCTGTCCTGCGTCGCTGAGCAGCCAATCAATGAATGCGCGGGCACCGCTTGCGTTGCGACTGGTGGCGAGGATTCCCGCACCGGCGACGTTCACGAGGCTTCCTGCATCTCCGTCACGAAGGTAGTGGTTCTGTGCGACGACCGCAGCGGCACCCTCGTTCTTGATTTTTTCGTAGAGGTAGTAGTGGTTGATGAGTCCCATGGCGACTTCGCCGGAGTTCACGGCATCGCGCACGACACCGTTCTTTTCGTATGCCACAGGTGCATTGGCAGCGAATGCCTTCAGCCATGTTTCTGCGCCGTCCTCTCCGCGCAGGACGCGCAACGCGGTGACGAATGATTGCCATGATGCATTGTTTGGTGCGTATCCAATCCGGCCCTTCCACTGCACGTTGAGCAGTTCATCGAGCGAAGCCGGGGGAGTGACAACGAGTTGCGGGTTGTACACGATGACTCGGGCGCGACCGCTCGTGCCGACCCAGCCACCGCTCACCGAACGGAATGCTGCATCAACGAGTGACAGTGTGGTGTCGGGAAGCGTGGCGAACAGCCCCGCATCTTCGATTGCGCCGAGTGCGCCGGCATCCTGACCGAAGTACACGTCGGCCGGGCTGGCATCACCTTCGGTGAGCAACAACGCGGCGAGTTCGCCCGAGTCGCCGTAACGCACCTCGACGGTGACACCGGTGGTCGCGGTGAACTCGTCGATGAGCGGTTGCACGAGTGCTTCGCTGCGTCCCGAGTACACGGTGATCGACGTGCCGTCGATCGTGACGGGCGTGGCATCGTCGCTCGCGTCGGTGCTCGTATCGTCCGTGCTCGACGACCCACCGCATGCGGCGAGAACGACGAGCGATGCTGTCGCGAGCAATCCGCCGAGTGATCGGCGCATGCGACGTGTGCGGACAGATGACCTCACGATGACCCTCTCGAGTGTTAGGTGTACCTGACACTACTGTTAGGTGTCCCTAACAGGCAACCCCCCAGTGTCGACGATCCTGTCCGTGGCTCGCGGGTGAACGCCCGCTGACGTGCGGCTACGCCCCGATGTAGATCGGGCGAAATCATGTGCCGGCCCCTATTTCGTGCGGTCGCCCATCGTTACGGTCCGACCATGACACAGACCGTCGCAACGCCAACAACTCACTCGGCCTTCGAGGACGTCAACGTGCACGTATGGCGCGCAGCAAAGCACCTTGAACTCCCGACCGACATGGTCGAAGCCCTTACACACTGCGAGAGGGAAGTCGTGGTCTCGTTGCCGCTGCGTCGCGATGACGGAGCAATCCTGATGTTGCGCGGCTATCGGGTTCAACATTCGAGTGCGCGCGGTCCCCGCAAAGGAGGCATTCGATTCCACCCGGCAGTCGACCTCGACGAAGTGCGGGCGTTGGCAAGTTTGATGACCTGGAAGACAGCACTCATCGACGTTCCCTTCGGCGGCGCGAAGGGTGGGGTGAGCGTTGACCCGGCTGATCTCAGCGGGCGTGAGAAAGAAGAGCTGATGCGGCGCTGGACCCGCACGATGGTGCACGTGCTCGGACCGCATCGTGACATCCCCGCGCCCGACATGGGTACCGACGCCCAGACGATGGCCTGGCTGATGGATGAGTTCCACCGTCTCGAGGGCTTTCAGCCGGCGTGCGTGACCGGCAAGCCGGTCGGGCTCTTCGGTGCACCGGGTCGTGAAGAAGCCACCGGTCGCGGCGTTCTGCGCGTCACGGTTGCCGCGTTGCGTCGGGCGGGCAAGCCCGTGCAGGGTGCGACCGTCGCGATCCAGGGATTCGGCAACGTCGGACGCTTTGCCGCCCTTGCGGCGATCGAGGCCGGAATGAAGGTCGTGGCAATCTCCGATGTCACGGGAACACGAGTGATTGATCGTGGATACACCGCGGACGAGATCAACGCTGCACCGACCGTTCGCTCGTTGGCCGTCGGAGATGACTCAACCGATCCGATCTTGGAAATGCCGGTCGACGTGCTCATCCCCGCTGCACTCGGTGGGGTCATCGTGGAAGAAAACGCCCCGCGGGTGAAGGCGCCACTGATCATCGAAGCGGCGAACCAACCCGTGTCGACTGTGGCAGCCGATGCATTGCTGCGCCGCGGGGTGACTGTCGTTCCCGACATCCTCGCCAATGCCGGCGGCGTCCTCGGGAGTTACTTCGAGTGGACCCAGAACATTCAGGAGTTCCGCTGGCCAATCGAACGCTTCCGGATCGAACTCGACCAGCGCATGGAACAGGCGTTCACCGACGTCGCGTCGACTGCGGATGAACGCAAGATCAGCTTGCGCGAGGCATCGTTCGTGGTTGCTTTTGCTCGAGTTGCTGAATCGTTCCGTCTGCGCGGCCGCGTGTTGTGAGCCGAAGGACGCGCGCCACCGCGTCCCGCAACACTTCACACAACCAGAGAAACAGCATTCCCGGAATCAGGTCGCCGCATCTCTTGACGAACCACGGAACGCCGTTGCGCACTAGCCACAACAATTGGCCGAGACGGCGGCTTCTGGATCGGGTGGGCAGCGTGAGCGGATTCAGAGTGAAGCCACGCAGCGTCAGTCGTTCGCACACGTGTTCGGCGAGGCGGAAGTAGCCGAGCGGGCTCGGGTGCATCCGATCGATGTGCCACAGCGACTTGTCGTACACGTTTCCGAGTCGGCGCGCATCGATGAGAAGGGCATCGAGATCGTCGGCGACGTGATCGATCACGCGATTCAGTGCGTCGATGCGCCGACGCAGCACGCGTTGAATCCGGTTGGGAAGGCGGATGAGTTCGCAAGGGTCGTGCAGGCGCAGCGTGACGACCTCGGCACCGCGCGTGCGCAATGACGAGATGATGGTGTGCAGGGCTGCGTGTACTTCGACGGGTCGATAGTTCGAGCGCAGGACGTCGTTGCCGCCGGCGATGACGACGGCGACGTCGGGCAAATGCTCCAGCGCCGCGGGAAGTTGCTCGGCGACCACTTCGAGTGCTCGTGCGCCGGGTCGAGCAAAGTTCGTATACGCCACATCCGACCCGAACGCTTCCCGCAAGAAGCGCCCCAAGCCCCTGTCGGGATCATCCGTCGCATCGTCACCGACGCCGTAACCGACGGAGTCGCCCAGCACCGCGATTCGTGCGCTCACGACGCCTGCCTGATTCGGGTGCGGGACGCATAGTCGGCAAGAAGTGTCTCGATCGTCCGTGTCCACGGAGAACGTTCTGCAAGTCGCCGTGCGGTATCCCGCCGGTGTGGCTCGTCGATTTCCGTGAGCCTCACCACTTCGTCGGCGAACGATGCTGCGGTGTTGTCGGCAACCGAACCCGCGTCACTTTCACCGTCGATGATCTCGCCAACGGCACTCGACCGTGAGGCGACGATCGGAGTCCCACAGGCGAGTGATTCGAGTGCCGCGAGGCAGAATGTCTCGAAGGGTCCCGGTGCGAGCGTCACGTCGGCCACCGCGAGATGACGGGCAAGATCACCACGGTCGTGAATGAAGCCGAGGAAGTCGACGGGAAGACCCGCCGCACGTTCCTCGAGTCGCGCGCGCTGCGGACCGTCGCCGATGACGACCAGGCGCGCCGAAACACCGCGACAGCACAACTCGGCGACGGTGTCTATCGACCGCTCGACGCGCTTTTCCGGGGATAGTCGACCACAGTGCACGAGGAGGGTGTCCGCGCCGAGTGCCAAGCGGCTGCGCAGCGCGTTGTCGTACCAACGGGGGTGGAACGTCGAAAGATCCACCCCCAGTCCGATCTTGCGGAGGTTCGACGCGCCGACGTCACGAATTTCGCGAGCGGCGAACTCCGTGGTGGCAATCACCCTGTCGAACTTGGCGGCGGTGTGCGCATTCCACCGATCGATGACCGGCCGCAACACGTGGCCGGCAGGCACGAAGACGGTGGCGAGTCCGGACAGCGTTTCGTGAACGAAGAGCGCCGAGTACACGTCGTGTTTGCGAGCCCACTCTGCGAGTGAGACGAGTGTAAAGCGGTCGCTCACTTCGAGGACGTCGGGGGAGAACTGTTCGAGTTGGTCGATGACCTGGCGCACGGAAACGATCATTCGGTAGCCACCCGAGCGGGGAATTCGGGGAGCCTTGAGAACACTCATTGCCGGCGAATGAACGGTTTCCTCACCGGGCACGATGTGCAGAACGTCGATACCGCGTTGCGAGTAACCCTCGGCAAGTGCACGCATCGTGGTTCGCAAGCCACCCGAACGGGGACCGTAGAAGTTGGCGACGTGTGCGATTCTCATGCCGCACCACGCACGACGTCGCGACGTCCGTCGAGAGCACATGCAGCGTGGTAGTGCCCGACGATCTCGGTGGTCAACGCGCCCCACGACCGATGCTCAACCCCTGCACGAGCGTTGCCGCCGAATCGCGCCCGCACATCGGGCTCGTCACGCAACTTTGCTACGTGAGCCGCAATGTCCGACGGCGAGGCCGGGTCGTACAGGAACCCATTTTCCCCCGAATTCACGAGGTCGATCGGCCCGCCGCTCGCCGGAGCGACGACGGGTACTCCGCTTGCAAGGGCCTCTTGAATGCTCTGACAGAAGGTTTCGTGCGGACCGGTGTGAACGAAAATGTCGAACGACGCGACCACACGAGCAAGATCGTCGCCACCGACGAAGCCGAGGAATCGTGCCCGCGGCAGGAGTCGCTCGAGGTCGTCACGGGAAGGTCCGTCACCGACGACCACGAGTTGTACGTCATTCATCGCGTGCACGAACGCGAGATGGTGCAACATCTTTTCCGGAGCGATGCGCCCGACGTAGCCGACGATGATCGGTGAGTTTCCGGCGAGTTCGGCTCGGGTGGTCTCGCAGCGCTGCCGAGGAGAAAAGCGATGTGCATCGACACCGCGTCGCCAGATGCGCACATTGTCCACGCCGTGGCGCTCAAGGTCCGATGCAGACTGCGTCGACGGCGCGAGTGTGAGTTGCGCACGGGAATGAATTCGTGACGTCCATCGCCACAAGATGCGGGCCACTCGCCGCAGGCCGTACGTGCCGACGAATGCGGGAACGTCGGTTTGGTACACCGCGACAACGGGGACACCGCAGCGTCGGGCTACGAAACCCGCGAACGCACCGAGACCGAACGGGGAAGCAAGATGGATGACGTCGGGACGAAACGAGCGAATCGTTCGTACGATCTTGCGGCACGGCAGCCCGAGTCGGAAACTGCGGTAGCGAGGTACGGATACCGCCGGAACGCCGACGACGGGTACGTCGTTGTACGTTGCCGGGCCGCCTCGCGGCGCGATGACGACAGCCTCCGTATCGTGCTCGCGAAGGTGGTCGAGTACGCGGACGACGGAGTTGGTGACACCATTGACCGCGGGCAGGAAGCTTTCGGTGACGATGACGACGCGCATGGCTCAGGCTGCCGTCGATTGGGCCGTGCGGTCGCCGAAGTCGAGAGCCGGTCTGCCCACCTGCAACACCGTGAATCCGGCATCACACCAACCGTTTGCATCGATGATTCCGCGCGTGTCGTAGACGAGCCGTGCCGCGGACACCGTGCGAATTGTGTGGGGGTCGAGTTCGGCGTATTCCGGCCATTCGGTGAGAACGAGCAACACGTCGGCGGCGGCGATGGCATCGTCGAGTACCTCGCTGAAGATCGCGCCGCCAAGTGCATCGCCGACGGGCCGCGCCACGGGGTCGTGGACCGTCACTGTCGCTCCGTGCCCAACGAGTCGCGCGATTACCTCGATGCTCGGTGATTCGCGCGTGTCGTCGGTGCCGCTCTTGAATGCAAGACCGAGCGCGGCGATGCGCACGTAGCGCAGCGATCCGCCGAGGTGTGCAGTGAGACGCGAAACGACGTGGTCGAAGTGAGCGTCATTCGTGTCGATCGTGCATTCGAGTTGAGCAAGCGGTGCGGCCACGGAGCGGGCGAAGTGGGCGAGTGCGCGAGTGTCCTTGGGCAGGCACGAACCGCCCCAACCGGGCCCGGGCCGCAGGAAGCGGTCGCCGATGCGAGGATCGGCACCGAGCACGGCGAACAACGCCGAGGCATCACCACCGACGGTTTCGCACAGGTGGGCCAGCGAATTGGCAAAGGTGAGTTTTGTGGCGAGAAATGCGTTCGATGCGTGCTTCGACAATTCGGCCGTGACGACGTCGGTAACGATGACCGGCGCATCGATCGACTCGAACAGGGATGCAACGGGTGTTACCCATGCTCCAACGTCGGCACCGATGACGATGCGATCCGGCTGCATGAAGTCGGCAACCGCCGATCCTTCGCGCAAGAACTCGGGATTCGAGACGACACCGACGTCGTTGCGACCGTAATGGAGCAGTCGGCGATGGATCGCATGACCCGTTCCGGCAGGAACCGTTGACTTCGTCACAACGATGGCTCCACGCGCGATGTGATCGGCAATTGCATTAACGACATCGAAGACGGCGCGAAGATCGGCCGACCCGTCGTGTGCCTGCGGTGTCGGTACGCAAACGAACACGAGCTCGACGTACTCGATGGCGGAGCGTGCATCGGTCGTGAAGTGCAGACGTCCGCGGCCGATGTTGCCGACGACGAGTTCGGTAAGCAGTGGTTCGTGAATGGGCACGTGGCCGGCGAGCAGCGATTCGACACGCTCGCTGTTGATGTCAACGCAGGTCACCTCGTGACCCAACTCGGCAAGACACGCCGCCGTCGTCAATCCGATGTATCCCGCGCCGAAGATGCAGATGCGTTTGTGCACGCATCAATGGTGAGGAAACTCGAGCGGTCACGTTGGAGATTTCGGCGAACACAGGGTGACGATTTGTTGAACGTTTCTCCGATCTCGCGACGGTGAGACCGGTCGCGAACACATTCACCGATTGTTCACGGTAGGTATGCAAAGAGGACGGTCAGTTGTCATGTCACGTGCTTACGGTTCGTGACATGACCAGAACACACATGTCATCAAACACACACCTAACCCGCAGGATTTCGTACTTCATGGCGACTGTGATGCTCGCCATCGTCGGTGCTGCGTGTTCAAGCAGCGACGACTCGGCCAGCGAGACGTCGGTTGCCGACGCTGCGACCGCGGTCGTTGCCGACGACACCTGCCCCAACCAGGAGTTGGTCGACGCGGCCAACGCCGAAGGCAAGGTCAACCTCATCGCACTGCCCGACAACTGGGCCAACTACAAGGGCATCCTCGCGGCCTATCGCGACAAGTACCCGAACATCGAGAACCCAGTTGCCAACCCCGATGCTTCGTCCGCTGACGAGCTCGTCGCTGTGGAGACCCTCCAGGGTCAACCCGACCAGCCCGACGCGCTCGACGTTTCGCCGGCCATCGCGCAGGAAGTCGACACCAAGGGCTTCTGGGAGCCGTACAAGCCCTGCACGTGGGACGAAATTCCCGACGTATTGAAGGATGCCGACGGCAAGTGGGTGGCTGCGTACTACGGAATCATGGCGATTGGAACGAACACGACCGTCGTGACCGAAGCACCGGCGAGCTTCGCCGATCTCACGGATCCCCGCTTCAAGGGCCTCGTCGCTCTCAACGGTGACCCGCGTCAGTCAGGTGCTGCTTTCGCTGCGGTCGTCGCGGCGTCGCTTGCCAATGGCGGCTCGTTCGACGACATCATGCCGGGCATCCAGTACTTCGCCGATCTCAAGGCATCGGGCAACCTCGCAGCCACGGATGTCACCGAGGCCTCGGTGATCTCGGGTGAGACCCCCGTGTGGCTCGACTGGACCTACAACTACCCGGGTCTTGCACCGAAGCTGCAGGAGAACGGCGTGACGTGGGCGATTCGCGTGCCGACCGACGGTGTTTACGGTGGTTACTACGCACAAGGTGTCGTGCGCGGTGGACCGAACAACAACGCAGCGAAGTTGTGGATCGATCACATCGTCTCCGATGAAGGTGCACTCGGATATCTCGAAGGTGGGGCAATCCCTGCACGCTTCGAGGCGCTCGTCGCATCCGGAAAAGTCATGGATGAGCAGCTCGCCAACCTGCCCTCGCCGGAATTGATCGCGCAGATCAAGTTCCCGACGCAAGCCCAGATCGCCAAGATGAAGGAAGACCTCGCGGCACAGTGGGGTCCGATGGTTGCCGACAAGTAGTTGGTAATCGACCAGAGATTTGTGTCTCCTCCCCGGGCGGCGGGTTCACCCATTGGGTGGGCCCGCCGCTTCGTGGCGTTGTGGAGACCCTCTCTCGTTGCGTACGCAGTGCTTCTCGGCGCATTCCTCATAGTGCCGGCAGGGGTCGTCGTGTTGCGGGGATTCGACGGTGGTGCAGGTGAACGCAGCCCGATGCTCGAGGCAGTATCCGGTCAGTATCTCGGCTCGTTTTGGTACAGCATCCGCCTCTCAGCGCTCACCGCTGCACTCGGCAGCATCATCGGTACGGGTGTGGCTGCGGTACTCGTCGACCTGCCCGAAGGCTCGCGATCACGCCAGGCGATGGTCGGATACTCCGTGGTCGCCGCCAACATGGGCGGGATTCCGCTCGCATTCGCGTTCTTGTCGGCATTCGGTGTGCAGGGACTCGTCACCAAGTTGCTCGGAACGGCCGGTTTCGACCTCATCGGAAACGGTTTCCGGATCACCAATTTCGGCGGAATAGCACTCGTCTACATGTACTTCCAGATCCCGCTGATGACACTCGTGATGATTCCTGCGTTCGTCGGATTGCGTCGACAGTGGCGCGATGCAGTGTCGAGTCTCGGTGGCACCCGCGCGGACTACGTGCGTCGCGTGGTCCTTCCCGTCGTCACTCCGTCGTACGTCGGCGGTCTGCTGTTGTTGTTCGCGAATGCTTTCGCCGCGTATGCGACTGCGTTTGCTCTGTCGGCCGGCGCTTCGCGCCTGGTGCCGGTGCAGATTCGGTTCTTCCTGCAAGGAGACACGATTACCGGCAAGACGAACTTGGGTTATGCGATGGCTGCGTGGATGATCATAGTCATGGTCGCCATCATCGTCGTCGTGCGAATGCTTGCAGCACGCACGGAGAAGTGGCAGTGATGTCACGCCGCGCCTTCCGCTGGCTCGTGCTCGGTGCGGTGATCGTGTTCTATGCGGTCCCGATGCTGTCAATGGCGCGGTTCGCATTCCAGCGTGTTCCCGTGGTTCTTCTCACATGGGACACCCTGTTTTCGCGTTGGACGATCGAGCCACTGGTCGAGGCAGTGACGAGCAGGGAGTTTCGTCGCAGCGCATTTGCGACCGTGCGTATCGCACTGCTCACCGCGAGTGTCACACTTTTCGTTCTCATGCCCGTGCTCGTGCGTGCTCGCCTGGCAGGACGGCGTCTGCGACGCGTCGTTGAGTTGAGCGCGATCATTCCGTTCGTCGTGCCCGCCATCGCGCTCGTCGTCGGAGTATCGGGAATCTACCGCGAGTGGACACCATGGTTGCTGCGCAGCGAGTACTCGCTCGTGCCGTTGTACTTCGTCACGGCACTGCCATTCGCATACCGCACCCTCGACAACGGCCTCGCCGCAATCGACCTACGAACGCTGCTGGAGGCTGCGCAAAGCCTCGGCCAGCGTCACTCCGGCGCCGTCGTTCGCGTGATTCTTCCGAACATGTGGGCGAGCGTCAGCACGACGTTCTTTCTGGTGTGCACGGTCGTGCTCGGAGAGTTCACAATTGCTTCGCTGTTGTTGAAGAACACCCTTCCGCTGTACCTCGCATACGCGCAGGGTCAGGATCCGCAGGGTGCGTTCGGAATCGGTTTGCTGCTGACCGTCGTGTCGGCAGTGTTTCTCGCCGTCTCGGCCCGCGTGTCGGGACGGCTCGTCGGAACGGGAGTCGTGAGATGACACACGTCGTTGAATGTCGCAGCGTGAGCAAGTCGTTCGGTGACACCCGGGCGCTCATCAATTTTGATCTCTATGTCGGTCGCGGCGAGTTGATGACGCTGCTCGGACCGAGCGGCTGCGGCAAGTCGACTGCGCTGCGCCTCATCGCCGGTTTCGACGTCGCCGATGCCGGTGACATATTGATCAACGGAACCGATTGTCGTGAGACCCCCGCGAACGAGAGACGCATCGGCTTCGTGTTCCAGAACTACAGCCTGTTCCCCCATCTCGGGGTTGCGGGAAACATCGAATTCGGCCTGAGATTGCAGGGGGTGTCGCGCGCTGCGCGGCGAACTCGAGTCACCGAACTCCTCGGAATGGTGCGTCTGCAGGGTTTGGAGGATCGCTACCCGCACCAGTTGTCGGGTGGACAGCAACAGCGCGTCGCCGTGGCCCGTGCCCTCGCCATCGAGCCGCAGGTACTGCTGCTCGACGAGCCGTTGAGTGCACTGGACGCAACGGTGCGCCGGGAAGTGAGAACGGAAATCCGACGTGTGCTGCAAGAAGCGAACGTCGCGGCGATCTTCGTGACGCATGATCAGGAGGAAGCACTGTCGATCTCCGACCGCGTGTGCGTCATGAACTCGGGACGCGTCGAACAAGTTGGGGCCCCACGCGAGGTGTATGCGCGGCCCGAAACACGCTTCACGGCGGGTTTCGTGGGCAACACGTCGTGTCTGAGGGTGACGTCATTGGGCGGCGGGCGAGTACAACTTGCCGACTCAGGCATCACATTCTTCGTGCCGCACAACATCGCAGTGGGCGAATCGGCCGACCTGCTGGTGCGACCCGAGAGAGTGACCTTCGCCGAATCCACCGTCAGTGGGCCGGCGGCAGTCATCGAATCGGTGATCTTTCTCGGAACGATCGATCTCGTCACCGCGCGATTCGATGGATCAAGTCAGTTGATCACCGGTATGTACATGGCCGGAGTTCGCACCCCTGTGGTGGGCGAACGGGTGGCGGTGCAGATCGACGCGACTGCCGCATCGGTATTCGCACGCTGACTGAACCGCCCGGGTGCCGCAGCACGGCAAGCTGCGTCGGGTCCCCAAAAATTCATCTACTCGCCAGTCACCGGATGCAGTTTCGCAAGTCGGATGTCAGATGCAGCGCGTAATTTGCGCTCACCACCACGGAGGTTCACCACATGAAGCTGCCT
>Ga0169931_10009421_pt1 | contig 14082 bp, 16 predicted proteins | sample Kivu_15m_20L_FD_129675 | JGI IMG/M metagenome (GOLD analysis project Ga0169931, IMG submission 129675) | Freshwater microbial communities from Lake Kivu, Western Province, Rwanda to study Microbial Dark Matter (Phase II) - Kivu_15m_20L... | ecosystem: Environmental > Aquatic > Freshwater > Lake...
AACAAGGAACAAATCGGGATCTACATACCATGGCGTCCAACATTTCTGAATGGTTGGTACTGTCTTTGACACCGTCTCTTCGTTGATAGGTACCACTTTGGCTTAGCAATTTGAAATCCTCCGGTTTAAAATCGTCCAGATAGAACTGATCCCGCTCCGCACTTGAGGCACTGGATAAAAATTGGTAGAAAACATGATAATTCCGTTCTCCTTCAGACGGCCTTATCAACCGCACTTTTTCAAGAAGATAAGTCTCAACCGACGCTCCAGTGAGTTGACCACGGGCATTAAAGCGAATATCTATGTACTTCCCGAATCGCGATGAGTTGTCATTACGTATAGTACGTGCGTTTCCAAATGACTCTAGAATTGGGTTCGATTGTAGAACCTGGCGTTCAATTGAAAAATCATTCATTTCCGCAGCTTGTGCCTTTGGTTTTGCTGGTGAGATTGCAATAATGCCATTAGATTTTGTTAAACTGGTTTCTGAAGCCTTTTTTGATAGCATAGCAAAGTAATTTAGAACAATTTTTGTCGTCACTGTCTTTCCTGCTCCAGACTCTCCACTCACAAGGATACTTTGGTCGGTTGAAATCGTTTCGGACTTGGTGCGTGAGGTGGAATTTCGATGGGTTTTGTTCCCTCCATTCATCAACGCACGATTTTCGATACCCCGCATCATGATCCTGTAAGCTGTATCCGCCGTCTGATAAACATGAGGTGGTAATCTTGTCTTATTTTGAGATGGCTTCATCTTTTTCAGCAAGGAGTCGTTCGTCCGCCTTTTGAAAGGAGTGTTGTTTACTCCATTTGTACTTTCAGCCCCTCCATCACTGTGACATCCACTTTCTCCTTGCTGCCTATACTGTTCCATGACAGTCTCTGAGTAGAGTGTCATTTGCTTGAAAGGGTTCACCGCAATAAGAATTGGTCCTGTGGACGTATAGATTATGTCATTTTCATAACGAAGTTTCAAGGCATGGAGAATCGCTGGTTCATGTAAGTGCACAAGGCCGATGAGATCATCGACACCACCAACAATTGTATCTGAATCATCAATCTGAATGGGAGAACCTCCGTTGATTTTCATCAATTCCTCACTATGGTAGGAGGAGGGAAGGTTTCGTAGCTTGATATCGTCGTGGTCTGCGGTTTTTAATTGCTCTGGGTCCACCGTGACTGTCACACGAAAGCCTTCCGTGTCATCAAAATCAGCCCAGTTATTCTCACCCCATGTACTGTTAGAACTCCTTGTTGAGTTCTGACCATTCCTTTGATCTTCAAAAAGAACGTCATTTGTGAGTGTCAAATGAATCACATCGAGACCGCCAACATGTCCATCCTCCTTCGCTACAATCTTCGCGGGTACCCATCCCCAATTAGATGACTCCGACCGGAGCCAGACGTGAGCCCCGACTTCCATATCGTTCTTTTACTCCTCGCAGTGATCGGTTTTGTTCGACTTAGTGATTGAGCGGTGTTGTGTGCTCGATTGTAATCAGTATGTTTTCAGGCGAGGCTCAAAAGTCACGATTTGTTGAGGCGAGGCTCAAAAATCACGATTTCGCTAGAAAACGACCTGTGTGTATTTTAGGCTAAACTAGCTAATCCATAGGCTAAAAGAGCTCAATTCATGAGAGTTCAGGCAAGAGTAGGACGTGGACTCTTTATTTTACAACACGGTACCGGTATTTTTATGAATTTTCTGTATGGCTCGAACATTGACTGCAGATTTCTACATGGCAGAACTGTATGTAACGTAGAAAAACGTCGACGGTGGTGTGTTTTTTATGTAGTAATTTAGTATGCAAGACCAAAGATGAAACTGCTGTACTTTACAAAGTAAAGTCGTCTCATCACTCTTCGCTCTTGAATGATGAGTGTGGTGTTGTGACGAGGAAGAAATGCTGTATATATCTTCAAACTATAGACGAACCGATGAAAATCCAACACTTCTACCATGGAAAAGAATCGCCATCGCTATGAGTTACATAGAAAATATCTTAAGAAATCCTCTAGCCCTGAGGAGGCTAAAGTAACCCATACTATCGTGTCCCATCATGAGGTTGCAGAAAACAAGGACACCCCTCCTTCCCGAGATCAAGATGATGACGATGATGCCATACATGCGAAAAACAAGCTGCGATCCCGATTTCAGAAGATCTCACCCTTACCCGACTTGTCGGTATCACAGTTGGAAAACGGCGAAAACTCAAGGCCGCTCCCAATATCAAGCCTACATTCGGTACAATCGTCAACTGTACTTTCAAATGAGTATGTCGAAGACAAGATGCTCATACAGCCTTTAAACTTGGATGTATATCAGCAACCACAAGATGAAATATTCCATCAATCGTCTCTTATAATAGAAACCTCAATAGAGGAAAATAATACAATTTCAACGTCCTCAGAGGAAGACGATACTTCAACATCAGTGCAGGAAACCTATACTATTTCAGCGTCCAATAAGGATGATACTACATCTTCACGATTAGACCAACATGTATCAAATATATCAACCCCATCAAATAAATTGTATGAGAAAGACTCAAACTATCTACCATTATCTGCATTACATCGGCGCTTTCATTTATCAACGGCTCTCTCACCTAGTCGAATTTCTGCCAGATCCCATGATCTATCATCAGACAAAAAAGAAGCCCCGGAAAATATTAACAAATTGAATAAACCAAAGAAACTCGATTTCACATCTACACCTCCATATGATAGGTTATCTCTTGTGCATATAAACCCTGTTAAGCCAAATGCTATTCAACATGACCGTGATCAATCCATCGGTTCTCTATCTGCGCTTGACACAACAACAACCACTTCTGACAGTGCCAATAGCATTAGTCTACTCACACCAAGAAATGAGTCGTCAGCTATGAATATTCCTAATGCTTCTGGAATATGCCGCCCTTCGGAGGCTCAGTTACGATGGGCCCACTATCATCGTAAGGAACGGGCTAGAAAAACGCAAATATATGTCGAAAGGCTTATGAAAACTCCCCTGTTGCCTAACCTTTTAGCAGGTATGATATCTGGAGATGACGATAGCTATACATCCTATGAAGATTTTAAGGCTGATGGGAATTGGAATGATATCGTGGACGGTAACTTTTATCAACCGCATTTGTTGCGAAAAAAGAAAAAAACGCTAGGTTTCGCTAAGAAAGCGAAGAATAAAAATATACCAAACTTGAGTGTGGGTAGAAGAGTATTGCTACGAGTATCAGCGAGACTCACACAAGAGAGAAGACAAAGGATTCTAGAATATGGGTTTGAAATGGAACCCGATTCGGATGACCATGATGATGAAATAGGTATACATTCATCGACAAACGTAAATCCAACGTCAGTCCCCGGATCAATTATAGGACTTACCGTCAACGCAAAAAAAACTAGAAAATCTCGTAAAAAATCTGGAACGCCACACTTAAAAGGGAGGAAATCTATAGTCAACAGCGCGGTTGAAGATGAGGATCGGCTCAGAAGATTCCAAGAAGCGTACGCAGCCCTGGTCAATGCAGTTCTCAGTATGCAACAAGCAGCTACAACAAACATGGATGACATCGACCGTGACAATATAAAGCGATGGTCTCGAGGAAGCATTTCACCTGCAATAAGTATCGATGGTCGCGAATATTGCGACCTACAACGCGCACCTTCTATAAGGTATGAAAAGACGAAAAGCCAATCTTTGTATGAATTAATTGACCGTGGTGCATCCTGGCTGATGCATCTGCCCAAACAAGACAAGATAAATTTTTTAGCCAAGTTCTTAAGTGAAAATAAACCTGACACCATCAGCAGCGGGTCGCAACTCGACGACGCTTCTAATTCAGGTCAAGAACGTTTGCTTGAGTTGATTAAGCAATTGCAACTATATTCAGAAACCGGTGGGTTCAAGATACTAGAGAATAGCGAAAAGTGTCTTGGTGGCATTAATTACAACACCAGGTCATATGGAACTCTTGGAAAGGGAGAAATAGTAAAAGATAATGACACCAACACAAATAATTTCATTACAACCATTTTGCCAGCTGCAACAGATGATTTAAACAATCATGCTTCCATAAAGATACCTTCATTAAAGAAAACTGTATATTCTGAGACACTTCCGAATAACGATAATGAGACGCCTTTTGCAATTACGTCTACGAAATCTAAAAATTTACCCCCCATTTATCGTGGTCCAATCACCCGTCAAGGATCATCTCAAAATTTGCCTCCCGAGTCAGGAGTTTTACTGAAAATAAGTGCATGGCGAACGGAAAATGAATCAATCGATACGGTGGATGCTTTTCAAGTCATCGAGAACGTTTTCAGCCCTGAAGAAGTATTAATTGTTAAGAGTCCAGACTTCGACGTGGCGAGAGAGAATCAATCGGAAGATGCCATTGTTGGTGGAAGATTATGTGAATCTCGTTGTGAGGCTGATGTTACAACCTTCGAATCGTCACCGACTCCTGAATCAAAATCATCATGGACTGAGGGCTGTATTGATGAAACACTCGAACACTCACTTTCTGAGCCTACACCTGCTTCGAGATCAAGTCCTTTGGCTGATTTAGATGAAGGCTTCTTAACGTCACCAACTGATATGTTTACAAATCATACGCAACGGTTTAGTAATGATTCAAATCTAGTGTTTACACCCCTTTTGCAACAAAGAATTGAGTCTTCAAGCGATGAGTACGATCATGATGTGAATAATATGTCTCATCCCGAATGTGACTCAGATGTGGGAGAAACCTCGTCGGACAGAGATTTTATAGTGAATGATACAGATGACGATGACATTTTATCTGCAGATACAGAAACGGACCTCGGCCATGATAAACATGACGATGCCCATTCATCAGATCATAGTGAATCCTTGGGGGACATTGAAGCGTCTTTGCGATATAGTCACACCTTTATTGACACTGATAAAGCAAGTGACGTGTCGGAATCAGCGGCTATGGAAGACAGAATCATGATTGGTAATTTAATGCTGACTCCCGAAATACTAAATAAGCGGCTTCATCAAGCCATATCTTCGATTCAAGCGCGAAGCTGGGAACAGGTGTTTTACCTTGTTAGTGCCAATCCGTGGTTAGCGGAAATGATGGAAATGGCTTCAAAGCAATATTTACTTCATCAATTGTCGTTTCATGGTGCATCAGTCGCAACACAACTCAATTATGCAGCCCCAGAAGAGCTGAATGAACATCTCATTCAAATGTTCCCTCACGCTGCACAGAAACTTGATTGTGAAGGAAATCTACCCATTCATTACGCTGCGATGTCTTTGAATGAGGATATGGTCCCGCGATTGGTTGAACTATTTCCTTCTGGTCTCAGCGTTCAAAATTTTAGTGGGTATCTTCCTTTACACCTGTCTATAGTAGCAGCTGCAGAATCGTCCTTAACTGATCAAGCAGTATCTTCTATCGGATATATCTTGAATATTTTCCCCGATGCCTTGGCAGTTCAAGATCATGACGGCAACCTTCCTTTGCACTTAGCTGCGTCATGCATCACTGGCGAGTTGGCTATCGGAATTATATCCATGATGATAACAAAAATCGAGAAGGAAGCAATTTGTATGAGGTTACCGAGGAAGCGAAATAGGAAAAACTTGGAGAAATATTTATCAGCTGATTCGGCATCCTACGAATTAATAGAATTCGAAGCTGAAGGAGGAGGTGACAGTATGTCTACTCTTAGTGTAAAAAATCGTCAGGGTTGCACACCATTGATGTGCGCAGTCAAGACAAATTGTGACTGGGACGTCATTAATATTTTTCTAGGAGCCAAACAATCCGATGAAGCTGTCGTATCGGTACGCGAGAACGGCAGGTCTATTCTACAAATGGCGATAAGATCATGCACGGATCCATCAATAATATTATCAATAATTAAAATAGCGCCTCAACTGGTTAGGATACGCGACGAGAATGGAATACTTCCTATTGAAGCTATTTGTTCTCGACAAGACATTCCACCAAAAATCATAGCAGCCACGGTTCTTGTTGATCTTCCTACGAATGAAATGGCCGATGAAGACTCTTTAGTCATCACTGACTCTAGTAGAGAATTCCAAGGGGCCTCATGGTGGTGGATAAATTGTGCCTGTGATGATCTCTATGTGAATATAGTGCGTGAGATTCTACTTATGACTAGTTCTAGTCAAAAGCGAATTTTGTGTTCGGTGTGTGATGCATCCGGTATGTCCATCATGGGTTGCGCTTCGCCGAAATGCAGGAAAGAACTCCAGAAGGGTCTACGATTCGGAGGAAGGTTTGAGCTACTAAGGGAATTGCATGATGACATTCACCCCTCCGATGGAGTGAAATTTTTTGACGCCGTTGATTTTAAAATCGATGAGGAGATGGGCACGAGAGTTCTGCTTCGATGCTACTCGCACCAATACACTTATATGAATGATGTAAGTTGCGACTAAAACGTGTAACAGAATCATAAAATCTCTTCTCACTTATGTTTACAATCATGGTATCGAAGGTCTTTCTGTTCGATGGAATTACCTTGAATTATGATTTGGTCGAAGATAACGAGGGTTTCATTGTTGATGATTCTCCTCATCGATTTTGCATAGCAACTGAAATTCCTTCGCAATCTTTAAAAGACACCATGTCGTCGTCTATGGATTATGGCAAAGCTTTCAGAAAAAATATTTCCATTATGCTCAGAGTTGGCGAGAGTATCAAGCACCTACATAACCATGGCATTATTCATGGAGCTATTTCGAAGGCTTCAATAGGTCGTTTCGGTAAGAATTGGAAGCTCACTAATCTGGCCGGATCTAGACGCGTGAGGGGCCATTTGAGTCCTCTTCGCCTGGGATTCTCAGCACCTCCAGGTATGCATTATACTATTCTTGTGCCAAAGTTGAAACGCTCAATGCAGCTGAAATAGTAATTTGTTTTCTTCTGGTCATACCACTGCGATACATTACACTACAGAGGCCGTGGATCGAGTGGCTAGTACTGAAGGCACACGTTATAGTTACAAAAACGAGATTGTCGCGACACCAGCTGTTGACATTTGGGCTTTCGGAAAATTGTTTTATGAGCTTTTATCAGGTCATGAACTAGCGAATTGTGATTCCCCACACCAATTCGCTAAATTTTTAGCTCATTGGAATGATGAGAAACTTTTGAATATAATCGAAAGTTTAGAAAAATCTGCTGTAGACTCGTTGGCTGCTGATTTAGTTTTTCATTGTTTATCTACTAATCCACAAAATCGTCCTCGTAGTATGAGCGATGTCCTCTCGCACTCGTTTTGGCGGTCAAATTGAGTTTTCGCAATCACCTTCACGTGGAACTAAACGGACGAATTATCTACGCTATTTGTTGACGATAAATGAGGAAAAAAATCGTATACACATGTAAATAATTGTATCTTATGACAAAGATGGAATCATGTAATTATATGATTATAGTTTACAAGCATAGAATAGGGTTAAGGCGCTATGACCCTGTTATCACAATCGTGATTTGCAGAGAGAACTCATTAAAATCAGCGTTTAGGTCCTACAGGATCGACAGTGTTAGTTGCAACGAGTGCTTTAGACTGTGAAATGTCCTACTTCGTCTGTGAAATAACTGTGGATAAGAACGTCTCGCATATTTTTCAGTCTCTTTTGGGGTGATGGTTCCAACAGCTTTCCTATCAGATCCGCAGCTTGATCCCCAGCATATTTTGACATAGAAGCCTTAATGACCTTATCGAATAAAAAGGTTAGATAAATGAAAAGTAAAGGAATGCTACAAGAAACGGCGTGACAAGCAGGTTTACCTCAACTGCCTCTGGTTTAAATTCATATAACGTTTTCAAATGCATTGACGCATTACGGTCAAAGTTTGGAAGGTGAATCGCAGATGAATTTAAAAGCAGCTCGCCCATGACTAAGCCGAAACCCCATGTATCCCATGATGTACAAGCTCGACATCTGCTCGGAACGAAAGCCAACGTCAGACGATCTACCTTTTCGTCGCAGGAAACAGTGATTCTCTTTTGGGGAATAAAGTCATCATGCATAAATGATATTCGTTTCGGCTGTTTATTCAGGGTAATAGGCTCAAATGTCTCAAAGATACTCTCCGGGGGAACGCATGATCGTAATTCACCATCCATTGTATCACCGACTTGCTTCACTGAACTCGTTCTCATCAACTTCCATTCATTATTGCCGAATTTACCCATGAACTCCGGAGCTAGCCATCCATGTATATAGCCCGATTCATGGAGACACTGAAGAATACGTGCAATTTGTCTAAGGACGTTCCGGCATTTCCTGAGCCAGCCGTTGTTTTTCCTTTTCCTAAATCTATGCTTTTCCAATACCTGTATACAAAGGGATGGGATGGCTTATGAGTAAGCGAGTGTGACGAATAAGCAAAGGAAGTATATCCATTTTAATGCCGCACTTACGTTCGCTAGGGTGAGATAAGGGCGTTCAAACACAACCTGAGGGCATCCAATGAAGATTATAATAGAACCATGCACAAATTAACTAAAAAATCTCGTAATATTGCGTACCAGTCTAACTTCCTCGTAAGGACAACCAAATCTACGGCCATTCATCACATGATGATTTATGACCCTCTGAAATACCTTTTCAAGCATGTGCAAAGTCTGATGCATCTCAACCTCTCTAAGCATTTCTAAATCGCGATCGGAGTTCATGCGGGTGCAATGAATCAAAACACCTCTGGTGGACGCTTCACTGCTCGTCGCTGTGGAAGACTCACACAGAATCTTCGATAAATATTCTCCGGTATCATTCGCAGCAGCCTTGTATATAAGCAGTCCAGCGGATTTCTCTGGAAGCCGTAAATGAAGCTCATATAACCCGCACAAGCACAAATTATCAGATATCATCTTCAATACCGATGGGTGAGCTACACCAAACACATTACTTTCTCCATCTGAATCGGTGACTCTAGCCAGTGCGATTACCTCGGAAAATGTCGTGAAATCTGATAGTACCTTTTCCACTAAATTGAAGTGTATTCCCGATCTATCGGTGGCTATTGACCACCAAAACTTTGTACTTCCTTGATAATTTATACTACTGAGGCCATCAGCGCTAACTGAACCTAATTGAATAGGCATTTTACGATATAGTGCTGTTAAAACCATGTCTTCTATATGCATAGATTTGGACATTGGTAGCAATCCTGTACACTCGGACTCGGCACATGTTCTGTCTTCTGATTGAAGTTGAGGCAGTATCTTTACATCAGCATCAGGGGAATGTCTTGTGTCTTTCAAATCGTAGACATTGAAAGCAGTGAGAATTTCCTTTTGAGCACAGGATTTCACGGCTCTTTGAAAAGGCGTAAGGCCTATGTCATGCACAATGAACCGAGAGTATTCATTTATCAGAGCATATGGGGTGCAAAAACAGCACTACAAAGAAGTGAAAAGGTAAAGTTACCTTCTTGATCTCTAATGTCAATAGGTAGGTTCATAATACGATGAACCTCAAGCAATTTGAAGATTGTCACATGAGAAGAATCTTTAAGAGAACAAGCCATATGTAGAGGGAGCATTCCCTTATGGTTCATAAAACCAGCCGCTTGCGGAAAGGTACCCATCAATACTAACGCATTGAGCTCAGTTCTAAGGACGATTTAAGTAGTTGGGTTCAAACGCAGTTCCATAAACATCTTATCATAATTTTACTCATTCGATAACCTACCTACGTCCATGAAAAGCAGCCAGGTGTAAGGGTGAGTTACCATCCATGTTAGCTTTTGAGGCCCCATCTTTCCATCGTTCAAGAAATAAAGGTATAAGATCGACATGTTGACCATTAGATGCTGCATAATGAAGTGCATGGCAGTGGTTTGCATCAGTAGCATAAATGATTCGTGGACAAAGTTTCAGCATATTTACAACAACTTTTTCGGGTAAAAATATATTTTGAGAAAGGGCAATATGAAGTAGTGTTTGACCACCACTAACCGATGATTGTGCGGTAAGTAGTTCTGGGTTAAAATGGATTGTCTGCAAAACAACATCCCAATGTCCTCGTTGTATCGCGCTCATAGTTTCTCTGAACTTTCTCTGTAGTGCAATCGGAAAGGTTGGTAGTAATCGCGGTGCCTCAGATTCGTTACGTTCGTTCATGGATAAACGTCTAAGTGACACAGTCACTTGGTCTGAAAACATCAAGGAATATGAGAAAATCGTATGAAAATATTCTACCTAAATTGATGTATACGTATACATACCGTCTCTGCTAATGTAAGTAGAAGAGTCATCAGATAGTTGATTCGAATGCCGTGACGTATTCTCAGTTTTGTTGACTGTTGAACCTTTAGAAAGACCAATTGTATCGACGGGCCAGTTCGGACTTGTTTCATCTTCGTTCCTTCTACACGATACATCTGGAAGATTACTACCCGATATCAAACCCAATTTCGACAGAAATGTCTTTGAAATTGACAGGTCATTCGTATCCTTGGATAAGCTATCTCCGTCTACGTATCTTCCTGGAGAAGAATCTATGTTCCATGTTACATTCCAAGCGTTTTCCAGTATCGATGAAAACTCATATGTTTGGTTACTCATGGAGGAGCCTAATATCACCTAGAGCAGAGCATATAATGCTGGTACAAGATCGTTATTTCTATGACAAAGTTTGTTGTCTCTTGATGATAGCAAGCAGTACACGGAATGATGTGAGTACAAGAAGACTAAAGATGAATTTGGAGCGGTCAAAAGTCGGACAATCACAACCATGCGTTTTAAAGCTAAATTAGTTTTACCTAAACTCACAGAACCACATGTACTACTGTACGTACTGTGTGTAAAGCAGAAGTCATTATTACATGCATGACTAAGTTGATCCTTCGTGCTCGGAAAGTCCCGGGGATTTCATACTTTTCAGCACTACTGCAGGCTGCAGGTCCTACATATGTATTGTAGCAGCGACCGATGAAGCTTATAAAATCATTCGAGGCTTTGGTTTCTTTTTTTCTCCTCGTCCCATCATTTTCGCGTTGTGAAGTTCTTTCAGAAAGCGATACTGAGTACTGCACTGTACGAAGGTAATTAGCTACAGCCTAAGTACCTACAGTCTACGCGCAGGGAAATCGGTAGTACAGATAGTGCGTGTTACGATTTTCGTCGAATTCACTCTCTGTAGTTACTGTCGATATATTAGATGTACACCCTAAGATTATCCTCCTCTTAGTTCAAATCTTCGTTATACTTAAATATGATGTTAATTCTCTACTTGTTTCTTTCTTCTGGATGTCAAAGCATGTCACGGACGTCACTTTGCATCATTCATTCATTCATTCATTCATTCATTCGTTAAACTCTCACTTTTCAATCTGGCTACTTACTGATCCGGTACTTAATTCCTCAGATTAGGGCACGACTCAGAACTCCGTTCCTTCAGCACGCTCCTTCTTGTCCTGATCCTGGATTCGAATTCCGGCTCCCTTTTTGAAATCAATAAACTTTTTTCCTTGCTTCGCTTTAGTCATACCATCGGCTAACATTTCATTCGTCGCTTTGTACTTCAGTTCAAAGCCACCCGCGTCAATAGCTTCTTTTATCCAGGCGAAACGAATCTTTACATGTTTTGATCTAGCTCCAGTGGTTCCATTCTTCATCAATTTAATAGTCGATTCATTATCTTGGTATACCACAAGCTTGATCTCCTCTCCGATGATTTCTTCAGCTACTCTTTTAAGATCTATGGCTTGCCCGATCAAATCTGTTACCGCAATTAGCTCAGCTTCGGTACTGGACTTGGAAACGCACTTCTGCTTAGTCGAGACCGCCAATAATGATCCCATACCCACAATCATTCCACTATGCGACTTTCAATCTTGGCGAACTCCATAGGATGCATCAATATACGCTTCCATAACGATCACTTCTTCAATTCTCACGATCTTTAAAAACAATTCATCATCTTCAGTCCCCTTCAAATATTTCATGACTCGCCCCAGCTTCACGGCATCTCCCACTGTTGGCTCCTGAACCCTAGTACATCAGAAATTGACAATAAAAAGGATCTCAGGGCGCTTGGCGATATACAAGAGTTTCGCTACAACTGAATGTACTTTCTCTTTGTTTTCCAACGTCAGTTTCTCGGCGTCTTCTTTCACACTTAACGCATTATTTCCACAAGGTGTTTCTACACTTCCAGCTGTGTTTTGGAGTAAGGTTTTTAAATCAATTTTCATGAACACCCCTTGGTCTCTCATCACGAAATTCATCCCGATGAATCTGAATTCTTGACCACCCTTTCTTTTACAATCTCCAAATTCCTTTTCAATCAAGTCCATGACGTTCTTGTTTTCTTCTTCTGGGCCGGTTAATAATAAATTATCCACGTATATTACCAGTGTGATCTCTTCCAATTTAAGTACACATTGATCATGTTTGCATACTGTAAAACCAAGGGAATTGAGAAAAGATGTGAGATGGTTATACCACGTGTAACCCGATTCAACTAGACCATACAGCCTTCAAGATCTCGACGATGATAGTTCCATCTTCACTGACATCAGGCAGATATTCAGGGCATAGTTTCACTAATGCCGCAGTCATTTCGCGGTTTAGGTTTACAAATACCTTGGGTAAGTTGCCTCTTGATGCTTGCAGGTAGGCACAAGGCACATACCCTATCAGCGTCGCCTTCTTCTTATCTCCAGCATCCATCAAAGAAATGAATATGGTTTTCGGGCTTGCAGTGGAACTTGACTTTCGTTCCTAAATCGATTCATCCTGTCGGTGTACACCTCCCACGAATATTCCTTTCAGTTCTGGATCCCCCGCAGTTCCCTTATCCTTTATTATGAAGAACTTTGATGGAATAATCAAGTTTCCGGGGATATCGTCTCCCTTTTTGACTGGTCCAAATACTTGCTTTTTGATCATGTTCTCCATTTCATTTTCAATGGCCTTTTCCACCGTCTCTTTTGGGTAAAAACTAAGGGCTTGTGCAATAGACAAACAGGATACATCGACAGACGCCGCTTCAGTAACCATTACTTTGCATTCTTCTTCTTCATCATCATCTTCTTCATTTTCATCCTTTTCTTCTTTTTCTTCTGCATTGTCATCATCCTTTTCTGCGCCATCGGTAGCACCGTCACTTCGTGAACTTTGTGCACTTTGTGCCGCGTTCGCTCCTTGATCGTGTACCAACGGTGGTAGAACATCGGTTTGAACGTCGACATTTAATGATTGCTCATCATTTGTCGCTGGGGTTCCAGGCTTTAATAGATCTTCAATTCCCAACGCTTTTCTCTCTTGCATCGACTTGACAATAGCGAGGAGTTCATATGGAACGTTGTGCATAATTTTGAAAATCTCCCGCGTAAGCGTCTTGCCGGTGTACAAGGATGGGAATTAGACGGGCCCATTCCCGGTTGGAAGTAGAGCTAGAGCAGTGACAGTCCTTGGTTTCAGCGTGTTATTAGTGTCGCTTTCGATTACCTGAGAAAAGTCACCGAATGCTACGGGCAGGCACTTCTTGAAATTCGGTTTCACCCCGGTCAGCATCTCCCTCTGGCTGATTCCTTCACCGAGCCTCTTGGGCATCAGATTTAACACATACGTCGAATAATATGTTGCCCAAGTCAACATTTCACTCCCAAGATGGTAAGGTAAGCCACACTGGATTGCTTTCACGTTCTCTTAAATTCTACGAACTCTCTCCTCAATTCGACCATCATGATGCCCGGATCCTCTGGGTACATGTGGTGGGGCATTAACGAGCAGGTGTAGTGAATTCTCGAAATTGTATTCACCATCACTTCTTAAGGACATGCCTATTACCATTATGGCAACCATGGCTCTGCTCTAAAGCATCCAGAAGTTCTCGAGGCAGCCATCTCAAAAGAAGTGGATCGAGCCTACGCGTTCCCACTTCCTGCCTGGCTTACACGGTTCCTACCGAACCTTCATCTTTCGCCTGGAAAGAAGCCACGGCTCATCATCGATCATTCGTTCCGGCCAACGCATACGGCCATCTCAGTCAATCAGCTCCATTCAATCACTACGGAGCTCGAGTTAGACTACGGAACGACGATGCTT
>Ga0169931_10009422_pt1 | contig 14081 bp, 14 predicted proteins | sample Kivu_15m_20L_FD_129675 | JGI IMG/M metagenome (GOLD analysis project Ga0169931, IMG submission 129675) | Freshwater microbial communities from Lake Kivu, Western Province, Rwanda to study Microbial Dark Matter (Phase II) - Kivu_15m_20L... | ecosystem: Environmental > Aquatic > Freshwater > Lake...
AGCTCCGCGAGAAGGATTCGAACCTTCAACCCGCCGGTTAACAGCCGGCTGCTCTACCATTGAGCTATCGCGGAATAGTCGGACCCCGATCTTATACTTGTGAGGTCCACGAAAGACAAGTGGTTCGCGCGCGGACGATCCCGCCTCCGGTCGATACCTTACCGAAGTTCGCGTTCGCCCGGATGATACGGAGTGTTCCACGTGTTCGATCTCGACGCGGTTCAGGCCGCTCTCCGCGAGTCCGGCTTCGACGGCTGGCTCCTCTACGACTTCCGCGGCAGCAACATCCTCGCTCAACGCGTGGTCGATCTCAGCGAGAAGAAACTCTCGCGGCGATGGTTCTACTATGTGCCCGCGCAGGGCGAGCCGAAGAAACTCGTGCACGCCATCGAGCCGGCCGCCCTCGATCACTTGCCCGGCTCCGCGAAGACCGTCTATCGCCGCTGGCAGGATCTCGAAACGGGCGTCGGCGAACTCGTGATCGGCGCCAAGAAAGTGGCGATGGAGTATTCGCCACGGAACGCCAACCCGTACATCGGCCGCGTGGACGCGGGCACCGTCGAACTCGTGCAGTCGTACCATGTCGAGCTCGTCCCCAGCGGCGACCTCATCCAACTGTTCGAAGCCACGTGGGACGACGCCCAGGTCGCGAGCCACTTCGAGGCCGCGAAGCACTGCCGATCCGCCTACGACGTCGCGTTCCAATTCATCGCGGACGAGATTCGCACGAAGGGCTCGGTCACCGAAGGCGCGGTGCAGACGCGGATCATGAAGCACTTCGCCGATCACGGGCTCACCACGTACAGCCCGCCGATCGTCGGTGTCGGCCCGCACAGCGGCGACCCGCACTACGAGACCACCGCGACGTCCAACGCTCCGATCCGGCCGGGCGATTTCGTGCTCATCGATCTGTGGGCGAAGCAGAACAAGCCGCGAGCCGTGTATGCGGACTACACCCGCGTCGCGTTCGTCGGGGCGAACGTGCCGGAGAAGTATTCCACGATCTTCGCCATCGTGGCGGCCGCCCGCGATGCCGGTATCGCATGCGTGAAGGACGCCTTCTCGAAGAACGAGCCGTTGCTCGGCTGGCAAATCGACGCCGCGACCCGCGCCGTGATCGAAAAGGCGGGTTACGGCGAACAGTTCACCCATCGCACCGGCCACAACATCGGGCAGGAAGTCCACGGGAACGGCGCCCACATCGACGGGCTCGAAACCCGCGAAGATCGACGCATCATCCGGCGGACGTGCTTCAGCATCGAGCCGGGCATCTACTTGCCGGAGTTCGGCGTCCGCAGCGAGGTCGATGTCTTCGTGGACAAAGACGGCGAAGTCCACGTCACGGGCGGCGAGCTGCAGACCGAGGTTCACACGATTATCGTGTGAAGCCGCGAGTCGGATCTGGAGACGCCACGAATTCCGGCGACGTGAGTCGACTCACGTCGCCAGCTCGACCCATCATTCATCGCTTTCTCAAAGTCTCGGATTATGATGTGCGCGTGAAGAATCCGTGAAGCCCTTCTCGCAGGACACCATGTCCCGACCCTCGCCCTCGCCGCGGCCCTCGTGTCGCCCGCAGTCGCGTTCGCACAACCGAACCCGGACGTGTACGAGACCACGAAGGTCTGGCAGTTCCACATCGAAATGACGGCCAAGGAATACGAGGCGATGCAACCGCCTCCGAACGCGGGCGGCGGTTTCGGATTCGGTTTCCCCGGCCAGCCCATGCCCAAGGCTCCCGAGAAGAAGCCCGGCGACCGCGAGACCCATCGCAGCGTCTTCGGCACCGAGTTCCCCGTGGCCCACGCCACGATTCGCACCGAAGGCCACACCGCGACGAACGTCGCCATCCGGTACAAGGGGAACTCGACGTACCTCGCCACGGCCCGCAGCCTGAAGCGATCCCTGAAGATCGACGTGAACGAATTCGAAGAGGGACAGAAGTTCCTCGGTGTGAAGACCCTGAACCTGCACTCGGGGGTTCACGATCCGGCGAAGCTGCGCGAGGCGATCACCTACGAGATCTTTCGCGCCGCGGGAGCGCCCGCGCCACGCACCGCCTTCGCCGAGGTCACCCTGACCGTTCCCGGCAAGTACGACAAGGAACTGCTCGGTTTCTACACCTTCACCGAGCAGGTGAACAAGCCGTTCCTGGAGCGACACTTCAAGACGGACAAAGGCCTGCTGATGAAGCCGGAACGCATCCGCGGGCTGGACTTCGCGGGCGACACGTGGGAGCCGCTCAAGGCCGCGTACCAACCGAAACGCGACGCGACCCCGGAGGAGATCGCTCGCATTCTCGCGTTCCTCAAACTCGTGAACCGAGCCCCGGCCGCACAGTTCGAGATGGAGATCGCCGGGTTCCTCGACATCGACGCGTACCTGCGATTTCTGGCCGCCACGGCCCTCACCTCGAATCTGGACAGCTTCTTCACCAACGGGCACAACTTCTACCTGTACCTCCACCCGGACACGAAAAAGTTTCACTTCATCACGTGGGACACGGATCTCTCGCTCGGGAACTTCGCCTTCTTCGGCACGCCCGAACAGCAGATGGATCTCAGCCTCACGAAGCCGTACGTGGAGAACAAGTTGACTGACAAACTGATGGCGATGCCGGGGATGAAGGAGAGGTATCTTGGGATCGTGAAGGAACTCGCGGGCACGGCCTTGAAGAAGGAACGGGTGTTGAAACTGGTGGAGGCTCTGGAAGCGGTGTCGAAACCGGCGTTGGAACGCGAGGCGACGGCGATCCGCGGCCGCCGCGAGGCGGGCGGCGCCCCCGGCCTCGGCGCCTTCGGAGCCCGCCCGCCGGAGTTGAAGACATTCTTCGAGAAACGGCTCGAGTCCGTCGCGGCTCAAGTGGCGGGCACGAGCAAGGGCCACGAGCCGAAACCCGGCACGTTTGGCCCACCGGGCGGCGGCTTCGGACCACCGGGCGGCGGCTTCGGCCCCGGAGCCCAGTTGGCCAAGCCCTTCCTCGACGCGCTCGACGCAAATCGCGACGGCAAGGCGAGCGAGGACGAATTCCAGGCCGCGATGAAGCGGTTCTTCAAAGAGTGGGACAAAAACAAGGATGGCTCGCTGAGCCAGCAGGAGATCGCCGAGGGCCTGCAGAAGCTGAACGCGAAACGCTGACCGTTGCCGCCGCTCCGCGGGCCCGTATCCAGGTCAGTGCCGCGTCCAAGGAGTTCGCATGGCGGAAATGATCATCATGCTTCGGCGGGACAAGTCCACCGGGAAGCAGAACATCGTCGTGAAGCTCGACTCGGACCCGGACGCGTTGCCGATGGAGCACGAGGAACTTCACCGCACGCTCGTGGAGAAACTCCTGGGGAAGGGGATCGACGCCGAGGACCTCGGAGAGGTGATCATCGAACGCGACTCCGAGGGCCAACCGACCATCAACACGGGCCGCTCCGAACCCACTGAAAAGCAAGCCGCGAAGAACGCGGGCTCGTGATAGGATGCTGGCAAGAGGTGAATCATGATTCATGCCGTGGTCCGTTCCGGCGGCGTCCAATTGACCGATCCGCTTCCGAAGGAGTGGATTGAAGGCCAAGCGGTGTCGATCGAGGCGATCGACCCGAACGAGGCGAGCGACGATCAAATCCGCGATGATTTCGCGATGCTCCAGGAATTGTGTTCGACGAGCGATCCGGACGATGAAGCGGCCCTCGAAATCGCGCTTCGGATCGCCGACGAGAGCGCCAAGGACTCGGTGCGTCGGCAGATGGGGCTCAACTGGTGATGGACAACTACGCCACGCACAAGACTCCGGCGGTGAAACGGTGGCTGGTGAAACACCCGCGGTTCGTCGTCCACTTCACGCCGACGAGTGCCTCGTGGATCAATCAAGTCGAACGTTTCTTCGCCGAGATCACCGAGAAGCGGATCCGTCGCGGCGTGTTCAAATCGGTCAAGGCACTGGAAACCGCGATCGACGCGTACCTTGTCGATCACAATGCGAATCCAAAGCCGTTCCGATGGACCGCAACCGCTGACATCATCCTTCGCAAGGTTGAAGAGGTTTGTAAGCGAACTTGCAACTCAGGACACTAACGTCCGATCTTGACTTCGCAGCGCTGTCCGATCTTCGTGTTGAAAACTGGCGCTGAACTCATCCGAAGAGAAGCAGTACGTTCCAAGGCGGGGTCTTCTCGAATTCGCAGCCGAGTTCGAAGTGGTCCGTGTGCTTGCGGCAACTCCGCACGATGACGGTGACGAACCCCACGGTGTCGGGGGCGTTCACGGCTTTCACCTGCATGGTGCTGCCGGGAGCGATCGCGGATTGGATGAGGATGCGGAGGCCGCCGGTGGAGCGGTCCACGACGTAGCCGTCATTCACGCCGTTGCGGAAGGTCGGTGACGAAAGCAGCACGCGAACCGGGGCGCCCTCGCGGCGAACGGCTCCGCGGCGATCCGCGTACGATTGCTCGGGCGGGGCCCACGTCGCGGCCTTTTCTTCATCCACCGCCCGGTTCGAATTCGCGGCCACCCGGTTCGAATTCGCGGCCACGGCCGCGGCATCCAACTCGAGCTTGGGGCGCCTCCGAAAGAGCGCCAAATACGACAACACGAGCACGGCGACCACGCCCCCGGACACGACCGGCAGGTTGTTGGCCGCGAACGTCTTCACGCTCTCCAAGAATTCGGCGAACAACATCGAGCGTCCTCGTTTGGATGGGCGGAGTCCGACCCCGCGCCACGCCTCGTTGTCATGGTCATTTGCAACCTAGCACACGGTTGAGAGCGGAGTGCGAATTCGCGTGTTTGTCCTGAAGTGTTCCACTGAGCTCACTGTTGCCACGCCGATTTCAGGCGGGAAACACGGGCCGTCGCCAGCTTCACCTTGCCGTTCGGGGTGAGCGCCAGCGAGGAGTTTCGGTCCTCCGGGATGGCCGCGACCGACATCGCCACGACCCCGCCATCGACGAATACCTCCACTGAGCCGCGGTCCACGAGGATGCGGAGCGACACGGTCTTCGACTCGCCGGGGATCGGCGTCGAGACGTTCTTGCACGTCAGTGTTCGCTTCTTCGCGTCGCAGATCAGCTTGGTGCCGCGGAGGTCCAGGGTGAAGCCGTCCGAGCCGGTCAGGTCGAAGGTCAGGTCCGCGTCGAAGGCGTCGAGGGCGGTGGTGATCACGAGACTCTTTTCGAGGTTCCACGCCTGCTTCACTTCGAGCGCCGGGGCGCCGTCCCGCAACGACTCCAGTTCGCGAACGGGGTTGGCCCTCATCCGCCCGCCGTCGAGCGTCAATTCCACCGGGATCGTCATCTGCTGGTTGAACGGCATGCCGGGAAACGTGACGCCGTTCGCCCAGCCGATCTGGATCCGCTTCTCGGCGTTGTCGAAAGTCTGCGCCGCGTAGAAGTTCCCGTACCAGAGTCGCTTCTTCGCCTTCGAGTCCGGGATGAACTCGCGACCGTCGAAGGCGCCCGTGAGGTATTGGCCGTCGGCGCCGTACAGCGCCCACGTGCCGTTCAACTCGAAGAGATCGGGGCACTCGTAGAACCCCTCGATGCGGCTGGCGAACGTCCACGTCTTGAGATCTTTCGACGTGTGGAACGTGATCCACTGCTTCCCCATGTGCTCGTCGTACAGGGCCATGACCCAGTGTTTGGCCTGCGGGTGCCACACCAGTTTCGGGTCGCGGCCGGCATGTTTCACGACCGGGTTCTTCTCGTATTCGGTCCACGTGCGGCCGCGGTCGTTCGAATACGCGACGCACTCGCCGCGGCCGGTGCTGGTGAACGCCAGCACGAGCGGCGGCTTCTCCTTCGTGCCCCAGCCTGAAGAGTTGTCCTTGTCCAGGATCGCGCTGCCGGAGAATGCCATGTCGCCGTACTTCTTCGGGTACAACCCGATGCCGAGTTCGGACCAGCGGAGCAGGTCCTTGCTCGTGGCGTGGCCCCAGTGCATGTTGCCCCAGTTCACGCCGAACGGGTTATGCTGGTAAAAGAGATGCCATTCGCCGTCGTGGCGCACGAGGCCATTCGGGTCGTTCAGCCAGCCGAAGCGCGAGGTGAAGTGGAAGAGCGGCCGATGCTTCTCGCGGTACATCTTCTCCGCGTCCGGAACCGAGTCGGACTCCGCGAACCCGGGGATCCGCGAGTCGGCCGGCAGCATCACCGTGGCGATCAGCTTCTTCCCTTTGAACGCCGACACGTCCGCGAAGGCCCAGAACTGCGGCGTCGGGCTCACGTCCAACTCGATGTCGAACTCGCGAACGATCTCACTCCCCACGGTGAAGCTCATCCGCTTCATCGGGGCGCCGGTCTTCACCGGGAGGTGCAGGTAGCGATGCTCGACGACGAACTCGAGCTTCAGCGGTTCGGCCTGCTTCTTGACATCGCTCTGCACGATGTGATCGACGTTGATGTGCCCCCAACTCCCCTTTTGTTCGTCCACGATGCGGAGAGTCGCGGTCTTGCCTTGGAGGTCCGCCACGTCCCACGTTTGCCAATCGAGGTGTTCGCTGCCGCCGGGTTTGTCGTTCGGGCCGGTCGCGGTGCGGACCGCTTTGCCGTCCACGAGCAGGTCGATGCACGCCTTGCCGGGATGCTTGCCGCCACCGATCAGGAAGTTGATGTGTTTGCGGTCCAGCTTGAACTCGCCGGAGGAGAGCGTGCCCGTGGCGTCGTCGCCGCCTTTGAACGAGTTCACGAGGCCTTTGCCGAGAAAGCCCGAGACGTTCATCTGGTTTGGCAACGTGCCGCGAGCCGGTCCCGTTCCGAATGCCGTGCCCGTGGTGGTCCATCCGTCTGGATACTTCTCGCCCTCGAAATCCGCGATGACGAGTTCCGGCCGATCCGCGGCGAACGCGGGAACGGCGAATCCGAGCAGAACGACGGCAAGCGCTCGCGACATGGGAGAGTTCCGCAATTGGTGGACTTCCGAGCCGAGTCGGTTCACAATCATGGTAGTCCCCGGAGTGTCGCCCATGATTCGCCTTCTGATTCCCGCCGTGCTCCTGATGCTGCTTGCCGGATGCAAGCCCGGTCCGTCCGATGCGGACGTGGAGAAAGCGGTTCGCGAGGGCATGCGGGCCCAACACGGCGTCGAACTCGTTTCCTTCGAACTGAAGAAGGGCGACGGTGGCCGCGTGACCGGGTTCGCCACGGACGCCAAGGGCACGCGATACGCCGTGGAGGCGAATCCCGCCGGATTCGGCAAGTTCGAGTGGAAGGCCGAGGCTGTCCTCGGCGTCGCCGAGATCGAGCGCAAGGTCACGGAGGGCATGCTCGAGCAGATGAAGGTGCGGTTCGTTTCGATGAGCCTCGTCGAGGAGCCGAAGGAAACCTTCACGGGCACTGCGAAGGCCGAGAACGACGACGAGTACGAGATCGCGGTCGTGCTCCGGGGCGGGCTCATCGACTGGAAAGCGATCCCGGGCCGGGTCTGGGTCGAACGCTTCCTCCGGGCGGGCCTCCGCGATCAACTCCGTTCGGACGTCGCGAGCTTGAACCTGACGCGATCTTCACCCGGACACTTTTCCGGTCGTGCGGTTCTCAAGAACGGCACGAAGCTGGACGTGAGCACGTTCATGGAAGGCCGCGAGCTTCGCTGGAAGGGCGAACTCGCGAAATCGGACTGACCGCGCCCGATGCTGTTCCCGCGGCGCGGTTCTAGAATTGCTCCCACACTCATTCACGAGCGCACGGGAGCCTCTCCATGCCGACGAATCCGCCGATCGACCGCAAGCTTCGCATGGGCCTCATCGGAGGCGGGCAGGGGGCCTTCATCGGTCGAGTCCACGCCACCGCCGCCGTGATGGACAACCGGGCCGCGCTCGTGGCCGGCGCCCTCTCTTCGGATCCCGCCCGCGCCAAGGCCTCCGCCGCGGACTACGACATTCCCGCGGATCGCGCCTACGGTTCGTACAAGGAGATGGCCGCCGCCGAAGCCAAGCGGGCGGACAAAGTGGACTTCGTTTCGATCGCGACGCCGAACCACACGCACTTCGAGATCGCGAAGGCCTTCGCCGAGGCCGGGTTCAACGTGGTCTGCGACAAACCCATGACCTTCGACATGGCCCAGGCCGAGGAACTGATCGGCGTCGTGGAGAAAAGCGGCGTCGTGTTCGCCGTGAGCCACAACTACACCGGGCACCCGCTGGTGCGGCAGGCTCGCGAGATGGTTCGCAACGGCGAACTCGGCGAGATCAACGCCTTCCGCTCGAACTACATCCAGGGGTGGCTCCGCACGCGGCTCGAATCGGACAACCAGAAGCAGGCCGCGTGGCGCACCGACCCCTCGAAGAGCGGCATCGCCGGCTGCTTCGGCGACATCGGCACGCACGCCTACAATCTCGGCCGCTTCATCACCGGGCTCCTTCCGAAGGAGATGTCCTGCGTCCTGAAGACGTTCGTCGAGAATCGCAAGCTGGACGACTACGGCACGGCGATGATCCGCTTCGAGAACGGCGCCCTCGGCACCGTCACGGCCAGTCAGATCAGTCACGGCCGCGAGAACGACGTGTTCATCGAGGTGGACGGAACCAAGGCCTCGCTCCAGTGGCGGCAGGAGAACCCGAACGAGATGATCGTGCGGAAGAACGGCGAGCCGCATCGGATCTACACGCGGGCCGGCGGGCCGTACCTCGGCGCCGCGGCGGGGGCCGCCACCCGCATTCCCAGCGGCCACCCCGAGGGCTACCTCGAAGCCTTCGCCAACGTCTACACCGCGACCTACGACGCCATCGCGAAGCGAATCGCCGGCGAGACATTCGAGATGCGCGAGACCGTGTACCCGAACGTGTACGACGGCGCGGAAGGGATGCTGTTCATCACTCAATGCGTGAAGAGCAGCCAGGAGAACGGCGCGTGGGTTCCGTTCCGCCACCCGAAGAGCCGCGCGTGATTCTCACGCTCGCCCGCTTTCGAACCGGAGACGCATCATGTTCCGCTCGCTGTTCGCCCTCGCGATCGCCGCCGCGATTCCCGCATCGGCCTTGGCCGAAGTGAAGACCAGGACCATCGAGTACGAATCGGACGGCACGAAGCTCAAAGGCTTCCTCGCGTGGGACGACGCGGCCACGGGCAAGCGGCCCGGCGTGCTCGTGTTCCCGGAATGGTGGGGCCTCAACGACTACGCCAAGACCCGCGCCAAGCAACTGGCCGAACTCGGCTACGTCGCTTTCGCCGCGGACCTGTACGGCGAGGGGAAGGTGATCGACATCGCGCACCCGCAGGACGCCGGAAAGATGGCCACGGCCCTGCGCATGAATCAGAAGGCGTGGCGCGGCCGCGCCGAAGCCGCGCTCAAACAACTGACTGGCCAACCCGGCGTGGACGCGAGCCGCGTCGCGGCCATCGGCTACTGCCTCGGCGGTTCCACCGCCCTCCAACTCGCCTACACCGGTGCGGACGTGAAGGCCGTCGTCACGTTCCACGCCGGGCTCGCGTCGCCGGGGAAGGGCGAGGGCGAAGGGATCAAAGCGAAAGTCCTCGTGTGCCACGGCGCGGCGGACAAATTCATCCCCGAAAAGGCCATCGCGGACTTCAAAGCCTCGCTCGACGCCGCCAAGGTGAAGCTGGAGTTCGTCGCATATCCGGACGTGGTCCATAGCTTCACCGTGCCGGACGCGGACAAGGTCGGCAATCCCGGCATGAAGTACGACAAGCAAGCCGACGAAGACTCGTGGAAGCGGATGAAAGCCCTCTTCCAATCCACCCTCGCGAAGTGAGCCCGCCATGATCCTCGCCGCGTTCCTGGCCGCGACCCTCGTCGCGGCCGCCGATCCGCCCAAGCCCGTGAAGGTGTTCATCCTCGCGGGCCAGTCCAACATGGAAGGGCAGGCCGTCGCGGATCTCGCGGGCAAGGACTACAACGAAGGCCGCGGCACGCTCAAGGCCCTGCTCGCCGATCCGAAGAAGGCCGCGCTCGCCAAACACCTCGTGGACGCGAACGGAAAGTGGACCGTTCGCGACGACGTTCACGTTCACTATCGCCGCGAGAAGCAACCCTTGCTCGCCGGGCCGCTCTCGATCGGCTTCGCCGTCTACGGCGGCACGCATCACTTCGGCCCCGAGTTGCAGTTCGGTCACGTCGTCGGCGATCGCTTCACTGAGCCCGTGCTCCTCATCAAGACCGCGTGGGGCGGCAAGAGCCTGTACAAGGACTTCCGCCCGCCCAGTTCCGGGGGCGAAGTCGGGCCATATTACCGGAAGATGATCGACGAGGTTCGCGAGGCTCTGAAGGATCGCCCGCACGAACTCGCGGGCTTCGTCTGGTATCAGGGCTGGAACGACGGAGTCGATCCGAAGTCGGCCGTGCCGGAATACGAACGCAACCTCGTGAACCTGATCCACGACGTTCGCAAGGATCTGAAAGCGCCGAAACTTCCCGTGGTGATTGGGGAACTGACGGGCGCCTGGGTCGATGCGCCGCCCGAGTGGGAGAAGTTGCGGAAGGCGCAAGCCGCCGCAGCGGAGCGTCCCGAGTTTCGCGGCAACGTGCTCTTCGTGCCCACGCGCCAGTTCGTTCGCCCCGCGAAGGAATCGCCGAACCCCGGGCACGGCCACCACGAGTTCGGCAACGCCGAAACGTATCTGCTCGTCGGCGATGCCCTCGGCAAAGGCATGGTGAAGCTGCTCGACGCGCCCGCACCCAAGAAAGAGGCCCTGCCGCGGCCCACCTCCTACACCGTGAAATCCATCGAAGGGTGGACCGTTCGCGTGGACGATCGCCTGTTCATGGCCCCGGACGACGAAGCGGGCCGCAAGGCGCTCCGATTCCTCGAATACCGGCTGGCGGACATCAAGATCGTGGTCCCCGCGGACAAAGTGAAGAAGCTCCAGGCCGTGACCATCGTGCTGGACCTGAACAACGGCGACCTCGGCCCCATGCAGTATCACCCGGGCAAGGAGTGGCTCAAATCGAACGGCCACTCCGTGGACCTGCACCGCTGCGTTCACTTGCCTCGGGTGAAAGACGTCGTCACGTCGCGAACCACGCGCGAGATGCCGTGGGTGATCCTGCATGAACTCGCTCACGCCTACCACGACCAGGTTCTTGGCTTCGACGAACCGCGGGTGAAGGAAGCCTTCGAGAAGTACAAGAAGAGCGGTCGCGGCGACAAAACGCTGCTTCACGACGGCCGCCGCGTGAAACACTACGCCCTCGCCAACCAGATGGAGTTCTTCGCGGAGATGACCGAGAGCTACTTCGGATCGAACGACTTCTTCCCGTTCAACCGCGCGGAGATGAAGGAGTCCGAGCCGGAGATCTTCGAACTCATGACCGCGATCTGGGAGGCGAAAAAGTGATGCGACTCGCGACTATCCTCGTGCTGGCGGTCGCGTCGTCCGGGTTCGCCCTGGAACCCAAAGACGTGATCGTGATCGCGAACAAGAACGTGCCCGCGTCCAGGGACGTGGCCGAGCACTACCTCGCGAAGCGGAAGGTTCCGAAGGAGAATCTCGTTCTCCTCGATCTTCCCGCGGGCGAGGACATCTCGCGGGCCGACTACGACTCCAAACTCGCGGCGCCGCTTCGCGAGGCGATCAAGGACAGGAACCCGAAGGCGCTTCTCGCGGTGTACGGCGTGCCGCTTCGCGTCGGCGGGCAGATCCTCACGGACGACGAGAAGAAGAGACTCGCGGAACACGACAAGACTCTGGACGCGGCCCGCAGGAAGGTCACCGAACTCGAGAAGGCCAAGGCCGACGAGAAGGAACTCGCCGAGGCTCGAGGTCAGGTTCAGCGATTGCAGCAGTTTCGCCGCCTGTACGCGCACGAGGAAAGCCACGCCTGCGTGGACAGCGAACTGATGCTGCTCCTGTGGAGGCCGTACCCGCTGGACCGCTGGGTGATGAACCCGCTGAACTTTCGTGCGAGCGAGAAGTACCGCGCCGCCCAGCCCACGCTCATGACCGCCCGCCTCGATGGCCCCACCCCCGAGATCGCGAAGCGACTCGTGGACGACGCGATCGCCGTCGAAGCGAAAGGTCTCCGAGGATCGGTCGTGGTCGATGCTCGCGGCATCCCCTGGAACCCGAAGAACGCCGCCGACGCGAACGGCACCGGCTACGGCGGCTACGACGAATCCTTCCGCGAGATGGCGAAACTCTTCGGGCCCACCGATCTGCCCGTGAAGCTGGACGACGCCGACAAGGTGCTCGCCCCCGGTTCGCACAAGGATGTCGCTCTCTACTCCGGCTGGTACTCGCACGCCAACTTCGTGGATTGCTGCGAGTACGTGCCCGGCGCGATCGCGTGGCACCTCGCCAGTTCCGAAGCCGTGACCCTTCGAAACAAGGACTCGAAGGTGTGGTGCCCGAACCTGCTGAAGAAGGGCGTGGCGGCGACGATCGGGCCGGTCGCCGAGCCGTACACCGTGGGCTTCCCGAAGCCGGCCGAGTTCTTCGGCTTCCTGGCCACCGGCGAATACACGCTGGTCGAAAGCTACTCCCGCTCGGCTCTCTTCTGCAGTTGGATGGCCGTGCTGGTGGGCGACCCTCTCTACAACCCCTTCGCGAAGAACCCGAAGCTCAAATTGTCCGCCATCGAGCCTAGCCCGAAGGGTGCGAAGGTCGCCTTTCCGTGAGCCTCGCCGCAGGTGCCGCGAGCTCGGGGTTTCCGTAAAAAATTGTCGCGGGGCACTGGCAAATGGCCGTTCGTTCCCATTGAATAACACGACCCCTTTGTCGGGGCCTGTCCGCGCATTGAGGTTGGAATGCCGACGATCAATCAGTTGATCCGCTCGCCGCGGGTTCCGCAGAAGTCGAAGCCGAAGCACCCGGCCATGCAGGGCTGCCCGCAAAAACGCGGCGTCTGCACCGTCGTGAAGACCATGACCCCAAAGAAGCCGAACTCGGCCCTCCGCAAGGTGGCCCGCGTTCGCCTCTCCACCGGCGTCGAAGTCACCGCGTACATCCCCGGCGAAGGGCACAACCTTCAGGAGCACTCGATCGTGCTCGTTCGCGGCGGCCGCGTTCGCGACTTGCCCGGCGTTCGCTACCACATCGTCCGCGGCGTGTTGGACTGCCAGGGCGTCGGCGATCGCAAGCAGGCTCGCTCCAAGTACGGGGCCAAGAAGGAAGGCAAGTAACGACGTTCCGAGTTCCGAGATCCAAGTTCCAAGGTGGGACGCGGCTCGTCGAACTTGGGACCTGAATCCTCTGGAACGTGGAACTCCTCGCGATGGGCGCCAAAGCACGAACCGCCAGTTACGACAAGCTCGCTCCGGACACCCGCTACGGGTCGCTGCTCGCGAGCAAGTTCATCAACTGCCTCATGTACGACGGCAAGAAGTCCGTGGCGACGCGGGTCTTCTACGATGCGCTCGACCAAATCAAGAAGCGGATGCCGGATGTGGATCCGATTCAAGTCTTCACGGACGCGCTGAACAACGTCAAGCCATCCCTCGAAGTGCGATCTCGCCGCGTCGGTGGCGCCAACTATCAGGTTCCGATGCAGGTGAAGTCCAAGCGGGCCGAGAGCCTCGCGATCCGCTGGATTCTCGCCGCGATCCGTGGCAAGAAAGGCCGCCCCACCTTCATGAAGCTCGCGGAAGAACTCATGGCCGCCTTCCAGCGGCAGGGTGAAGCGATGAGCAAACGCGAACAAACGATCAAGATGGCCGAAGCGAACAAGGCCTTCAGCCACTTCGCGTGGTGATCGATTCACGCGGGCCGAACCGACTCCGCGGCGGGCGAAATCCCGCCGCGTTTTCGTTGAACTGTCGGCAACGCCACGCTTGGCTGCCTTTTGAGGTGCTGGTGCGACTCTGGATTTTTGGCGAAGCCCAACTTGGGGTAGCGCCGGGTGGCTGACTTCGAAGGAAGTTGCCCCCGACAGGAGCCCCGGCTAGAAGCCGGGGCCACCCAGGAGCGGCTCTGCCGCCAAGATCTGTGGGGTGCAAGACACGCTTTGCGGGGAGCATGACCGAACATGACCCTCTCCCCGTTGGGGAGAGGGTGGTTTGTGGACTGCGAATGCAGTCCACAAACCGGGTGAGTAACTGTGGCGGACGTCAAGCCGTTTTTGGCGTCCAGGGCTGGCCGTCGCGGAGAACCGCGTTTGCGATGACGAGCAGCTTTCTCGCCAAGGCGATGCGGATGACCTTGGGCGCC
>Ga0169931_10009423_pt1 | contig 14080 bp, 8 predicted proteins | sample Kivu_15m_20L_FD_129675 | JGI IMG/M metagenome (GOLD analysis project Ga0169931, IMG submission 129675) | Freshwater microbial communities from Lake Kivu, Western Province, Rwanda to study Microbial Dark Matter (Phase II) - Kivu_15m_20L... | ecosystem: Environmental > Aquatic > Freshwater > Lake ...
CGCGGATTCCGGCGAGGGACGCTGGACCGTGCAGACCGCGATCGAGGAAGCCGTGCCCGCGCCGGTGCTGACCGAGGCGCTGTACGCGCGCTTCCGCTCGCGGCAGGAACATACGTTCGGCGAAAAGGTGCTCTCGGCGATGCGCGAGAAGTTCGGCGGACACGTCGAGGCGAAGAAGTGAGCGTCGCGGACGGCGTCGACCTGCTCGAGAGCGCGGTCCCCATCGCGGGCCGCAAGGCGCCGCCGTGCGCGGTCGTGATCTTCGGGGCCGCGGGCGACCTGACGCAGCGCAAGCTCGTGCCGTCGCTCTACAACCTCGCGACCCAGCGCCTGCTGACGTCGACGGGCACCGCGATGATCGGCATCGGCCGCCGCGAGCTCGGCGACGCGGAGTTTCGCGAGCATCTCGGCCGCGAGCTCGCCGGGCACATCGGCGGCAGCTTCGACCCCGGCGTGTGGAACTGGCTCGCACCGCGCACGAGCTATGTGCGCGGAAACTTCGACGAACAGGACATGTACGCGCGACTCGCGCAGGCGCTCGAGAGCGCGCGCACGCAGCTCGGTACGCAAGGAAACGTCCTCTTCTACCTCGCCGTCGCGCCGGAGTACTTCGGGCTCATCGCGCGCAACCTCAAAGAGCACGGGCTGCTCGAGGAGACCGACGGCGCGTGGCGCCGCGTGATCGTCGAGAAGCCCTTCGGTCACGACCTCGCCAGCGCGCGCGCGCTCAACCGCGAGCTCTCGCAGACGCTGCGCGAGTCGCAGGTCTATCGCATCGATCACTACCTCGGGAAGGAGACCGTGCAGAACCTGATGGTGCTGCGCTTCTCCAACGCGATCTTCGAGCCGATCTGGAATCGTCGCTACATCGACCACGTGCAGATCACGGTGGCCGAGACGCTCGGCGTCGAGAAGCGCGGCGGCTACTACGACAAAGCCGGCGCGCTGCGCGACATGGTGCCCAACCACATCTTCCAGCTGATCTCGCTGGTCGCGATGGAGCCGCCGATCTCGTTTCAGGCGGATGCGGTGCGCGACGAGCAGTGCAAGGCGCTGCGCGCGATCCAGCCGTACACGCCGGAGGATGTGCAGCGCAAGGTCGTGCGCGGCCAGTACGCGGCCGGCATGGCGGGCGGGCGGCAGATGCCCGATTACCGCGCGGAACAGGCGGTCGATCCGATGTCGAGCACCGAGACGTTCGTGGCGATGAAGCTCGCCATCGACAACTGGCGCTGGTCCGACGTGCCGTTCTACCTGCGCGTCGGCAAGGGTCTGCCGCGGCGCACGACCGAGATCGCGATCCAGTTCCGCCGGCCGCCGATGATGCTGTTCCGCAACACCGAGGTCGATCGCACGAAGTCGAACGTGCTCGTGATCCGCATCCAGCCCGACGAGGGCATCGCGCTCAAGTTCGGCGCGAAGGTGCCGGGCGCGTCGCTGCGACTCGGCTCGGTGTACATGGACTTCAGCTACTCGGACCACTTCGGCTCGACGCCCGCGACGGGCTACGAGCGCCTGCTCTTCGACGGCATGCTCGGCGATCAGACGCTGTTCCAGCGCGCCGACATGGTCGAGGCGAGCTGGGCCGCGGTCGATCCGATCCTCGCGCTGTGGAAGTCGCTGCCGCCCGCGCACTTCCCCAACTACCACGCCGGCACGAGCGGTCCCGCGGACGCGAACGAGCTGCTCGAGCGCGACGGGCGCCACTGGCGCAACAACCTCGACTGATGCGCGTGCGCAGCGTGAAAGCGGGCCCATGACGGCGCGCAGAACAGCACTCGTGCAACGCAAGGACGCCGCGGGGCTCGCGGAGCACGCGCGCGAAGTCGTGCTCGAGCAAGCGCGCTCCGCGATCGCGGAGCGCGGCGCCTTCCGCATCGCGCTCGCAGGTGGTTCGACGCCGCGTGCGCTCTACCGCATGCTCGCGGCCTCGGAGGCGGAGTTCGCTCGCTGGCACGTGTACTTCGGCGATGAGCGCGCCGTGCCGCCGGAGCACGATGAGTCGAACTACCGCATGGCGCGCGAGGCGTGGCTCGGCGCGGGGCTGGTGCCCGAGATGCAGGTGCACCGCATGCGCGGCGAGCTCGGCGCTGGCAGCGCGGCCGCACAGTACGAGCGCGAGCTCGTGGAGAGCTTCGGCTCGCGCGAGGTCCCGCGCTTCGATCTCGTGCTGCTCGGCATGGGCGCCGACGGGCACACTGCGTCGCTCTTTCCGGGCACCACCGCACTCGTCGAAACGCGGCTCTTCGTGGCTTCGACGTGGGTGGAGAAGCTCTCCGCAAATCGCATCACGCTGACGCTGCGCACGCTGAATGCCGCGCGGCACGCGCTGTTTCTCGTCGCTGGAGCGGACAAGGCGCCGGCGCTGCGCGAAGTGCTGCACGCGCGCGAAGACGGTCCGCGCCTGCCGGCGGCGCTCGTGCGCCCGTGGGAGGGCGAGCTCACTTGGCTCGTCGATTCCGCGGCGGCGAGCGCGCTCGCGGCCACCTGAACTACACTTGGGGTCGTGGAGAGCATCGGCTACGAGTTCCGCGATCCGAGCCTGCTCGCGCAGGCGCTGACGCATGCGTCCGTGCAGGGCGGGCGCGACAACGAGCGCCTCGAGTTCCTCGGCGATGCCGCGCTGAACCTCGCGACCACCGAGCTGCTCTTCGCACGCGAGCCGGCACTCTCCGAAGGCGCGATGACCGAGATCAAGGCCGCGGTCGTGTCGCGACGCGCACTGGCCGAGAGCGCGCGCGAGCTCGGCCTCGATGCGGCGGCTGCGCTCGGCAAGGGCCTGCAAGGCCGCGCGCTGCCCGTGTCCGTGCTCGCGAACCTCTACGAGGCCGTGCTCGGCGCGATCTACGTCGACGGCGGCCTCGAACCGGCGCGCGCGTTCGTGCGGCGCACGCTCGCGACCACGCTCGCCGATGCGGAACGCGAGCTCGCCAGCGCGAATCCCAAGCAGCGCCTGCAGCACCTCGCGCAGGCGCGCTGGGCGACGCTTCCCGACTACGAGCTGCTCGAGACGCGCGGCGACGCACATGCGCGGGCGTTTTTGGTGCGTGCGAAGCTCGGCGAACGCGCGTTCCCCTCGGCATGGGGCCGCACGCGCAAGGAAGCCGAGCGCTGGGCCGCGCACGAGGCGCTGCTCGCGCTCGCGGACGGATCGGGCGACGTCGCGACGAGCGAAGCCTGAGTCGACACCGCTGCGGGCGACCGACGCAACGCTTCGGGGATCGGTGAAAGGCGCGCGGATCGCGAGCTCGCTGCGGAATCCGGAGCGACCTCCGAGCTAGGATGCGGCGATGGAGTCGTCGCCGGGAAGTGCGCGGATCGATGCGGCGGCGCTGCCGCAGGTCGAGCAACTCGAGCGGCTGCTGCGCGAGCGGCCGGAAGTTTCGGCGGGCGGGCTGTGGGGGTCGGCGCAGGCGCTGGTGCTCGCGGAGCTCGTGCGGCGCTCGAAGCAGCCGTGGGTCGCGATCGCGTCGGGCGAGGCCGAGGCCGAGGCGCTGCGCGACGACCTCGAGTTCTTCGGGCTGCAAGCGGCTCTGTTTCCGGCGCGCGAGGGCGGCAAGGGACGGCTCGACGGCGGAGACCTCGGCGCGATCCGCCAGCGCATCGAGCTCGCGCAGCGGCTCTCCGGGCCCGCCGAGGCGCGGCCGCGCGTGATCGTGGCGTCGCTGCTCGCGCTGCTGCAGCCGCTGCCGAAGCCCGGCGACCTCGCGGCGGCGACCTTGCAGCTCGCGCTCGGACAGAAGCTCTCGACCGAGCAGTTCCTGAAGCAGCTCGTCGACGCAGGCTACGAGCGCGTGCCGCTCGTCGAGCGCGCCGGCGAGGTCTCGCTGCGCGGCGACATCCTCGACGTGTTCCCGTTCGCGAGCGAGCTGCCGCTGCGCATCGAGCTCTTCGACGACGCGGTGGAGAGCCTGCGCACGTTCGATCCGCTCGAGCAGAAGAGCGTTCAAAAGCTCGAAAAAGTCGCTGTGTGCATCGCACGCGACGCGGGCGGCGTCGAGGACGGCAGCGGCATCGCTCCGGCGCTGCTCTTCCCGCCGCAGGCCGTGATCGCCGAGCTCGAGCCGCTGCGCATCGAGGATCGCGCCAACGGGCTCTCGATCCAGTCCGCGTCGCACCAGCGCGAGCTCGGCGTGCTGTGGCAAGCGCGCGACGCGCGCCGCCGCCTGCGCTTGCAGAGCCTGCCGGCGAAGGACGTGCACTTCGACACGCGCTCGGTGCAGGCGCTCTCCGGCGGCATCCGTCAGGCGCCCGAGCTGCTGCGCGATGCAACCGCGGATGGCACGCGCGCAATCGTGCTGTGCCGCACGGAGGCCGAGGAGCATCGCTTCCGCACCGTGCTCGCGGAGGCGGGCGGCGTCGAGCACGTCGAGACGCGCGTCGGCTCGGTCGCCAAGGGCTTCCGCTTTCCCGCGCTGCGGATCGTCGTCGTCGATCACCACGAGCTCGTCGGCATCGTCGGCGCGCGCCGCGTCACAGCCACCAAGGCCGCGCACCGCACGCGCGCGCTGCAGTCCTTCTTCGACCTCAAGGTCGGCGACTTCGTCGTGCACGCGGTGCACGGACTCGCGCTCTACAAGGGCCTCGTGCGCATGGCGCGCGGCGGCGGCGAGGAGGAGCACCTGCACCTCTCGTTCGCCGACGAAGTCAGCCTGTACGTGCCCGCGACGCGCATCGACCTCGTGCAGCGCTACATCGGCGCGGGCGTCGCGCCGGTGCTCGACAAGATCGGCAGCCAGTCGTTCCGCAAGCGCCGCGAGAAGGTCGAGCGCGCGCTGTTCGACCTCGCAAGCGACCTGCTCGAAGTGCAGGCGAAGCGCGAGCTCAAGCAGCGCACGCCGTGGCGCACGGATCCGGTGCTGCTGAAGGACATGATCGGCGCATTCCCATACGTCGACACGCCCGATCAGGCGCACGCCGACGGCGACATCTCCGAGGATCTCGAGGGCCTGCGGCCGATGGATCGCCTGCTGTGCGGCGACGTCGGTTTTGGCAAGACCGAGATCGCGGTGCGCGCCGCGTTCCGCGTCGCTGCCGCCGGCGGGCAGGTCGCGGTGCTCGTGCCGACGACGGTGCTCTCGCACCAGCACTTCCTCTCGTTCCGCCAGCGACTCGCGGACTTTCCGCTCGAGATCGGCGTGCTCTCGCGCACCGTGACCGGTGCCGAGGAGAAGAAGGTGCTCGCCGGCGTGGCGAACGGCGAGGTCGACATCGTCGTCGGCACGCACCGCCTGCTCTCGAAGGACGTCAAGTTCAAGAACCTCGGCCTCGTGATCATCGACGAGGAGCAGCGCTTCGGCGTGACGCACAAGGAGCACTTCAAGTCGATGCGCGCGATGGTCGACGTGCTCGCGCTCTCCGCGACGCCGATCCCGCGCACGCTGCACATGTCGCTCGCGGGCGTGCGCGACATCTCCGCGCTCTCCTCTCCCCCGCCGGGCCGTCAGGACGTCGAGACGCGCATCGTCGACCGCAGCGACCGCGAGCTCGTGCGCGAAGCGCTGCTGCGCGAGAAGAACCGCGACGGGCAGGTGTTCTTCCTGCACAACCGCGTCAGCACGATCCTCCAAGAAGCGCGCGCGCTGCAGGAGCTCGTGCCCGAGTGCTCGTTCGCGATCGGGCACGGACAGATGCCGCCGAAGGAGCTCGAGGGGGTGATGGACTCGTTCTCGCGCGGCGAGGTCGACGTGCTCGTGGCGACCACGATCGTCGAGAACGGCCTCGACATCCCCGCCGCGGGCACGATCCTGATCGACGAGGCGGACCACTACGGGCTGTCCGAGCTGCACCAGCTGCGCGGCCGCGTCGGGCGCGGCTCGCTCAAGGCGCACTGCTTCCTGCTCGTCGATCCGCTCAAGCCGATGAAGGAGATCGCGCGCGAGCGGCTCAAGGCGCTGGAGGAGATGGCGGCGCTCGGCTCCGGCTTCGCGATCTCGATGAAGGACCTCGAGCTGCGCGGCGCGGGCAACATCCTCGGACCCCAGCAGTCGGGCCACATCGCGTCCGTCGGCTACGACCTCTACTGCCGCCTGCTCAAGGAGACGGTCGAGCGCGTGCGGCAGGGCGCCGGCCGCGACGCGGTCACGCCGGAGTCGCAGCTCGCGGCGGGGGTCGAGCTCGAGCTCGGCCTGCGCGCCTTCCTGCCCGACGCGTGGATCCCCGAGCAGGCCACGCGGCTCGAGATCCTGCGGCAGCTCGACACGATCCACTCGGCCGAGGCCGCCAGCGAGCTCGAGGGCGTGCTGCGCGACCGCTTCGGCCGCCTGCCGCCGGAGGCGCGCGCGCTGGTGCAGAGCTTCCGGCTGCGCGCCCGCGCGCTCGAGCTCGGCCTGACGCGCATCTCGTGGCGCGGCGAGATCTACCTGCTCGAGTTCAAGGACCGCGTGACGCTCGAGCACGCGCTGGCGGGCCGCAAGGTCGACCTGCGCCCGATCCGCACCGGCCTCGCGCACCTCGTGATCCCGACTTCGCGCCGCGCACCCGACAAGGCGCTGGCATGGCTGGAGGAGCTCTTGCAGGGCTCGCCGCAGGTTTCGACAATCCCGGCGGCTCGGCCCTGATGCTCTCCCTGCTCCTCGCGCTCGCCGCGGCCCCCATGCCGCCCCAGAACCCGCTGCCGCGGGCCGGCGAGGGCTCGGCGCTCGATCGGACGCCCCAAGTGACCCCAGCGCCCGGCCCGGCGACGGCGCCGGAGGTGCTGAACGGCGTCTACCTGATCGTCAACGAAGAGGTCGTCACGCTGGCCGAGTTCTATCGCGAGCTGCGCCGCCGCGGGCAGTCCGTGACGAACGAGGAAGAGCGCCGCAAGCTCTTCCAGGAGAGCCACGCCGACTTCGTGCGCACGCGACTCATGACGCAGGCCGGCCGCGACCTCGGCTTCGACGCCGCCCGCGTCGACTCGCTCGTCGACGACGACCTCAAGGGCTTCATCGAGGATTCCGGCAGCGCCTCGGCCTTCGGCGAGCAACTCAAGGCCTCGGACCTCGACGCCGAGACCCTGCGCCAGCAGCGACGCGACTTCTACTTCCGCGAGTTTTGGCTGCGCTCGATCGACGGCCGCGACCCCGGCGTCTCGGGCCGCCCCTACGTCGACCGCTTCGTGCGCCCCGGCCGCATGCTCTACCAGTACCGCCGCCAGCCGGTCGCGCAGCTCTTCCCCTCGACCATCCAGCTGCAGGCGATCCTCGTCACCGCCGCTCAGGCCGGCTCGGCCCAGAAGGCCCTCGACCTCGCCAAGGCCCTGCGCGAGCGCGCGCTCGGGGGCGAGGACTTCGGCGCGCTGGCGGAGACGTACTCGGCCGACGGGGAGAGCCGCCGCCAGAAGGGCCTGCTGCCGAAGAGCGAGCTGTCGCGCGCCCGGGAGGCCTTCCCGGACTTCACCGAGTTCATCGACGGCGCCGCGGCCGGGGCCATCAGCGCGCCCACCAGCCTGCGGGTCGAGGGCGAGCTCGTCGGCTTCATCCTGATGCGGGTGGCCGAGATCGAGCGCCGCGACGGGGCCGACTTCACCGATCGGGACGTCCAGCGGCTGTTGCGGGACCGCGACCTGAAGGCGCTCGGGGAGCTGCGGCGCGATCTGGGGGTCAACGACCTCTACCGCGCGGCCTACATCTGGCCGCCGGAGGCTCGGGCGCCGCGCTCCAAGGACGCCAAGCCGGACGGGGCGCCGAAGAGCGCCCCCACGAACGGCCCGCAGGGCAACTAGGCCCCCCTGCGAGAGCCCCGCGGCTCGAATCGCCCCGCTTTGGAGCCCGAGGGTGGCGGTTGCCGAGGCCTCCTGCCGCTATAGTGTGAACCCCCACACGCCACGGGCGTTGGAAGCCCACGCAGCGGCCCTCCGCGGTCGCCGCACCATCCAACGCCCACCCGGCGGCCCCGGGGACGGTCCATTGCCGCGCGTCACTCCTGCCGAGCGGACCAGAACCGCCCCGCTGCCCACCGGAGGCCCCCTGGAGCCTGTCGATGACCCAGCAACCCAACGACTACTCGAACGTCCACGTCGAATCCTCGCTACCCAAGGCTTGGGAGCGCGAGGAAACCTTCAACGACGTCCTCTACGACTGGATGAGCCGCGCTCCGTGGCTCGCCATCTCGGCGGCGGCCCACCTGATCATCGTGCTGATCATGATGGCCATCCCCTGGGACCAGATGAGCAAGCAGCAGGAGCGCAAGATCGAGGCCAGCATCGAGGCCACCCCGGAGGAGGTCTTCGAAGACCCGCCGGAAGAGGAGCCGGAGATCAACGAGGAGGAGCCCACCGAGGAGCCCGTCCTCAAGGATGCCGAGGTCTCCGACCACAACGAGGAGGACACCAACCAGGACTTCGAGTCCGTGGAGGGTGACCCCGACTTCACCTCCGACTCGCCCTTCGACTCGAAGGCCTTCAACGACGTGATCGGCATCGGCGGCGGCGCCGGCGGCAAGTTCGGCGGGCGCTTCGGCGGCCGCAAGAACCTGAAGGCGCGCGGCGGCTCGGGCACCGAGCAGGCCCTCAAGGACGGCCTCGAGTGGCTGCGCTGGCACCAGAGCGAAGACGGCTCTTGGGACTGCGACGGCTTCATGTCGAACTGCGGCAAGATCGGGCCGACGACCTGCACCGACCCCGGCGAAGCGCTCCACGACGTCGGCATGACCGGCCTCGCGCTGCTCGCCTTCCTCGGCGACGGCAACACCACCCGCGACGGCCCGTACAAGGATCAGGTCGCCAAGGGCATCAAGTTCCTGAAGGAACAGCAGGACCCCGACACCGGTCTGCTCGGCGAGAAGGTCGGCCACTCCTTCCTCTACAACCACTCGATCGCGGCCCTCGCGGTCAGCGAGGCCTACTACTTCTCGAAGTCGCCCGTGATCAAGCGCACGGCGCAGGACGCGATCAACTTCATCTCCATCGCCCGCAACCCCTACGGTGCGTGGCGCTACGACGTGCCGCCCTCGGGCGACAACGACACCTCGGTCACGGGCTGGTGCGTGTTCGCGCTGAAGAGCGCGGAAGAGGCCGAGCTCAAGATCGACCCGGAAGCCTTCCGCGGCGCCGCGACTTGGATCGACGAGGTCACCGACCCCGTCACCGGCCGCTGCGGCTACGACTCGATCGGCAGCCCGTCCTCGCGCATCACGCGCGTGAACGAGCACTTCCCGACCGACAAGGGCGAAGCGATGACGGCCGTGGCGCTGCTCTGCCGCTTCTTCCTCGGTCAGGATCCGGAGAAGACGCCGGTGATGGCGAAGCACGCCGACCTGCTCAAGACCAAGCTCCCCAAGTGGGATCCGGATGGCTTCGGCATCGACTTCTACTACTGGTACTACGGCTCCTACGCCATGTACCAAATGGGCGGCGACAAGTACTGGGAGCAGTGGAACAAGGCCATGAAGACGGCCGTGGTCGACTCCCAGCGTCGTGACGGCGACGAGAAGGGCTCGTGGGACGCGAAGGTCGACCCGTGGGGCTTCTCCGGCGGCCGCGTGTACACCACGGCGCTCGGCGTGCTGTGCCTCGAGGTGTACTTCCGCTACGCGAAGGTGCTCGGCGCACGCTGAGCGCGGCCTGACGGATCGAACTCGACGCGCGGGCGGCTCGCAAGGGCCGCCCGCGCTGCTTTTTGTGCCGAGGCGCGGGACACAACTCGCGCGACGCGTGTCGCACGGGCGGCTGGTACTCTCGCGTCGCGTGAAGATCCGCTTCGCTGTCGCGTGCCTGCTCGCGTTCGTCGCCTCGTGCGGCAAGACGCGCGAGCGCCGCAACGTGCTGCTCGTGACGCTCGACACGACACGCTTCAACGCTCCGGGCTTCATGGGCAACAAGGACCGCCCGACGCCGAACCTCGATGCGCTGGCAGAGGAATCCCTCGTCTACGAGCAAGCGCGCACGGTGACGCCGCTCACGATGCCGGCGCACTGCTCGATGCTGACGGGGCTCTATCCGCCGCGCCACACGATCTCGGCGAACGGTGCGCGGCCGCTGCCGAGTGCGGCGCGCACGCTCGCGGAGTTCGCGCAGGCCGAGGGCGTGCAGACCGGGGCGTTCGTCGCATCGATCGTGCTCGACCGCTCGTTCGGGCTCGCGCAGGGCTTCGACACGTACGAGGGCGTCGAGCCCCCGCAGGACAAGACCGCGCCGCGGATCTCCGAGCTGAAGGCGAGCGACGTGCTCGGCCGCGCGCGCGCATGGCTCGAGGCGCGCGACCGCGAGCGGTCATTCCTCGCGTGGATTCACCTCTTCGACGCGCACGATCCCCATGAGCCGCCGCCCGAGTTCGCCGGCATGCGCAGCGCGTACCTTGGTGAGCTCGCCTACATGGATCGCGAGCTCGGCAAGCTCTTCGACGCGCTGCGCGCCGATGGAACGCTCGAGCGCACGCTGGTGATCGTGATCGGCGACCACGGCGAAGGACTCAACCAACACTCCGAACTCACGCACGGCTGGTTCTGCTACGACAGCACCGTGCGCGTGCCGATGCTCGTACGTTTCCCCGATGGCTGGCGCAAGGGCGAGCGCTCGAAGGAGAGCGTCAGCGTCGTCGATGTTTTTCCCACGGCTCTCGCAGCCCTCGGGCTCGAAGCGCCGCGCGACATCGATGGCGTGAGCCTCGATCACGCGCTCGTGCCAGACGCGCGCGGCGTCTACTTCGAGTGCTTCAACGGCGCGGAGAACTTCGGCTGGAGCCCGCTCGTCGGCTGGGCGGATGCGCGCGCGAAGTACATTCACTCGAGCGCACCGGAACTCTTCGATCTCGAGCAGGACCGGCAGGAACAGCGCAACGTGATCGCGGGGCACGCTGTCGACGCGGCCCGCATGCTGGCGGAGATCCGCCGCGTGCGCTCCGGGCCCGCGCTCGTGCGCGATCGCGATGAGAGCGTGAATCCCGAAGCGCAGCGCGCGCTGCGCGGGCTGGGCTACGTCGATGCCGGGCAAGACAGCGGTGCGCGTCTCGATCCACTCGCGCCCGGGAACTTGCCGGCACCCGGGCAGCGCAAGGAGGAACTCAAGCTCTTCCAAGCCGCGTCGGAGCTCTCCGCGCGCGGCGAGCTCGCACCGGCGATCGCGCAGTGGCAGGAGCTGCTCGCGCGCTTCCCGGAGAATCACACGGCGCGCTCGCTGTGCGCCGCAGACCTGATCCGCGCGCTGCGGCCCGGCGAGGCGCTGCCGCTGCTCGAAGCGCTGCGCTCTACGCGCAGCCTGACCGCCAACGAGTGGAACAACCTCGGCTGGTGCCGCGAGCAGGCGCAAGAGTTCGCGCGCGCGAAGGAGTGCTACGCCAAGGCACTCGAGCTCGATCCTGCGCATCCGTGGGCTGCCGAGAACCTCGCACGCGTGCGCGAGCGCTGACGCCTTAGCGCGGGACCATGCGCGTCCCGAGCAGCCGATCGACGAGGCCGAGCTGTGGACGCAGCACCGTGTAGGTCGCTCCGCCGAGCATCGCGAGCAGCGCAGCGCCCGTCCACACGGAGTGCGCGGTGCCGCTGTCGAGCACGAGCAGCGCGATGCCGAGGCTCGCGAGCGGCGAGAGGATGGTCAGCATGCGCGCGATCCACACGAGCGCTCCCGCTCGACGTCCCCGCGGCCCGCGCAGGCGCAGGCCGAACAGGCGCAGCAGCACGCCGCCGCGAGTGAGCGCCGCGTACAGCGCCCAGAATGCGCACACGGCGAGAACCGCCGCACCCGCGACGCGCGGATTCTCCCCCGAGACCTCGACGCCTTCGAGCTGCAGATCGAGCGCGAGTCCGTGCGGAATGAGGAAAGAGAGTCCCATCACCAGCGCGCTCGACCCCACCTGGAGTACGCGTTGTTGGACCGTGACGTGCGCGATGCGCTCGGAGAGTGCGACGAGCTCGGAGTGCAGGCGCCGCAGGTCGCGCGGCTCCCCGGACAGCACGGACTTCACGGTCGCTTCCGCGTGCCCGGGCATATCGCGCGGAAGCTCGAACTCGTCCGAGAGCAGGATGCGAGCGAAGCGCGCCAGCAGCACATGGCGCTCGAGCGGCTCGGCCCCGGACGCAGCGATGCGGAAGTCGAGCACGCGCAGGTGGTGCGATCGATCGATCCAGAGCGCATCGAGCGCGACGGGCTCCGTGCCCGAGGCGAGCTCGTCGGTCAGCTCGACGAGCAGACGCAGAATCACTTGCCATGCGAGCTCGTCCTGCGGCGCGCGCCAGTTCTCGAGGCTCTCTCCGCCCGGGGCCTCGAGCACGGTCCAGCGGCGGCCGTCCTGCTCGAACGAGGCCAGCCAGCGCAGACGCGTCGCGCGCTCGCGCTGCGCGAGCCCGAGGTCGACGGCGCTCTCCTCCGCACCCGCGGGCAGGATCCACACGTCACGCTCGAGCAGCGCGTCCTCGCCGAGATACAGCGGACCGCGATCCGTGAGTGCGACGCGACCGCGCAGCCGATAGCGATCGAGGATTCCGTCCCCTTCCACCTCGGCCACCGGCGCGCGCGTCTCGACGGCCACGAGCTCGTGCGAGACGCGCTGCAACGGCATCGCCGACTGAGTGGTGCGGGTCCCGCTCCAGAGCTCGTGCAGTCCCCTCCGGGCGAGAAGCGTCGAGCGCGCGCCACGCGGCGCGAGGAACAGCAGCGCGAACCACGCGATCGGCCACAGTTCCTCGAGGGTCCAGTGCACGCTTCCGAGCCCGATCGTCGCGAGCGGAAGGAGCAGACCGGGCGCGAACAGCACGCTCGCTCGCAGGGCTGCTCGGCCGAGCCCCACCGTGCGGGACGCGCTCGATTCGACGCGCAGTCCAAGCGCCCACTTTCCGAGACCGCGTCCCCACAGGCCTTCGAACAGGGTGAGGTAGAGGATCGTGAAGAGCGCGAGGCCGAGCTCCTCGTGCGCCGACCAGTCTTCCGGAGCGAGCTCGGCGCCGCGGAGCAGCATCCCGAGGGCCCAGAGGACCTGCGCAACCACCGTCGCGAGCAGGACGTCGACGAACCACGCCGTGACGCGGCGCGCCAAGTCCGCCGGCGGCGCATCGACGGCAAAGGGATGCAGCGCGACGCGCATCTCGCGCACGTTCTGGAAGCGCCGCGCGGGATCCTTGTCCATGGCGCGCGCCACGACACCAGCGAGCTCCTCGGGTACATCCGGACGCAACGCGTGCAGCTCGTCGGGCGGCTCCGAGAGGATGCGCGCGAACACCTCCTGCAGGTTCGTGCCGGTCCAGCCGGGACGCCCCGCGAGCAGGGTGAACAGCGTCGCGGCCGCCGAGTAGAGGTCCGAGCGCTCGTCGACTTCGCGGCCGCGGATCTGCTCGGGCGAGGCGTAGAGCGGCGAGCCAAGGAACTGCCCCTTGTCGGTCAAGTGCACGTTGGTCTCGACCGTGCGCGAGAGGCCGAAGTCGCCGAGCTTCACGCGACCCGCGGGGTCGAGGAAGCAGTTCGACGGCTTCACGTCGCGATGCAGGATGCCCGCGCGGTGGGCGACCTCGAGCGCTTCGAGCAGCTCGATCCCCCACTGCACCGCCTTGCGCACCGGAATCGGCTCCTTGCGCGCGACGACCTGCTCGAGCGTCTGCCCCTCGACGAGCTCCATCGCGATCGCCGGCGCCCCCTCGAACGAGTGCGCGCCGTACACGAACACGCAACGCGAGTCCGACAGCGACGCTGCGAGCATCGCCTCGCGATGGAAGCGATCGAAGGTCGTGTCCTCCTCGTCGTTCGAGTGCCGCAGCACCTTGAGCGCCACGATGCGCCCCGTCGCGAGCTCGCGCGCGCGATACACCACGCCCATGCCACCGTTGCCGAGCTCCGCGAGCAGCTCGAAGCCGTCGCTCGTCCGCGGCAACCCGCGCTTCGCACCACCCTCAGTCACGCCGCCGTATGGTAGCTCCCCACCTGCTCCACCCCGCACTGCCCCGAAAGCGCGAGGGGCGCCCCGATCGCTCGGGACGCCCCTCGTTTCGTGTCACGGGCCGTTGAGAGCCCGTGGATCGCTCACGCGATCACGGACACACTCGTGAACTGCAGCGCGTTGGACAGGCTGCTGGTGCCGGGGGCCGGCGGGTCACGGAAGGTAAGCTTCTGGTCGCTGCCTTGTTTCTCCGGCGACCAGAAAAGCTCGGGGGACGCATAGGCGTCCCCCGAGAA
>Ga0169931_10009424_pt1 | contig 14079 bp, 14 predicted proteins | sample Kivu_15m_20L_FD_129675 | JGI IMG/M metagenome (GOLD analysis project Ga0169931, IMG submission 129675) | Freshwater microbial communities from Lake Kivu, Western Province, Rwanda to study Microbial Dark Matter (Phase II) - Kivu_15m_20L... | ecosystem: Environmental > Aquatic > Freshwater > Lake...
AATTTCAGGTGATGAAAAGACAATTGAAGAGTGGCTCGGCTCAGATCTATCAAAAGCTTTCGATGGTGTTGAAATTCAGTGGGTTGATCCAGCGGTAAATGATGGAGAAACCGGACTTGTAGCCGTTCACCTAGCAACGCCTAATGGCGTTGTACGCTTGGATTAATTCTCACAAAGCTTGAAGCTTTAAAGCATCGCCGCCCTAGCTCAGTCGGTAGAGTGTCGCTCTCGTAAAGCGAAGGTCGCGGGTTCGATTCCCGCGGGCGGCTCCATAAATTGAACGGAAAAGATCGGAATTCTACCATTTTTGTAATCTTTCGCGGAGTTTGGATGCAACTCAGTTAGAGAATAGTCTTACGAAAGAGGCGGTAAAGAATGATTGGGACCCTGATAGGAATTGGGCTGGCAATTAATTACTTAAGTGCCGAATTTGGAAGTCAACGTGAAGGTGACAACCTATTCTCTAGCTCCATTATTACAGGAGTAGGAACTATTGCTCTTCTTTCTATTGTTGGTTTAGTGCTCTTTCCACGAACTATTGGCATTGCATTTACCCTCCCACTCATGGTTAGCCCAGTAGCAATCATTGGAGGATGGGTGAAACACGGTTCAAATAAAGGGCTCGCAATGCTTATTTTTGCCGTTGCACTATGAGGTTCAAGTCAACTGATTGCTTGAATAAGACCTGAAGCAACTTGAATCAAGCATTTGCAGTCATCTTCGGATTGGTTAGGAGAATAAAAGAGTGGGTAATAAGGTATCCAAAAGAAGTCTAGTATCGAAGTAATTCCCAAGCAAAAAAGTTAAGAAAAGAATAAAAAATAAGGCAGAAACAAAAGTAGGATATATTCGCCGAAAGCGATTAGTATAAAACAGTAAAATTGGTTTGATCTTTGAGCTAATTAAACAGTCAGCCATTTTAGGAATGAGCAAGTAACCTGACACCTTCAAAAATACGTCGACTCCCACATAGAACAGGTGGAGATTCTTTGGATACATGTGAAAACCAAAAAATAATAGAACAGCCAAAATTCGTAAATGTTTTATTAAATTGCTGTTTATTTGCTTGAACAAATCTACTTGATCAGGTTTATTCACCAGATAAAGGTAGCAAGTGTCACCCAAGTATAACAATGATTGTTAGGGTTAGAGTTTTTAGAATTGAGGCGAAACTTGCGAAATTAGAAGAGTAGATTTCTTGATCAAGTAAACTTTAATTCATAGTCTTGGTGCGCATCGGAGTATAGAGATTGAACCAGTGAACTCATTTTATGCTAGAGGAGTTAGATGATTGGGATATCTAGAAGCGTAGTCTGGCAAGAACATTTTTGGAGTAGTTGCCAGTTATGAAAAGGTTAGGAATGAGTGGTCATGACTCTTATAGCAATAGTTGATTGCATCTAATTCTAGAGTTATACTCTGGAAATGCTGGGTCATTTTTCTCCTGTAGGTCAGCTTCTAACAAACTATAGGAATTATTCTATGAGATATATCAGAGATCCAAAACTAGGACATCGCGTTGGCAGAAACTCGGTCGAGTTGGAGTTAGTTCGAGATGGAAAAAAACTTTATTGGGCTGGTTCATCAGCTAACGGATTTTATGGGCAAAATGATTCGCGATTGCGGGGCATCGATGATGAAACTGATATGTTAAATCTTTAGTCTAAGTTAATCAGATTTAAGCAATGAAAATCTGATATATTTGGGGTGCAAATTCAGTCTTAGAACAATATAAACAAGGAATTTAATATAGAACTTCAAGGAGTCTAAATGTCTAAGATATGTTATGTAACAAATGCTTTTGCGGAACAGAGAGAAAAGTTTCCAGATTGGTGCAAAACTCAACAAATCGAGGTCATCAAAGTAATGAATGAGCAACAACTAAACGAGACAAGTTTGAACGAAATAATCTTACTAATTTCTGACCGCGCCTCCTTTTTGTTCAAGAAATCATGGCTGAATGATGTTACTTTTCCTAAAGTAAATGTACATCCTTCCTTACTTCCATTTCACAAAGGCGCACATCCGATTTTTTGGTCAGCAATGCTAAATTCTAAATGGGGCGTCTCGGTACATAATATAGCACCAGGGATAGATGATGGTGATATTTTTTCACAATCAGTAATTGATTACGATGAAGCAATGACATTTCGCAATTTGTATTGGATGTATAGAAAACAAACTTATAAAATGCTGGAGGATTTAGTGATAAAAGTTTTCTCCGGCGACGAAATAGTATTTGTTCCACAAGAAAAGTGTGCTAGCGGTTCCCATAAATTGAGAGATACGTTACACCTCATTTCCAAGCTTGCTAATGGTTGGGATACCACGATTCGAGATGCGAGAAGACAATTAGATCGAAACTTGTCTTCAGCTTTTTATCCGACGTCAACACTCTCTAAAATATAGTATTTTGTCCGAAGCAGATAGATGTTCAGAATTCACGAGTTTAGGGAGGGCTGATCACGGCTGAATAAGCGGCAGTTCCTAGTGCGTCGATTGCTTGGCAGAAAAAGTCCAAAAGATGGAACAGATAGGCGGGAAATTATATAAGCTCTTAACGATTCAACAATTTTTTTGTTGGAGGGACTGCAAACAAAGTTCTTGTTCAATTATAAAAATCTAAAATCTTTTTGCAGACAAATAGAATTTCTTGGGTTGTGATGTTATTATGAACCGGTAAACAAAGTGTTTCACCGACCATTTTTTCGGCTCGCGGCATAGGAAATTTTATACTGTGTTCATGAACAACTTGGTTGGAAACGAGCATGGGGTGTCTAATTCGTGATTCAACTCCATTAGCATTGAGATAATTATTGAGAGCATCTCTGTGGAGTACGCGAATAGGAAAATCATAAGCTGTGTGCTCAAATCGAGAACCTAGGTCAGGACAAATAACCTCTTTAGGCAAGTACTTTTGATATTCCATTGCCATTTGCCGACGCCGATTAATGACTATTTTTGTGAATGGAATTATTTTCCCTAAAAAAGCGGCATGAAGTGCATCCATAGTATGCTTAAGTTCAGGGGAGATACAATATTCTTTATTAATTGTTCCGCAGACTCTAAGAACTTCAATTTTGTCAGCAAGATTGTGGTTCCGAGTTACTACTGCACCCCCATCGCCAAGGCCTCCTATAACTTTCATAGGGCTAAAACTGAAAACTCCAATGTCTCCAAAAGTTCCAACCGATTGTCCGTTAATTTCAGCACCAAATGCTTGTGCAGCATCCTCAATTAATATGATCTCATGCTTATTGGCAATCTCTCGTAGCTTTTCTATTTGGGCTACACGTCCATAATAGTGAACCACCAATATGGCTCGAGTCTTAGTTGTGATAGCTTTTTCAACCTCCTCCGGATCAATATTAAAATTGTCATCAACATCTACAAATACAGGCATCGCTCCAGCTAGAATAATGGCAGATGCAGTTACAAGCCAAGAAAGTGGAGTTGTAATTACTTCGTCGTTCGCCGTCATTTCCAAAGATTTCATCGCTAGATACAATCCAGAAGAGGCAGAAGCACAGGAAATTGACCTAGGTGAGTCAATAAACTGTGACAGAAAACTTTCAAATTTAACAACCTCTTCGCCCTGAATGAATTGCCCGCTTTCTAAAAGACCTCTCAACGACAATTCCAGTTCTGCAGAAATTTGTGGATCTCGGATTGAAAGATCCCGCATTCGTACAATCACATCAGAGACTTCAGTCATAATATTTTTCCAAGTATTTCTCCCGAGCGATATTTGCGACTGAGGGAAGATGGCTCAAAATTTCTCGTTCCTTGAGAATCTTTTCAGGCAAAGATTTGAATCCGTGATCTGGAAGACTCCAGTACACTCCAAGCGAATTCATTTTAGTAGAAGAAAATTTCTCCTCATTAAGCTCATCCATGTCTTCGTAGGGATTAGCCTTCCTTAGTCGAATATCTAGACTTATTCTCCATAATCCATCCACGCTCAATCCTTGCTCAGTCTTATGCGGTGTTTGTGTGGGCCAAAAGACCAAGGTGCCTGCCTGCACTGGTACGGGCACTTCAATCAGTTCTGACTCAACATAGGGCGCTTCAGAATACGGGCCAACAAAAGAGTAGGCTGGGTGGTTTTCGGGAAAAGTATGGAACATTTGTAACCAAGGTGCGCCAGGAATTACAAAAATACCTAAGAAAATGTTGAGTGTGTCTTGAGGCGCACCTGACCAAGAGTCACAATGCAAAAGGGTTGTGCGATATTCACTCATATTTAGAGTATTTGACGATTCTCTTTTGCTTTCCAGTATGCGGACGTTCGCAGGAAATTGCATCGATTTGTAACCCTTTATGTTTACTATTGAAAGTAAGCTCAAAATATGATTTTCAATCGTTAGCATTAGTTCCGAGTTACTTCTCAAATCAGGAATTCCTTTGGTTGACATTTTGAGCGAGTCCAAGTGTCGACACACATTGTCGTCACCGGAAGATAAGTCCACGTCTAGGGCCCTTCCAATGTCTATTTGAATGTCTCGAAAAATAGAAACTTTGCTTACATCCATTATCTTCACTTGATTAGTCATGCGGCACACTCCTTGAAGTATGAAGGTACAACTTTTGCGATGAAAAGACAAGAGAGGCGAAAGTTAACCCGCAACCTTTCTCAGAGTTGGGCTGAGATCCGGCATAAGAATGCAGACACATCGATTACTCAACCATCAAGGTTGAAATGTCTGAACATCATCATATGGTTATGAGGTTTCAGACGGTGTACCAGTTCCCTTGTGAATTTGAAAAAGATGACGATAACACTCCTCTTGAAATGGCATTTGTATCCTCAAACAGGGTTTGAACAGAGGATTGATTTTGACTGACAGGCTCTGAAACCTCCAAAAGTGCCAACATCTCTCGAGTAGCTTCTAGCAACTCATTCGGGCTATTCTCCTCTACGGTAACTCCTTCCTCTAAGTAATCTCTTTTCCCTGTCTCAGCAAAACCAAAACGACTAGAGAGCACTTCGCGCAAAGACAACTCTCTCCCTCCCTTAAAATAATGTTTCGGGATATTTAGCGAAAGAGGACTCAAGAAAAAACTTTGAGATGGCCCTACCAAGTTGACGTTTAATGAAGGTTTGGCCAACGCGAAAGCTAGGGCTCTCGGACCTGAATGGGTCGTTAACATGAATCGACAATGCTTAATCAGGTAAGCATGCAAGTAGATTGAATGAGGATTATCACCTCTATTAGAGAAATCGAACAAGTGCGGAATCTTTGGTAATTCTGACAAAACCCCTGTACCAATTCGGAATACATAACCTCCTGCTGCAATTATAGAAGAGATTGCAGGAAGATAGTTGCTTAGATTGGAGAGTTTTGTATCATCATCGTTAATCGAATCACGTACATGCAAAACACAAAACCAGATTTCTTCGATATTGATACCCACCACATCTTTGAGATACTGCAGACACAAGTCCTCATACTCAAATTTGAACTCGATGAAAGGCAAAGAACTTTTCTCATAGTGAGATTTAAGAACTAGATGCATAAAGTGAGTTTTCTCAAGAAACTGAGTACAACCTTTTACTATTTCAGCTCGCTCAACAAGTGGGGATAGCAGCAATGAGTTAGGCCATTCATCCGCCGAATGAATGGGTAGATTCTTCACCTCTGAGACTATTGCATTTGACACAAACCCTTGGCGTGAGCGGCTTTGCTCCTGCAAATTGAAGTGATCAATAACTTCACCTCCCACCAAAGCCCATCTTGGACCCGGCGGGACAATTCCTATTTTGGCGGCATGGCTTAAGTAGGAAATGCTTACAATGTGTCCTATATTGTCATGCCAAGAGTTGTGCAAGATTGGGGGATAGTGAGACAAAAAATTTGCATTCGCGTGGCTATAAATGTCATGAAGTATTTCAGTTTTTTTCGCTAAGCCTTGGTAATAATTTCCTTTAATTATATCTTGGCTAGCGATATTGTATGTAGATTCAAGAAGAGAGAGATTCAGTTTTGAGTTCCATAATAGTCCACTTTTCAAAATTAACTCAAAGTGATCACGAGAAATTGAATTAATTTTCGATCTTATTGAAAGTTTCCCAGCAAGATTAAATAGGGCCGTTGCCATGAGGTATCTACATCTTCTTATTAGAGATCCAACCACACCAACAACCTCCTCTTATAAGGCACCAATCGTGCAAAAACCTCTATTTGTAAATCTCAGCAATCGCCAAAATTCTTTGGACTAACGATTCCGAATCTAAAGAAACCAACCCTAGAAGATGATTGTGGGTCCCATATGAATGCATAAAACTATTGGGCAAAGCTACTATTTCAATCTGTGCAGATTTCTTTAGCTGATTTGCATAATTTATGATTCGCATACCTAAGCCACCAAAAATGACATGTTCTTCAACGACTAAAACATGCCTATACTCAGACAAGATGTTTTCGAGCGTGGAGGAATCTAGAGGCTCGATTGTGCTTGCAAAGTATAAAGAGGGTGTGAACCCACTTTGAGTACAGAGCTCGACCGCAGCGACACACTCCTTAGCGATGGTGCCACACGTAATCACTGCGATTGAATGACCTCTGATTGCCAAGCGCCATTCTCCAAATTTCCAGGGTGTTTTGAGATGACTAGTTAAATCGGGTTCACCTGCCTTTCCTAGCCTTAGGTAAACAGGACCGTCTTGCTGGGTTGCGCACCATCGAGTTGCAGCGTCCGTTTCTGCAGAATCGGAGGGTGCGATAATACGTAACCCGGGAATTGTTGATGCTACGGCGATGTCTTCCTGCGCATGATGAGTTGCGCCCAAAGTAGAGTATGTGATTCCTCCGCCTATTCCAACTACTGTTACCGGCAAATTTTGGTAAGCCAGATCATTTCGGATGAATTCATAAGGTCGATAAAGGGCAAAAGAGGCAATCGTGTATACAAACGGGCGAAGTCCCCGTTGGGCCATTCCAGCGGACATACCAATCATTATTTGTTCAGCTACCCCCGTATTGACAAAACGTGCAGGGTAATTCTTTCTAAATTTCTCAATTGAACCCGCTGGCGAAATATCAGCAACTAAGAGACATAGACGATCATCACTTTGTGCAAGCTCGAAAAAAACTTCTGCAAATCTATTTCTCATGGCTAATTATTGAGCTCTAACAATGCCGCCTCATATTCAGAGGGGTTTGGTGATCTATAATGCCAAATAGGTACATTTTCCATGAACGAGACACCCTTACCCTTTGTGGTTTGGCAAATTACCGCCATTGGCTGTGATGAATTTTTGCGCAAAGCAACTCTAAAGATTTCATCACTATTGTGACCATCAATCTCGAAAGTAAGCCAACCGAATGATTCAAATTTCTCCCTTAACGGATAGAAAGCAGGATGACCTTCACTCATTCTCTCTAGCCCGCCAAAGTCATTTAAGTCGACGAAAACAATCAGATTATCAAGTTTAAGGTTCGCTGCCATCAAGAGAGCTTCCCAGGAAGACCCTTCTTGTAATTCTCCATCCGAAACTAAACAGTAGATTCTTACTCCAGAACCCTTGAGCTTCTCAGCGTATGCCTGCCCAACCGCAATTCCTAATCCATGGCCAAGTGAGCCAGTCGACGCGCTTACTCCGGGCACACCAAAATCCGGATGTGCTCCCAGTATTCCATTCGGCTGACAGTAAGCATCAAGATCTTTGTCGCTTAGAATGCCAAACGAATTAAGAATTACGTACTGAACCATACAACCATGTCCTTTGGACATGATGAAGACATCCACAAACTCGTTTGTACTTTTGTCCATCAATTCAAAGTAAATGCAATCAACGATTTCAACACATGAATAGGCGGGTGCGATATGTAAAGCCGAAACTTTTTGAGACATATCTAGAATCTTACGACGCCATAACTTACATCGTTGTTTAGAAGGAACAGAAACGGTTGTAAGCAAAACCTTATCCCCTCATGACGTAAGTAGGAGATAAATCACGAATTTCATTCAAATAAGTTTTTCCCCACACGACCATCTCGGATAATCCTTCATCCCAATTGATTTCAGGCTTCCAACCTACATGTTGAAAAATTTTTGAAGAATCCAACCAGTACCTAGAATCTTGACCCAAACGATCATCTGTAATTTCGCATAATTCGCCAAATCCGATACCAAGAGCTTGAGCAGTTCTTTCCACAACTTCCCTAATCGAGGTTGGCTGATCAGGTCCAGCGTTATAAATTTCTCCAATTGGCGCGTTTTCTGAAACTAAGTGAATTGCTCTAGCAAGATCTCGTGCGTGAATATAAGACTTTTCAGCTCTACCTCCACCTTGAAGCGGTAATTTGCGTTCAGTTAATCCGCACCAAACCGCTCGTGGTATGACTCGATGTAGTAACTGCCCAGGACAATATGCATTTGAGGGTCTAATGACATTCATCGGAAAACTTAGATGTTTGCTGACAGACAGAAGATACAAGTCAAAGGCTACCTTTGATGCGGCGTACGGGCTAGATGGCTTTATCGGCTCATCTTCTTTTGTAGGATGGTCAACAGAGCCGTACATTTCAGAGGTTCCGATGTGAATAAATCTTTCTAGCCAATTTCGTTTCATTAATTCTTCACATAGGCGCGACAATGCCATCGAGTTTGTTTCAAAAAATCTCCAAGAATTTTTCCACGAAACAGCTCCTTCACCTTGAGCGGCAAAGTTGATGATGATTTGAGGCTTTTCCTTGTCTAACAGCTCAAGCAATAAATCTAACTCGTACGTTAGATGGCGCGCGTGGTATTCGTAACCTTTCCGACGCTCAATTCCAAGCGAGAAAGGTTCATTCCGAAAGTTGTTTCTGCCAATTCCAATAACTTTCTTTGGACTCAAGTTGTCTAATATATAAAGACTTGTATGAATGCCGAAACTACCTCCACCACCAAGTACCGCATAAGTCTTACTCACATTTCCTTCTCTCTATAATGGTTATGAAATAATAGTCCAAGAATAGTCTCCTGAGAAACCGGCCTCTTCAAAGGTTCGGATCCATCCTTTAGGAAAATCATGATATCGTGCAGTCAGAACCCAGTTCTCAAAAATACGCTTTTCTCGATCGTCACGATAACTGTCAACGACAATGTAAGAATTACCAATCTTAATTCTCTCGATTTCTCTTAGGGCAATTATAACACCTTGTCTATCCAGATTGTGAATAGTGTTAATTGAAATAACCAAGTCAAAACTATTGGCAGGAAATGGCAACGACGAGGCATTCCCTTTGTGCAAACGTCCTATTACTTCTTTCTCGCAATTAAGTAGAGCATAATCGGAAATATCAACCCCAAACACCTCCAGCCCAGGGCATTCAATCATCAAGTCTTTAACCAAGAAACCTTTTGCACAGCCAATATCTAGGACTCTCATCCCTCGAGTTAGTTTGTACTCTTCAATTAAATCTCTGGCAACGGATCTCCATCGCCCGTCATAGGAGTACCCTCCATATCCGTACTTTCTCTCACCATCAAAATACTCTGGTCCAAAGGACCTCGCGATCTCCACAACGTTCGAGTCTTTTTCCGCAGACCTTTCATCAATTCTTCTTTTGGTTTTTGGCAAACTGCGCAGCAAGTCAATTTCTTTCACGACATACCTCCAATTCAACGTACTTTTTGATACCAAGTTCAAGATTCAATGGTTGCGAGGATAGACATGATGCAATTTGACTCTCACTAAATTCTCGATAGCCGTTGTGTGGCATCGGGCCTTTACGGGGCCTGAAACTAATTTCAGTTTCAGGCAAAAGCTCCTTAATCTTACTAGCAATAGAATAAAAACTTTCAATCAATCCAGTTACGGCATTAATTGGGCCTTGAATTTTTTCTTTAAGCATTACGTCAGCAAAGTCAGCAACATCATCAATGTAAATGTGGTCTCGACGTTCTTCTCCTTCGCCAAAAATATGAATTAGCTTAGATTCGATTGCAGTTTGAAGGAAAAGATTGGGCCCATAACCTCTATGGGGATCGCCGGGTCCGTAAATTAAAGTTGGCCTAAGGTGACCTACTCGTTCAAAAACATTATTCAAAATGCATTCGCGATTTAAGTGCATAAGGCCGTGAAGGGTTGTTGGAGACGGGGGAGTTTTCTCATTAATGGGGCTTTTAAGATCAGGGTAAACTGCATCCGAACTTAAGTTGAGTAAATAATCAAATTCAACACCCTCTAAACTTGCAATAAAGTTAGATAGGATATTTGAATTATAAAAGTAATCGTCAACAGTTCGTACTGGTACTCGCGCCGATGAAAACACAATACTGTCTGAGGGTTCAATAAGTTTGATAAGCTCAGCCCTATAGGTCTTTGAAGAAAAATCGAAATCTCTTCTACCAAAAGTTTTGGTTTCTAATCCCCTCCTTCGTAAACGTGATGCAATTGAACTCCCCACGAAACCATTTGCGCCAAAGACAACAACGTTACTCATTTGGCTCACTCGCTTCTCATTTTGACAATCATTGACCTAACGTAAAGTATTCAACCCCGGATAAATCTCTACACTTTAAAACTCCGTGAGGATCTATAATAAGGGGCCTAGAAAGACAAGAGAGTATCTCGTCAATCTCGAATTTTGAATACAGGTCCCAATCAGTGAGAATAAGAAGTGCTTTTGCGCCCGTCAAGATGGACATTGGATCTCGGGAAAAGATGATTTCTCCAGCCAGGAATTCAGGCAAAGATGCAATTGGATCGGAGACGCTGATTTCAAAATCTGTTTTCAAGTGTTTAATATTCGCGACAGTAGGAGAATTTTTTATTGAATTCGTATTCTTTTTGTAGGCCAGTCCCCAGATTGCAATCTTTGACTTGACAGCGGATTGTTCTAGTTTCTGTCTGAGGATTCTAGTCGGCCAAAGCTTGCGGTACTTGCTGTTCTCGAGTATCGCATTAATCATTTGGTGATGAGACTCCTCTCTCACGGCCAGAACAAGAGTCGTTTTGAGATCACGTTCGATATTCCCGCCCGATATTCCCAGACCTGGTCGAAGGTAGCTTTGGGTGCCGATGCGTGGGTCCAACTGCAGTGCGGCAGAAATGTCATTCCAATTTGCTTGTAGTTTCTCGGATAGTTCTGACATCGTATTTGCTGTGCTTAAAGTTGCTGCAAGAAAAATGTTAATGGCTATTTTTGTGAGTTCAGCTGATTCATAGGACATGGTGAGGATTCGACACTTAAATGAATTCAAAACTTCTTCAATTTTACTTGGCAAAACTTGGTTTTCATTCGGCTTTCCAATGATTATTCGCTCTGGATTAAGCGCCCTTTGAACAGCTTGGCCAAATATTAGAGTTTCAACCTGGTATAAGAGGACACAATCGACATTTGCGGCAACCTCACGCGTAAACCCTGGATAAACTTGACACAGAATCACCAGAATAGATTCAGTTGAAATAACTTCTTGAGTATCAGCTATAAGTGAATTTATAATTGTAAGGTCACTTATCCCATCATCATTCGTGGGGACGTCATGTGATAGATAGACAATATCGCTCTCTGACAATTTAGATACATCTGAAGTAAATGAAATTTTTGTCTCAACCTGTCGAAATAGCAACTCTAGGTCTGGTTCAGAAATAGGAAATATCCCTTGTGAAAGTTCTTGAACTAGAGACGGATTTCTATCAAAGCATAAAACTTCATAGCCTTTTGAGGCAAAAGCTATGCTATAGACAAGCCCTAAATGACTCATCCCAACAAAAGAAACCTTCATCTGTGAACTCGAGAGACTTGGCGAATTCGCTGTAGTTGCGTCAAGATGTATCGGTCGCGGCCTAATTCCATTGTGGGCTTAGATCTTAATCGATCTCTAAAGTTCTCATATTCGAGATTCCATGTCGGATCACCCTGGGGATATTCGAGAATCGTTTCGATTGGCTTGCCAGACGGAAATACGCGTTCTCTTAGTGCAAATGTGCAAGGCCCCCACTTGCATAATCCCATGATGTGGGCAGACCCCAGCTCTCCAATGACATCACATCGAAAAGTATTTTTCCACATACAAGTAGTCATCTCCAGCGACACTAGAGGTGAAGAATCCTTGCTCTCAATCCGTGCATAGTCAGGTGATTGTGATTCAAAAGAAGCAACGCTGTTCAACGAGTACTCTATGGATAATTCGGGAAACCAAAACAGCACTGTATCCATCAGATGTGATCCTAAATCTGAGATGACGCCATCGTCACGATCACGCCAAAGTGAATTTTGCACATCTCGAGCGGTTCCGTTCCCATAAAACAAAGAGATTGAATAAATCTTTCCCAATAAATTCAATTCAATCACTCTCTTCATTTCCACAAACGACGGCTCAAATCTATGGTTATAAGCGGTTTGAAAAAAAATCGATTGCTTCGTGCAGAGCCGCTCAAAATCTTTGAGGTCTTGTAAGGTAGAGAACAACAGTGGCTTCTCACACAGTATGTGCTTTCCTTGTAAAGCTAAGAATTCCAAGATATCGGGCTTTTGGTCATCGGGAGTGCAGACAAAAGCGCCATCATACGAATCCGTAGGAATCTCTTCTATCATTCGGTATTGGGCCTCAGGGTTAGCAGGGTCCACTGCTGCAACGAAGTCAGGGCCAGCACTCGCTTTACGTTTTGTCCCTTGGGTCCCTAAACCCACAACCAACATGCGTAGTTGCTTAGCCACTTAACGAAATCTCTTGTTGAATTTTGTGTAACTTCTCATATATGTGCTCTCTTGAGATTGGGTGATTTCCATCATACTCACATTCGCATGCTGCCGCCAAGTTACCGAGAATACTTGAAATGACAGGACTTTGTGAAGTCAATAGTGCCAAGGTGGAATAAGCCAGTAATGCGTCACCTGCTCCCACGGGATCTACCAAGTTTTCAACAAAAGAGTCCATTACAAAATAACTATCTAAAGTAGTGGCATCCTTACTTGTACAAGCAATGATTCCTTTTGAACCCAATTTTAGAATAAGCAAACCACACTCACTTTGATCAAAGATTTCCGCCGCAAGACTTCGAATTCCTGAATCTTGATCACCAAGGGAGAACCTTGCCTCACGTTCATTTGGCGTAATTAAGTCAAAGTTTTGAAATTCAAGAATATTGCCCCAACGGCTGGCAACTTGACTATCGGCTACTTTCAGTACTCCATCAGGGATTGACTTTGTGAGCTCAGGTATTGTGCCCTTATTGAAAATTCCATGACGGAAATCACTAAACACCACGGCGTCATATTGTTTTTTTGAAATGTGGTCACACAAATATTGAAGATAATTCTCTGAGATAGGTCGATTATCTAAAGTGTCAATTTTCAATAATCTGTAATCATCTACCACAATTGCGTTCTTGTTTACCGTCGGACGATTTAAGTCAACGATTGACAGGTCTTCAATTCCCCAGGCTGCAATCTGGTTTTTAACAAACTTTCCCAATAAATCATCGCCCAATACTGTTGAAAACATGACATCCGCACCAGCTGCTTTGAGATGTGCGGCAACTATTCCAGCTCCACCAACAAAATTTTCTTGAGCTTCATGCCTAACACTTAGAGTTGGAGTTTTTGTCTGGCCACCAATCATGGAGCAGCGAGTATAGGTGTCAACGATGGTATCGCCGACAACAAGAATACGTTTTCCTTCGAAAGAATCTAGAGTCTTTCTTATAGTTTCAAAACTAACCTCTGCTCTTGCTAAAAGCATCATCAACTTTTCAATTTTGAGATTCGGCGGAGTTTCGTTTATATATTTGCTAGAACTCAATACATAGTCTCCTGGCGTAAAGATAACTTCGCCACCATAATTCTTTACTAAATCTATTTCTTCTTTAGTCTTGGCAAAAATTTTGTTGTTTGGTGAATACTCAAAACCTTTTGCAAATAAGTCAGGCTTAATTTTTTGCAAGTTTGTTAAAGGAGTATCGTTTTCGTCAATGAGAACAAAATCAATCAAGTCTAGTGCTGCCAAATTAATCGCTCTAAGGTCTTGCGGGACATGTGGTCGAAATGCGCCCTTGTTTATGTGTTGGTCGGCAGTTAGGCTTGCGATAAGAATAGGCGCTTTACTCTTTGCAAACAGAAAATGCCTAATGTGACCAGGGTGAAC
>Ga0169931_10009428_pt1 | contig 14076 bp, 9 predicted proteins | sample Kivu_15m_20L_FD_129675 | JGI IMG/M metagenome (GOLD analysis project Ga0169931, IMG submission 129675) | Freshwater microbial communities from Lake Kivu, Western Province, Rwanda to study Microbial Dark Matter (Phase II) - Kivu_15m_20L... | ecosystem: Environmental > Aquatic > Freshwater > Lake ...
AGGTGACAGACCCTGACGATCCGAGCCGCGAACTGCCGCCGATTGAGATTGAAAGCGACGGCAGCGACGGCGGCCCCGCCGTGCTCGTCGTGCGCGGCGTCGGCGGCGACTTCATCGCGCTCACGCAGAACGTCAACACGGTGCTGCTCGGCGACGACCGGCGTAACCCCGTCCTCTACTTCGAGACGCGCTACATCCTCGAGCCCGGCGTCACGCACGTGAAGATGACGACCAAGGTGCAAAACATCGCCATCCCGCCGCGGCGGCTGGAGCTGCCGAACGCCGGCTTCGGCGACGCCGTCGTTCCGACGCCCTTTGGCGACGTCATGCTCTTTGGCGCGGGCAACAAGGTCTTTGCGCCCCACCCGGCCGGCTTCGACATCCGCTTCACGCTCGAAGACCTCTACGCCGCGGGCGACATCGCGTTGCCTGCCCTGCCCGGCATCACCGGTGAGTTCGTCGCCTCCGCCGGCAAAGACGTCAGCTACGGTCTCGTCGTCGAGGCGCCGACGGCGCCGGTGCGCAATTTCGTCGAGGCGAACGCCGACCAGTTCCTAAATGCCAAGCCGCACTCGATGCACATCCCGTTTCTCGCCTCGGCGTTCACGGGCGTGTTTCAGGTGCTCCCGCCCGACGAGCTCGCGCCCAACGACTTCGCTCCCGGCGGCGCCGACCAGATGGAGTTCTCTCGCTACTTCATCGTCGGCGACGGCGACGTCGCGAGCATCAGCGACGTTGCGTACGGCTTGCTCGGCAACCAGACTGGCACGCTGCTCGGGCGTCTGCGACAAGAGGGCTCGGGCGAGGGCCTTGCTGGCACGTCGATCGTCGTCGTCGGCGCCGACGGCGCCAAGGTCACGCAGATCAAGGCTGACGTCGGCGGCCGCTTCCAAGCGAAGCTCCGCCCAGGCACCTACAGCCTCGTCGTCGTGCGTGACGGCTACGCCTCCGAGCGCACCGACGGCGTCGTCATCACCGCCGACGCGACGACGCAGCAGGAGCTCACGCTGGCTCAACCGGCCACGCTCGTCGTCACCGTCGTCGAACAGGGCGTCGGCCGCGTGCCCGCCAAGGTCTCCCTCATCGGCACCACGCCGCCCGAGCACGTCGGTGCTGCGCCTCGCTCGTGGCTCTTTGACCTGAGCATCGGCGAAGACTTCCGCTACACCGACTTCGTCCCCGACGAAGCCGGCAACGCCGACACGCTGCGCTACATCGAGCACTTCGACTATGCCGACGACGGCACGCTGCGGATGGTCGCGCGCCCGGGCAGCTACACCGTCGTCGTCGGCCGCGGCATCGAATACGACCGCTTCGAGCTGCCCATCATCCTTGAGGCGGGCAAGACGGTCACCGTCAACGCCACCCTCAACCGCGTCGTCGACACGACCGGCTACATCGGCGGCGACTTCCACTTGCACTCGGTGTTCTCGCTCGACAGCAACGCGAGCCTGCCCGACCGCATCGCCAGCTACGCCGGCGAAGGCGTCGAATACGCCGTCAGCACCGACCACAACTTCGTCGTCGATTACCGCGCGACCATCGAGAAGCTCGGCATGCAGCGCTTCATCAACAGCGCCATTGGTCTCGAGCTGACGACGATCGACCGCGGCCACTTCAACGGCTTCCCCCTCGATCGCGGCCCCGGCGTCGTCGACGCCGACAACAACATCGCCAGCCGCACCTACGGCAGCTTCGAGTGGGCGCTCAGAAACCCGCAGGACATCTTCAATGACCTGCGCGCCCTCGGCCGCAAGGACGCCGCCGGCGTGCCGCAGCCGATCGTGCTGCAGGTGAACCACCCACGCGACACCATCCTCGGCTACTTCGACCAATACGGCGTCGACGCCGACACCGTCGAGGTGAAGGGCCAGAGCGGCCTGATCGCCCCCGACGTGCAGCAGCACCCCGAGTTCAGCAAGGACGTCTTCTCGTTCGACTTCGACGCGATCGAGGTCTTCAACGGCAAGCGCTTCGAGTTCCTGCAGACGTTCAAGGTGCCGCAGGGCGTGGGCCGGGATCCCGCGTCGTGCTGCCCGCTCGTCGCCGGCGATGTGTTCCGCGAGTTCCCCGCCCCGACGTGCGGCGACGACGTCCCCGAGGAGCAATGCAATTGTCTTCCCGAGAACTGCGCTGGCGACAACGCCGCTGTGTGCGACGCCCGCCTGCAGGCCCAGGTGGCCGACAACAAGTGCAACCCCGCTCGCTTCGCCGTCGCCTTCCCCGGCGTCGTCGACGACTGGATTCACGTGCTGCAGACGGGCAAGCGGGTGGTCGGCACGGCCAACTCCGACAGCCATGAGCCAGACAAAGAGGAGCCCGGCTCGCCGCGCACCTACTTCCGCGCCCCGAGCGACGACCCGGCGCAGATCACCCCCAACGACGTCGTCAGCGCCTTCGCGGCCGGCGACGTGTTGATGACGAACGGTCCGTTCGTGCGCGCGACCATCGGCGGCACGAGCATGGGCGGCGTCGTCACCGGCGGCGAGCACACGCTCCTCGTGCACGTCGAGCAGGCTCCGTGGGTGAGGGCCGACAAGCTGCGCGTGATCATCGCGACGGGATCGACGATCACGAGCACGCAGCCCGTCGACATCAGCCACCCGATCGCCGACGTCGAGATCCCCGTCTCCTTGCCGAGCGACGGCTTCGTCATCGTCGAGGTCGCGTCGTTCGACGAGAGCGCCTCGCTGTTTCCGTCGGTGTTTCCCAACGAGATCCCGCCGCTGCAGTTCACAGACGTCATCGGCTCCCTCGGCAGCTCGTTTGGCTTTGGCAGCCTCGAAGGCGCGCTCGCGCCCCAGCTCACGTTCGTCACGACGCCGTACGCGCTGACCAACCCGATCTTCGTCGACGTCGACGGCGATGGCGCGGTGCGGCCGGGCCGCGAGGTCCCTGGGCAGGGCCCGTTTGCGCAGACAGCGCCGGCGCAAGCGCCGCCGCACCTGAACCTCACGCGGCCGATCGTCACCGTGCCGACCGAAGAGGAGGCCCTGCGTCAGGCCGCCCTCGAGGCGTGGAACGCGATGCCGGTGCGCAAGCGCATGACCCTGTCGCGCCTGCCCCGCTGGCTGTGGCCGAGCAACGATCCGAAGGACATCCGGCGCGTCCTCGTGCAGTTCACCAAGCACGCGCACTGACTCGGAAGGGCGCGTTCGGGCGCCCTGTGCGTCGCCACACTGTGCGCGCGCTCGGTCAGCTGACGGAGCGCGCGCTCAAACATCCGCCGGTCGTCGTAGGCCTTCTTGACTAAGGGCGTCTGCCGACGCGCGGTTCGCGAAAAACCGAGACGGTGTGCGTGGGATGGAGGTTCGGCCATGGCGCACCACGCTTCTGCGGCGACACTCTTGATGCTCAGCGCGGCCCTCGCGGCCTGCGGCGGTGACAAGGCGAAAGGGCCCGTCCCGTGGCGCGGTGAGGCGGTGAACTCCCTCCTGGGCGACGACGACGCCGGCGGCGACGATGTCGACGGCGATAACGACGACGCGCCCGATGCCTGCCGCCTCGACGCTGGCGGCTGCGACAACAGCGGTGGCGACGACGACACGCCGACGCCCGAGCCCGACCCGACGACACCCGAGCCAGAGCCTGAGCCGACCTCGCCTGACCCAGACGGCTGGGACCCGGCGTGGATCGCCCTCGAAGACGAGATGCTCCGCCTCGTGAACGAGTTCCGTGAGGCTGGCGGCAGCTGCCCGAGCGGCAGCTTCGGTCCCCGTGGCCCGCTGCGTATGGATCCGGCGCTGCGCACGGCCGCCCGCCTCCACAGCGAAGACATGGCCAACAACGGCTACTTCAGCCACACCGGCCAGGACGGCAGCTCGCCCTGGAGCCGCATCGGCGAGGCTGGCTACACCGCGCAGCCGACGGGCGAAAACATCGCCGCTGGCAACCGCACGGCGCAGTCGACGTTCGACCAGTGGCGCACCAGCGACGGCCACTGCCGCAACATGATCTCGACGAACAGCAACGAGATCGGCATCGGCTACGCCCCCGGCGGCGGCTACGGCCACTACTGGACCCAGACGTTCGGCGCGCGCTGAGGCCGCTGCCCGCACGTCACCTCGCGCCCTCTCTCCGCGAAGCCTGAGAGGGGTGCGTTCTTCCGCGCGAACCTTATGGAGGCGTGACCCGCAAAGAGCGTTGACGACGCCGCACGTCAGCGCGAGACGGGGAAGATGCATAGGCACTTCCTCTCGACGCTCGACTGGTCTCGCGCAGACCTCCAGAAGCTCCTCGACGACGCGCGCGCTCTGAAGAAGAGGCCGCACACGAGCGACCTGCAGGGCAAGGGCATCGCCCTCGTCTTTTTCAACCCGTCGCTGCGCACGCGCACGAGCTTCGAGCTCGGCGCCCACCACCTCGGCATGAAGGCCATCGTGCTCGAGCCCGGCAAGGGCGCGTGGCCGATCGAGTTCGACGATGACGTCATCATGGACGGCGAACCCGAGGAGCACATCCGCGAGGTCGCGCGCGTGCTCTCGCGCTACGTCGACGCGATCGCCGTGCGCGCCTTCCCGAAGTTCCAAGACTGGAACGTCGATCGCCAAGACAAGGTCATCGCCGCGTTCGCGCGCTTCTCGACGGTGCCCGTGATCAACATGGAGACGATCACGCACCCGTGCCAAGAGCTGGCGCTGATGATGGCCCTGCAAGATCGCCTCATCACGACGGATCGGAAGAAGTTCGTGCTGACGTGGACGTACCACCCGAAGCCGCTCAACACGGCGGTGGCGAACTCGGGCCTCATCATCGGCGCGAAGTTCGGCTTCGACGTCACGCTCTTGTGCCCGACCCCCGAGTACGTCCTCGACGAGCGCTACGTGAACGCCGCGAAGAAGTCCTGCGCCGAACACGGCGCGAGCTTCACCATCAGCCACGACCCCGACGCCGCCTACGCCGGCGCCGACGTCGTCTATGCCAAGAGCTGGGGTGCCCTGCCGTACTTTGGTCGCTGGGCCGATGAGAAGCCCATCAGAGACGCGCACAAGCACTTCATCGTCGACGAGCGCAAGATGGACCTCACGAACAACGGGCTTTTCTCGCACTGTCTGCCCGTGCGTCGCGGCGTGAAGGTGACCGCCGGCGTGCTCGACTCGCCGCGCAGCATCCACATCGACGAAGCCGAGAACCGCATCCACGTGCAGAAGGCGCTCATGCGCCAGCTGATCGCCTGACATCACACCCGTTCCGCGCCTCGCTCAGCATCAACGCTGCTTTGGAGTCAACACATGTCGAAGCCCAAGGTTGTCCTCGCCTTCTCCGGCGGTCTCGATACCTCGTTCTGCGTCCCCTACCTCATGGAGCAGGGCTACGACGTCGTCACCTGCTTCGTCGACACCGGCGGCGTCTCCGCCGATGAGCGCGCCTACATCGAGAATCGCGCCAAGAAGCTCGGCGCCGTCATGCACGTCACCGAAGACGGCGGCCAGGCCGTGTGGGACGACGTCGTCGTGCCGATGGTGCGCGGCGGCCGCCTGTACGGCGGCGTGTACCCGCTCCTCGTCAGCGACCGTTACGTCATCGTCGAGCGCGCCTGCGCTCTCGCCGACAAGGTTGGCACCAAGATCGTCGCCCACGGCTGCACCGGCATGGGCAACGATCAGGTCCGCTTCGATCAGACCGTGCGATCGCTCGGCGACTACGAGATTCGCGCGCCGATCCGTGAGATCCAAAAGCAGCACGCGCAGGTGCGCGTGTACGAGGCCGAGTATTTGAAGGCGCGTGGCTTCGACGTGCGCGAGAAGACCGGCAAGTACAGCATCAACCACAACCTGCTCGGCATGACGGCGTCAGGGCGCGAGATCGACGAGTGGCAGGCGCCCGACGACGAGACGTACGCGATCACGGCGCACCCGTCGTCGTGGCCAAAGACACCCATGCGGGTCAGGATCACCTTCGAGCGCGGCGTGGCGACGGCGATCGACGGCGTGAAGACGCCGGGGCCGAAGCTGTTGGCGACGTTGAATGAGCGCTTCGGTGCATACGGCGTCGGCCGCAGCATCTACACGGGCGACACCACGATCGGCCTCAAGGGCCGCATCGTGTTTGAGTGCCCGGGCTTGAACGCGCTGTTCGTCGCCCACCGGGCGCTCGAGGAGAGCGTGCTGTCGGCACAGCAGAACGCGTTTAAGGGCACCGTCGCCGACAAGTGGATCGAGCTTGTCTACAAGGGCTTCTTCTACGAGCCCCTCAAGCTCGACCTCGAGGCGTTCCTGACGGAGAGCCAGACGGCCGTGAACGGCACGGTCACGCTCGAGACCTGGGGCGGACAATGCCTGCCGGTTGCCGTCGACTCGCCGCACATCCTGAAGAAGAAGGGCGCCGTATACGCCCAGTCGGCCGATTGGGGCGCTCAGGAGGCCGAAGGCTTCATCCTGCTCTACGGCATGTCGTCGACGCTGTCGGCGCGCATCAACCCGAAGGCCGCCCCTCAGCGCTGAGCGCCGGTCCAGCCAGCCCGCGCGCGCAGAAGCGCTGTTCGTTCAGCGCGTTGCAGCGGGGGCGGGGAACTGTCGGCCCGGTCGGGGTGACGCTACGCTGGCCGGGCTGTGATCGTCACGTGCCCGACCTGCTCGTCGAAATACCGCGTGCGCGATGAGAGCGTGCCCGCGGGCGGCGCCGAGCTCGAGTGCCCGTCGTGCAAGGCGCTGTTCGTCGCGTACCCGCCGAAGAAGACCGTCGTCGAGACGACGATGGAGAGGGCGCTGCCGAACTTCGACCCGGCCGACCGGGCGAGGGACATTGAGTCGACGCTGGCGACCATGACGGCGGCGCGCGAAGAGCTCATGCGCCGCCTGCGCGACAAAGACGTGGAGCTTGCGCGAGCCACGGCGCGGGCTGACGCCGCCGACCAGAGCGTCGCCCGCCTCAAGGACGAGCTCATGCGAGCTCAGCGCGCCGCCGGCGACAGCGCGGAGCTGCTCAGCACCAAACAACACCTGCTTGACGCACAGCGGCAAGAGCGCACCATTCGCGCCGACCTCGACGTCGCCAACACGATCATCACGTCGCTGAAGGCCGAAGTGAAAGTGCTGCGAGGCACCGCCGCGCCAGCGCAGGTCCAGGCGGCCGAGAGCGTCGAGCAACTCCAGCGCGAGATCGGGCGGCTGCGCGAGCAACTGACGGCACAAGCGGGCGCGTCGTCGTCGTCAGGTCAGTCGCTGGGTCTCCGATCGCTGGTCGGAGCCGTCGCGCCCATGCTGTGGGGGCTCGAGCAGTCCATCTCCTATCTTGAGCAGTTCGCTGCGAACGAAGCGACGCTCGCCGGCCACGTGAAGCAGATGCACCTGCTCCACAAGGTGCTGAAGCGGCTCGCCGACGAGGTCGGGTAGGCCCACGGCCTTTGCTGCGCAAGGCGGCCTGTGCTGCACGGCGGGGCTTTCCTTCACGATCGTCTGACCGTAGACCCAGCTTCTCTCTGTGCTGCAGAGGCCGTTGAAGGCGCCGAAAGCGCGTTTGGCGCCCCTGCCGAGCGGAGATCACCGCTACTGAGGAGTCATCAATGCGCCTCGTCTCACGCTCGGCCTTCGCCGCCCTCGCCCTCGCCTTCGCGCCCGCCGCCGTCGCCGGCAACGCGTCCTTCCAAGACCCGAAGGGCGACGACAACGGCCCCGGCACCTACACCTACCCGACGAAGGCCGAATATAAGAAGGGCTCCTTCGACGTCACGGCCGTCGACATCAAGGAGAAGGGCCAAGACATCGAGATCGAGATCACGATCGCCGCGCCGTTTGAGGATCCGTGGGACAGCGCGAAGTGGCCGACGCCGGGCAACGGCTTCTCCCTCCAGATGTTCCAGCTCTACGTCGACACCGACGGTAAAGCCGGCTCCGGCGAGAAAGACGGCCTGCCCGGCATGAACGCCACCTTCGCCGAGGACAGCCGCTGGGAGAAGGTCGTCATGATCTCGCCCCAGGCCAACAAGGAGATCACGAGCCGCCTCGACCAGAAGGCCAAGGGCATGAAGGCGAAGGTCGTGCTGCCGACGAAGGTCAGCGCGAAGGGCAAAAAGGTTACCGCGCTGATCAAGAAGGCCGACCTCGGCGCAGACCCCGCGAAGGCCGGCTTTCAGCTCCTCGTCGCCAGCAACGAGGGCTACGACAACCAACCGCAGAACGGCATCCTCGCCCGCACCGTCAACGAGTTCGAAGGCGAGCACCGCTTCGGCGGCGGCGACGACGGCGACAGCGACCCGCACTTCGTTGACTGCCTCGCCGGCAAGGCCAAGGGCGGCGACGACGAGGTCAAGGCCCAGCACGCCATGCTCGCGTTCGACGCGAGCAAGAAGAAGAAGGCTGAGCTGAAGATGGTTCGCGCCGGCGGCTGAGCAATCAGCTGGCGTGAATGATGTGTGGCCTCGACGAAGGCACCGGAGGTGCGTTCGTCGCCCTTTGCGCTCACGTTGGACGGACACACGATCGACCTCGCCGCGCGCGCGATCCGAGACGTCGGCGGCGTTGACGTGCCTGATGTCGTCTTTCACGTCGTCGGCGGTGCCGGCGGCCGGATCGCCGTCGGCGGCGGCAGGAACCTCAAGGTGGGCCAGAATGGCGTCACGTTCACCGGCTGCGGCGTCGGCGAGGCGAGAGCCGGCTTCATCGTCAGGCTCAATGTCACCATCTCTGGCGAGGTCCGCTTCGATGCCGGGTGCGGCGGTCGTCCCACGAACGCGACCGGCGCGGGCAGTGGCGGGTACGGCACGCGAGGCGAAGGCCTTGGCGGCGGCAACGTTGATGGCTCGCCCTCACTTGCCCCGCTCCTCGCTGGCCGGGCAGGTGCTGGCGTGTCGGGAGCGCAGGGTGGCCCAGCGTTCTTTGTCCTCGCGGAGGGTCAGATCTCGTTCACCGCCAACGGGCGCATCGACGTCCGTGGCGCCAGCAGCGGCGCCACCGGCGGCGGTGGCTCCGGCGGCGCCGTGCTCATCGAAGACTCGATTGAAGGCGCCGACGATCGCTTTCTCGTCGACGGCGGCGATGGCGCCAACGGGCGTGGCGGCCGCGGACGCGTTCGCCTCAACGGCAGCCCAGGCTCATTGCGCGACGGCTTCGGCGACCATTGCCCATCGGTCTTCTCCGCCGGCGACCTCAATGAGGCGGTGCTGCCGGCTCAGGCGTTCGATGCGCTTCCTTCGCCAGCAGACTGCGGTCGCGGGGCAGCCTGCGGCAGCTTCAGCAATCGCACCGGCGAGATTATCCGCGCCCACGAGGGCCGCGCGCTGAGCGGGACCCTCGACGATTCGATCGTCCAGCGTGTCGACGTCGACGTCACTGGCCTCATCGCCACGCTCACCCCCACCACGGTGAACAGGTACCGAGACTTCGCGCTGCAGAACGATGAGTCGATCGCCACGGCTTTCGTCGTCTACGAAAGCGGCGCGACCCGCTCGTTTCGTGTTGTGGGATCTGGGGAAATCACGGCGGTGTCGCCGGTGACCGACGCGACGGCGGTCACGTTGGCTGGAACGACGGGCGCGACCCTCCGACCTATCTACCTCAAGGCGAACGGCGACATCGCCGACGACCTCACGGAACTCACCAACCAAAACGCCCTGGCGCTCGCTGCTCACGGCGACGAGCTTGCTGCGCTCGTCTCGCCGAGCGCGGCGCGACGACAGTCTCGTTGTTTGAAGCGAATCCCGCATTCCGCTTCGACAGGAGTGCGCGGCCGGGACGTCGCGGCCCTCGCGTCGGCTGCTGAGCAGGCGACTGCGGCGATGGTCGCCCGCATCGAAGCGTCAGCGCCGCCTGTCGACCCGAAGAAGCCTGGGCGTCCACCGCAGGCCCGCCCGCGGGTGGTCGTGCTCGACTTCACGCTCGCCAGCGCGCCGACAACGCCGACGACAACGCCGACGACGCCAACGACGCCCGTCGAGGAGTCGGCCCCGTTGAACCTCATGCTCATCGGGGGCGGCGTCACAGCCGCGCTCGGCGTTGTTGGGCTCGGCGTCGGCGTCGTCGCCGACCTCGAATCGGCGCGCCTGCACAAGGCCACAGGCGAGGATCTCACCCTGTCAGGGCGCGACGCGCGCGACGCCTACGCCGCAAGCGACACGAACGCCATCGTCGCCGCTGCCCTCTACGGCACAGGCGGCCTCTTGCTCGCCGGCGGTGTCACGCTCGTGGTGTTTGGGCTGCTCGCGCCGGAGGAGCCGCCGCCTGCGAGCCCAGCCGCTCCGTGAGCCAGGCGAGCACCTCGTGGAAGCGGACGTCGTCGAGGACGCCCGCGAGCGGGTGCTTCGACAGCTTCGCCGCCGTCAGCGCCGGGCTTGTCAGCCCGCAGAGGAAGCGCGCCTGTTGCCGCGCTGTCGCGAGGGCCTTGGGGTGCGCTAGGGCGAGCGCTGACAGGGCAGCCAAGTCGACGGCGGCGGCGATCTGCGCCGTCGGCGTCGGCGTCGGCGCCGGCAACGTCGTCGCCGTCCTCGTCAGACAGAACGTGCAATGCCCACACGGTGCTGTGCGGTTCTCGCCGAAGTGGGCGACGAGCGCGTTGGTCTGGCAGCCATTCGTCGCGATGAGTGCCAACACCTCGTCGATGCGGCCGAGCTCGCGCGCCTCGTGCTCGCTGAAGCGCTCGACGAGCGCGTCGGTGATCGCGTCGACGTGCTCCTCCGTCGCAAGCGCGCTGGCCTGTGGTCCCCGCACGAAGGTGTGCCGGACGTTCGCCGGCGTCAGCGTGACAAGCCTCTGCTCCGCGAGAAACTCGAGGACGGCGATGATGCGCGAGCGATCGTGGCCAGCGGCGACGACGTCGTCGATCTCGAGCGTGATGAGCTGACGACCGACCTTGCCGGCCGAAAGCACGTCGCGGACGAACGCGCCCTTCTGGCCGGCGAACTTCTTCACGATCGCGTCGATGGCGCCCTTCATGTCATCGACGTCGTCGATGGTGGGTCGAACGCGATAGGTGCCGTAGCGCGGCGTCGACTGCGTGATGATGCCCATGAGCTCCAGGTGCGTGAGCGCCGTCTTCTGCACGAGCGGGCGGAGGTCGTGCGCGAGAGACCAGTCGTTGAGGTCGACGCCAAAGCCCGTGCTCCGCACAGGGCCTTCGGCGAAGCGTTCTGCCGAGGCCACCTCTCGCCGCACGTTGCTCGTGAGCGCACGCAGGCTCTCCCGCGTCGGCGTGTCGCCACAGGCGAAGCCTTGCAGCACGAGAGCGTCGTCGCTGCAGGCGAGCAGGTGCACGACCGACGGCAGGCCGTCTCGGCCAGCGCGGCCAATCTCCTGGCTGTAGCCCTCAAGGCTCTTCGGCAGGTCGAAGTGGATGACGGCGCGGACGTCGGCCTTGTCGATGCCCATGCCAAAGGCGATCGTGGCAACGACGACGGCGTCGGGCGCGCGCATGAAGTGCTCTTGGGCCTCGGTGCGCGTCTCGGCGCTGAGGCCGGCGTGGTAGGCGTGCGCGTCAATGCCTGCCTCGCGCAACATCGCCGCCACCCGCATCGCCGTCTTTTGCAGCGTCACGTAGACGATCGCAGGGCCCGGCGGGGCATCGCGCAATGCGGCGAGCAGCGCCTCATCTTTCTGGCGTCGGCTTACGGCCGTCGTGCGCAGCTCAAGGTTGTGCCGATAGAAGCCGGTAACGACGGCGTCGTCGGGCGCGATGGCGAAGCGCTCGCAGATGCTCGCCACGACAGCCGGCGTCGCCGTCGCCGTCAGCGCGAGCACCCGCTCGGCGCCCACGTCGTCCGCGATGCGCGCGAGCTTGAGGTAGTCGGGCCGGAAGTTGTGGCCCCACTCGGAGATGCTGTGGGCCTCGTCGACGGCGAACAGCGCGATGCGCGTCCCCCGCAGCATGTGCAGGAAGCGTTCGTTGGCGAAGCGCTCGGGCGCGACGTAGAGCAGCCGCAGCGAGCCGTCGCGCACGCCGGCGGTGACGGCGCGGTGCTCTTCAAGCGACTGCGATGAGTCGAGGCGCGCCGCCGAGATGCCGAGCGCGTGCAGCGCGTCGATCTGGTCCTTCATCAGCGCGATCAGCGGCGAGATGACGACGGTGAGGCCGTCAAACATCAGCGCCGGGAGCTGGTAGCAGAGGCTCTTGCCGCCGCCGGTCGGAAACACAGCCAGCGCCGCCGGCCTCGTCGTCGTCGGCGACCGCGGGCGAGTCAGCGCGGCGATGACGCGCTCCTGACCTGGCCGAAAGGTCTTGAGCTTGAACGTCTGCTCGAGGAGATCTTGAGGGCTGCGGGCCATGCGCGACCCTGCCCCATGGGGCAGCCGAGCGAAAGCGCCATCGCGCAAGAAGGTGTCAGCGCCGTCGACGACGATCGCGGCTGTCGGCGAGGCGCTGCGGGATCTTCGCTGAGCCATCGTCGGCGACGAACGCTTCGGCGACGCCACGGGCCCAGGCGTCGTTGCTCAGCTCACCGCGATAGCGCGCAGGGTGTGCGGCGCGATCGGCGTCGACGAACCGGCACAGCTCGAGGAGCACTTCGCACATCTTTGGCCAGGCAAGGTCGTCGCTGCCCGGCAGGTCGCCGGCCTCGAACCAGGCGATGGCCTCAGCTGGCGGCTCGGGCAGTGCAAGCAACGTCGCGATGCCCTCGGTGAGGGTCCGGTCTCGTCGACGGTTGCGCCGTCCAAAGAGGCCAGCGGCGCGCGTGTGCGTCGCGATGAACAGCTCGGTCATGGCCAGAAGCTCGGCGGCGATCGGCAGCTTGGCCTGAAAGCTCTGGCAGTGCGCCCGCAGACGCTCCAAGCGCTCCAGGTCGGCGGCTGACTCTGCCGAGAAGAGCAGCGCTGGCTGGTTTGGGATGACGGCGTTCAAGCCGGCGTCGAAGGCGCGCAGGACCTCGTCGTCGAGGTCGAAGGAGAGGTCGATGTCTTCGAGCGTTATGGCGAGCTCGTTGAACTCGTTTTCGTCGAACAGGTCGACCTCGACGTCGGCGATGTCGACGTCGACGGCGATGTCGGCCACGTCGGCCTCGGCGCGCAGATCGCGCTGACGCGCCTGGGCGACGAGCTCATCCCACAGCGCACGCGCCGAGTCGCTCGTCGATGTGAGCTCGCGGACCACTGTCTTCTCGCCGCGGGCGTCGCGCTGAATGAGCTCGTCGATGGCAGGCAGCAGGAACGAGACCTCGGTCATGCGCCGCTCGTCGCCACGGCGCGCGAGGTCGAAGCAAAGGAGGCACGCGGCGACCTGCGCGGCCTCGCCGCCGCGTCCGCGCAAACTCTCGAGATAGATCGAGACGCGCAGCTCATCCGCGTGCATCGCATAGCAGAGGTCGACGACGTCAATGACGTCGAGCGCGGCCGCAGCCTCCCGCAACGCGACGATCGCGGCGGGCGATGGCATCGGCCTGCTAGACACCTCCATGCCCCTACTGTGGCACGCGCACGCGGCGAGCCGAACTTCCTCGCCGGGGCTTCAGAGCAGGCCGGCCTCGCGAGGGCAGTGGGCGCGGAGCAGCGGCAGCACCAGCAGCACGGGGAAGCCAAGCACGGCCTGCACGTTGCCGTCGACGCGCGCGATCAGCTGGGCGCCGCGGTGCTCGCACTCGTAGCCGCCGCAGCTGCCCTGCCCCTCGCCGGTCGCGACATACGCCCGCGCCGTGACCTCGTCGAACGCGCGGAACTTGACGCGCACGCTGTCTTGCACTTCGGCGAGCACGACGCCGTCTTTGACGAGGGCGACGGCTGGCACGAACGTGTGTGTGCGCCCCGCCAGGCGCAGAAGCATGGCCGCGTGATGATCGCTGTCGCGCGGCTTCTCCAGGGGCACGCCGTCGTCGTCGACGCCGACCTGATCGCCGCCGAGGACGAAGCGCCCCGGGTGCCTGAGCGCGACATGCAGGGCCTTCGCCCGCGCTAGCGCCGACGCCTGCAGCGACGGTCCTTCGAGGTCTTTGACGAGGGCATCCTCGTCGAGGTCGGCGGCGTCGGCGTCGAACGTAACGCCAGCGTCGCGCAGCAGCTGCACGCGCACAACAGAGCGAGACGCGAGGACGAGGGGGCGAAGGTCGGTCGACATCCCCGTCAGCCTACAGCGTGCCTGGCTCGATCCCGGCATCGGTGAGCATTGATTCGACCAGCGACCTGGCTAGCGTCGTGGCGATGAGCTCCTCTGCTGAAG
>Ga0169931_10009429_pt1 | contig 14075 bp, 19 predicted proteins | sample Kivu_15m_20L_FD_129675 | JGI IMG/M metagenome (GOLD analysis project Ga0169931, IMG submission 129675) | Freshwater microbial communities from Lake Kivu, Western Province, Rwanda to study Microbial Dark Matter (Phase II) - Kivu_15m_20L... | ecosystem: Environmental > Aquatic > Freshwater > Lake...
TAATGAATAATGTGCCTGGAATGAATAATATGCCAGTTATGAATAATATACCTGGAATTAATAACCTACAAGGTTCCAACAACATTCCTCCAATGAATAATATGAATAATTTTCTTCAAAACAATCCAACACCCAATCCAAATAATCAAGGATTCCCATTTAATAATAATAATTTCGCTCCTAATCCATCATTCCCTTTCCCTCAAAATAATAATAACAATTCTAATAATAATTCTAATAGTGGTAGAAGAATCAGCCCTTTTTTAAGTATGAACTTAAATAAACCTTATTAATAATGCTGAAGAATTCGAAAATTTATTTACATTAGTATTAATTTTATTTTAATTTGAAAATTATTATTCATAACTTTATAATTTATTTTATTATTTAAAATTATTTATTTATTAAATTTAAAATGTCTAAGAAGAATAATAAAAGCAGAAGTAAGGCCTATGTTGAATATTTAAAAGAGGAAGAAAGGAAAATTGAGGAAGCAAGAAAAAATAAACAAATAAAAAAGGATACTAATAGAATAACTAATAATCTTACAAACGAAATTAATGAAATGACTTTAAATTTGGAAAAAGAAGAGAAAATGACCATTGATAGAAGCGAGGCTAAAATTTCAAATAAAAAGACAAAGAAAATAGCAAAAAAACACAAAATTCAAGATTAATATAGTTGATCATCAATTTTCTTTTAAATTATGTTTTCAATTAAATTCAATTACAATAATAATTTTATTTATTTTCAAAATGAATATTTATTTAATATAACAAAACAAAAATATAAAATATCCTTTTATACTAATTTACTTTCAATTTTTAACTGACTGGGGATTGGGGATTGGGGATTGGGGATTGGGGATTGGCCCAATCCCCAATCCCCAATCCCCAATCCCCAATCCCCAATCCCCAATTAAATTTGGCCAAGTACTGCGATATAATATCAATTTTTTATAAAGAAATTAAATTTAGGAAAGTTCATGATTTATCTATAATCATATAGTAAATAATTCTACGAATATATATTTTGTAATATTTGAATCAAATTCAAATTAAAATCTTTTAAAGTTAGTTGCAATAAATTTCAATAAGAACCTGTGACGTGTATTGCAGAAATTATAAATATAAATTCTAAATTGGTATTCAATTTAGAGATATGTCATATGTACAATTTAAGGATGAAATTTCTATAAGTAATAAAAGAAAACACCTCCTTAAGAATAATTTATTAATGGCGATGTAAATGGTTCTGAATGCAAGAACCATATCAGAACCATCAAATAAAACACTTATTTTTCAAAGTTTTGATTATTTTAAGAATCTAAGAAGGGATGGAGGTTCTAAATACTCTTCAGAAGCATTTCAAATTAATCTTTGAATAATAATAATATCTTTAAAAAAAATTATCAAATGCCCTTAATCTCTTTGAAAAAATATCTTAAAATTAAAACAGATGCATTTCACATAATAAAAAAATAAATTTATATATATATATATTGGAATACGACTTGATAAAACCAATATGTATTAATCTTAAGAAATATTGATTTTTAAAACAAATTTATATTAATAATTTATAAATTAATTTTATATAACATAAATGGGTTGCTTAGGAACAAAAGCAGAGAATTATGTAAATGCTGAGGAAGACGAAGAGAAATATTTAAGAGAATTTGAACTTCAAATCGGAGCATTTACTAAGACACTAAATGAAATAATTCCTAAAATCTGTCTAGAGAAAGAGATCATCAGTGTCCACAATGTTGAAAAATTTATCATAAGGGATTTCAATCCTTCCTTCCTTAATTTCATACAAAAAGGATATTTCTTTAAGACAGTTGATGGAGTCCAATACTATGATGCAAAGAAGTTAACTCTTCTTCTTTTCCTCCTGTCAAAAGACAGCTTAATGACCAGTGGTTCTAAAAATTATCATGATAAAGCCAGTTTTATCCTTCACTATATAAGATCAAGAAATGATCAAAATTTAAGTGAGCCTATCACCGAAACAGAGGAAACATTTATAAGCTTTATAAATGATATTGTAGATGTGTCATGCGACGGTATTGTCGATTGCTACCTCAAACAAAAAAACATTCAGACTCAGGGATATTTAGGCAGAATGAAAGAAATCAAAAGCGACATTTCAGAAAGTTTAATAGCTCAGATTTTTAAGAATGACGACAACTCAAGATCTAATGTTTTAACTTTTGAAGAAATTAATGATTTATTTGGAAATAATAAATCATTCTTGACTTCAGGATATATTCGAGAAGTTGGGTGGAACGTTTTAAGAAATGGAAAAGGTGATGAACTTGATAAAAAGAAAGTAGAAAGTTCTGATAATAGGAGCTAAGTCGAAATAAAAAATTTACAAAAATAAACTTTAAAATGTTTTTGGAATTACTAATTGATTTAAATCATTTAATATAGAGATAAGAACAAGTGATTTTTTATTCATGCGCAAATTTATTTTATTATTTTTTCAAAATTTTTATTAACAAAATTATTATAATATGATGAAAATTAAATTTTCTTACTTATTCTCTTTAGTTTCTTTGATTATATTACACGTTTGTAATTCTCAGTTTTATTCTTATCAAAAATATCTTATGTGCGGAGTTGAAAATCCTAAAGATGCTGATGATTGTCTTAATCACTCCTTAAATACTGGTTTTAGATGTTGCTTTATTTCCGAAATTCCTGAAAGTCCTTCGAGTAGATGTGGACTAGTTGAAGAATCTCAGATAGTTCCTGTAGAATCATTAAACTCTCAAGGACCTCCCTATTTTGAATGTGGAGAACCATTAGTAGATTCTGGAGATTATTTTTTAAAGGTTTCATTAGCTTTGATAATGATGATATTACTTATTTGAAGAGCAAATTAACTAAAATTAAATAGAAGTAAAAATTTTTTATTTTTAGTATGTATAATCATATAAGTTTATTATATTTAAAATATAGCATCTAGATAGATTTTTATTAAATTGTTTACTTTTTATAAAAGTTTGATCGAATTTCTTTTTAAAAATAATAATAGCTTATTTCACAATTTTTAATAAATAATAAAACGTTATACTATCTTAAGGATATCTTAATGTAATATATATAACAACATATGATAACAATAAAGACATCTCAATTTATTCTGATATATTATTTAATATATCCAACAAACTTTTCGCCTCGGCGTAATTTGGATCAATTTCCAGCGCCTTTTTTATTAAAGGCTTTGCATAATCAAACGCTTTTTTCATTATGAAAACCTTAGCATAAAGACACCATAATTCAGGATCTTCAGGATTAAACTTCAAGGCTTCTAAAATTGTATGGACACATTCTATAAAATCTCCTTTAAGAAAGCAACATTCAGCCCCTAATTTATAGAACAGTTTTAGGACATTCATGGATGTTACAGAAAGTCTTGTTGTAGGGTTGATCTCTATTTGAGCTGAGAGTTTTATCTTATCATTTTCTCTTTTGATAAGCTGTAAAATGAAATTATATTCAATAATTTTACATCAGACAATTTTTTATAATTCACATAAGCTTGAATAAGGTCCTGCTTCATCAAACAAATTTTAATCAAATTATAATATGCAAAGAAGAAGTTAGGACTTTTTGTGATAACCCCCTCAAAATAAATTGCTGCCTCCTCCAGTTTGTTCTTCTTCATGTAGCATAAAGCTATGTTATAATGTAGTTGATAATATTGAAAGAGTTTATTTGCTTCAAGAAGTTTTTCTAAGGCAAGATCATATTGCTTTTCCTTGAAATAAGCAACTCCTAAATAAAAGTTTTTAACAAATGAGTGCTTGTTTATTTTATTTGTGTCTCCTTGTACGTAGTTGCTTTCTGTATCTTCTAAAGTCATTTAAAAATAATTCTTTATAAATGTTTACCTATTTCATTCAAATATACCTTGAGACTATTCCATTTTTTATCACTCATATATGTAATACATTTACGAAGTAAGGCTGATGCTTCAGGATCGTCTTTGCACCAGTAACTAATTTCGGGTTCGGCCATGTCTTCTGTCAAGATAGGCATATCGTAATTAAGAAGGAGATTTTCGAAATTATCATTATCTAAATATTTTTTATCTGCATCCTCGAAAAAATCATCTTCCTTTTTATAAATTCCTTCGTTATTATCGAACATTTTTAATTATAATAATATTAAAAAACAAGCAAATATTGATGTTATAAATTTATTAGGCTCATAAGATAAAAAATATTTTAATATATGTCGATAAAACACCCTTGATAGCTTTTATTTTTGTTCCCTTTTGATTATTTTAATAATTAAATCATTTTACTTTTTGTTTTTGTTTTTCTTTTTATTTTTCTCATCAGGTATGTCTTCTACTAAATCGTATAGGAATTTGTAATTTGGATTAGAAGAGATAGAATTTTTACTAATTAATATTGATACATTAAAAGATATTTTACATGTGGTAAGAGTAAACTTTTCCTACTCCTTCCTCGTTTGCTAATTTAGTACAATCAATCAATAAATCCTTTAAAAAATATTCTAATGATTTTGCTTTTATAGGAAAATGAAATTAAATTTTCTATTATACAGATGACGTATGGAGTCATATTCGCTATTTTTCCAATGTCTTTATTTTCCTGGATTATTCTTTTAATCTTAAGTGTTGAAAATTTTAAATCGGTATTGTTCTTTTTCATTAAATTAAATTAATTTGATCATTTAAATATTTAAATATTTGATAAAATCATTATATTTATAATAAGCAGAACATCCAATCGTATTTAAATGGAAATAGACGAGTTTGTAACAAATAGTAAAATTAAAACAATAAAATTATATTTTCAAAATTTCTAAATTAAAATTCAATTAATAAAAATTTAATCAATTGCTAGTAGTGGGCTTATAAGAATATTGGGAGAACCCCCTAAAATCTGGATCTTTCAAATCATATGTATTTTCTATCCATAAATTCAATTCTTCTATGCCTATTTTTAAATATATGTAATAAGATCTTATATTATTAGCTTTGAAATGTATGAAACCAATAATTTTCTGACCTTTATTTATTGCTAATGGTTCTGGAAGGAGAAGCCTAATTTGATACCAGTGAGTGGGTGGATTGTAAGGCGATGTCGACAATACAGTTTCATTTAGAGACCCCGTAAAATTAGAATCAAACCATGAGGAAATCCCATGCATTAAAGTTGTCTTTTTAATAACAAATTCTAAATTAATCGTGAACTCTTGCAATTCCTCTACTTTTACTTTGGTAAAATCAAAATTTTTAGTGCAAGGTATATCACATATACTAATCATCAGATATTATTTTTTTACTGTATGTTTGGGTCATATATGTCTATTACAGGCTGTCGAAATTTTTCTCTTAAGGCTTCTTCTTTTAAACAAGTCATATCCAAACCGAAAAAGTTTTGGTTATCCCAAAAAGAAACTTTTAATAATTGTTCCTTGTATAATGCTTCATCACTAAATGGGATAAAAAACATTTTTGAAGATGTAGGGAATATTTTTCCATCTCTCTTAAGAAATCTAAATTTGAAAATATTTAGAAAGTTATGTAATTATAAATAATACTAACTTATCCCTTGCAACAAGAAAGCTTTCTAACATTCTTTCATTTAATAACATCACCCCCAAAGGTTCAGAAATTATAACATCAACTTGGCCGATTTCATTTTTTTGAATCTCTTCTATTTTCTTATTTATTAAAACAATTTTTTCGTGTAAGTTGTGATATCTAATCAAAACATCGGCATACCGTATGGCATCACTTGCCTCAATTGCGTATACCTTCTTTGAACCTCCTAATGATGCAAATATTGCTAGAATGCCTGAACCTGTACCCACATCCATCACAATTTTGTTTTTGAAATCGATTCTAATGTCGAAAATTATTAAATAATTCATACATGTTAGCTTGTATGGCGTTAAAGTATGATGAAGTTCTTACATAATCTTGAAGCATGTTTTGTTGATTCAAAAGTTTTGAATAAAATTGAAAATAATTATCATAATTTGATTCAGAATTTGAGATGCATAAATTCTTGTTCTTATTTGAGTTATCATCTTCCATGAGGGAATAGATTAATAAAATAAAAATATTAAAATTCAAGCATTCATATGCATGAATACTAAATAAAATTTATAATTATTATTCTATAAGAAATTTTTATCTAATTTATTTTTATTCATAAAAATTTTTAACTGTACAAATTCTTCAATAAATCAAGATATCTTAACTTGACTTCATTCCTCTTTAATTTCATAGTAGGAGTAAGCAAATCATTTTCTATTGAGAAAGCTTCAGTCAATAAATGACATTTTTTAATAATTTCAAACCCTTTAAAATCATTCGATCTTCCGAAGGTTTCCATATCCTTCAAGATCTCTCCATTTAATTTTTCGTTGTTGTAAAATTCTTTTACATTTTCTTTTTTGGCATCAATTCCGATTCTTTTAAGAAACTCGATACATGCTTCTTCTCTAGGAACCACAAGGGCAACCACATAATTTTCAAGTGACTCACCATGTATGAAAATTTGTTGAACATATTTTGACTTGACAAGTACATTCTCTAATTTCTCTGGAGCTACGTATTCGCCATGAGAGAGTTTGAATATATTTTTCACTCTGTCTATAATTTTTAGTGAGTTTCCCCATCCTGGTAAAATAACTCCAACATCCCCTGTATGGAGCCATCCATCTGTATCTACAGCACTCTTTGTATTCTGTTGATCATTGAAGTATCCAGAGAAAAGATTATTACCTCTAAAACAAATTTCTCCTCTAGGTGCGGGATTTCCTTTTTCGTCTACATCAGTAGATTTATAGTTAAGACCTTCACAATCGACGAGCTTCAATTCGATTGAGGGGATGGGTCCTCCAACGTGTCCGATGTTAAAATCTGTTGCTTTAGTGATTGTTGCTGCACCGCATGTTTCGGTTTGTCCATAGCCCTCTATAATAGGACAGCAGAAGCATATTTTCAAAAATTCTAAAATTTTTGGATCTATTGGAGCGGAACCTGTGAGCATAAGTCTGACTCTACCTCCTAAAGATTCTTTACTTTTTTTAAATACAAGTCTGTCCCAAACAGAATGGGTTAGATCACCATTTTTTCTATATGCTTCTAATTTTGATTTTACAGCTTTATCAGCTAAAGATTTTTTGAAACTTCCTAATTTGCTCATTCCCCCTGTAATTACTTCATATACTCTTTGATAAATGCGAGGCACTCCAATGAATATGGTCGGTTTCAAAAGCTGAGCATCTTCAATAAGTTTTAATGGATTTCCGTGATAAAATCCTATAGCAACAGCATTTAGCATGCAAGTAGTAATCACGAGCCTTTCCATTATATGAGCTAGTGGCAAATAGGATAAATGAACATCCTTTTCTGTAATGTCAAGATCAGTAGCTATTAGTGCTGAAATATCTGCTAAAATTCCTTTGTGAGATATCATTGCGCCTTTAGGTACACCAGTGGTACCTGATGTGTAGCAGAAAGTAGCTATGGTCTCGGGAGAAGCTGGAGTGAATTCATAATTTTGTTTTTGACCTTCCTTTAAAATATCTGGGAACTTGTAAACGTTGAATCCTGTTTCAATTGCTTGATTCAATACATCTTCACTTTCAACATCAAGTAAGATAATGTTTTTAAGATTTCCATGTGAATTATTTTTTTTGAGACCTATTAATTTTTTTAGTGATTTAGATTCCATTACAATAGTAGTAAGTTTAGTTTGGTCTAGAATATATTCAATCGTGCTTTCTCCAAGGGTATCATAAAAAGTGACAACAGTTGCTCCTAGAAGATGACCAGCTAGATCAGCAACAATCCACTCTTCTCTGTTCTTTGAATAAATTCCAATGAATTTGAGTGCACCATCGTTAGGACTTTGAATTTGAGGACATAAATCCAAGGAGATAATTGCAGAGGCGAAATCTCTAACTTCTTGATAAATTTGTGCGTATGTTTTCCATAAGTATTCTCCATATCTGTCTTTTGAAATGAATCTTCTAGTTCCTAAAAACGGTCTATTCCCAAATTCTTTTACTGAACGTTCAAACGCTTTCCAAATCGTATTAATTCCTGGAATTGGTTCACTACTAAGATCTTTGTTTACATAATCTGGATGTCTTAAAATTCTAGTTTCTCCTTGTTTTTCTTCTCCCATCCAGTCTCCATAGACAATATTTTTGCTTGGTTTAACTCCCATTTGATTTTTTAATTATTATTTAATAATTTACTAAATAAGAAGATTAAATATTTAAAAAGGTAATAATATTTAAAATGATTATTCGTAATAAATGTTGTTTAAAAACAAATTAATTAAAACAAGTCTATTCATTTTATGGATGATGTTAATAATTTCTGAGTTAACAATATGTCAGAACTTAAGAGATCAAAAGAATTTGAAAATGGAAAATGTGGATGATGTGAAATATGACCGCTCTAAGTTAAATAAGGAAAATGTAATGAAACTTTTTCAAGAAATAGAACATAAGAAAAAATTGGTAACAAATGTAATGAAAGCAATGAATAATATTAATAAATCTATTAATGCAGAAAAATTAGAATTAGATGTCTCAAAAATTCCAACTTTTAATCAAATTAGTAATAATTCTGATGATAGTATTAGTCTATCAAATCCAATATCACCAAATGTTAATAAAATATATGAAGAAAAAGTAAACTTGATTGCTAATGAGGTTTATAGAATAAAAAAAGAAAGTGAGGAATTTAAAAATAGTTTTAGAAATATGATAGAAATGGAAGAATCTTTTCAAAAAAAAATTGGAAGTTTGAATGATGCTTTTGAAAATCTTAAATCACGAGTATTTGGTAATTCAAATAGTAATTTATATCAGGATAATTCTAAAAAACATGAATTTTCTTTTAAGGCGATTCCTGAAAACTCTGAGGTCGACACTGGCTTATTTGATAATAAAAATAAATTGACGAATCGCTTTAAAAACAAAGTAGAAAGAATAGTATTCGGTTTAAGAGGAGAAAAAAAGAATATTAATTATAAAGAGAACCCCAATCCTTAAAATATATATTATTAGAAAGATAGGTTTGTGATTATTTATAAAGATTTATATTAAAATATAACCATGAGAGATGAAGAAAATTAAAATATAATAGTTATCAAAAAAATATTTTATGTTTTCTAATTATATTTACTTTTTATTTATTTCGAATTATTCTAATTTAAACAGAAAAATTAGAAGAAATTATTAATTAATAATCTAATCCAAATATAAACTCATTTAATAATTCAAAATCTAATTTTTATTTTATAAATTTATTCAAACACATAATTTTAAAATTAAATTCTGGTTTGTCGTATAATTTTTCATTAAATTTAAATATAACAATAATCTTATAAATATTTATTAAAATTTTTATAAATATGAATACTAACAAAAACGAAATCGAAAATAAAAAAATCTCAGACGAAGAATACATAAGCTTAGGAGTAAAAACCAATACCACAAACCAGGTTACAGAAGATAAGGATAGAAAATCCTCATTGACTCTAAGTGCCCAACACAAGCTAAACTCAACATGGTTGTTCTGGTATATCTCTCGTAAGGAAAAAGTTCATAACATTCCATATCAAGAGAGATTAAAAAGGATTGCCTCATTTTCAACTCTAGAAGACTTTTTTAAATATTATGTATATCTAAAATCAGCTAGTGAGGTAGAACGTAACACAGATCTTTCTATTTTTAAAGAAGGTTATAAGCCATTGTGGGAAAGTTGTCCTGAGGGCGGGTGCTGGTTTTTCAGATTTAAAAAGAGTGACGACCCACAGGAAATAGATTTAAGATGGGAAAAATTGGTATTCGCACTAATAGGTAAATAAGCAAAATTATATTTTTCATAAATTAGGAGAGCAATTCGATGAGCCAAATATGCTTGGAGCAGTTTTGTCTATTAGAGGAAGAGAAACAATCATAGAAATATGGTTCAATTATCTTAAAAATTTGAATATAAAAAATATGGTCGCTGAGAAAATGAGAGAGATACTTAATTTCGATCAGTCAGTTCTTCTTTATTTCAAAGATAATGAGAAATCATTACAAGATAAATCTACTTTGAAAAATGCTGAGACTTATAATCTTAATCCAAATAACCCCACTAAAAGAAAGAGTACACAATACTAAGGAAATTTCATCATAACAAAAGAATAATTTTATGAACAAATTAAAAGATTAAAATATTTATAGATTAATATATTTTAAATATAGAGAGGTAATATTAAAATTATTAAAAAAAGTCATATCTCATTTAAAAAATCATGCATCTACAGTTCACTCTATCTTTACGGCTAAAATTAGTTTCTTCTGATTTATTTAAATTAATGTTCATATTCTTTTTCTTCCTCCATCTTGTTAAACTATCATTCAATTTAAGAGATTTGCTGCTTATATTCGTAGATTTTTTTGTATGGGTATAAAAATTATTAGAAAAAAAAGAATTATTTATAAATTTTATCTTAGGTTTTGTTGAGCAGCACAATATGTTATGTCTTTTATTATTGAAAGAGAGATCATTATTGTTACAGTTGGTCTTCATAACTCGCTTTTCAGAATTCTTTTCTGTCAACATTCCTGATTGATTTTGAATTTTAGAATCAACTTCTTTCCTATATTTTAAAAAGAAAGGGGAGTTCTGGATTTTCAGATTTTTAGGTAACTGTGGTGATTCGTTGTTTACAATGGGAGAGAATTTCTTATTACCTTGGCGAAGGCCAGATGGCATTTCAATCGTTTTACTGTTGTTGTTATCCTTCATTTCCTCTTCATTTAAAATTGAATTAAATAAAGGAGAATTTAGATCAAAACATAAATCATATTCTAGGGAATCAAAAGAATGTTCCATATTAATTTCTTGGAAATTTATCCTTGGGCCAAATCCAGCCCCCTTTTCTATTTCATTTTGAGATAATTCATTAAGAAAAAATTCTGATGTATTAAATCTCTGAATATCTTCTTTTTTATCTATATTATCTATTAAAGAATCAATTTCTGTAAATATTGAATCTATTTCATTAGCTACATCTTCATCGAATTCATTAAAATCCGATACCGTGTCGCAATCGTGACGAAGCTTAGAAACATTCTCTTGAAAAGATTTTTCATTTTGTCTATTTATTTCTTTAATCATTTTTATTTATGTTTTTTATGTTGCGATATAAAATTATTTTTTGAGAATAAAATGGGTTGCGGAGGTTCCAGAAATAAAATTGAAAATTATCAAATACGAGATAAAAATTTTTTTGTAGAAGCTTTCAAAGCGGACATAAAAAATCAAAAGGGCCTAGTGATAGATGAAAATAAAAATACTCAATCATGCAAAGCAATTTCAGATAAAAATCCAGCATTTTTGGAGGAAATAATGGACAATGCTGACGAAAGTGGGAGTGTAAAACCATGGCTTGCCAACATGGTTCCACCTCAAGAAGAGATAATAGAAAACAAAGAAATTCCATCAGAAAAATTAAAAATTGAGTACGTTTTTGGATATAGATCTTACGATATGAGGCATAACATATTTTTTGTAGATGATGATCACATTGCTTATACTACTGGAGCTTTGGGGGTTATTCAGAATACAAATGATCTAACCCAAAAAATTTTCGGAGGTTTAGAATGGGATGAATCTGCTTCTTGTCATGATGAAATGATAACATCGGTTGCCATGTTTGCAGGTAGTACTCCCATGATTGCAACTGGTCAAAGGAAAAACAAGCCGTTCATTCATGTTTGGTCACCGAATGATACTACAAAAGTAATTCGTACTATCCATCTATTAAAAGGAAGTAAAGAGGTCTCACGTTTAGTATTTGATTATAAAGGAGAATATTTATTTGCTATCGGAAGAGATAAATTAAATACCTTTTACTTCTTCAACCTACATTCTAAGACAAAATATTGGGTTTCAAAATCCGGGGAAAACATTATCTTCGATGTTGCTTTAAGTCCTAATAGTCAGAAATTTTGTATGGTCGGGGTGAAGACAATTATATTCGGCGATTATTCTTTAAAAACTTTAGAAAACCAAGCATTTATCAGAGAAGATCTAATAGATAATACTTTCACAGCTGTTTGTTATACTTCACAACATTGTCTTATCGCTACTCAAAACGGCAAAATTTTAATTTGGCTTAATGCCAAATATTTGGGGGAAGTTAAAGTAGGAGTGAGCGCAATTCATGTTTTATATTTTAATGAAAAGAATAATTCTATTTATGCATCCGATTCCGATAAAAAAATATATACATTTTCAATCAACATAGGAGAAAAACCAAATGAAATCTTGAATATGCGTGATAGAACAGAACTTACATCCATAGCAAAAGCCATAGACATTAATATGAAAGGGGAAATGGTAATTGGATTAAAGAATGGAATGATCATAATAAAAGATTCAAATTATCTTAGTAAAGGGCCTGATAAAATAATTGTCAAATCTCATTATTCAGGCAAAATTTTAGGATTAATATATGTCCCAGATAATTATGTCCTAACTGTAGGGGAAGATAACCGATTGATGGTTTGGAATATTGAAAATAAATTATGTGAATCTATAGCATTTCTTAATGATCGTTCAGACTCAGATTCAGATTTCGATTCAAAACACTGTTCAAAAACCCTTTCATACTCTTCGATCATAAATCATATTGCAATAGGCTTAAATAATGGAGAGATATCTATACGCAATGGACTAAAATCTCCAAATGATAGAATTATTCCGAACATTCGGATAAGCCAGAAGGAAATCGAAAATGTTAAATATTCACCAAATGGAGCATATTTAGCAGCGTCTTCAAACGCTGGAGAATTTTATTTACTAAACACAAAACAAAATTATAGTATATCCTATAAATTAAAAGGCCACGAATTTCCTGTTATTCAACTAGACTGGGATCAAACAAGTGCTTATATTCAAGCTGTAACTCTAAGCAACGAATACTTGTTTTATGATGTTAAATCCGAAAAAATTGTTCCAAGTATCAATCAATTATAAATACTTAATTAATTAGATCCATTAGATGTATGTAATTTAAAATGGAATGAGATCACATGCAAATTCGGATATACAATTCAAGGCATATTTATGGGATCTACGGACCCAAATTTCATAAACACTGTGGCACTTTCGAATAGCAAAACTTTAATTGCATCAGGGGATGATGATAAGTGTGTTAATTTATATAGATATCCCTGCCTTTCAGATAATCCTAAAATAAGAAGATTTATGTAAAATATTATCTAGTAAATTATTTAGTGGCCATTCAGACCAAATCTCAAACGTTGTATTTAATAAAGATGACACAAGAATAATTTCTACTGCATATGATGATAAATCTGTGGTGATTTGGAAAATAATTAAAATTTAATAATAAAGGATTTAAATATATATATTTGATTATATGATTATAAAATTATTTATATTTTTAATTTAAATTTTATGATCATAAGATAAATATTATGATCCTATTGATATATTTTTAAAAAATATATTGTTAAAACATGGGAATCTGTTGTCCAAAACCATCAGCATCAAAGGTTTTCAAAATAACCAAACCTTTAAAGAGAACAGCTGGAGATAATGATTCCAGACCATTCGAAAATATTCAAGAAATACATGTGAAAAAGTTGACTAACACAAGGAGTTACAAGAAAAATTATTTCTATACTATACAAAGAAATGCTTGGACTATAATTTTAGATTTCCTCTCATACAAAGAATTAAGTCAGACAGGAAGATTAAACAAGTAATAAATAGGAATTAAATTTAATAGATTTTTTAAGAACTCTGTGAAAAATCAACAAATTCTAAAAAAGTTTTATAAGAATAACAAAATTTGTATAATAACAAGTCCTATGGTCAGGATAAACATCTATAATAACATGATGAATACAAATCGAAATAAGAAAAATTTATCCCTCCCCCGTTTGAATTCTTTTCCTACTTTTAATAACGAAGAAGCAAATGAATTTGAACTAAGTTCAGAGAGAAAAATAAATTCGAATATTTCTTCA